>FWPU01002288.1_pt1 | contig 53699 bp, 78 predicted proteins | sample 2228361 | NCBI WGS metagenome assembly FWPU01 (sample SAMEA103939777, study PRJEB20133) | metagenome | reverse complement strand
CGTTCGGCGCGAACCGGCAAGGGGTCGTGGTGGCTTACGGCGGGTCGCGCGAGGAGGTCCTCGCCATGATGCGCCGGCACTACTATCAGGTTTGGATTCAGCCCATCGTGGAGGGGATCGTCGGCCTGTGCACGTCCTGGCGCCGGTACGTGTGCCCGCAGTGCCAGGCCGTGGGGACCTCCGAGGGGCCCGTCTACCGGTGCCCGAACCCCGCGTGCGGATTCGTCGTGGAGGGTGAATAACCCGGGCCGTACGTACGTACATATTACAGGAGGCAGATGATGATCGTTCGATACCAAACAGGGATGCCGGGCCCGTCTATCGCTGCAAGGGATGCGACGAGGAGTAACAGGAAAGGAAGGCTGGGGATGAGCATGCTACCGAACCCGGGGAACGGCTGGGCCGTCGAGCTCTCGAAGCACGGCAACCGCTGGAGCTACACCGTGCGGAACCCGGACGGTGGGAGTTCTGGGGGTAGCGAGCGGGGAACGCAGGAGCAGGCGCTTCGGTACGCGCTGCGCGTGGTCCCCAAGGGCGCCGAGTACCGCCTCGTCGTCAACGGCCGCGATCGCGGCATGCACCGGAAACCGTGAGCAGGGTGAAAGTGACGAGGAAGTCCAAGAAGGCGCGGGGGCCCGTCCGACTGTTTGTACGTGAGGTATGGTCTACGTCTGCGAAAAGGAGGCTGGGGAAATGGAAACGCAAAACTACGAGTACGTCCACCGTCCCGGCTACGGCCGGGACGATCACATGGCGGACGAGATCATTGCTCGTGCCGCCCGGATTCTCGGCCTCGCCGGGGCCGGCCAGTACGTACAGGCTGCCACTGGCATGGCGCCGCATCCGGTGCCGATGGGCAGGGCTCGGGTGTCGCTCCCATCGGGTCTAGGAGTACGGGCGCGCATGGAGGCTGCGCTGCGCGAGGCGCGTACGGAGGTTGTCTGTCGAGACTGCGCGATCGAGGTCGTCCTGGTGCGACGCCGTCGCGTCGAGGAGCGCGGGCGTACGTACCGTGTGGTCGAACACCGGCGCGGTCGCGACTGGATCGAGGTGGAACGGAGCGAGGTCATCAAGGAGGACTTGCGGCTATGACCCGCCTCGGCGACGTGGCGGAAATCCACGTCACGACCGTCGCAATCCGACAGTACGCCGAGGCCCGGCAGTTGGGCGCGGATCAAGCGCGTGATGAACTCCGAGTTCTTCTCTTCGGCGCGCGTCAGGTCGCGTCTCGGGACGGTCGTACCTGGCGCGCCAGATGGCGAAGCGTCGGCGTTGATGTAACCGCTCGCGTGGTGATCGAGGGAAACAAGGCAGTCGTAGAAGAGGTCCACGTGCGATGTTACCGCCCGCGCCGTGGCGGTAGGCGACTTCGTTGAGGTTTCGACCAATGTCCAAGTTTCTTGAGGAAGGCTGGCAGAAGAAGGGCAAGCAGCGACTCACCTGGGAGCTCCCGATCTCGCTCTGGAAGGAGATCCAGCGGCTCGCCAAGTCGGCGGGCGTGTCTCCGTCGGAGTGGTTGCGCCAGATCGTCGCCGAGCGCGTCGAGCGTGAGATGAATAAGGAGGGAAGGGCGTGAGTGCGCTTTGCGCGTGTGGCACGCCGTTCCCGGATCCGTGCCCACGTCACGGGACAAGTGCGCGCGAGAGGTTCCTTCGCGACATTGAAGACGGCATCGAAGACCTCCGGCGGTTCGTCTACGACGTCCGCTATCGGCAAGCAGGGTGGCGGGACGTGGACGACGCCCAAACGGCGTGCCGCGGCATCGAGGATGCGCTCGATCGTCTGCGGGATGAGATGCTCGGCGTGACGAGGGAAGGGCCGTGAGTCCGTTCCTCGTCGGTTTCGTCGTTGGTGCAGTAATCACCAACGTCGCGTGGATCGTGAATCTCGTCCTGTGGAGAAGGCGATGAGAGAACGAAAGCGATCAGCCAAGCGCCCGGCGCGCCGCCGTCTCCGCGCGCTTGACGGTGGCGACGGAGCACTTCATCCGCGTGCGGGCCGAGATGGAGTCGGTCGTGAAAGGCTCGGCGTGCCGGTGGTCGAGGACGGCGATCAGGACCGATTGTTGGCGCAGCACCCGCCGAAGGACGCCGGCCAGGCAGCGCGCCCGCCGCTGGAGCTCGTCGCATCCCATCCTGTCGAAGGACGTGCGGAGGATCTCGATGCCGACGGTGGCCTCCTCGGGGCCGCCGCGGTAGACGCCGCGGGACTTCGAGACGGTGAGGCCGGGGAAGAATTGCTTCGCGGCGGCGGCGATTGCGTCCTGGGCGGTCTTCTTGTCCCAGGCACCCTTGCGCATGTTGAGGCCGATGAAGAGGCGAATCGAGCACGAGGGGATCGGTTGTCCGAGGGCCATGTCGTAAGTCTAGTCGAGCGGCGCATCCGCGGGAAGCGATGGGCCGCGCCCGACTTCGTCGTGGTGTTCCTCGAGTACGACGCCCGGCGCCGTAAGGTGGTCGCCAGCGTGACCGTGGAGCACCTGCCGGCCATGTGCCGGACGGCGCGCACGTTGGAGGGTTGGCGGCATCTCAAGGACGGGCGCTGGCGAAAGAGGGTGGACCTGGACGAGCTCCCGGAGGCCCTGGAGCTCGTCGGGCGGGCGATCGTGGAGTCAAGCGGGCAGTGATTCAACGAGGGAAGCATGGGAGCGAAGCCGCGACGGAAGCCAAGACCGACGGTTAGCACACAGGCCCCATCGGCCGCGAATCTCGTCTACGCCCTCTTACCTGACGATATCCTCGCGTTCCTCAGCGGAGCTTCGCGCGAAGCGCCGCCACGAAGGAGCGGATCTCGGACTCGATCGCACGGGAAGCCGCTTCGACCGTCGCGCCCAGGCGCATGACGCGCCCACGCACGTCCGCCGCGTGCGCCCGGAGCGTTGCGGCCAAGTCGGGCGTTGGGTCCTTTCGAGAGTCCTTGGTCATGATTGTCGCTCCTCGTCGGTGATTGCGCTAAGACGAGCGTTTCACCGTCGGATGATACGCTACCCGGGCACGTCCGCTTATGGCAAGCTGGGGCTATGGCACGTGAGCGCGTTTCGTTCCGTACGAAGTCCGGCCGCCGGGTGACCTTCACCGCGAAGCGGAAGAAGCGGTCGAAGACGGCCGCCGAGAAGCCCGTCGGGTTCTGCAAGAAGGTCAAGAACCCGCGCACCGGGAAGACCGTATGGCTCTGCAAGACGGGCCGCGGAAAGACCGGCTGGAAGTTCCGCAAGACCGCCATGAAGAGCTCCGGCGGCTCGAAGCGGAAGACCGGCCGGAAGCGGAGGTGATCGCCATGCTCCAGGTGTCGCACATCGGGTACTCGCCGTTCCGCGCGCAGCAAACGCAGCGGCGCATGAACCGCGCCAACGGGCGCATGTTCGTCGATCCCTTCGGACGGATCGGGCGCGACAGCCGCCGAACGTTGGCGGCCGGGCGGATGCGGAACGGCGTCCTGAGCGCCACGCGAAGGGTGCGTCAGATCCCGCAGAGCTTGAGCGGGCTCGGCGCCACGTTCACGCACGGGGAGGACTTCGCGTGCTCGTTCTCGAGCGGGCTCTCCGGCGTGTGCCGGCCGCGCACCACGGAGGCTCGAGCGGCGTTCATCGATCTTCAGAAGGCTATCAACGAGTTCGCCAAGTCCATCGGTCGTCCGTCCTTGATGATCGCCGTCGACGGGCTCATCGGCCCGGACACGCGCGGGTCCGCAGCGGTCTTGGGGCGCATGATCGTCGACCGGAAGCTCGCGGGGTTCTCCGACTCGTTCAGGAACTTTGTGGCTTCGCCCTCGACGCTGCAACTCGGGATCCACGCCCGCGGCTTCGCCGACATCTACATCGCGGCCACCTTGGAGCAGCCTCGAACCGAGGGCCCGAAGACGCCCGAGCGGACGCCCCCGACGACGCCCCCTCAGACGACCCCCGACAGCGACGGCACCGAGGTCGTGGTCGCCACGCCGACCGAGAAGCGCGGCGGGTTCCCGCCCGGCCTCCTGGCGGCGGGCCTCGGCATCGCCGGCGTCCTCCTTCTCACGTCCGAGAAGAAGTCCAAGCGCCGGCGCCGGAGGTGATCCCATGTGGGGTGTCCTCGGCGCCGGCCTCGCCGGGCTCCTCCTCTACAGCCTGAGTCGACCCTCCCAGGCGGAGCCGGAGGACATCGGCGAGTCGGAACAGGAGTTCGGTTGACCCATGGCGGGCCTCCTCGAGGAGATCGAGGAGGAAGAGCGGCGCCGGGCGCGTCGCACGAAGCGGAGGACCAATGCCAATCGTCGTCGAAGCCGTCGGAGGTCGTGACCGTCGGGCGCTCGGGAGCCTGCTTGTCGTCAACGAGGCCCGGGCGGCCCTGACGGAGCTCCAGAAGGACCTCGACCGTATCATCAAGTTGTGGCCGAGCTCGAAGCGGACGTACGGCGTCGACGAGGCGGCCGACGTGCTCAAGGCGGCGGCGGACGCGGACCGAACCTTCCAGGACCGCGCCGACGTCATCTTCGAGGACATCACGACGCCGGCCGCGGTGAAGGAGATCGTCGCGACGCTGGCGGCGAACACGGCCAAGCGTCTCCTTGCGCTCACGAAGCGCGCCGCTGGGCCCATCCGCGAAGCGAAGCGGAAAGGGCAGCTTCGGGTCTCGCTCCCCGAGCTCCGCTCGGACGCGTTCGTCTTCTGGCGCGAGGTGACGCGGAACTTCGAGACGCTCCTCGACCTCGAGAACTACAAGCCGTGGTGGTTGGGCTCGGCCTTCGTCCGCGGCATCCTGAACGCGGCGCAGTTCACGCGGAACCTGATGGCGGTCTCGCGTCATCGGGACGTGCTCTACCGGGCCCTGGAGCGGATCCGTGCCGAGGAGTCGATGCTCGCGGCGCTGGCCGGCGAGATCAAGGTCCAGGTCGACCGCCAGGGGGCCACGTGCGCCGAGCTCGTCCGGTTCAACACCGAGTCGATGCGCCTGCACCGGTTCGCACAGGACATCGCCGGCGCCATGCGCCGTGCGGGCGTGGAAGGCGTGCCTCCGGTACCGGCCCCCATTCTGTTCGGTCACGAGCTCCGCGTCGAGGCGGACGTCGTCCAGGGCGCCATCCTCCGGTGCAGCGGCGATACGCCCGTGTGGAGCGGCCTTCAGGTCTTCGGGCTCGCCGAGTCATCGGATTCGGGTCTGGGCGCCGCGCCGCTCGTGATCCCCGTGTGGGGCAAGGTGATCATCGGCCTCATCATCTCGGGCGCCGTCGCGTTCGGGCTGACCCAGCTTGTGCGCCTCGCCCAGACGCTCACAGGCTCCGACCTCGGCGCCATCGAAGAGCGCATGAAGGAGCTCGAGGCGGAGCGCGACCTTCAGCGTGCCAGGCTCCTCAACGACTGCGCCGACAAGCTCATCGCTGCGGGGAAGGACGCCGGCGAGGCGTACGACCACTGCCGGAACGTGGCGAAGGAGACGTTCCCGCCACGGGGCACCAGCGCGTCTCGGGGGACGAACATCCTCGCGTGGGGCATCGCCGGCGCCGCGGTCATCATCGTCCTGCCGAAGGTCTTCGGTTCCAAGAAGGCGTGATGTTCGACCGCCTCGAGATACCTGCCGGCGGCACGGGCCTGGGCATCATCGCCGCGTCGATGACGGGTTCCCTCTACTACGCAGCCGTGGCCGTGATCGGTTACCTCGTGGGCGCCCTCATCGGGTACCACCTGCGCAAGGCCGAGTAAGACGTGTCGTCGAGTGTCGGCCAATAACATAAACCGGTTACGTTGACACGTTTCTCGTGACGGTTCAGGGTTAGAACCTGCAAGCACGGCGGAGCCGGGTACGGCTAGCCGGGGCGGCGCGCAGCGCGGCAAGGTAAGGCACGGCATGGATCGTACTGAACAGTTTGCAGAGACTTACCGCCTCGGTGGACGTCTCCAGACAGGCAGGACGTATTCAGGGGCCGCGAAGCAGTTCGAGGAGTTCCTCGCCAAGCACGGGTACGACGTGACGAACGCGCCGCCCGACATGCTCGGGCGCTTCGCCCTGGAGCTCCTGAACCAGGGGCGCTCGGGGGGCGGCACGTACACGTACTGCATCGGCGTCCGGCGATACCTCGAATTCCTCAAGGAGCAGGGGATAGACGTAGCCGAGCAAGACCCACCCCCGATTAGTAAGAGCGGACAGGTCAAGATGGCAGACACCTCGTGGAAAGAAACGGCGGCTGAGATGGCGGGTGCCAACGGCACGGCACCGAGCGTCACCGTGGAGGAAAGCGTGGAGGAGGAAGCACCTCCCTCTCCGCCCACACCCCCTCTGCAAGCGGCGCCGAAGCGGGCGCAGGGAAAGAAGCCGACCCCGTCTTCCCAGGGGTACAACTGGCGCAAGCCCGGTTATTTCCGCAACGCCAGCCTCGACGCCCTCGTGCCGTCCTCCGAGCGCGTGAAGCTCTGGAAGCGCTTGGACGACGGTAAGCTGGCGTATATCGGGGACTACACGCTCCGCGACCTCGACCGCGTCCAAGACATCGAGCAGTTCATCCAGACCTACCTCGTGCCGCTCCACGGCGCCGGCGAGTTCGAGGTGGCCCTCATCAACGCCAAGGGGGAGGTCACAAGGCAGGTGAGCTACATGATCGCCAAGACCCCGAACGGGATTCCCGCGCCGGTGCAAGCCGGTTCCAGCGACGCCAGCACGGCCGCGACGATGGTCGACCACCTCCTCCGGCGGCTCGAGGCCGTCGAGGAGAAGCGCGAGAGCGCGCTGTCCGACAAGCTCCGTGAGATGCAAGCCCTCATGGAGCTCTTCGGGGCCAAAAAGGACGAGGGCGGCATGAACCCGCTGATGTTGTTCATGTTGCAGAACCTCATGAGCCGCGGGCCGGATCCCGAGCTCGTGGCGCTCAAGGCTGAGCTCCGGGCCCTCGCGGAGAAGGTCGCGCAGCCGCCTCCGATGCCGCCGATGCCCATGCCGCCACCCGAGCCGGCCCTCGACATCGGTAAGCTGGCGGAGCTCCTGAAGCCGCAGTTCTCGATCCAGGACATCGTCGCGCTCACGCGGCCCCAGGAGCCTCCGAAGGAGAGGTGGTCCATCAAGGACATCCTCTCGATGCTGCCGGCCGTCATGCCGTACATCGAGAAGCTCACCGGGAAAGAGGAGATCGAAGCCGTGCTGGGCGAGCTCGCGGACATGCGCCGCGAGGAGAAGGAGAGGAGAAAGTCGAGCCTCCGTGAAACGCTCGACGACTTGCGGGCGCTTAAGGAGGTCGCCCGCGATACCTTTCGCCCCGAGTCCCAGAGCTTCGCGCAGGAGTTCATCTCCTTCCTCCGCGAGTCGTTCAGCCCGGAGCGACTCGACCGACTCGGCGACCTCGTCGAGAAGATCCGCGGCAAGCGGGCAGCCGCTCACGGAGGATCCGCTCCTCGACGAGTCGTACGCGCCCTCCCGGCGGCGAAGCCGAACGGGCAGTCGAAGAAGCAGGCGAAGTCGAAGAAGGTGAAGCAGGAGGCCCCGGAGCTTCCGCCCAAGTTCGTCGAGTCGGTGGGCGCCCTGAACGAAGCCAAGGACGACGCCGGCCGCATCCAGGCCGCGCTCGAGGCGTTCACGCACCTCGCCGCGGACGAGAAGTGGGCCAAGTGGGCGCGCCACGTTCAGGCGCTCGCGAAGGAAGGCGAAAAGGAGGAGATCCTGAAAATCCTCCAGCGCTTCTTGGACGGTCTTACCGTTCAGCACCTCATCGACGAAATCACGGCGAAGAAGACGCTCAAGGCGTTCAAGGAGCACGCCGACGACGTCCTCGCCTGGCTCTCGGGCGCCAAGTAAGGTGGTCGTCGAATCGCGACCGTAGTAACCTCACCGTATGAACTTCGGCCAGCTTCTCCAGGGGATCATCGGAGTCACGACTGGCCTCAAGGCGCTCCGAGCCGCGTTCGAGGACGAGCGCGACGAGTCGGGTCCCGTGGCCGAGATGCCCGCTTCGCGGTCGGGCGGCAGGATGGTCGCCAGGGTCCGCCGGGTGCGGAACCTCGACGAGCGCATCAAGTACATCCACCAGATGGCGTGCAAGGGACGCCTCGATCCGAAGGTCCGCAAGGTCACCGTTCAGATCCTCTCTCGTCGGTGCGGCAACACGTGGTGCACGCCCGAGAAGGACTGGGAGCGCGAGGTGAAGACGATCTTCACCGTGCTCCGGCAGCGGTACTACCGGTACGTCCACGACACGCACGGCGTCGACCTGTTCCAGCACCCGCGGCGTACGCTCGAGTTCGGCGGAGGCGACTGCGACGACGGCACCATCCTCCTCGCGTCGATGCTCATGAGCGTCGGCTACGAAGTCAAGATGCGCGTCATCCAGACCATCGACGCCGACGCCTGGAACCACATCTACCTCGTCTGCAAGCTCCCTCCCCAGGGGCGCAAGGGCGAGAGGTGGATACCTCTCGACCTGAGCGTCAACAAGCCGCCCGGATGGGAGGCGCCGCGCGCCATGGTGAGGCGGTTCCGCGACTACCCCGTCAACTGCTCGTGAGGCGCCCATGGCAGCGCGCGTGAACCTCCGGCTGGAGATCCCCATCGATCACACGTCCCGGCTGACGTTCGTCAAGCCCGACGGCGATCCGAAGATCCGCGTCGTCCTCCAGAGCGGCGGCGCCATCGAGACGCGGCACGTGGCGAAGATCACCCACGCCGACGCGCGCCAGATCGTGAAGTTCCTCGTCGCGATCATTACCGGTCCGGGCGAGCTCCCCGGGGTGCCGCCGATGGACGTGAGCGATACCGTCGAGAGCTAGCCCGTCTGGAGCTCTCGAAGCGCCGCCTCGCGCGCTTCGTTGAGCCGCACCATGGCGTCGTGGGACCCGCCGGCGTCCGGGTGTGCCTCGCGCGCCTTGGCGCGCCACGCACGTTCGATGTCATCGGGACTCGGTCTCGCCGAGAGCGGGAAGCCCAAGACGGCGCGCCAGTCGTTGGCGGCCGGGGGGAGTTCGGCGAAGCCGGCGAACGCGCGGTCGACGAAGTCCGACGAACCCCAACGCTCCAGGCCGCGGATGGCTTTGATGGAGAGTTCCAGGGCGTGCACGTTGTCGATCACGTGGCGCCAACGGTCGCACGCCATCGACGTCGGCTTCCCTTTGAGGAGGAAGTAGACCGCGGCGCCCGGGTCTTCGAGGTTCATGCGCGCGTTGGCGTACGGTAGGCCGTCCTGGCGTGTGGGGAGGTTCGTCGAGAGGATGACGTTCTGGGCGCCGAGGCGCCGAAGCTCACCGAGGAGGCGATCCCGCACGAGGCCGAATTGCGTGATGCGGAACGGCGCCAGCTTCCGTCGGTGCGCCGGCGTCCTCGGCACGCCAAGCGGCCAGTGCAGCGGGTACGCTTCGACGCCGTCGAGGGGGCTCATGGCCTCCTCCCGAGAACGTATCCGACGAGGAAACAGATTCCGACGAAGCCGAGGGCGACGAGAACGGTCATCTCTTCGACTTCTTCCTCGTCGAGCTCGCAGGCGTTACGTTCGTCGCCGGAGGCACGTCGGGCTCGTTCGCGAGTCGCTCCACGTCCGCTCGTCGGAAGTAGACGCGACCGAGCACGCGCTCGAACGGGATGCGCCCTTCGCGCTGCCAGCGCTGGATCGTCCTTGGCGACCGGCCGAGGTAATCCGCGACTTCCCCAGCGGTCATACGGTCACCGGGCATAACCGAGCGCTATCACGTCGCGAAATGTCGTGCAACGTAAACGCCCGGTAAGAAGTGTCGTTTAGTGAGCAATATCAGCTACTTACACTTGACAGGGCAAAACCTCACCCGTAGGCTCGTCGAGTAAGGAGGACGACCGAATGGCACGAGCCCGAACCCGTCGCAGGAAGTCGACCCGCCGGCGTCGCCGGCGTTCCCTCCGGGGCCTCTCGGGCGTGTCGCTCGCCGAACTGAAGGCGGACATCATGCGGTGCGTCAAGGGCGCCAAGACGAAGTCGGGCGCCATTCGGTGCGCCCGCTACGCGTCTGGCCCCGGCAAGCCGCGCTACGGGAAGGGCCTCAAGCCGAAGCGGAAGTACCGCTACACCACGGCGAAGGGCCGCAAGCAGCGCGCCAAGCGCGCCGCGGGCCGCAACAAACGGTGAGGCGAGTGTCGCTGATCGCGACCCTCGAAGGAGTCTTTGGAAAGGACCCCAACATGGCACGCATGAACGACCCCCTCGCTCAGCTTTTCCCCGCCGACTTCGTCGAGGAGTCCATCCCGACGCTGGCGGGCGGCGCCGCGGCCGGTTTCGCGTACCACCTCGCCGTGACGCGGCTCACCATGAAGAAGGACGGCGTCGAGACGTTCATCTTCGACAAGCCGTGGAAGCGCGTGCTCCTGGGCGTCGGCCTCGGCTTCGCCGGCGGCCGTGTCCTGTGGGACCGGCAGCGCGACGCGGCCAAGGGCGTCTTGGGCGCCATGGGCTCGAACATCGGCGTCGAGCTCCTGGAGTGGGCCATGACGGCCATGGAGAAGAAGGACGAGGCCGAGGACGGCGCGCAGAGCTACCTCCGCGCGCTCCACGGCGGCGACATGAACATGCTCGCCGAGTCGACCATCGTCTCCGAGGAGGAGCGGGTCGGCGGGCGGACGCTGGCCGACGCCATCGTCGTGGAGGAGGAGCCCGCCTCGATGGCCGGCTGGCTCGGCTCCTGATCACGTGACCCCGGCGGGGGGCCTACAAAGCCCCCCGCCTTTTCCCTGCGCTTCATCACGAACCCCAGGGAGGAGGACAAGAGGCAATGGCGCTTCGCAAAACCAAGGAACCGGGCGTTTTCTTCGACGACGTCCTCAACAAGTTCATCAAGATCACCGAGTGGTCGCGCGGCGACCGTTACGACACCGTCGTGACGGCGAGCGGCGCGGTCACGGCGGGGACGCAGAAGAACTTCCTCCGGTCCCTCACGGACAAGGACAAGATCGACGCGAACTTCCCGCAGCCGCGTCGGCTCCTGTCCAACGGCGAGGAGATGATCCTCGAGCGCATCGGGCTCTACATCCCGTCGTGCCTCGGGAACACCGTCGTCCTCCCGCGAGACGTGAAGAAGGCGGCCGAGAACTTCTACCTCACGGTGAAGCTCGACCGGAAGGAGATCGCCGACGGCCCGGCGTACACCTACCCGGCCGGGTACGGTCTCAACGGCCAGACGTCGGAGAACGACGCCGGCATCGTGAACATCGGTGTTCCGTCCGTGGCCGCCGCGCCGAAGCTGACGCGGCCCCACGAGCTCGACATGAACACCGACGTCGAGGCGACGGGCGTGTGGTACGACCACGCTTGGGACGCCTCGAACATGCCGACGCTGGGCTCCAAGGTCTGGCACCGGCTCCACTTCCTCGGCCTCCTGAAGGCCGCGGCCACCCGCGCCGGCTGATCTCAGCCGACGAGAGGTAGACCATGTCGAGACGTGGGCTTGCACAGGGCCCGACCTGCCCCCCGGGTCTGATCCAGGTGCCGCAGGGGCAGGCCGTGGCGCGGACGGCGGAGTCCTCCATGGCGAGGGCCGCGGGGACGGTCGCCGGCGCCCTGAAGAAGGTCGTCGGCGACCTGTGGGCCCACATCGTCTCGGTCAACGACCTCATCCCCGAGGCCGCTCAACTGGACATGCTCCGGTTCGAGGCGACCATCGGTTCCTCGACGCTCACGCAGCCGGACCCGGTCAAGGTGCCCAACGGGTACGCATTCGACCTGTACGGCGTCATGGGCTACATCGAGGAGCCGGGGCTCAACGTCTCGAACTTCCCGCTCATCACCTGGAACGTTCAGGAGGTGGGCAGGCGGAACGTCTTCGGGACGGACCAGAGCATGGCCCAGCTTCTCACCATCTTCGGGCCGACTCCGCCCATCGTCTTCCCGCGCAGCCTGTACCTGTTCTCGCCGGGTGCAGACGTCAAGCTCACGTTCGCCCGGGCGTCGGGGTGGGCGGGCGCCGACAAGAAGGTTGGTGTGGTCCTTCTCGGCGGCCTCGTCGCCCCCGATCGCCTGGAGAAGTGAGCGATGCCCGTCGAGACCCTTTCCTTCAGAGGACATCCCGGCATCGCGGCGCGCGTCGGCGCCCGGGCCATGCGCCCGGACCGCTTCGGGCACTCCATCCGGGAGGCGCCCAGCATGCGCGGTCTCGGGTCGCTCCGGGACGACCTCATCATGACGCTGGAGGGCCTCGGTGACGGGCGTGGCCTGTCGCGTCGTCAACAGGTGCAGGCCCGCGGGCGCGCGCCTCGAGCCGTGCCGCGGTTCGGCGCGGTTCGGAGTTTCCGCGGGCTCGGGTCCATGGAGGACGTGAGCCTCGTGCAGAGGTCCCTCATGGACCTCTCGATGCAGTTCAACGACAAGTTCCTCCGGCCCATGCGGACCGACGGCACCCTCGACGTGTCGACGGTGGTGGCGCTCTGGAACACGGCGCTCCGGTTCTCGTCGTTCGCCATCCCGGCGGTGGCGGACATCAAGCGGTTTCTGGAGAACGTCATCGACAAGATCCCCGTGGCGGGCTCCTGGAAGATCGACCGCATCGACCCAGCCACCGCGCAGATCGCCTGGGCCGGCGTCGAGGGCGGCGCCTGCGTCATCTCCCAGAGCGTCTGCAACGCCCTCGTCTCCATGCGCGCCCAGGTCTTCCAGAAGGTCGAGGCGCTCATCGGCGACATCGCGACGGTGCTGCGCAAGATCAAGTCCGCGCAGGGCTCCGGGAGCAAGACGCCCACGGGCCCCAAGACGGCCGTTCTGGGCCCGTTCGCACAGAAGGCGGTCATCGACAGGTCGACGCTCGTGCGGGCGGAGGGCGGCGGAAAGACCGAGGACAACGGCTTCCTCGTCGGGACCCTGGCTGTCGGTGGAGGGCTGGTTCTCCTTGCGCTCCTTGGCTGATGAGCTTCGCGAGGAAAATACGGTTGCGGACGCTGGCAGCGCTTCCGCAACACACGATCGATCCCCTGACCGGGAGGATCGTGTCCACGGGCGCCTCCGCCGGACCGCTGCGCCCGAATAACCTGCCCCCCGAGCCGAAGGATCCTGATCCGGTCACCTGCGGCGACCTCACGGGGAAGCCGTGCATGAACGGGACTGGCGTCTACAGGCGCGGTCCCCGGATGGGAACGGTCATGTGCTCCGACGGCCCGCGACCGCTCTACCGCTGGGACTGCGTGTCCAAGTGCGAGGGCGTGACGCAGGAGCAGTTGAACCTCCTTCGGACCGCAGCCCTCGTCAAGGACCGCCACGCCATGCTCCTCGATCGCTTTTCGCGGTGCGCCCAGGAGGAGCTCAACAAGCGCGGTGTCCTGGAGGTGCTCGTGGGGATGGTGGTGTTCGGCAAGAACGTCCTCCAGGCGGTCCTCCGCGGCGACGTCGAGGGGGCGTTCAAGGCCATGGGCGTCGACCGGAACACCCTCGTCGGGCTCGTCAACAACCCGAACGACCTCCAGTCGGCCATCAACCTCCAGAACGCCGAGAAGGCGCGGGCCGTCCAGCAAGCCTTCCGTGCGTGGATGAAGGGCGAGGACCTGACCAAGCCGTGTCAGGTCCATCTCGACCAGGCCGCGCAGGCGCTCGCGATCGCCGTCGAGGCGCACCAGAAGCTCGGCCTCCCCATGGAGATGAGCTCGTCGGAGCTCTCCCTGTGCATGTCGCGGTGCGGCGACTGCCTGGCCAGGGCAGCCGGCAGCGGGGGAGGAGGGGGCGGCAAGGAAGAGAAGCGCTCGTCGTTCCTGCCCGTCGTGGGCGTGGCGGCGACCGTCGGGCTCCTTTGGGCCCTTGCGAGGTGAAACCATGTCGACGCAGGTCTCCCGAACCACGCTGAACGAGGGCAAGACGGTCGCCATCCACCAGTCCGGCGGCGTGGATGAGGACGTCACGCTCCTCCACACCGGGGACCCGGGGGGCCTCGTCCTTTTCGACACGACCTCGGGCGGCCTCGGCGCCTCCGCCGGCGTCCTGCCCCGGGACGTGCCCATCCGGTTCCGCCTCGCGGCGAAGAGCACCATCTACGCCATGAGCGACGGCGGCGACCGGTACGTCACCGTCGTTGCCACGCCGCTGGCCGCCGCGGCGGAGGAGGGCATCGACCTCGGCTGCCTCCTTCAGGAGGGCCTCACCATCCTCGCCCAGGAGCTCTTCGCCATCCGGTGCATGATCGGCGGGGCCCTCGGCGTCGACATGTCGGCGGCGACGGTCACGCCCCCGGCGCCCATCCAGCCGGTGCGGAACTCGCGCTCGGCGCCGGTGGGGGGCACCACGCCCCGGGCGCTCCGCGCGACGCACTCCCCGGAGGCGATGGTCCAGAGCGTCTTCAGGAGGAGGAGGGGGTAAGCCGCGCCCATGTCGCTCGACCGCGAATACGGCCTATCCCAGTTGGGACCGACGTGGAGCTTCACCGTCGGGGCGAGCTCCGTGCGGATCCGCCTCGCCTCGAGAGGGTCCTCCGGCCAGTTCCGGCGCCGGAGCTTCATGGTCCAGGTCACCACGGGCAAGGCGCGGATGCGCCAGGGCGGGAAGGACGTCGTCGCGGCGGCGCCGACCGCCGGCGACGAGGACCAGCCCGGGGCCGCCCTCATCAAGGGCACGGTCCTCTTCCGGGTCGACGTGGAGTCCGACGAGAAGGCGTACCTCGCGGCCATCCGTGACGGGTCCACCGATGCCGTCGTGGAGATCACGCTCCTTACCGACACGGGCGTCGACGACCCGCCCGTGGTCGTGACGTAGTCGAGGTCATCCCATGCTGAACCTTCCGCTGACGACAGGAGGAGGCGCCGACATCGGTGGCGACACCGGTGGGACGGCCGGGTCTGTCCTCTTCGTCGGGTCGGGGGGAGTGCTGGCGCAGGACAACGCGAACCTCTACTGGGACGACACCGAGAATCGTCTCGGGATCGGGACGAATTCGCCCCAGACCTCGCTCGACGTCTTCCCGGACACCGACGACGGAGCCGCGCGGATCGGCCGCATGCACATTTTCAGTGATAGCGGCTTCGCTTACCTCGCCCACGTCGATCGAGCCACGACTTCGAGCTACGGCATTCGACACCGCAATAACGGGCAGATCGTCATCAACGGGGACACGAGTATTACGGCCATCCAGTTCGTGTCGGGCGGTAGCACAACCCTTGCGACGTTCGACGGAAGCTCGCGCCAGTTCTTGCTCGACAACGACGGTAGCGCCAGCGCGCCGATCCTCGCACGGCGGGCAGACACCAATACCGGCATCTACTGGTCCGCGACCGACGAGCTTTCGATCGCCGTCGGTGGCACCCAAGCGGTCGTCGTATCTTCACCGGATTCGCCGCGGATTACGGTGCCGCTGTACAACCTCACCGGCAACGTCGGGGACATCTTTAGAAATACCGTCGCGCCAGTCGGCATGATTGTACGAGCCAGGAGCGGATCTTCGACGCTAACGCTCTGGCAGGCCGATACGTCGTCGAGTACGGGCTTGGCCTCTACCTCCGGCACGTTCACTGGAATCAAGGCGTACTACAACGACTTCAACCCAACGAGCGGAGACGCGAAGTTCGTCGCGTTCGACATCGCTCCGACCATCAATCAAACCGGCACCGCGACGGGCGATTACACCGCCCTCCAGATCAACGTCACCGAGACGGCGGCGACGGGTTCGGACAACAGGCTGATCGACGCCCAAGTGGGCGGCTCGTCCGTGTTCTACATGACGAGCACGGGGCTCGTGCGCGGTCCCGACGGCAGCGCGTCGACGCCGACGTACAGCTTCGTCAACGACTCCAACACCGGCGTCTTCGCCGGTGCTGCCGATCGACTCAGCATCGCTGCCGGTGGTGCGGAGATCGCGTACTTCACAACTAGCCTGGCGCGCTTGCCCGCCATCGTTGAATGGCGCACTGGAAACGGGCGGCTCACTGGTGATTCCTTCCAGTCCGTCGACGTCTTCGCCCAATCGAGCAACTTCCGAGTGCGTATCGTAGGCAACCGCAATGCGGCGGACTCCGGGACGGATGTCATCGCCGGGGCGGTGCAGGCGCGAACCGCCGGCAACATCTTTGCCGTACAGAACGACGTCAACGGGACCCCTGCGAACCTGCTCACGGTCGCCTACGACGCCGCGACGACGATCGCCCAACAGGCGGCGTCGAGTGGTACGCCGGAGGAGATCCTCACTATCACGGGCGCGGCCCACACCGGCCTCACGGCCTCCACCGAGGCGACGGACGTCTACTTCAACCTCGCGCGAACGGTGACGTTTGCGGAGGGCGACATTGCACTCCAGCGCGCGATTCGCATCGACGCTCCCACCTACGCCTTCGACAACCAAGTCGCCACGGCATCGGTCATCACTGACGCGGCGACGCTCTGGATCTCTGGCGCTCCTGTCGCGGGGAGCGGCGCGACGATCTCGAACGCTTGGGCCCTGTACGTGGACTCTGGCGCTACGCGCCTCGGCGGGAATCTGTCTATCGGAGGCAACCTAAGCCACCAAGGCACGCAGATCGGCTTCTTTGGAGGCACGCTGGCGATCAAGCAGACGGTCTCGGGGAGCCGCGGCGGCAACGCCGCCTTGGAGAGTCTCCTCGATGCGCTTGTCTCGTACAACCTGATTACCGACAGCACGACGGCATGAAGCGCCTCTGCGTCGTCACGTGTACGTACCGCGAGCAGCCGCTCTTCTGGCCCATGGTCGAGCACATGCTCAAGAGCGCGGCGGCAGCGCCCGACGTGGAGCTCCACTGGACAGTCGTCGATGCCGGTCTGTGGTACTACCCGGCTCGCGAGGCCAAACTCAAGAAGGCCATTGACGGGCGGATCCCCTACCGGCACCTAGAGCCGGTTCCGAGCGCCTACCGCAGCCCGACAGTACGCCACGGATTCGATCATTGCCGCGCGAAGAATACGGCGTTGCGCACCCTCGACGGCGACTACGTCGTGTTCCTTGACGATCGCTGCCTGGTCTCTCCGTCGTGGGTTCCAGCCATTCGCGAGCGCATGGTCCGCGGTGAGGGTTTCACACCCTACCGCCCGGTGAGCGACTTCCTGAAAGCCCCCGAGGACTACGTCCGCGGAGAGGTGCACGACGTGGCGCCGCAGGCGGTCCTTGGAATCTGCGCATCGCCGCTCGCGATGGCGCTGGACGTCGGCGGCTACGACGAGAGCTACTCGGGGTTCGTCCGTACGCTGTACGAGGACGCCGATTACGCGGAGCGCTGTCGTCGGGCGGGACTCGTCTGGAAGCGCGACGCTCGTTGCGCCGTCCTGGAGGTTCGGGGCCAGAACCACGATCACAAGTGGCCCTTCGACCCGGAGCCCGGTCAGCGCGCTTGGGACACGCTCATGTCCGAGCCCGAACGAACGAGGGCGAAGTGCTCGCTCCTTGTTCAGTAGCGGTCGCAGGCGCCAAACGTCTCGCAGATCCAGTCGAGATCGCAGTCGGTGAGCGTCGCGGTCCGGGCCGGGCTGGACATCAGGCCGCATCCCTCAGGCGCATGACCCGTGATCGGTACGAGGATGTGGCCGAATTCGTGGGCCGCCGTCATGGCGAGCGTCGAAAGGCGCAGGTCGGCGCGGATTCGGATCTCGCCCCACGGGTACGCGCTCCCGAGCGTCTCGAGCTCGCTGTCGGCGACCACCGTGAGGAGGTAGCTGCCCCGCGGTCGGGGGTCTGGGATCTCGTTCGGCGGATGGACGCGGTAGCCGAGGGTTTCCCACGTGGACACGCCCGCCTCGATGGCATCGAGCTCCTCCGGCGAGAACCCTTCGGCCCGGTAGTAGATGTCGGGCCCCGGGAGCTCGGTGCCGCACGCGCAGCAAAGCGCGGCAAGGAGGTATGCCGTGAATCGACACATCCGAGGGTTCGACGTAGGTAAGCCTGTGATTATTCTACTCTTGCTTGCAGTCGGATGCGTCCGCGATCCAATTTTCGCTGGAAAACTGCCGACTTGGGGCACTCTGCCGGTGCGTATCGCGTACGATGCTTCGGAGCTCGGAGAGCACGAGGGAAGCCTACGGCAAGCGGTTCGCGACATGAACCGCGCCATCGGTTGCAACGTGTTCGCGTTCGGCGAACCGTGGGACGTCCGGATCTCTCTGGGCGGAGACCCCGAGATGGCATCCGACCACCCGGCCGCGACGTGGCGGCGCGGTCGACGTGTTCACACCATCGTCAACGCCCTCGGCGACGTCACCGAGTCCTACATCCTCTTCGGGCACGAGCTCGGCCACGCCCTCGACCTTGCGCACGATGCGTACGTGCCGGTGCCGCCCGACGGTATGCGCCTGCGCGGCTTCGTCTCTCTCATGGCGCCGAACGCGGTACGACACGCGTACAGGCTCCAGGCCGGCGCGCGGCTACCTGCGCTCTCGGACCGGGACCGCGCCGCCCTCCACGCGCGCTACTGCGATTAGGCTGTCATCGGTAATTGGTCCATTCGCTCACGGGTTTACCGGCACCGTGATAGATTGAGCCCATGCCGAAATTCGAGCGCACGCCCCCGAAGGTCGAGTTCGACACGGACAACTGCGAGGTCCGCATCGTCCGTCGGAAGGACGCACAGGGCAACGTCGCGACTCGCATGCACGTCGCCATCGATGGCTCCGACGGCGAGCGCACGATCCCGGTCCACGCCGATGGTGCGCCCGGCGACTTCCTGAACGCCGGGCAGGCCACGGCGATCGAAGCCATCGTGACCGCGGCCGTCTCGAAGACGCTCCAGGACAAGGCCAAGGCGTCCCCGGTGTCGTGAGTGGCCTGACAAGGCGAGCTCGACGCAAGCACTGGCAACGCGTGAGGAGGAAGATGATCCGCGTCCCCATCCCGGAGCCCATTCGGGTCGTCCACCCGGCCACCGGCCAACCGTACCGCGTCATCGACGACGACGCGCCCGACGACAAGAAGAAGTTCGACGACAAGGGCCGCCAGATCGGGCCCCTCAAGATCGACGACCCGTGGAGCCACAAGCGGTTTCTCGCGTCGTGGGTCCTGCCCGACAAGCGCTTCTCGGACCGGGACAAGGGCAACAAGGTCGACGCGTGGCGCGCCATGCACCGCATCCTCGACGCCCTCGACGACGCCGAGAAGGAAGGGCGCGCCTACTACGACGTCCGCAAGGAGGACTGGGAGCGCCTCCGCAAGGTGCTCGAGTCGTGGAAGGAGTCGGCGCCGAAGGACGACGAGAAGGAGCTCGCCGGACCGCGCGCCGGCGACTTCAACGACATGCTCTTCATGAACCTCCTGCCGCACATCGAGAGCGTTCTCGGTGCGAAGGAAGTCGACGAAGGAAGCTGAACTGACCCAGGCATGGCGAGGCGCGGGATGGCCTCGCGGGGCGCGGCAAGGCAGATAAGGGCAGCGCAAAGCAAGGAGCAGTTTCCGATGACACGTCGTCTCGTCGCCGTCTACGTGCTCGTGCTCGCGGTCGTCGCGTGCTCGAAGCCGGCTCACGAAAAGGCCCTCAGCTACTCCCTGGGCGCCCTGAACGCGGCCCGGGAGGGGTTCATCGCCTGGGACGCGGCGCACCAGGAGACGCTGGCCGAGTCCGGGACCGTCGAGGAGGCCGAGGCCGCGCTCCGGGCCTACCGCAAGGAGCGCGAGAAGGTGCTCCTCGGGTTCGTCGTCGCCTACCAGGCCCTCGCCGCGGCGTCCCTCGACCCGTCACTCGACATGCTCGCCGAGGCGGCGCAAGCCGTCCGAACGGCGTATGATCTCTTTCGGACGCTGAAGGGAGGCGATTCCGATGAACGTCCAGGAGATCCTGAAGGCGGCGGGGGCGGTAGCGCCCCTGGTGGTTGACGCCCTCCAAGCGGTCAAGGAGCTCATCGACCGTCACGCCGGCGTGTCCGGCAAGGACGCGGCCGACATCCTGACCGCCGTGCGCGCCATCGTGAGCGAGCTCGACCGGGTCGAGGCCGGGCAGGTGACGCCCGAGCGGGCGCGCGACGAGATCAACCGCGTGCGCGCAGCGCTGGCGCAGAACGACGCCCGGGCCGACGCGATCATTCGCCGACGAAAGGAAGAGGAGGGCGACTGAGTCATGGCCTGCACGCAAAAGGACGTCCTCCACGGCCTCGAGGCGTCCATGGACGAGGCGAAGATGCTTCGCCGGAGCCTGTGGGTCGCACCGTCGGCTGTGGCGCTCTGGGCGCGTTGCACAACGACACGGACCCGAAAGATCCTCGACACGCTCGTCGACAAGGGCAAGGTCGTGACGGACGGGCGTCGTTACCGACTGCGGGTGTACTGATCGTCACCCGCCGAGAGAAGGAGGTCTAAAGTGGCGAGCAAGGGTGACACCGGGAAGAGCGCCGTCGCGCTGATCCTCGTCCTCGGCGGCATCTTCGTCGGGACGGAAGTGCTCCTGTCGCTCTTCGGCCCCAAGCGGGAACTTGAGGGGTGCGGTTGCGAGCACGCGCGGAGGTGAGGTGGCCCGCGCGTCGTCACAGAACTCGTGCGGCATCGCCCAGGCCGGCGCCCTCGTGACGCTCACCTTCGGCGTGCCGCTCTCGGTCTACAGCGCGGCCCGCGCCGAGTCGGGCTTCGCGCGGACGGCGCACATCGCCTTCGGCCTGACGGGGCTCCTCGGCGCCGTCCTGACGCTCTCCTCGTGCGCGCGGAGGCGGTGATGCTCCGGGTCGTCATCGGAACCGGGTTGCTCACGGCGGCGTTCCTCGCGGCCACGCACCGGGGGCCGCGCCCGCTCACGGCCGCCGAGCGCCGGCGGCTCGACGAGCTCCTGCCCGTGGTCCGCGCCCGCGTCGAAGAGCTCCGGGCGCGCCTCGCGCGCCTGGGCATCGACACCTTCGTCGGCCAGACGTTCCGGTCCCAGGCCGAACAGGAGGAGGGCTTCGAGGAGGGGCGGACGGCGACCCTGCGCTCGTGGCACCGGGTCCGGCGCGCCGTGGACCTGCCCATCGTCGACCGGCGCGGCCGGCGCGTGCCCCTGGCGGGCAACGAGCACCTGTACGCGACCCTCCAGCGCGAGGCGGAGGCCCTCGGGTTCCGGCATCTCGGGCTCGGGCCCATCTGCCGCTCGGACGGCGTGTGCTTCCGGGACCCCTGGCATCTAGAGTATAGACAAGGTCTTACCTGGGCTCAGGCAGCACGGGAGGTAAGCGCGTGAGGTACTGGATCGTCGAGAGGCGCATCCCCGAATGGGGGTATGGCTGGGCTCGTTGGCATCCGGTCCCGGTGGAGGAGGAGACGGGCGAGAACCGCTTCCCGACCCGGGCCGCCGCCGAGGAGGCGATGGAGGTGTGGGCCGAAACGGGCGAGCCGGGCGCCGAGTACCGCGTCGTCGAGGTCACGGACGGCGGGCTGGGCTCGCTCCCATCCAGCGTCGCCGCCGAGCGCTTCGTCCGTGGCGAGCCGGGCTCCGGCATCGTCCTGTTCGGCGTGGGGTTCCTTCGCGCCGGCGTGATCCTGTTCCCGCTCCTCGAGCTCTCGGGCATCGATCCCAGGAGGGCCGCGCGGGGCGCGCTCCTGGCGTCGGCGGGGATGACCGCCTACACGCTCATTGCGGCGCTGGCAGGTTCAGACGCTCGCGGAAGTCGTCCACGGTTCGCCGGAGCCCGGTCTCCAGGCCGACGACGGGCTTCCAGCCGAGGATCTCGACGGCGCGGCTGATGTCGGGCTTGCGCTTTCTCGGGTCGTCCTGAGGGAGGGGCTTCCGCTCGACGTGGGCGAAGGGGCGGCCGGCCGCCCGTGCGACCTCCATTGCGATACCCTCGACGCTGATCTCGTTGGGATTCCCGATGTTGAAGATGGGCGCGGTGTGGAAGAAGGGATGCTCCATGAGCCGGACGAGGCCCTCGACGGTGTCGTCGACGTAGCACAGCGAGCGCGTCTGCGCGCCGGTGCCGTACACCGTGAGCCGCTCGCCCCGGAGGGCCTGGACGATGAAGTTCGAGACCACGCGCCCGTCGTCGATGGCCATCTTCGGTCCGTACGTGTTGAAGATGCGCGCGATGCGGACGTCGACGCCGCGAAGGCGATACGCGTACGCCAGCGCCTCGGCGACGCGCTTGCCCTCGTCGTAACAGGACCGGGGTCCGCACGGGTTGACGTTCCCCCAGTACGATTCCGTCTGGGGGTGCTCGGTGGGGTCGCCGTAGACCTCCGACGTCGACGCCAGGAGCACGCGCGACTGCCAGCCGTGGGCCAGTTCGAGGACGTTCCGTGTGCCCTCGAAGCACGTGCGAAGCGTCTTCACCGGGTCGCTCTGGTAGTGCACCGGCGAGGCCGGGCACGCGAGGTGGTACACGCACTCGATGGGCTTGTAGCGAAAGGACTCCAGAAACCGCCGCTCGGTGACGCAGACGGTCTTGACGATGGCGCCCTCGACGAGGTTGTCGGGGTGACCCGTCGTGAAGTCGTCGACCACGTAGACGCGGTGCCCGTGCTCGATGAGCCTTTTCACGAGGTGGTGTCCGATGAAGCCGGCTCCGCCGGTGACGAGGATGTTCATCTCTTCCTCCTGCGGCGTTCCTCAAGGAAGGCGTCGACGTGGACGTAGACCCAGTACACGACGCCGAACAGGGTGCCGAGCGCGATGGCGTTCGATGGGTTGTGGTCGACGGTGAGGATCTGGAGGCCGAACGACAAGCAGTAACCCCAGAGCGCGCCGCTCAACGCGCCTCCGAGAATGACGATGAGCGCTCCCAGGATCTCGCGCGTCACGGGATCACCTCCGGCGCCCGCTCGTCGGTGGGCTCGACCTTGCCGCTCCGGTCCACGATGCGATAGGCGCCGCGGGCCATCTGGATGACGAACGGCGTGACCTTCGGGTCGAGCTCCCTGTACGGGCCCTTGAGGAGCCGCTTGGCGACGATGACCGCCTGGATCTTCTCGGGAAGGAGGGCGTAGACGGCCTCCACACCCGTCCACGCCTGGAACTTGAAGCCCAGGGTGCGGGTCACAGCGCAATCCTCACGAGCTTCGTGCGGGTCTCCGTCGGGATGATCTCCTCGACCTGGGCCAGTCTCGCGGCGAACTCCTCGCGCTCCTCTGCCGAAAGGTCGGCGCTTAGAGCGGACTCCCGCAGGGTGCGATGGGTGGAGAGCATCCAACCGCAAACGCCAGTCCACGTCCAACGATCCTCGATCACCTCGTAAGGGCGATTCGGGTCATCCCACGACGGCTCGACGAACCGGTACTCGGTGATGAGGACCATTCGATCGATGCCTTGGAGCCAGTGGCCGTGCTCCTCAGGAGTAAGTCTTTCCATGCGCGGCATGGTGGTCCTCCTCAGACGACGTCGTCCCGCTCGAACTCCTCTCGCTTCGCCATCCGCTCCTGGACCTCCTTCGATCTTGGATGTTCATCGCAGGATGCTCCTCCAGACGGGGAGAATGGCTTCGAGGGCGAAGTCCTCGACGGCCTCCTCCATGAGATCGAGGCGGACCATCTCGCCGTAGATCGTGGCGCGCTCGCACGCTTCGACGAAGTCGTCCGCGTGGCGCGGATCGACGAACTCCGTCCAGGAGGACGCGGCCGTCTCGGCGAGGGCGCCCCAGTCCGGGCAGACCGGGATCATGCCGGCCGCGCGGACCTTGCACGCGGTCAGGCAGCCGGTCTCGTAAAACGGCGTGTCGTCGGGGTTGAGACACGGGTACGCCCAGACGCCGGCGGAGCGCATGGCCCGGGCGAGCTCCTCGTGGTTCACCATGCCGAAAAACGTGATCCCCGGCTGATGCCGGAGCTCCTCCACCTCGCGCCGGGCGCTCTCGTACCGCTGCGCCCAGGCGGCGTCGCCCCCGAGGCCGAGCTTCTCGCAGCCCTTCCAGCCGTAGTAGACCCAGAGCTCGGCGTCGGGGAGCCGCGCCCGGATCCGCGGCCACAACCGGAGAAGCTGCACGAGCCCGCGGTCCGGCGACGACGCGTAGATGAAGCGGTCGTTCTTCCTCTCCATCGCCTCGGTGACGGGGAAGTGCTCCCGGCGCAGGAAGTTGCGGGCGACCACGAGCTTCTCGAGTGGCACGCCGTGGAGCTCGTGCGTGGCCTTCTTATGCCACTCGGAGACGACGACGACCTTGTCGTAGAACGCGGCCGTCTCGGCGTTGAGGTCGCCGTACCACGCGTCTTGGAGCCACAGGATCTTGGGCTTGGCCTCGGGGAGGTACTTGCCGAACGACGGCGAGCGGGAGACGACGAGCTTCTGGCGGCCCTTGGCGTACCGAAGCTGCTCTCGGGGCCAGTAGCGCACGCCCCGGTGCACGTCGGGGTCCGGCACCGGACCGAAGACCTCGACGAGGTCCGTCTTGGCGAGTTCGGCGGCGAGGTACGCGATGGTCTCCTCGCTGGCGCCCATGCCCCGCGCTTCGAGGCTGCGCCCGTGCCAGTCCCAGAGCGCGCTCGGGACGACGAACCGGATGGGCGCGTCGTAGTAGGGAATCGACTTGCGGAGGATGACGTTCATGGCGTCGCCGGTGGCGCCGAGGCGGGCGTCCTCCTTCCAGAGCTCCTCGACCGCGAGCGCCGTCTTGTCGGCGTACTCCGTCATCTCGCGGGCGGTGACGACGCGCAGGTGGCCGCGCGGGTCATGCCGCTCGGGCGGGACGCCCTTGTCGAAGCTGCCCCACGGCGTGGTCACGAAGATGACGCCCTCGGGCCCCAGCATGCTGCGGAGCTCCTGAAGGTACGCGAGCGGGTCGGGGACGTGTTCGATGACCTCGGACCAGATGATGACGTCGTAGATCCCATGCGGCGACGTGCTCGCCTGGATGTGGGCGCGGTCAGCGAGCCCGAAGCGCTCCAGCCGGTCACGGAAGCGCTCGATGGCGCCCGGGTGGGGGTCGACGCCGACGTACCGGATGCCCGGGCAGCGGCGGAGGAGGGGAATCCCGACGATGCCGTCGAAGCACCCGAAGTCGAGCACCCGGGCATCGGGCTTGTGCTCGTTGATCCAGTCGGCCATCCACTTCGCCCGGGTGATGCACTTGTCGGGCTCCAACCACTCCTCGGGGGAGGGCTTGTGACCCGTGGCCTCGTCGTCGAGGTAGAACGCGAAGTACGCACCCTCGTCGGCGACGTGGCGCCGGACCTTTTCGAGCTCTGCCTGGAGCCCGACGATGGTCGGGTGGTCCTGAAGGTTCCAGGGCGCCGCGTCGAGGACCCGAAGGGCCTTCAGGGGTTCGTCGTTGTCGACGAGATACCGGACGAGGCGCTCGATGGCGAGGGCCTCCTCGTGCGCGCGCTTGTCGTTCCAGGCCCGAACGAGATACGCCCGGGCCTCGTCGCGATCGGCGGCGACGGCGTCCGACTCGACGACCCGGTGCAGGGTCTCGCACGCTTCGCCAAGGAGCGCGATGGTGGTCTTGATCTCGCCCCGGTGGACGTGGTCCTTGGCGAGGGCCTGGAGCTCCAAGGCCAGGAGGGTGGGGTAGCGCACCGCCATGTGGCGGGCCGGCACGTACGACGCGACGGAGTCGTACTCCTTGGAGAGCCCGGTGCGCAGCCACGCCACGGCCCGGGCGTGGTCCTCCGCCAGGGCGAACCGCTCGCCGGCGGCGAGCCACGCGTCGGGGAGCTCCGGGCACACGGCCGTCGCGGCGCCGAAGCACTCGGCGGCGTCCCGGAGGAGCCCCCGGTCCGCGAAGTACAGCGCCTTCTGGACCAGGCACCGGTAGCGGTCGTGGAGGGTGGTCGCCGCCTTGTGCCCCGCCTCGAGGAACTCCCAGACGCGGTCGGGGTGCGTGTCCTTGCAGAGCTCCGCCAGGTACAGGCACCGGCGCGTCGTCACCTCCCCACGCTCGTACTGCCGGAGGAGGATCTCGCGGTGGCGGGTGATGTTCTCGGCGATGGCCTCGGGGCTGAAGTCCTTTTCGTGGACGTAAACGAGGTGCGGAAGCTCGACCTTGGCCGGCGCGACGCCCGCCTTGGGGACGAGGATCTCGTGCGCTGCCTCCGCCCAGTGCCACTTCGGAGGCTCGCCCCACTTCACGATGCGCTCGCGGCTATGCCACACGACGGCGTGGCCGTCCGCGTCGCGCTGGTACAGGTACGGCGCCCAGATACAGATGGTGTCGGTGTCGCGGAACTGCTCGTCCAGGTAGCGCAGGATGTCGACGAGCGACGTGGGCGCGCCGTTCGAGGGCCCCTCGAGGAGCTTCTCCTTCTTGCGAGGAGGCGGCTTCCAGCGCCCGTTGGCCTTCAGGATGGTCTCGGCCTCTTCGGGCCCGGGGAGGCGGTCGTCGGCGTCGATCCAGCCGCGCCAGACGCCCGACGCCCGCTCGAACGCGTACTGGCGCGCTGCGGCGGCGTCGTCGAACCAGGGCATCTCCTCGTTCCAGTCCCCCCGGGGGCCGCGGTAGACCTCGAACACGTCGGCGTAGCGCTGGGCGATCTCCGGCGTCGAGTCCGACGAGCACGTGTCGATGACGACGATCTCGGCTTCGGGGGTGCGCTCGCGGATGGAGCGCAGGCACGCTTCCAGGGTCTTCTCGGCGTTGCGAACGATGAGGCACCACGAGAGGTAGGGCTTCCCGGTCTCCGTGCGCTTCCAGGTCTCAGGCAAGACGTATCCTCCCGCCCCGACGGGGCGTCACGAGCTCGAAGATGACGAGTTCAGGTCGTCGGACGACGGCTCAGCGGATGATGCTGTGCAGGACGGCGGAGACGACCTCGTACTCGATCGTCGGGCAGGACGCCGTCGACGGGACGGCGAAGCCGATGGTGTTGAGCGAGGCGTTGCCGCGGAGCGCCAGGAGCGACGGGTTGGGCTGATGCCCGATGCCCTCGATCGAGCGCATCACCGGCACGATGATCTCGGGGTTCGTGGCCGGCAGCGAGTGGGCGAGGGTGGTCAGGGTGACGCCGCGGAGGCCGTCACCGGCGCGCGACGCCAGCGCGCGGTCCCAGAATGAGCCGAAGATCGCCATGGTTCGAGTAGCCTCCTTTCTGTCGAACCATGCCTCCGACCGAACCTGTACTGCATATAACGTCACCGTTACATATGTCGATTTTTGTGTTACCGATATGTCCTATGAAGTTCGGTGACGCGCGGCTTCCTCCGCGCTTCTGGGCGAAGGTCGTACCCGAACCCAACTCCGGTTGTTGGCTGTGGGTTGGCGGGCCTTCAGACGCCGCTGGGAAGGGTTACGGTAGCTTCCAAACGAACGGGCGGGCGGTTGGCGCCCACCGCGTCGCGTACGAAGCGTTGGTGTCGAAACTCGATTACGGACTCCACGTCGATCACCTCTGCCAGACGAAATGTTGCGTAAATCCTGCGCATTTAGAGGCTGTCTCGGCACAAGAGAACACCCTTCGTGGGTTTCGAAAGCGGGGCTTCCGTAGTCGCGGACCGCGTGGACGGCGGCCGAGGAAGCTCGTCTGCTACGTTCCTTCCGTCCTCTGGGAAGCCATCCACGCAGAGGCAGAAGCCCGCGCCATCCCCCTCGGGCTCGTAGTCGAGGACGCGTTCAACCAGCGCGCGGTGATGGTCCACCGGCGCTAAGGTGTCATCGGGAAGGGCTTGAGCGGCGCCGGCGGTACCGACGCGCGCTCGTCATCGGAAATAGGTACGCGCAGGCGATCCGCGATGCGATCGACCTTCTGCTCCATGCGGACGTCCCGGGCGTCGGAGACGTCCTGGCGCTTCTCCATCGCCGTCATGCGAACGACGAGGACCTCGACGAGGCGCTCGATGGCGTCGAGCCGCGCCGAGTCCTCGGGGTGGGCGCTCTCCTTGGCCTCGTGCGCCTGGAGATCGGACTTGAAGGAGACCTTCGTAACCAGAAGGAATCCCGCATAGAAGCCGGCGCCGAGGAGGGTCGCGATGAACGTCAGGGCCATCCAGTGCGCGCGGACGTTCGCCAAGAACGACGGCCGCGGAGGCGGGGGTGGTCTCGTGTGCGAGGCGTTGCCGACGGTGAAGACCTCCGGGGCGCGAAGGGGGATTTCGAGCGGCGTGGTGTTCCCGTCTCGGTCTGGCATCCCGTTCCCTTTGCCGAAATCTACCCGCCATGATACCAAAGGAAGTTGGAGGTCGCTCCCATGAAGCTCGGGATCCTCGACATGCTCCGGTCCGAGAAGGGCACCGTCGCCCTCGTGGTTCTCGTCGGCGTGTTCGTCGCCTTCTTCGCCGGGCTCATCCCCTTGGAGACGTGGGAGTCGATGGTGACCTGGATCACCACGGCGTACATCGGGGGCAAGGCCGTCGACTCCGTCGCGACGCGCCTCGCCAACGGCAAGAAGCCCGCTGCCCATGACAGCCCTCGGTGACATCCGTCAAGACCTGATCGAGATCCTCTCGATGGCGTTCGGTCCGCAAGAGGCCGCGCGCAAGGTCAAGGAGTTCGAGGATCTCGTGCGCAAGCGCGCCGAGGAGGGCGCCACGAAGGCCGTCAAGAAGGGCATCGCCGTCTCGGCCGGGGTGACGCTCGGGTTGATCCTCCTGTCGCGCGCCCTGCGGAGGAACTGATGCTGGAAGCCAACGAGATCCGGTGCATGTTCGGCACGTGCTTCGCCCTCACGCGGCGGGCGCAGACGGCCTTCCGAGCGCTCCACAAGCGCATCGAGCACTTCTCTGGCTGCCTGGGGCTCGGCCCGTGGCGCGAGCATCAGGAGTGGGTCGCCACGAAGATTGACCCGGAGACGGTGGCGCGTCACGAGGCCATCCTGAAGATCCTCGTCCAGCGTGGCGTGATCGACCCGGTCAAGTACGACGGCACACCCATCGATCAGGCGGACGACCCCGGGAGCCTCGCGCGCTTCGCCGACGACGTGGCGGCCATCTACGGGACGTTCGGCGGCGTGGCGAAGAAGCGCTCGGGCGTGTCCCCGGGCTTCGTCGCCCTCGGCTTCGGCCTCGCGGCCGTCGGGCTCATCTGGGCCGCGAGGTGATGGCGCTTCTGGCGGGCAGCGGCGCTACGCGACGGGGACGCCGCCTCGGATGTCGGTGAGGGCCCGTAGGAACTTCACCCGCTTCTTCTGGGCGCTGACGGGGTTCCGCCGAGAGCCGGCGACGCCCATCACGTAGACGGCGCGGACCTCGGACCACTCCGCGTCGGTGAGGTGGGTCTCGCCCGGGAACAAGCGTGCCCGCAGGCGCGCGATGTAGGCCGAGGCGAGGCGGAGGTTCGTGTCGACGTCGAGGAGCCCGCTGTTCGGCAGGTGCGGTGCGTACCCGACTTCGGCGGCCGTGATACGACTCACCTGGACCATGCCCGTTGAGCCGAACGTCCACAGGCGCTCGTCGAAGGGCTTGCCCTGGTCGAGGGCGATGACGGCCGCCGGCGTGAGGGTGCCGGCCTCGAGCTCGCGGCACAGGCGCGACGCCCGCTCGAAGTGGGGATTCCCTGCCCACTTCTCGGGGTCGCTGGCCACGGCGCACGCCCACGCTTTCATGCGCCCACGCTCGGGGTTGTAGAGCGTCGGTCGGAAATCGGACTCCAGCTTCGCCCACGTAAGGAGGATGTCGAGAGGGATCTCTCGAAGCTGGGCCCACTTACGAAAGAGCGGCAGGTACTTCCGGGCCCGGGCCGGGATGCCCTTGGGTTCGGCGCCCCCGAGGGCGGCGGCAGCCAGGGCCGCGGCGGCGATGGCGAGGACGAGGAGCATGCCCCCATTCTACTCCCTCAGGAAGGGCGGGACGGAGTGGAGGCCATTTGCCGCCAGCTTCATCACGAGCGCCGGGACGTCGGCCCAACGGAGGAAATGCTCTTCGAAAACAAGCGTCCGCTCCTCGTCCGACCACTCCTCGTTCCACATGGTCACGGCGACGGGCCACCACCTCTTTACCTCCTGTTCGGGACACGGACTCCGCAAGCAGAGAGCGAAGAGCGGCCTCGCGTTGTGCCGTACCTGGACCTGCGCCGCGCGCCCGCCGGCGGCGATGAAGATGTACGACGAGGAGAATCCGATCCGGCGCAGCGCCTCGTGAGCGCCGAGGGCCTCGAGGATGACGGCCGGGAAGGCGGACGGTGCGAGGTGGTGATTCAGGAAAACGCGTTCCAGAAGATCCAGAACCCCGACAGGGACGCGAAGACCATGAGCGCCTTCAGTTGTCGGCGCAGTTGCTCACGTGGATCGGGCGGCTGATCGAAACTCATCGAAGCACGTGCATGTAGTACCGCTCGCCGTCGTACCCGAAGACGAGCCGCCCGAAGACGGCGAAGACGAGTCCGTCGGCGCAGAAGAGGTCAGGCAGACCGACCCTGCGGGCCCACCGAGCGACGTCGCCTACGCGGGCGTTCGAATCGGCCACGTCACACCCGCGGGAAGTCCGGTCCGGGCGGAGGCGGCAACGCCTGGTAGATGGACAGGAACAGGAACCCCGTCCCGACGCCGGCGACGGCCTCGAGCCCGACGCGCACCGTCCAGGGCGGCAGGCCATAGACGAAGAATACGGTGGCGAGCCCGACCCAGAAGGACATACACAGGTCGCACGCCCACGGGCGCTTCCCGGTGAGCGACCACGCCTCGATCCTGGGGAGCTTTCGGATCACCGACACGACGTAGAAGATGGCGAGTCCGAGGAGGATGACGTTCGTCATGGCTCCAGGACCTCCCAGTCGTTGGCGAGGAGGTCGGCCTGGGAGGCGACCCAGCCCGGCTGCCAGACGCCTTGCGCCGTCTTCATGACGATATAGCCGCCGACGGCGAGATCACCCTGGGGCCAGAACTTCTTCGTCCTCTCGTTGACGTTCTCCTCGGAGACGATCATCGGCGGCATGTAGCAGAGCCATTGGTTCTGGCCGTTCCAGCCGCTCCGCGTGATCCTCCTGCCGAGCTTCAGTTCCCGCAACGCCTCGCTGAAATCCATGTCCTCTCCTTTCAGGACGGTTCCTTGTCGGTGGCGCGCGTGGCGCCGGTGAGCTTGTCCACGGCCGCTTCGAGGTGCCGGTACGTAGCGGCGTTGTCGCCGGCGGCGTGGGCGACCTGCGCCGCCAGGATGTCGCCCGAGATGTCCGTGAGGTCTCCCGTCCGTCGTTCGTGTTCGAGGAGGGCCTTCTCCAAGAACGCCTCCGCCGTGGACTCCAGGTACACCGGGCATGGCGGGATCGCGTGCATGAGGTAGTTCCGCTCCCCGTCGCCCTCGACGGACATCTCGAGGCCGCAGAATGGGCACTCGAAGTCGATCCTCTCCACGTTAGCCGCCACAGGGACACGCTCGGTAGAACTCGACGATGCGCCGAGCCCCGCTCGGCCGGACGACGATCCAGACACGCTGACGCCCGGAGTAGTAGATCCACTCCCCTTGCGTGGAGCGATCGGCCATGAACCGACCGCCGGCGCGCTGCACGATCTGTTGCGCGCCGGCGTGGTCGGTCGTTTCTCGACGGAATGGAGCGACTTTCGACATCGGGCTACTCCTCGACAGGTTCGTACGTCGCTTCGAAGATGTCGGGCTTGCACGGATAGCGCTCGCCCTTGACGCCGGTAATGATCCAGTCACCGGGGGAGACCTTCAGCGCCCCCTCGAGGGTGTGGACGTGGGCGGCGTCGGGGCACGCTGGCGACGTGTTCGTGGTGTGCACGCCGGTGACCTCCTTCCCCGGAAACCACTGCTCTGCTTCGATGACAACAGGCTTCTTGCGAAACTTGGGCATTCTTTAGCCTTTCTTTTTCCAGACGCCGTCGAGCTCGACGAGGTCGATGATCGGCGCCCGGGCGAAACCGAGGAGCATGGGCTCGCCGAGGACGTGCTTGAACACGTCCACCTCCGCCGGGAAGACGCCGCGGTTGCCTTCGATGGTCCAGAAGCGCTTTTTCTGGACGTCGACGTGGTGGACGATCCCGACGTGGCCCTTGCGGCTGCCCTTGACGCCGCGGTGCCAGCACGCGAGGTCCCCTGGCAGGGGCTCGTCGACGAAGGCGCCCGCTTCGCCGACGATGCGGTAGAGCGTCTTCGCGCGGTGGCTGCGCCGGAGCGGGTAGCTCTCGCCCTGGTACTCGTTCATGATGAACCGCTCGGCGTGGAGCTTCTTCCCGTTGCGACACAGGATCCGGATGTAGCCCTCCTCGAAGCAGTACGACATGAAGGCCGCGCACCACAACACCGGGCGCGTCATGCCGCGGGTGTACATCTGGACCCACCGGCCTTGGTTGTTGGCGCCCTCCTCGCCGCGGCCCATGTTCTCCTCGGCGACCTCGAGCGCTGCGAGCCCGAGGTCGAACCCGATCTCGGCGCCCTCGGGCGGGAACGGCGACACGAAGAGGCGCCGGGGGAGCGACTTCAGCGTCCGCGAGAGCTCGCCGATGAAGCGGGGGAGGTTGGTCACGAGTTGATCTCCTTGCTCTCGAAGAGGGCGTCCAGCTTCGAGACGCCCTTGACCACGCGCTGCGACGAGAGGTGCACGTAGCGCATGGTGGTCTTGATGGATTCGTGGCCCGCGAGCTCCTGAAGGGTGAACGGGTCCACGTCGTGCTCGGCGAGGAGCGTCAGGTACGTGTGCCGGAGCGCGTGGGGGTGCAGGCGCACGCCCATGGCGCGCCCGATGGCCTGGAGGCGTTCTTGGACCCGTCGGACGGAGAGCGGGCGCCCGTCGCGGCGGGGGAACACGTACGGGCCCTTGGCGAGCCCGGGCCGAACCTCGGCGAGGTAGTGCTGGAAGTAGGGCACGGCGGAGCGGAGGAGGGGGACCCGCCGGTCCTTCGTCGACTTGGCGTTGCCGGCGCCCGCCTCGCCCCGGATGTGGATCCAGACGCGCCGGTCGGCGACCTCGATGTCGCGGCGCTGGAGGTTCACGAGCTCGCCGACCCGGACGCCGGTGGCGGCGAGGACCCGGATCGCCGTCCGGTAGGGCTCGTCCAGGGCTTGCAGGTGCCGGTCGAACTCGGCGAGGCGCTCGTCCCGGAGCACGGTGGGCAGGTGGACGCGGATCCGGGGCAGGCGCGGGCGCAACTGCTCCGGGACGACGACGCCCCGGGAGCGGACGTAGTCGAGGTACTGCCGAGCGACCGTGACGCGCAGGTGGACGCCGGAGGGCTGCCAGCGGCGCGTGGCCCAGTTGGCGTAGTCGGCGAGGACGGTCCCGGGGAGGGCCTCGAGGCGCAGGCCCTTCGACGCGAGGAACCGCTCGAAGGTCTGTACCGCCCGGTCGTAGTCCTTGACCGTCTTCGGGCTCCGTACGCGCCGGAGGCTCTGGAGGAAGGCTTCTCTCACTCGTCCACCCTACCGATGTCGCAAGAAACCGGGTAGCGAAACTCGTGCTAACAGCGCGAAATCATTAGGGATTTCGTGCGGCCGCGCGACCCGCGCGACGGAATCCTTAGGCGCGGATGTCCTCCTCGGGGGGTGCCTCCTTCCCGCCGTGCGCACGAGGACAAGCCTGGTGGTGCTTCTGGGCGCGCCCCCAGACGGTCCAGACCAAGGCGCCGCACGGGCACCGATACCGCCGTCCACGGTGCTGATCCGTCTCGACGACGCGCATGTTGGTCCTGGGCCACGCAAGACGACTACGCGCGGGCGTTCTCATCATCGGCTCCTGTAAGGGCACCACCTGTCGTAGTGCCCGGTCTCGAGGCAGTTGACGCACCGGATGACCTTCTTCAGCCGCCCACCGCGCACCTTGCGCTGGTAGTCGCGATTCCGATCCAGGCACGCCCGGCATCGGTGCTTCGAGGCGGTGTCGAGCTCGCTGCCGCAGTCGGCACAGCGCCCCGCCGCGCGGAGCGCCTTGGCGACGGCGCGAAGCCGTTCGCGCTCGGCGGCGCGGCAGCATGCGGACGAGCAATACGCCTTGCGCTTCGGGCTCACCCGCCGATACCGCTCCCACGGCACGAGGTTCGAACACCCCGCCCGAGCGCACGGGATGGGCGGCTTTGGCGCCTTGGCCCTAGTCATCGCCCTCCTCGACGGTGATGCCCCGCATGGCCCGGAGGCGATCGCGTACGGCCGCCAGATGCGGCGGCAGCGGCTTCCGGGGCGGAGATGGCGGGGGAGGCGGCGCCGGAGGCGCTGCGGCGCGGCGCGCCGCGCGTCGAGCCGCGACGAGTTGCGCGTGCTTCTCCTGGCAGGACACGCAGCGGTACTTCGAGGGCCCGTCGAGGGACTTGCCGCACCCCTGGCAGCGCCCCTCGGCGAGGAGGCGCGCGTACTCGCGCTTTCGGTGCCCTCGGTACCACTCACGCTTGCACGCGTCACCGCAGAACCTCTGCGTATGGCGGCTGGACCGCCAGCGGAGGCGCTCAGGCGGAACAGGGCCGCCGCACTGCCCGCACCGGATCTCCTCGCTCATGTCGCCTCCGGGCAGGTGTTGGCGCGGTGCCCGGTCTCGTAACAGACCGGGCAGACGATGGCGCGTCCTCGAGGCACGCCGAGGCGCCGCCGCCGCGCCCGCTGGGCGTTACGATCCAGATCGAGGCACCGGCGGCACTTCGAGCGCGACGGCGTATCGAGCGCTCCGCCGCACCTGTAGCAGCGCCCCTCGCGGCGGTAGCGCGTGCGCCTCTCCACCTCGCGCACGAGGTATCGGCAGCGCTTGGAGCACCACCTCCTTTGCCTCCCCTTGAGCCGCTTCGGGCACCCCTGGCACTGCATGGCGTTCCCCCTTCAGGACACGACGGCCACCACCATAGCGAGCGCGAACCCGGTGAGGATACAGAGGAGGGCCAACAAGAGGAACTCCTCCTCGCGTGTGCGCCGCCGACGCCGGCGCCGGTGCGGGCCTTCGATACCGAACGGGTTCACTTGAGCACCTCGACGCGAATGGCGATCTGTCGCTGCATGTTCCGCTTGAGCCGCTCCTGGAAGGGCGGCTTCTCGGACGGCGACGGTGGCGCGTCCTCGACGATGACGCGCTCCCAGCCCGCTTCGCGGAGTTCATCCTCGATGATCCGCGCCAGCGTCGTCTTCCCGGTGTTGGGAGCGCCGCGGATGACGATCTCGACGAGATCCTTCTCACGAATCCTTGGGTCGCCCTTGTCGCTGTTCATGACCGCTCCTTCCCCGTTGTCGTCAATGCGAGTTCGGCAATGTGCGTCGCACCGGCGAGGATTGCGTCGATGACTCGCTCGGCCATGAGCGCCCGGGCCTCGTCCAAGTCGGCGTCCGTCCCGGGTAGGCCGAAGTTCCGCTGATTGCGCCGGTCCTCGGACGCCGTGAGGTAGTGCGCGAGCTCGTGGCGCATCGTCTCGACGCCGAGGCGGGGTGCTAAGGAACGCGCCGCTCCGGTGTAGCGACGGTCGTCCAGCACGTGCCAGACGCCGAACCCGTCGTAGTAGTACCGCGCGCCCGTCTCGTCGTCCTCTTGCCAATCGTCGCGTGGGATCTCGCTTTGCGAGTAGTACGGCGCCCACTGGACGCGCAGTCCGAGCGCGAGCCACGCCTCGACAAGGATCCAGCGTCGAGGGTCGATCATCGCTTCACCTCCCGTTCCTCGTCGCAGAGAGAGCACCCGCGTGGGTCGCCGGCATGGTGCCCGTGAGGGCACTGCGCCCGCTCGCGCTGGAACGTCTTCCCTGAGAGCCACCACACACCGCGCGGAGGTGTCCGCTGCGCGGATGGTTGCCGCCCCGGCGCGTGGTGGAGGTATGGATGGCGCGGGTGCCCCAGCGGAAAGGTGCGCTCCGCGCGCAACACAAGGCGGGACCGTCGCGCCCGCCCGGCGAGGTGGTGGGCGTGTTTGTGTGCGCGGCGGATAGGAGCCTCCGTCGCCCGCGTGATGAGACGAATCTCTACGCGCTGCCCCGCCGTGGAACGGAGGAGCGAGTAGAGCTCATGCGCGTAGGCTTGTCTCGCGCGCCTGTGTCCCAGGCGCCAGACGGCGTCGTTGTCAGTGAACAGGTAGACGAGCCCCTCGTAAGGAAGCACCTTGCGAAGCCCGACGACGGCTGCCTGGATCTCGGCGTGGACCGAATCCTCCGCCGGGACCCGCTGCCCGATCTCGGTCCAGGTCCCGTCGGGTGCCCACACGACGACACCGGCGCCTGCGCTACCCTCGAAGGGGTGGTAACTCCCGTCGACAATGACGAGCATGCCGGGGTCGTAGTTCACTTTGCCCTCACGAACGGTCGCGGATCGCGAAGGAGCGTGATCGCTCCCATGTCGCCGAACGCGTCGAAGAACGCCTCGACCTGCGGGCCCCAGTACGCGACGAAGGACACCATCGAGGGCGCGTCGCCCTTCGAACCAGGGGGCGGGTTGTCGAAGGCGATCCGCCCCTGAACGAAGACGCCGGCGTCGGCCGAGTTCACGACCTTGTGCCACCACTTGGTGTCCGTGCTCGACGGGATGAGCGCGACGATCTCGGTGCCCCTTTCCCCCTCGGTGCACATCTTGTCGATGCACGGAGGGAGCTCCTTCCCATACGGCGGGTTGCAGAAGACGAGCCCGTAGCCGCGCCAGTTCTCCTTGAGAGAGTCCTTCCACTCGAAGCCTCGAGGACACCACGGGCGCTCGAAAAGGCCACCCCCCGGCGGGGGCCAGCCCCACGCAACGGAGGCGTTCACTTTGGACCGCGGGTTCGAGAACGGATCGAGCCCGATGGGTCCGAGTTCCCGCACCCGGTCGAGGAAGTGCTCGGGCGTACACCAATGGGTCCACCCCTTCGTCTTCCCCTTGAATGGTTGCACCTTCGGTTCAGTCATGGTGAGCTCCGTGGAGGCGCGCCCAGAGGACGCGGAGGGCGGTTGCGGCTTGGGTCGGGTGGACGCCATTCCCGTGCAGGTACTCGCGCCAGCGATCGTGCTCCTCGGGGCCTGGCGGCCAAGGAGTCCGTTCGTCGGGGCTTTCTCCGACGGATTCCCGCCGTCCTTCCAGTCCCGCGCCGTGGGGGTTGCCCACTTGCTCGCCAGCGTGTCCAAGCTCGGGCGCACCTTCCCCACACGCCCCGCTGCGCCACCCTGATTCGTTCCGTAGCGGCTTGCTGACGGCGTGGGCCAGGACGAAGATCCGGTCTCGCCTGTGGGGGGCTCCCACGTCGGACGCTCGGAGACAACCCCACTCCGCATCGAACCCCAACGCGGCAAGGTTCGCGAGGACGACGTCGAGTCCGCGCGAGCGGAGCGCCGCGACGTTTTCAGCGAAGACATATCGAGGCTGTACCTCCTCGACGATCCGCACGTACTCGAACCACAGGCCGGAACGCTCGCCATGGATCCCGGCGCGCTTTCCGGCGGGCGAGATGTCCTGACAAGGGAACCCCCCACAGACGAAATCCACCGCTCCACGCCAAGGGCGGCCGTCGAAGGTTCGCACGTCGCTCCAGACAGGAGCCGCATCCAAGGCGCCCTCGGCCATGCGCGCTGCAAGGACCGCGGCTGCGTAGGCTTCCCTCTCCACGTAACAGACGACGCGAGCCTGTCGAAAAACGCGTCGGTCCCAAGGCCCGAGACGCTGGCGCGGGAAGTCCTCGACGCGGCCTTCGCGCCACGGAGAACTCGGCTTCCCTCGCTTCGAGAGGATGACGTCGTAGTGGCCGAGTTCCCCGGTCCCGGTGCCATCGTTCACGATGTACGCCGTCCCGAGATGCTCTCGGGCGCCGGTTCTTGCGCTCACGAGCTCGACGGTGACGATTACCATTGAAAATTCCCCTTGCATTGGTTTGCCGCGCACCGCCAAGCCCAGCGTCGCCCAGCCACGCGTTGCCCCGCGTTTGCATCGCCATGCCCAGCGTCGCCCATCCGGGCATCGCCATGCCCAGCACAGCGGCGCCGTGCTCGGCCACGACGCACGACGACGAGGGTGTTTTCACGCAGCGGCGACCGCCTCCTGGATCTGCCAGCGAATGACCTTGAACTTGCCGAACGGCCCCTTCCGATCCGGCCTGAAATCGCCGAGGCCGATCCGCTGTCCGGCGTCGTCGAGAAGCTGACGCACGAACTTCGGATCAAACATGCCCACGTCGACCTGGAGCGTGAACGTGACTTGCCACTCGTCGAAGCGCGGACGGTGACAGAGGCGGCGCCCCTTGGTCGCCGGGTTCACGATGGGGCGCGAGTCGACTTCCCACGCAGCGGTCTTGCCGTCCCGGTTGAGGACCGGACACTCGATTTCGAGAACAGCCATGCCCGCCGGAACCATGGACGAGCGTTGCGTCGTGACTTTCGACTTGCCGATCTTGTGGAACTTCCCGGCCTCGATGAGGCACGAGAAGATGTTGGGGCCAGGAACGACAGGAACGCCGACTTTGTCGGTGTAGACCTTCGGTATGGCCTGCTCACGAGGAGTACCAACGTCGCCTACGATGGAAAGCGACGTGCCCCCTGACGCCTTCATTTGCGCTTCCTCGGTGAAGCGGTTCATGAGGAGGGGAGTGGTTCCCTCGATGGTGATTGAAATCTCCTTCATCCTGCTCATGTCGAAAATCCTCCTTGCGTTGGTTCGCCGCGCGTGGCCGCGCGTCGCCCCGCCCGGCCGTGCGATGCCCAGCAACGCCTAGCCGCGCCACGAACTGCAATTATTGAACCCCGTACCAAAGTTGAGCCAAAGCCTCCTCGCGCGTCGGCGCCGAGCCCTGGGCGACGACGGACGGGATCCCCGGCACGAGCTTGTACTCCCACGTGATGCCGGAGCGACATCCGAGCCACCCGATGCGTTCGCCGCCGTGGCGCCCGCGGCGGAAGACCCAGACCTCGTAGGCTGGATCCCACTCGTCGGGCACCTTGAAGACGCTCTCGGGCGCCCGGAAGATGTCGCCCGCCCAGCACTGGACGAGGTCCAGGCGGAAGTCCTCGGGGTCCCCGCCGAGGACACGGTCCTTGCCCATGTCCATGGCGGCGCCGCAGCACGTGGGCGTCACCGTCGGCGGGGTGATCTCGACCTTCCCGCACCGGGGGCACCGGAACTCGGTCTCGATGCGGATCTCTCGTTTCGGTCCCTTCAATCGGCACCTCCAAACACGGCGGTGGCACGGGTGACGACGCCGGCGCCGGCGCAAGAAGCGCAGCCCGGGCCGCCGCACCCTGGGCACGTCACGTACGCACCGGAGAAGCCCTCCGCCGGCTGGAGCTTCCTCCGAGACCGCTCGTTGGTCCGCTCCCCGGGCGCCCGGTACCGGCGACAGCCGGGGCACCTGTGCCCGGCCCGGACCAGATGCAAGCACTTGGGACAGACGTCGACGGCGGACACGTTGCCCCGTGTCTGCGGCGGGAGCCAATGCGCTGGATGGAGATCCACGCGCTCACAGCGATCGTCTTTGCACGGCTCGAAGTCGAGTTCGTCGTTGCGTTTCCTCGTCATGGTTCAGTTTTTCCCCTCGAAAATGACCTCCCCAGAAGGCGTGCCGTGGTCCTTGATGGGACCGAACGCCGCCTCGTACTTCCGTACCTGTTCGGAAAGCGCGCAGAGCACGCGCTTGGCGTGCGCCGGCGTCAAGATGAGTCGCGCATCGATCGGGAACGCGTCGAGGTAGGGCTGGATCGTCGCGATGTCGACGAAGAACTCGTCCGGCGAGTGCCCGATGTTCATCCAGTTGGTGAAAAGGAGGCGCGTCTGCGACGTGAGGACGAAGCGCACCTTCGGTTCGCTAGACATCGGCCCAACTCCTTCCCTCGTGGACCTCGACGGGGAACGGCATTTCCCGGCCGCGGTAGGTGACGGTGTGCGCAAAGGACGCGTGGATGAGTTCGGTCAGATCCGTCGCCACCTTGGGCTCGTCGTCGTGTTCGAAGTACCAGGCGTCGTGAACCTGCGTGATGATGGCGACGTTGCGGATGGGCTCCCCCACGCGCCAGGGCCACGCGTCCTTGTCGATGAGCTTCCGCAGCGTCGGCACCTTGTCGGCGACGCGCCGCAGGGTCTCTTCGCGATGCGGGATCTCGATGCCGAGGTGCGGCGCGATGAGGAGCGAGCCGATGGCCATGAGCTCGGCGCCGAGGGTCTGGACGGGCCAGTTGGCGACGTCAGTCGGGGACGCGTTCCCGAGTGGGAAGACGCGCCGCCACCCGAAGATGATCGAGCGTAGCTCGTGGGGAGGCAGCGCCACCTGCCCGAGGAGCTCGTCGTGCCACGCGTTGAGGGTGTGCAGCTTGGACTGGATAGCGAGGACGACCTGCGCCACGTCCTCGCGCTTGACGTCGGGGTCATCCTTGAGGATGTTCCGCCACAGCGCGTCGATGGTGCCCTTGTAGAAGGCGCCGTACTCGGGTCGCTTGACGAAGTCGCGGAGCTCCTTTCGCGCGTCGGGCTCCAAGGAGTCGATGTCCGGCCACACCATCCGGGCGAACTCCATGTGGATGTCCTTCTTCTCCTGGAAGATGTCCACGAGGAGCGGCTCGCCCGAGAGGATCGTGACGCCACGGGCCTCCTGCTTGTCGTAGTCGAAGCCGAGGAGCTTGCGGCCCTCTGGCGCGACGACCTGCCGGCGCATGTTGGGGCGTCGCCGGCGCCGGTGACCCTTCGACCAGTTCTGGATCATCGGGTCCTCGAACGCCCAGCGGTTCGTGATCCGGTGGACGTTCGGCCGCGGGTGGATGCGGCCGTTGACGTCCACGGACTCGCGGACCTTCACGACGAAGGTCGAGAGCATCTTCCCCGCCTCGCGCCCTTCGAGGCTGGCGTCGATTTCGGGGACGCGGCGAAGCCCCTCGAGGATCCAGCCCTTGGTGGACGTCTTGCCCTTCGGCGTCTCCTCGGTGAGGACGATGCCGCGCGCCCGGGCGATGGCCGCCACGTGAGCACCCGAGTTGGGCTTGAAGACGAACTTCCCCTTTTCGTACTGCTTCTTGAGCTCGGCGAGGCGGACCGCCCACCGGGACACGTAGTCGGGGGGATCCTTTTTGCGGACCGTCTTCGCCTGCTCCATGGCGAGTCGGTCGAAGAACTTCTCCCGGAGCTCGTCAGGGAACTCGCGGATGTCCAGGCGCCGCTTGACCTCCTCGAGTCGGTCGCTGAACTCCTTCTCGAGACGCTTGTTCTCCTCCAGGTCGATGGGGACGCCGGCGAGGTACATCTTGACGGCGATGAGCGCATTCGCGAGGTTCGCGCCGTAGGCCGCCTCGGTCTTGGTGTGCTTGACGAGGTTCTTGAGGATCGGCCGGAGGCGCGCCGTCGCGAGGGCGTCGAGGGCGTTGTACTTGAGGAGCGCGTGGAGCTCGACGAGGCGCGCCTGTTCGGCAACGTTCGCGCCCATCGCGTAGAGGAACCCGAGGAGGCAGTACGCGCCCACCACGAGCGGGTCCCGAACCAGGGCCTCGTCGGGGTCGTGCTCGGCCTTCCACGGCCGGACGACGAAGAACTGCGTCGTCATCCGCTGGAGGTCGTGAGCGAGCCCGGGGAAGGCGCAGTGGTGGGCAAGGAGGGTGTCGTCGACCGGGCCGCGAAGCTCGTAGCCCTTGGCCTCCAAGACCGAGTGGTCGTAGATGAGGTTCTGGAGAACCTTGTGGATATGTGGATCCCTGAGGAAGCTCCGGATCGCTTCGTGGGCGCGCGGCGTAAGGATCTCCCAGGCAACCGCGACCGCGCGCTTGGGCGTCGCGAACGCGATGGTTCGGAGCTCGGCCTCGAGGGGACGCTTCGACGTGGTCTCGGTGTCGTACGCCCCCCAGCCGAGCTCCTCGATATCACGAAGGATTCCCAGGACGAGGGCCTCGGCGCGTACGGGATCGGACGCCTCCCACTCCACGTCCTCGGAAAAGTGCACGGCGCGCCCGCGTCCGAGCGCCGCCACCTTGGCGACATCGAAGCGGAGGTTCCAGATGAGGAGGTCCACCGAGTGCGCCGAGCCCTCGGCGCCGCCGCGGAGGATGTGTGCCGGGTGGAGGGTGGGGATGATTCCGCGAGGCCCGGTCCCATCGACGTCCACCTCGTGGTAGGAGCCGGCGAGCTCGGTGATAGAGAACGCGTCCCCGAGGAGCCCCTGCGCTGCGTGGGCGCCGAGGGCCAGGATGGGCTTTCTGGGGAACTGGGCGAGTTCCTCCCGGAGCCTGGGCGCGCAAGCGAGGCGCGCCAAGTGCTTGGCGTCGTCCGACGCCCCGGGCGGGGTGCAGAGCATGGCGTTCGTGATCCACACCTGCTCGCGCAGCACGCCCGAGGCGCCGAGCTCGCCTTTGAGCATGCGCCCCGACGCGCCAACGAATGGTCGGCGCGTCTCGCGCTCCATGTCGCCCGGGCCCTCGCCGAGAACGATGAAGAGCGGATCCCTGGGCCCCTCGCCGGGCACGGCGCGCCCGGGCTGCCCGTTCTTGGCAAACGGGCACTCGGAGCACTTGGGAGAGCTACCGGGCCCGCGGACTACTTCAGGAGCCCCTTGTTCTTGAGCCGCGTTCTGCATGCGTTCCCCAGCTTCGAGTCGGCGACGTCGCGACCTGCGAAGCGCCGAGCAAAGTCCTTGAGCGACTCCCCCTCGTTCCGTAGCGCCCGGAACCTCCGACGGAGGAGCGTTCGAGGCCGCGTGAATGGCTTGGATCTCACGCGCGTCACTTCGCCTTCTCCACGACGGTCGTGCACGCCTCCGGGTGCATCTGGCACGTGTCGGTGATGACCTTGGCTCGGTAGATCGAGCACGAGACGCTGCCGACGATGACGAGTACGACGGCGAGGACGAGCCCCCGAACGGCGGTACGAATCAAGACCGTGCTCGCGTCCAGCGGCTCGCAGTTGCGCTTGAGCTCGAGGATCTCGGTTTCGAGGCGCTCGACGCGCCCCTCCCAAGGGGTGTGCCAGGTAGACGAGAATCATCGGTTGCTCCTTTCACCCGACGACGAGCGTCACGTACTCCTTGGCTCGCGTGATTGCCGTGTAGATCCACCGCGCGAAGAACGGGACGAAGCGGCCGTCGGGCAGCCGCGACGGCTTCGCGAACGCTTTGGCGTTGCACGAGCCGTGGTCGAGGTAGACGGTGACCCGCTTGAACTCGGAGCCCTGCGCCTTGTGCGCGGTCAAGACGTAGCCCCACGTGATGGGGATCGGGTCCCACCGGACGCGGTGCTCCTTCTTCCCCGCGCGGTACGCGTCCCAGTCCGGCTTCGGAAGGAACGGCATGGTCCCGTCGAGGAGCTGCGTCTTGCCCTGGAGCGTGACGAGGACCCGCTTCGGTTTCCCTGCGACCTTGAGCCAGCCGGTCTTGACGGGACCGAACTCGGGCCCGGGTTGGAGATCCTCGACGGTTCCGATCTCGCCGTTCAGGACCCCCCAGCCGTTGCGGCAGAACAGGACCGGCTCGCCGGGCTGGGGAACGGGGCTCGTCCGCCCGAGCTCGGCGCGGATGCGCTTGGCGGCCTCCATGCGGATCTCGTTGCGCCACGTGATGAGGGCGTGGTCCTCGGGGTTCGTCAGGTACTCGAGGAGGGCAGCACCGAAGGGCGCCATCTCGAAGCGGTAGGAGCCCTTGGACGCGCGGGGGATCTCGAAGTTCCGACGAAGGTGGGTCGCGGCGTCCAAGATCGCGTCGCCGTTCCGCATGACCTTCTCCAGGCTCGGCCCCTTGACGCGCTCGAAGACGGTGAAGTCCCCGCCGTACTCCTGTTCCTCCTTCTTCGAGAGCACGGGCGGAAGCTGGAAGCCGTCGCCGACGAACAGGATCTTGACGCCCTGGTCGGCCCAGGTCTTCAAGTCGTCGAGGATGTCGGGCGTGATCATGGACGCCTCGTCGACGACGAGGACCGACGCTTGCGGGGCGTTCACGTGGTCGAACCGGATGTCCTGGTCCTCGTCGTTGGGCGGCAGATAAAGCGCCTTGTGGAGCGTCACCGCCGGCATCTCCGACGCCTCCTGGATGCGAAGCGCTGCCTTCCCCGTCATGGCGGTCCACTGGACGTCGCCGAGGCGAAGGTGCCTGAGGAGCGTCGTCTTGCCGGTCCCCGCCGGACCCGAGAGCGACATCCAGGGCTCGTCGCTCTCCAGCCACGCTTCGATGGCCGCCTTGGCCTTGGCCTGATCCTCGTTGAGGTTGATGGTCTCCATCTCGTCTCCGTCGGCAAAGAGAAGCGGGCGGCCCCCGCGCGGCGCGCGCCGGGGGGGTGCGACGTGGGCTCTCGAACGAGGGCCGCCCTGGCGGTCGCGCACAGGAGTCGCACCTGTCCCGTTCACCCCGCGCCCACCATTGAGCGCCTTGGGATGGGAGCGAACGGGTCGCCTTCGAACGCGACCAGAACGCCGACCCGACGGTCTGTGTCCTTCACGGGGCGTCGGGTCGGCCCTACGCTGAAACCCCGTGACCGGACGCGCGGGTCTAGGCGGCCTTCTGCTCGATCGGGCGCTCGGCCTTGAGGCGAACGCTCGTCTTCTCCTCCTCCTGCATCGTGATGGGGTTCTTCTTCTTGTACGCCTCCTCGACGACGGTCCCCATGTACCGCTTGCCGACGAGGGCCTTGGGAGAGAAGCCCTTCTTCTCGTCGAGGGTCATGCCCACCGCCTTGAGGAGGCGGAGGAGCTTGCCGATGGCCTTCTCGGTGAGAGGGTAGAACCCCGTGATCTGCCGGCCGGCGAACTCGCCGTCGACGACCTTGTTCTTGACGACGAACTGCGGCGTCCCGGTCCCGGCGGCCTTCTTCTGGCAGTCGATGATCTCGAACTGGTAGTCACCGGGGGGCAGGCTGGATTCCGGATCCCACGCCTGCTCCTCCTCGTTGGTGACGCCGTAGTCCGCGAGGTTGAGGTAGTCGATCCCGTATTCCTGTCCTTCGTTGCTCATGTTCGTTCCTTTCCTTTCGGGTTACTTCGCCGCGGCGACCGGCGCCGCTTGGTTGAGCCTGTGCGCGAGCGCCTCCTCGAAGGCGCGGTAGCTCGGTGGCATGGGGTCGGGCAGGGTGTTGCCGTCGCGCCCGCGCGCCGGGTAGGCGCCAAACTGCCGCGTGCGCACCTCGTGAACGACGGTGCCGTCGTTCTGGGAGTACGAGCGACAGTAGAACCAGTAGTTGCACTTGGCCGGCGCGGTGACGGCCGTGCGCCCGGAGATGAGCGGCCCGCCTGGGATCCCCCGCTCGGGGTCGGGCTCCTTGGGCAGGCACACCCAGACGATGTTCAGGGGGAGCTCGTGGACGCGCAGCATCAGATAGCGGAGGTGCGACGCGAGGTCGTTGTAAAGCTGCCGCGAGTCGGGGCGCTTCCCCTTGGCGTTCTGGTACGCCAGCATCTCCAACTCGGAGAAGTACGCGTCGGCGTAGTGGGTCAACTGATCGACGACGAGGGTGCGGAACCGCTGCTTGTCCTTCTTGACGATCGTCTCGACTTCGCTGAGGGCCTCGACCATCTCGGCGGGCTTGCCGATGGCCCACACCTCGGGGCGCCGACCCTTCTCGTAGAAGTCGTCGTCGCTCATCCAGGCGATGGTCTCCCAGCCCTTCTCGGACCTGTCCGACAGGAACAGGGGCCGCGGAAAGGTGGCGGCGAAGCGGGTCTTCCCGGCGCCGGACGGCCCGTAGATCATGAACGCGCGGTCGCCGTCCTGGGGCCTGGAGACATCGATCACTTGCTTAGGCATCGTCCTCGTCCTCCTCTTCGTCCTCGCAGTCGTCGAACAAGCCGGTCTCGTCGTCCTCGAACTCGCCGGGGTTGAGGTCGTCCTCGTCGAACTCGTCCTCCTCGAAGAGGTCCTCGTCGTCGAAGTCGGCCTCGTCGGCGTCGAGGTCCTCGTCGTCGTCGGGCTCCTCGTCCTCGTCGTCGGGGATGCCCTGCGCGCCGATGGGGTATCCGAAGGGGTACTCTTCGAGCTCGTCGACGCACATGCCGGGCCCGAAGAGGGAAAGCTGAATGCTCATGCTCTTTCTCCTCGCCGTTTACGAAGTCGCGCAGTGATCGAAGAACTGGCACTTGCCGTAGCGCCCGATGCACGCCGCTCGACTGCGCGGCCACGTGCCCGTCGCCCGGTACACGTTCTCCACCGCCTCGAAGACCTTCAGGTCCTTCGCGTGCTGCCGGAGGGCCTTCTTCCGGATCGGAACGAACGTCCGGTGGAAGCCCGGAACCTTGGTCTTGGAGATGAGGTTCACGATGACGCCCTGGAGCGGACCGAAGCGCCGGTGCAGCTTCAGCCGGTCGAACACGAGCATCTGCCCGAGGATCTCGCCGTCGGACTGCCAGCCCGTGAGCGTCGCGTCGTCGAAGCGGGAGCACGTCTTGTGCTCCACGTTCCACAGGCCCTTCGGGATCCCCAGGGGGTTGTCGATCACCTCGGCCAAAAGGTCGAAGCGGCACGACAGGCCGTGATCGTCCTCGAAGCGCGCCTCCACGGCGACGGGCCGGAGGTAGTCCGACTCGTAGCGCATCGTGTACGCCTCGTACAGGCGCCGCGCCTCCTGGATGACCTCACCCGAGACGCCCTTTTCGCGGAGGTACTGGAGGAAGGTGTCGGACTCCTCCGTCAGCTTCAACCAGAACTCCTGGTCCTTCCCCGGGAGACGGGCGAGGTAGTGGTGGGCCAGAAGTTGGTGGAATAGGGAGCCGATCTCGAGCGCCGGCGACTTGCGGGCGTCGGCGAGGATGCGCGCCGCGAGCCGAGGCGGCGCGACCCTCTGGAGGTAGTACCGGTACGGGCACGCCTGGAGCTCGGAGCGCGAGCTCCAGCCCTTGCCGGACGGCCCGCCCGGTCGGGGCACCCCGGCCTCCTCGAAGAAGCCCTCGAGGGCGTCGTCCAGGGGCGTGATGTCGAGGAAGGCGCCCAGGTCCACATGCCCGCGGGGGTCGGCGGGGTCCGGGGCGGGGACGCCCAAGGCGGCGGCCAGGGCGACGTCGGGCCGGTCGGGGGCGGTCATCGGCCACCTCCGAGGAAGGTGTCCACGACCCGAGCGAGCTCCTGGACGCAGGACTCGCAAAGGGCCTGGTACATGGCGCTGGAGGTGTCGGAGAGGCGCCCCCTCCGGCACGCTCCGATGGACAAGGTCCCGGCGACCGGGCTCCCGTAGCACGCCGAACAGCGGGTGTGCCCCAGGCGCGCTCCCGGGGTGAGCTCGATGATGGGCTCCGTCCGATCGGGCGCCGAGAGCGTCACCTCGTCGCCGGTCGGCTCCCGCCTGGGCTTCCCGGTGGGGTCACCAAGAATTTCCACCCTTTACCTCCCCTCGTAACGGCCCGTAACGGGTCTCTTCAGGGGGACGACCTTCTGGTCCCCCGTGTCGTACTCGATCTTCAGCGTCGCCACCGCCTCGCACATCGGCGCCCACATGCCTCTACGTCCTTCATTCCCAACCTGTCCTGAGCCCACGATCGTTCTCTTCAGACGCTCCAGGTCCGGGCGCCCCCCGGCGTCTCCCAACCTGGAAAGGATGTCTTTGATGGCGCCCTCGGCCGCCGGCACCTGCATGAGGTCCGCGGCGGAGAGCTTGCGGCGGAGGATGTCGACGATTCCGGCCTCGACATCGTGATCCGTCGCGATGTAGACGGCGCGCATGGGGCGCACCGGCGAGAAGGTCCGCATCTCGGCCTGTCCGAGGATGGCCGGCGTCCAGTCGAGCTCGCAAAAGATGCACGTCCGCGCGTGCGACAGGTCGATGCCCACCTGCCCCACGGCGAGCGTCGCGAGGAGCGGCCGGTGCTTCGAGGCGCGCCATTCCTCGAGGCGCCGGTCCCGTTCGTCCTGCCCCACGTCGCCCGTGACGACGATGGGCTGGAACCCCCGGAAGGCGAACAGGTTCCGCAACGTCTCGAACGGGCCCTTGTGCCACGCCCAGACGACGACGGGCTCGCCGCGGCACAGGACGTTCAGGGCCTCGTCGGCGGCGAGCTCGACCTTGGCCTCGGCGAGCGCCCGGCGCAGGCGCGACAGCGTCGCGATGGTGTTCGTGGCGTCCGAGGTGCGGAACTCCTCGGCCCGGAAGTCCACCCGGCGCCGCTGCTCCTCGGTGAGCCGGATGATCCGCACCTCGCGCTCGGTGGGCGGCAGGTCCGCGCGGACGTCCGCCCAGGTGCGCCGGAGCATGACCTCGGTCATGCGCCACTGGAACTCATCGACGTTCGAGGGCGCGCCTACGACGAGCCCGTGAGGGCCGGGCACGCCCGACGCGTAGCGCTTGGCGAAGTCGGTCCAGGTCCCCCACGCCCCCGGCGATAGCGTCGAGAGGACGTGGTAGAGGCCCGCCGGCTCGTTCCAGAGCGGGGTGCCCGTCAGACCGATGACGCGCTCGGCGCGCTGTCGGATGAGCATCCCGGCCTGCGTGCGGAGGGAGCGGCCCTTCGAGAGCTCGTGGATCTCGTCGAAGATGGCGAGTCCGTAGTAGCGCCCGCCGGCCGTCTGCCACGCCGGCAGGATGTTGTAGTGACAGAAGACGACGTCGACGCCGGCAAACGCGTCACGATCGTAGTCGACGCCCTGAAGGGTACGTACCCGCACGCCGGGGTACAGGCGCCCGATCCAGTCGAGCCACACGGCGCGCGTCGCCAGCGGCGCTGCAACGAAGAGCGGCCCGCGCGACGGGTCCCACGTCGACAACGCCGTGACCGTCTTGCCGAGGCGCATCTCGTCAGCGATGAGCGCCTCTTCGCGTCGACTAGCCCACTCCCGGCCGGTCACCTGCCAGGGACGGAACGTGATTCGAGGGAATTCGAGCGCTTGCCCGTAGGCAAAATTCTTAGCCTGTGCCTCGAACCCTAGTTCCTTTAAGAGGGGTAAGTGGGACCGGTGGCAGATGGGGTTGTCCCCCAAGAACTGAATCCCGGGAGCGGCGCCAATCGCCCGGCACCACTGTTCCGGTATCCAGTACCAGCCCGGGCGAGCGTCGCCCACGGGCGCAAATGTCCCTGTCCCAGCCATCCCTCGTTGGTTACCCGTTGGTGACGGAAACGTCGCCTCAGGGTGCGTACCGATTTCTCAAAGGCCCGAAAACCTGTCAAGCGAACATCTTGCAACGTGTCGAAATGACACAGTTCTTTTGTTGGGTTGTTTCCCCTCGGTGACCGGCCCTAACTGTCCCGGATCCGGATTTCCGCGACATTCCAAGCGTTTTTCCGAGTTCACTTTGACGACCGTTTCGCTACCGGTTAGGACGTAGGTCCGACCCCAAGGTAGGTCTGTCCCCGCCCCTGGCGGGGGGTCTGGAAGGAGGCCCGAGGGATGCCTGAGGGGAGAGGTGTGTCCTCGTCCCAGGCGGCGTCGGTTGGCTGGGATACCGTCCGCACGATCCGCCGACAACCAAAGAAAGCCCACGTCGATATCGTCGTCGAAATCGCGTCCAATATCCTTCATTTGGAGGAGCAATACGGCTCGTTCTGGTTCCGGGCCGAGGGCGACGCGTTCTTCTTCGACGGCGTCGACCGCCGCGTCTATCAGGTCGGGGACCGCAACCCGGACTGGACCTCGTTCATCGTCAAGCGCTACGGGCTGATGCCGGGCGACCGGTTCCGGCGCTCCACCATGGCGTACCTGGAGGCGCACGTGCGCCAGAACGCGCCGGTCAAGGAGGTGCGCCGCTACTCGTTCTGGGAGCGTGAGCGGAACCGGCTGTACATCTCCAACTACAACGGCACGGCGTGGCAGATCGACGCCGACGGCGTGAAGGTCGTCCCCAACGGGACCGGGTGCATGTTCCTCGACGACGACGGCGGGTGTCCGTGCGACGCTGTCATCGGAAACCACTCCAAGCTCCGCGCGGCGCTGGTCGACGACCTGTCGTTTTCGCCCGACGGCGCCGCGGCGCCCGAGGAGCAGGCCGACATCCTGTGGGCGTGGCTCCTTGGCCTCGCGTTCGGCGACTACTTCGTCGTCCGGCCGCTCCTACTACTCGAGGGCGAGCGCGGCGCCGGTAAGACGCTGGCGGTACAGCGCATTCAGACCGTCCTGAAGGGCGCGCCGACGACGATGCTCGACGGCGACTGGGATCAGCTTCCGGTCCATCTCCTCCACGCCGCGCCCGTGGCGCTCATGGACAACATGGACGCGCCGCTCATGTGGCTCCGGGACCGGATCTGCGCCTACATCACGTCGGGCACCTGGATCCGCCGGAAGCTCTACACCGACAACGAGCGCGTCGAGATCCGCCCCAAGACGTTCCTGGCGGCCACCTCGCGCGAGCCCTCGTTCTTCCGGCGGTCGGACGTCGTCGACCGGTGCCTCGTGCTGCGTCTCGACCGGCGCAAGGTCACGCGCTCGCCGGAGGACATCCTGGAGGAACTCCGGGCCGAGCGTCCGATCCTCCTCGGCGAGTGGCTCTGGCACGTCCAGCGCCTCGTCGCCGGGCTCACGTCGGGCAAGAAGGACTCGGGCGAGCGCCTCGCCGGCTTCGTGCGCCTGTTCGAGTCCACGACGCGCCTCGACGAGGAGCGGGTCGGCGGGGTCCTCGAGGCCCTCCAGAGCGAGCGCGAGGAGCTCATCGCCGAGGAGGAGCCCATCCTGGACCTCCTCGAGGCGTGGCTGGAGACGCCGGCCAACCGCGGCCGGGAGGTCACCACCTCCGAGCTCTACCGGGACCTTCAGATCCTCGCCGACGAGCGGAACTTGCTCGAGGGGCTCTCGAAGCATCCCCGGGGGTTCGGACGGCAGATACGCAACCTGTGGTCCGTCCTGGAGCGCCGGTTCGGCGCCACGCAGCGCCGCGCGCCGGGCAGCGCGTCGGGACGGGCGCGCCTGGTTCGATTCACGGGGAGAAAGACTGGGGAGGAAGAACATGTACGGATGCCCGAGGGAGAAGCGGAAAAGGGGTAGGCGGCGGGGGGAGCCCGTCGAGCGCGAGCTCGTCGAGACGTTGGCTTCGCCCGAGTTCGGCCTGCCGCGCGGGTCGGTCTTCATCATGATCGTCGAGGCGTACGGGTACGACCACGAGGTCATTGAACTCGTCGAGACGCCCGACGGCGTCGTGGTCCACGCCGACGACCTCGACGTGCACGTGGACCACCGGCGCGTCGTCTACGACCTGTGAGGCGATTCCGATGACGTGGCAAACGTGGTGCGGCTCGCGCGTGGACCCGCGCGGCCGGCGGCTCCGAATCCTCCTCGGCTGGGCGCGATGGGTCGCCCGCCCGTGGCGATGGAGCGAGTGGCGCGACATCCGGCGGTGCTGCCGCGGGTGACGCCGAGAGACGACCGAAGACAAGGAGGCTGGGGAGACATGTCCAAGTTGCGTTGTGCCCGTTGCGGGCACCTTACGGGATCACACCTGCGCGGTTGCCTCGTGCCGGGCTGCGCGTGCGACGAAAGCCCTGCCGCGAGCGACGTTGCCGCCGTCGCGAACGACCTCGCCGACCGGGTGCTGAAGGCGCAGGAGACCGGCGCCAAGCTCCAGATCAAGTTCGGGCGGCTCCGTCGAGGCATCGAGGACGTCCTCAACCGGAAGATTTGGCTCCAGAAGCTCCTCGACGAAGTCGATACCGATGACAGCGCTACGTTCCTCGCCGAGCACTACCGCCGGCGCGACCCGGCGTTCCTCGACCACCTCGCCGACGCGCTACGGATGGCCTGGGCGCGCGGCTTCGATGCCGCTGAAGAGGAGGCCGGCGTGGAACTGCGCCACGCGGCGCCGCCGACGTGGGCCGAGCTCGATGCGGAGCTACGGGAGCGCTGGCGCGACGAGGCGGCACACCTCCTGGCGACGGCGCCGCTTCCCGAGGGGAAGCCGGCCGAGGAGTGGGCGGCGGACCCGGAGCGCCTGCGTCAGGAGCGCGACCACTACCGCGCCGAGGTTGGGCGCCTGGGCCGGGAGTTGGATCGACTCGCCAAGGAGCGCGAGGAACTGGCACTGCTAGTTCCGATCGGCGAAGACGGCGGCCCTCTCTTGGGACAAATCAAAGCCCACATCCAGCGCCTTCGTACGCTGGTCGCTACGCACGAACGAAACGCCGAGAGCGCCTTGGCGTCGCTTCGCAGCGCCGAGGACCGGACCCAGCGGCTCCTGAGAGAGTTCGACCGGGTACGGGACGCGCTCGGCCTCTCGGAGACGGCGACGGCGGAGGAAGTCGCCTCCGCCGTGGCGAACTCGATTCAGCGGGGCGGCCCGTCGGTACCAGACGTCGTCCGGGCGGAGGAGCCGCCCGAGGGCCAGCACACGGTGAGCGACAAGGGCGACTGCGTCTCGTCGTGCGCGGCGTGCCGCCGGGCGCGCGAGTCGCTTCGGCTTTGCCCGACTTGCAAGAAGGGATGGAGCACGATCCCCGGGGTCGCCGAGCGCATCGGCGCGCCCACCGGTCGGGTGACGATCCCAGTGGAGGTCTGCCCGGGCTGCCGTCCACCCGCTCAGAACTCGCCGAGCCCATCGTCGAGGCATTCGTTGACGAGCCTGTGGTCGCTCGAGTGGACTTCGAGGAGGACCTCCTCGACCTCCTCGAGAAGCTCGCCCTGGGCCAGGGCGGCCGGCGCACGGGCGAACTCGCGCGCCGCGGGTGGCTGGAGTGGAGGGTCACCCCGGACGGCTATCGCGCCCTTCATGACCGGCACCGGAAATGTGCAATGGGCGAATCCGGTACCGGTAATCCCCCCGAGACCGATTAACCGTCACCGGTAAGTCATTTACCGGGACCGGTAAACATCGAGTCCTTCTTCCACGGAAGACCTCGTAATGGGCCGAAATCACTCGATCGCGTGGAAGTGTTGGAAGAAGCCTATACCCTCTTATGCGAAACTGCTTAATGATTCGAAAAGAATAAAAGAGAGGAAAAGGAGAGGAAAAGGAGAGATCCTCTTCCACTACTTCCACTTCCACGGCAAGGAGGCGCCGGATGCCCAACATCTCAATCCCGACCAACGTGACCCAACTCGGCAAGGCGATCACCGAGTGCCGACGGCAGTTCGAGGCGCTGTCGCAGTCGCTCCAGAAGCTCGTGAGCGTTCAGGAGCGCCTCTCGGAGGCCCTCGACCGGGCGTTCGAGACCCTGGGCACCTTGGAAGACGTATCGACGCTCTGGGCGGCCCGGAAGGCCGAGGAGGAGCGCTGCGTCCAGTGCGAGGAGGGCGTCGAGCGCACGTGGTTTCCCCGGTCCCAGGAGTGGATGCACTTCCAGGCGCGGACGTCGACCTACACCGCCTGCGCTCGCCAGTCGGACCCGCCTCCGGCGGAGGTCACCGTCGAGAGCTAGACCACTTCCCCGGCCGCTCCCCCTCGGGGGCGCCTGCGGGAAAGGGTGGGGGGCGGGCCCTGGCGAGGGATCCAGGGCCCGCCGGTGACGGGGTGCTCATCCCGGGGCTGGGGAGAACCGGGACAGAACGAGGCCATGCTACTCGGGCCGTCGATCCTGTCAAGGTAAACGACAGGAGTTATCTAGCTCCACGTGACGCCGAAGTCCGCCGCGCGGCCGGTCCAGCCGCAAGACGGCATCGAATCCGGCAGGCGCGTACGGCCGAACGAGCTCGGCAGGTGCGGCGCGAGGTAGCGCTCGACCTCCTCGAGGGTCTGCGCTCCTCGACAGACCCAGGTATCGCCCCGGAGCTCGATGGGGCAGTTGCACTCGGGGCAATCGACGGGCGCGGCCGGTTGCCCGGGCTGGGCAGCATCCGGGCCCATGGCTCGATACCTGAACAGCCTAGCAGTAAGAGCACGTGTGGCGTGGATCACGCGTCCGAGCATGGGCCCAGCCTATCCGGCCGGTTCTAACCCCGCAACGTAACGAAATGCCAGGGGTTTTACGATTCTTAGCTACCGCGTGAATATGTACGTACATCCGTACGTCTGTACAAGTGAAAGCAGGTAGCAAGGAGATAAGAGATGACTGGGACGAGCACCGTCAGGATCCCGTGCACGCTGCGACGCGCCGGAACCCGGATGCACCGTAGCTACATCGCGCACCTTGGAGGCGAGCTCCAGGCGAGCGGCGCAACGGAAGCGCAAGCCAAGGAAGCGCTCGGCGCCGCCGTGGTCCAGGCCATTCGCAGGGTCGAGGAGGGTACGGCGATCCTGTGGGGGCTCGATGGGTCCGAGTTCTGGATCCTCCTGCCGGGGGTCCACGGCTGGCGATACGAGGTCCACCGAGCCGGAGCGTTCGGCGCGAACCGGCAAGGGGTCGTGGTGGCTTACGGCGGGTCGCGCGAGGAGGTCCTCGCCATGATGCGCCGGCACTACTATCAGGGTTGGA
>FWPU01002287.1_pt1 | contig 53699 bp, 47 predicted proteins | sample 2228361 | NCBI WGS metagenome assembly FWPU01 (sample SAMEA103939777, study PRJEB20133) | metagenome | reverse complement strand
CGAGGCGCGTGAGCGCCAAGCGGGGGTGAGGTAAAGTTAACGACAGTCTCCCGTTCGAGATGCTCTCAATGGCTGTCCGCCCTTGAACCCCTGCGACGCAGTGTATAGACCGCGGAGAGGGGTGCAGGGGTGAGGGGAAAATACTGCGCAAAAGTTCATAACAGCCTCTACGGTCTCTCAGCGCCCTTTGGAAAACTGAATAGACTCGATCATGGCGTCTACTGTCGCCTGGGGGATGCGCGCCTTGTCCGACCCCAGGTAGTCTATGCGCAGCCACAGCATGATCCCGCCGTGTGGGACGTAAACGTCCCAGGCTGCCTCGGTGAGCCTGCCCTTGCTGGTGAAGATATAGTAGAAAGCCGGAAGGCCGTTCACGGTGATCTGCCGTTGTTCGTAAGTTACCTGCGCACCGGCGTCTGTAGCGAATCCTCTCTGAGACCACTCATACTTGGTCTTGGCCCAACTGGCGTCGTCATAAGCAGGTGAGGCAGGCGGCACATCCATGACGATGATCGAGAAACGCTCGTCGGGTAGTTGTTCGCCACTCAGGGCCATCTGCATACCCTGGGCGATCATCGCTCCCAGATCGATCTGCGTGCCAGCGAAATACTCCACTTCGTTATAGAGTGCATGGTTGGCGATGCCGCACACAGGATAGCCGAAGGCCTCGTACAGGCAGCGTGCCTCCCAGCCTTTGGGGTAGTCTATGGTGAATAGCTCTGCGTCGAGCGTTTTCATGGCCGGGATGCGCTCGCTGGAGCGCTTGAGCCAACCCTGATTCTCAGCCACCGTCAACACCACCATCACCAGCAAGAAAAATACCAGCGCGCCGAGCGCCAGCAACAGCACGCGCCGAGCGCCCCGCTCGTCGAAAGACGGTGCCTGCGGCGTCCCGACTTCTTCTGCGGGCGTCCCCGTTGTCCCTGTGTCCTCCTCCGTCGCTGGCGCGATCCTGTCCAGGTTGGCGAAGGGGCTGTCAACCGGCTCGCCGGTGAAGGGGTCTATGCCTGCCGAAGTCTGCGCGGCGAATTCTTCGAACGTGGGAATCTTGTCCGTTGTGGGTGGCTCCTGGGCGCGGGGCAACCCCAGCGCGCGGATCGTCGTCGGACGGGCCGAGATGGCAACAGCGCGCGGGGAAGGGGTGGGAGGAGCCGCGATCTGGAAGAAGGAGTCGTCGGGTTCATCGTCGGGCGGAGTAGAAAGCGCAGCCAGTCGGGCGCGTGCCTTCTCGTGCGTGGGATCGAGCAGCACCACCCGTTCCAGGCACTGACGCACCGCCTCGGGTTTGGTGACGATGTGCGCCATCAACCACCAGGCGCGGGCATCGTCCCGATGTTGTTCCAGGTAGGGCTTGAGCACAGCGCCAGCCTGTTGGCGTTGCCCGGCCTTCAACAGGCGATAGGCTTCGGCGAGTTCGGGCGGAGTAGATGCCTCACTCATGCTTCTGGTTTCCTCATGACTTCTCAACCCGCGCGGGTGATAATGCTCTTCTTGTATGGGAACCGCCCTCATTGCCTCATAGTATATCCGGAGTCGCAGCTTATGCACGGAGAGAGTGTGGGGAGAGCGTGCGAGGGTATGCAAAGGTTGTCAGTGGCTTGGGCCCGACCGACGCTTTTCCCTCAGCCCGCGCGGCGGGCGAAGCGGTAGCGCAGCCTGCGTCGTCCTGCAAACCAGATCAGCGCCAGCGCGATCGCCACGCTAACCAGCAGCCCCGGCGTGCTCTGCACGAAGCGCAGGGCGTAAGTTCCGGCGGTCAGCAAGACGGTGCTCACGGCGATCAGCGTCCACAGCCCGGCCAGCGCCCCAAAGATGGCGAAGATGCGCTCGTCGCGCGAAAACGGCTCGCGGTGGCGTAGCTTGTCGCGCAATGGCTTGCCAATGAAGGCCAGGCTGCGCTCGCGCAGGCGAGGCATCTCCAGCCAGTCCATCAAGATGTAGTAGCCGTCTAGCTTTAGCAGAGGGTTGAGGTTGGTGAAGCTGGTCAGGTAGGTGAGCAGGGCGAACTGAAACAGGATGCCCTGGATCACCGGCCCTGGCCCGGCCAGCACCAACAGGCTTGCCAGTCCACCCAAAAAGAACCCCGAATGCGGCCCGGCCCAGCTCACCACCAGGCGCGGACGGCGCGGCTCCATCCAGATGTCGGTGGTGTCCACAAAAGCGGCGGGCATTCCGAAATGCAGCATGAGACCTCCGCGCTGCACGGTGCGCCCGTAATGCTTGGTGGCGATGGCGTGCGCCCACTCGTGAATCAGCAGTGTGCACGCCTGCAACACATAGAGTGTCAGCAGACCCGCGATCGCGCCTGCGCCGCCCAGGACAGCCACTCGCCGATCCACCAGGCCGAAGAGCAGCCCCAGGAAGGCTACCCCGCCCGCTAACATGACGGCCAGCATCAGCCATTGCACTGGCGGGGTGAAGAACCAGCGCCCGATGGCCTGGTAGGAACGGGAGATCAGCCCGTCAATGCCCCCGATGGCGATCTCGCTGTGAATGAAGGCGCGCATGGCCCGCCGCCACCAGATGTTGGCCCGGCGTTCCGCCACGCTGCGATCCACCGCGCCATAGACATCTACCAGCGGGGCGATGAAGCCCTTCTGCTGTAACTGTTCGAGCAGCGCGATCAGGCTGCCAATGGCCAGTCTGCCGTAGGTCAGCATGTAGGCGATGGCTATATCCTGCACGCTGGCCCCCCCGTCCATCTGCTCCCACAGGAAGACCTGTTCCGCGCTCAGGCGCAGGTAGGCGTCGGTGCGCAGATTCTTGAGAATCCAGTAGGTCTCGCCGCGGGCGTCGGTCAGTTTCTTGAGAGCGTAACCGGGCAGGCGTTGCGGGCGAAACGAGGCCAGGTCGCGGGCGCGTACCTGTTGCGCGAAGATACTCTCGCCGGGGCGGGCCATCACCAGAGTCTCCTCGGCGGAGCGCTGCCACACGCCGCCGGCTTCCTCGCGCAACAGCCGCAGTGTGCCGTCAACGTCAGCCGCAGCGGTGGCGTTGGTCTGTGCCAGGACCGCTTCCCAGATGGGCAACAGCCCTTCTTTGGGCAGGATCAAGGTTTCGTCGCTGGCCTCGCGCCACACGTCACGGCGAGGCTGCTTGAGGGCGTCGGCTCGCAGCAATACCGTCTCATTGTCGAAGGTATCCCACACCCCGCCAACGCTGCCAGTGACAATCATGCCCCACAGCCCCATACCCTCTGGCAAGGGGGCAGCGGCCTGTCCGGCGACCTGCCGGTCGAGCTGTTCCCACAACCCGCCGGTTTCTTTGATCGCAGCGCCCAGATTACGGTAGATGTTGGCCATAGGCAACAGTTCGCGGATAAGGGCGGTCAACCGCCCAGGCGGAAGAGCAGCGTTGTCTCGCCGACTGTGATCACTGCGCCGTCACTCAGGGGAAATGGCTCGTCGGTCCCGGCGGGGACGCCGTTGACCAGGGTGCCGTTGGCGCTGCCCAGGTCCTGGATCGTCCACCCCCCTTCCTCGCTCAGGGCCAGCGCACAGTGCGGGCGCGAGACGGCGCGATCCTGCAGCGAGATGTCCCAGCTTGCCTCGCGCGTCGCCCGCCCGATGGTCACGCGCGGCGTCAGCAGCGGGATCACCGCGCCTTCCTGCGGCCCGGACGTGATGTGTAGCGTGGGCTGACCGCTGCCGCTCACCGGCACGATCAGCGTCCCCGTCTGACGGGCGTGTTCTTTCTCCTGCTCGGTGACGATGGCCGAGAAGTGCAGCACCGGCACATAGAGCCGGATCACGTCACCATGCGCCAGCGGGAACGGGTCGCTGAGCTTCTTGTCGTTGACGAAGGTGCCGTTGGCGCTACCCAGATCGGTCAGCATGAAGACCCCGTCGCGGAAGCTGATCACGGCGTGCTGACGCGACACATGCCGCTCGGGGATGTGAATCTGGTTGTCGGCGCTGCGCCCGATGGTCGCGGTCGCGCCGGCCAGCAATACATACTCGCGGTGTTCGCCCGTCTGCGGATCGTCCCAGGTGATTTTCGCCAGCGCCGAACCCTGCTCGCTCATGCATTCCCCCTCTGGTGGCCCAGGCGATCAGTCAAGGTAGGGCATTTCGATAGGCTCCGGCTGCGGTTTGCAGATGCCGCACCACACGGCGTCGGCCACAACCAGCGACTTGGGCACTTTCTTGCCCCCGACGTAGACGGAAATGATATAGGTCATCGGTTTGATATGGTTGGCGCATACCGCCCGCCCGCACCAGCGACAGATCGCCTGCGCCTGCTCCCCGCAGTGAATGCACTTCATGGTCGCGCTCTCCGGTTGTGGGAGTAAGAAGTTTCGTTCAAAAACTGTGAAGAGTATACAACAAATCGGCAGGGCGCGTCTGTTTTTGTCTTTCCCCTGGACGCCTTTTGCCTGAGGAGTGAACTTCATCACGGGGACACGCAGTCTCGCCGCCTTTGCCTTGATCGGCTCTCTCCGTCCACGGAGAACCACCCTATATCTCTCTATGCTCTGTGGTGAATTCCGATCCCCAATCCAGATGCCCCCTGCCCGCGCTCAAGATTTGCGCCCGCCCAGAGCCGCCTGCTACACTAGACGCATACTGTCAAGGGAGGTTCTGGCGTGCCCGCACAGGCGCTTTATCTCAGGTGGCGACCGCGCACTTTCGAGGATGTCATCGGGCAGGAGCACATCACTCGCACCCTGCGCAATGCTTTGCGGCAGGGGCGCATTCGTCACGCCTATCTGTTCAGCGGGCCACGCGGCACAGGCAAGACCTCGACGGCGCGCCTGCTGGCCAAAGCGGTCAACTGCCTGGACGACGCCCCTGACCGCCGTCCCTGCGATGTGTGCGCGCACTGTGTGGCCGTCAACGAAGGGCGCTTCCTCGATCTGATCGAGATAGACGCTGCTTCGCACACGGGCGTTGACGACGTGCGCGACCTGCGCGATCGCATCGCCTTCGCCCCGGGCGAGGGTCGCTACAAAATCTACATCATAGACGAAGTGCACCGCTTTTCTGGCGCGGCCTTCGATGCACTGCTGAAGACCCTGGAAGAACCGCCCGCGCACGCCATCTTCGTGCTGGCGACTACCGAGATCGCCAAGGTGCCGGCGACGATCAAGAGCCGCTGTCAGGTGTTCGAATTCCGGCGGGTGTCGCTGGCGGAAGTGACCGCGCGCCTGGCGCAGATCGCCGCCGCAGAGGGGGTGTCGGTCGAACCTGCCGCGCTCGAACTGATCGCCCGCGAGGGCACGGGCAGCGTGCGCGACAGCATCAGTCTGCTCGATCAGCTCATCGCCGATCCCTCCGTCCCCATCACGCTGGCCATGGCCGAGCAGATTCTGGGCACGGCCAGCAGTCAGCATGTGATCGATCTGGTGGACGCGCTGATCGAGGGGAACGCCGCGCGCGGTCTGGACGTGATCAACGTGGCCATAGACAGCGGAGCCGATCCACGACAGTTCGGACAGCAGGTCATCGCGCACCTGCGGCAGGTCTTGCTGACACGCCTGGCCGGGGACGCGCTGGTAGACGCCACCGCAGAGCGCCGCGCCGTCCTGCGTCAGCAGGCCGCGCAGATTGGTCAAGCGGCGCTGCTGACGGCCCTGCGCGCTTTCAACAATGCCGTGGCCGAATGGCGCGGCGGCTGGCAACCGCAGTTGCCGCTGGAAATGGCCTTCTTGGAGGCGCTCAAACCGGTTGCCGAGCCGGAACCCGCGGCAGCACCCGCCAGAACCGAGCGTCCGCGCCCGCCCGCCCCACCGCGTCCGGCAGCCGACGAGACTCCGCCCCCACCGCGTGCTGAGGGAGTGACCAGCGTGCGCCTGAGCGATGTGCTGGAAGCCTGGCCGCGCATACAAAAGCTCGCCCGCGAGCGGGATCGCTCGCTGCCAGCGTTGCTGGAGCATGTCACGCCGCGCGAGGTACGCGGAGAAGTGCTTATCCTCAGCGTGCCCAGCCCCTTCTTCAAGCAGAAGGTGGAGGCCGAAGACAAGCGCGCTGTGCTGGACAGCCTGTTCTACCAGGTATTGGGCACGCATCTGAAGTTCACAGTGATCGTGATAGACGAGGCACAGGTCAAGGCCCCCGGTGCCAACAGCGTCCTGGCGACCGACGACGTGCTGGCCTTTGGTGTCAACGAACTGGGCGGAGAATTGACCGAACTGGACGAGTGAGCGCCTGTCCGCTGGCGATGAGGGTGTTGCAGGCGCTTTTCTACGGGAGAAAGGGAGCTGGTAGCATGGCCAAGAGACGACATGGTGGCGGTGGGTTTGGCGGACCGGCGGGCGGAATGCCCAACCAGGCCGCGCTCATGCGCCAGATTCAGAAGATGCAGGAGGAGATGGAAGCCGCCCAGGCCGCATTGGGCGAGGAGACACTGGAGGTGAGCGTAGGCGGCGGTGCGGTGACGGTTGTCATCACCGGTCATCAGCAGGTGCGCTCCATCACCATCAACCCCGACGCCATAGACATCACCGACGAGGAGTGGTTGACCGATCTGCAGGACTTGCTGGTCGCGGCGATCAATCAGGCTATCGAAAAGAGCCAGACATACGCCGCCGAGAAGATGCAGAGCATCACTGGCGGGCTGCAATCCATGCTGCCCGGCGGCCTGGGTGGCCTGTTTTGATCGCGCGGCATGGGGATGGGTGAGCAGTGAGCCAGGCGGTTCCCAAACCGGTCACGCAGTTGATAGAGGCGTTTTCGCGCCTGCCAGGGATCGGGCCGAAGACGGCTTCGCGGCTGACCTATTACCTGCTGCGCGCGCCGGATGAGCTTTCGCAAACGCTGGCCACGGCCATCGCCGACCTCAAAGCCAAGACGCGCACCTGCTCTGTGTGTTATAACATCACCGAAGACGACCCCTGCGCCATCTGTCGCGACGAGAACCGCGATAGCTCGACGATCGTGGTGGTCGAAGAGCCGCTGGACGTGCTGGCCGTAGAGCGCACCGGCGCGTATCAGGGGCGCTATCACGTGCTGCACGGCGCGATCTCGCCCGTGGAAGGCATCGGGCCAGAAGACCTGAAGATACGCGAGCTGGTGACGCGGGTGTCGGCGGGCGGCGTGCGCGAGGTCATCATCGCCACCAATCCCGGCATCGAAGGCGATGCGACGGCGATGTACCTGCAGCGCCAACTGGCCCCTACCGGCGTCAAGATCACGCGCCTGGCACGGGGGTTGCCTACGGGCGGCGACCTGGAGTATGTGGATTCCGTGACGCTGCTGCGGGCATTGCAGGGGCGGCACGAGATGTAAGCGGGCACCAACAGCGCCCGATATACTGGAGAGGACCGGGGCGTATTGAGCGCCCCGCTTTGTATGCAAAGCGAGGAATTTCAACCATGGCCAAAATCGTCTTCATTGGCGCGGGCAGCACGGTCTTCGCCAAAAACTTGATGGGCGATATTCTGCACTTCCCCGAACTGGCCGAGTCCACGCTGACGCTGTTCGATATTGACCCCGATCGCTTGAGTACGTCGGAGATCGTGGCGCACAAGGTGGCGAAGGCGCTCAACGCGCATCCGACCATCGAGGTGACGACCGATCGCCGCGCGGCGTTGGACGGCGCGGACTACGCCATCTGCATGATTCAGGTTGCCGGTTACAAGCCGGGCACGGTGATTGACTTCGAGATTCCCAAAAAGTACGGCCTGCGCGCCACCATTGCCGACACGCTGGGGGTGGGCGGGATCATGCGGGCGCTGCGCACCATCCCTGTGCTGCTCGACATGTGCCGCGACATGGAAGAACTCTGCCCGGACGTGACCTTCCTCAACTACGTCAACCCGATGGCCATGAACACCTGGGCGATCTGTCGCGCCAGCCGCGTCAAGAACGTCGGGCTGTGTCATAGCGTGCAGAGCACGGCCATGAAGCTGGCCCAGGATATCGGCGTGCCGTATGAGGAGATCAACTATCTGTGCGCTGGCATCAATCACATGGCTTTCTATCTGCGTTTCGAGCGGGACGGCGAAGACCTCTACCCGCTGCTGTTCAAGGTGATCGAAGAAGGGCGCGTGCCAGACTGGAACCGCGTGCGCTACGAAATGCTGCGCCGCCTGGGCTACTTCGTCACCGAGTCCAGCGAGCATTTTGCCGAGTACGTGCCCTGGTTCATCAAACGCGACCGCCCCGACCTGATCGAGCGCTTCAACATCCCGCTCGATGAGTACATCCGCCGCTGCGAGGTGCAGATTGCCGAATGGGACGCCATGCGTGCTGCCTACGAAGACCCCTCGCTCTCCATCGAGGTCGTCCCCAGCATGGAATACGGTGCGTCCATCATTCACAGCCTGGAGACAGGCGTGCCGCGGGTGATCTACGGCAACGTGATGAACGACGGCCTGATTGACAACCTGCCGCGCGAGTCCTGTGTGGAAGTGCCCTGCCTGGTGGATAAGAATGGCATTCAGCCTGTGCGCGTGGGGACGTTGCCGCCGCACCTGGCCGCGCTGATCCAGACCAATATCAACGTGCAGGCACTGACCGTCGAGGCCGCGCTGACTGGCAAGCGCGAGCACATCTATCATGCCGCCATGCTCGATCCGCACACAGCAGCCGAACTGGACCTCGACCAGATTTGGGCACTGGTAGATGAACTGATCGAAGCGCATGGCGATTGGCTGCCCGCCTTCCACTAATCCTCGTCGGCTTCCAGCCTTCGGCGTTCAAGGGCGGACAACGATCGAGAAAACATGAGATTAGCCCGCCTGGTTTACCTCATCCCCAGCCTCGCTGCCCCCTCTCCGCCGCGAAAGAGAGCAGCGAGGCGCGTCAGCGCCGAGCGGGGGTGAGGTTTCCGCACGGTCTCTGAGCCGCCTGTCACATTCCACGCCCCCGGAGAAGCGATGGTTGTTCGCCCTGGCGCTGTTGCGCTACAATAGCCCGCACGTTCTACAGTCCCCGGAGATTGCCCAGCGTGAACCTGACCTATGAGCTTGAGACGGCCAAGACGATCGCCCGCGTGGCCGCTGGCATCTGCCAGAACATCCAGCAAGAACTGGTAGACCCGTCGCAGAAAGACGGGCGCGAACCGGTTACCATCGCCGACTATGCGTCGCAAGCCATCATCGGCAATGCCCTGGCCGAGAATTTCCCCGACGATGCCGTGCTCTCCGAAGAGCGCTCCGAAGAATTCATGCTGCTGCTCAACGACCGGCAACGCGCCCTGGTGCAACGCTTCGTCACCGACGCCGTCGGCGGCTACGTCTTCGAGGAGCAGGTCTGCGCCTGGCTGGATTTCGGCAAGCAGAAGCACGCCGAGCGCACCTGGATCGTAGACCCCATTGACGGCACGAAAGGATTCCTGGCTGGGCGGCACTATTGCGTGGCCATCGCGCTGATGATCGGCCCCGAACCGGTATTGGGCGTGCTGGCCAGCCCCGGCCTGTTCTGCGACGAACCGGAGCCGCCCGACGACCTGGGCGCGCTCACCTATGCGCAACGCGGCAGCGGGGCCTACCGCGAGCCGCTGGCGGGTGGCTGGCGTGAGCCGATCCAGGTCTCGACCGTCACGGATCCGCGCGAAGCGTTGCTGCTGACCAGCTTCGAGGCCGGGCACACGGACCAGAACTTCCTGCAACAGGTGAGCCGTGCCCTGGGGCGTAGGCCGGATGCACCGCAGCGTGGCGTGGACAGCCAGGACAAATACGCCCTGGTCGCCAGCGGCATGGGCGATATGTACCTGCGCGTGGTGCCCGATCCCCGTTTCCACGAGAAGCTATGGGATCACGCAGCGGGGTATGTCATCGTCACCGAGGCGGGCGGGCGCATGACCGACGTGACTGGTCGCCCCATTGACTGGACGGCGGGGACGCGCATGGTCAACAACCGAGGCGTGGTGGTCACCAATCGCTACCTGCACGATGCGGTGCTGGAAGCCATCGCCCTGGCCGGTTGGGCGGAAAGATGAGGGCGTTCGTGCCGTTGCCGGAGGGATAGCCGATGAGTGAACCGATTCGCCTGTTACATTTCGCCGACGTACATATCGGCGTCGAAAGCTACGGTCGCATCGATCCACAGACGGGTCTCTCGTCGCGCGTGCGCGACTTCCTGCGGCGCATGGACGAAATGGTTGAGTATGCCCGCCGCAACGAGGTAGACCTGGCCATCTTCGCCGGAGACGCCTTCAAATCGCAGAGCCCCAATCCCACCTTTCAGCGCGAATTCGCCTTCCGCATCCGGGACCTGATCGAGATGTGTCCTGTGGTGTTGCTGGTGGGCAATCACGATCTGCCTTCTGTCGAGGCGCGCGCGTCAAGCATCGAAATCTACGAAACGCTCCAGGTGCCCAATGTCACCGTCGGGCGCGACTACGCCGCGCACACCATACACACCCGCCGTGGGCCGGTGTTGGTGGCGACCGCGCCCTACCCGCAGCGCGCGCGCCTGTTGCGCGACGCGGTGATCCCCCCCAATGCCACCATTGGAGAAATCGATGATCTGATGGCCGACCAACTGCATCATCAGCTCGATCGGCTTGCTACGGCTGCTGCCGAAGCCGATATGCCGCGCGTGCTGACCGGTCACTTCACAGTGGCGGGGGCAACTTTCGGCAGTGAGCGCTCGGTGATGCTGGGCCGCGACGTGATGGTTTTGCTCAGCGCTCTTAACAACCCCATCTGGGACTATGTGGCGCTGGGACACATTCACAAGCATCAGAATCTGACCCTGGGCCGCGAAGGCGCGCCGCCGGTGATCTACAGCGGCAGCCTGGAACGGATAGACTTCGGCGAGGAAGCCGAAGACAAGGGGTTCGTGTGGGTAGAGCTGACGCGCGGCGCGGCAAGCTGGCGGTTCGTGCCCGTAAGCGCCCGCCCCTTCGTCACTCTGCGCGTGGACGTGCGCGGCTCTGGCGACCCTACCCGCATCGTGCTCGACACGATCGCCCAACACGAACTATCAGAAGCCGTGGTGCGCGTGCAGATCACCGCCGATCCGGAAGCCGATCTCTTGCTGCGCGAGCGCGATATCTTCCAGGCGCTCAAAGACGCTGGTGCCAATCACGTGGCCGCCATTCAGCGGCAGGTCGAGCGTCCGGCGCGGCTGCGCCTGGGCCTCTCCCCGGAGGGGTTGACGCCGGAAGAACTGCTGGAGCGCTACTTCCAGACCAAAGACGTGCCTCCGGAACGGATCGCGTTGCTGCTCGACCGCGCCCGCGCCCTGTTCGCTGGATACGACACAGGCCGCGACGTGGAGAGCGGCGCGGATACAGTCTGACCTGATCCCGGCCAACGGATCACTCGCAACCCTTAACTCATGACTCTCAACTCAACTGATAACTGACGACTGATAACCCTTTATGAAGGTGTGGGGAAGATGCTTCCGAAGCGGTTGGAAATACGCAATTTCCTGGCCTATCGTCAGCCTGACCCCCTCTATTTCGAGGGGTTGCATCTGGCCTGTCTGTCCGGCCCCAATGGAGCCGGCAAGTCCACCCTGCTCGACGCCATCACCTGGGCGCTATGGGGCAAGGCGCGCGCCTCCGACGACGAGCTGATTCACCAGGGACAGAGCGAAATGCTGGTACAGCTCGACTTCGTGCAGGGACACGACCTCTATCGCGTGGTGCGCAAACGCCAGAAAAGCAAGTCTGGCGGACGCAGTACGCTCGACCTGTTCGTAAAAGACCCCAAGACGGGTCAGTGGACGCCCATCAGCGCGCCCGCGGTGCGCGAGACCAACAAACGCATCGCCGAGCTATTGCGGCTCGAATACGACACCTTCGTCCACTCGGCCTTTCTGCAACAGGGCCGCGCCGACCTGTTCACCGTGGCTCAGCCGCGCGAACGCAAGCAACTGCTCGCCGACATCCTGGGCCTGGAGCAGTGGGCAGTCTATGAGGAGCAGGCCAAGGAGCGTCTGCGCCTGATCAAACACAACATAGACCTCTTCAGCCGCGAGATCGAAGAGATCGCCCGCCAGGAGGCCGAAGAACCTGCCCTGCAACGCGACCTGGCGCTGGCCGAACAGGCGCTGGCCGACGCTCAGCAACGCCGCGCCGAGGCCGAAGCCCGCTACGCGGAAGTAGCCGGTGCCGAAGCGCAGATGGAAGCGGCCAGGGCGCGACTGACACAGGCCGAACTCCGCATTCGGCAGCGCGAACGCGACCTGGCGGAGACCGAAGAAGAAGTCGCGCGCTATCAACAGCAACGTGCGACGCTGGCGAGCACGATCGCCGAGCGCGAGACCATCGAAGAGGGTTATCGTCGCCTGCAAACAGCCCGCGAAGCCGATCAAGCCCTCGGCGAGAAGTTGCAGGCCCTCAGTGGACTCAAAGATCGCCTGGCGCAGATTGACCGCGACATCCAGGCCCGTCGCGCCGAACTGGAAGCGCAGGCACGGGTGCACCGCGACCGCATCGCTCAGGCCGAAGAAGCTGCCGCCCAACTCAACCCCTTGCAGGCCGATCTGGCTGATCTGCGGCTGGAGATCGCGCGGCTGGAAGCCGAAGAGGCCCACCGCGACGAACTGCGCGACGAACTGAACCGCCTGGCCCAGGAAGACGCTGAACTGCGAGCGACCAATCAAGCGTTGCGCGAAGAAATGAAGAAGCTCAAGGAGCGCCTGACACAGCTAGAGGCTGCCGAAGCAACCTGCCCGCTGTGCGGTCAACCGCTTGATGCGCATCACAAAGAAGCGGTGCTGGCTGAGGTCGCCGCCGAAGGGAAAAAACGCGGCGACACCTATCGGGCCAACGAGGCCCGCCGCGAACAGATCGAAGAAGAACGCAAGGCAGGCGAGGCCGAACTCAAGCGGCTGGAAGTTGAGTTGCGCAGCCTGAAAGACCTGCGCGACCGCGCGGCCCGGCTCGAAGCGGCCCTCGAAGCGGCGCAGAACGCTACCGATGCACTGCGGGACGAACGCCTGGCTCTGGAGAGCGTAGAAGCGACGCTGGCAGCGCAGGACTTCGCCCAGGAGTTGTTGGCGCAGCGCCGCCAGGTCCAGGCACAGATTGACGCGCTGGGCTACGATCACGAAGCGCACACTGCCGCCCGCGAGACCCTGAGCGCCTACAGTGCCTACGAGCAACGTCACCGCGAACTGGACAATGCCCTGCGGCAGTTACCAGAGGTCGAGCGGGCGCTGGCCGCAGCAGAAGAACGCCGTGCCCGCTGGGAAGCGGCCCTGGCCGACGAACGTCGCGAAACCGAAACCGCCCGCGCCGAGATCGAAGTCCTCAAAGAGCAGGTCGAAGAAGCGCGGCGGCGCGAACAGGAGCTGCGCGAATGCCGCACCGCCGAACGCAGCGCCCAGGAAACGGTCATCCGCGCCCAGCAAAAGCTTGCCGCGCTGGAAGCAGCCCGTCAGCGAAAAGCCGAGCTGGAAAAGCGCTGCGAAGAGCAGAAGTTCGAGCAGGGCCTCTACGAGCAACTGCGCGATGCGTTCGGCAAGAATGGCGTGCCCGCCATGATCATCGAAGCGGCCATCCCCGAACTGGAAGATGCCGCCAACAACCTGTTGACCCGCATGACGGGCGGGCGCATGCACGTGCGCTTCGACACGCAGCGCGAGAAAAAAGCCGGGGGCGGGGCGATCGAGACGCTGGACATCCTGATCAGCGACGAACTGGGCACGCGCAACTACGATCTGTACTCCGGCGGCGAAGCCTTCCGCGTCAATTTCGCCATCCGCGTGGCACTCAGTCAGATGCTGGCGCGGCGAGCGGGCGCACAACTGCGCACCCTGTTCATTGATGAGGGCTTCGGCACCCAGGACGACGAGGGTCGGCAGCGGCTGGTCGAGGCGATCACCGCCATTCAGGATCAGTTCGACCTGGTGCTGGTGATCACGCATCTGGAAGAGCTGCGCGAGGCATTCCCCGTGCAGATTGTGGTCAACAAGACGCCAGATGGCAGCCGCGTGCTCGTCCGCTGAGCGGTTGGCGCACCAGAACGGAGAGGGTATGCCGCTCTCACTGGATCGGCAAAATGCCTACCGCACCCGCTACGCGCAGATGCGCCCCGGTTGGCGGCCTGCTACTGCCGTCTACGAAGCGGAGATTCGCGCGCGGCTGAGGCCGGGAATGCGTGTGCTCGACCTGGGTTGCGGGCGCGGCGGTGTGCTGGAACAGCTTGGCGCAGCCATCGAGCACCCGCTGGGATTCGACCCGGATCATCGCTCGCTGGCCGAACATCGCCTGCCCGACCTGCCCCGCGCGGTAGCCTCCGCCGACGCCCTGCCCTTGCCCGCCTGCAGCGTAGACCTGGTGCTGGCCAGTTGGGTGCTGGAACATCTGCTGCAGCCACTCGACGCTTTCCGCGAGGTGGCTCGTGTATTGCGTCCAGGCGGCGCATTCGTGATGCTGGCCCCCGGTGCATACAGCCTGCCCGCACTGCTCAACCGGACGCTGCGCCCCCTGCAACGCTGGCTGGTGCCCCGTCTGTACGGGCGTGCTGAGGTAGACGCCTTTCCTGTGGTGTACCGTGCCAACACTCGCCGCCGGATCGTGACGCTGGCGGAGCAAAGCGGCCTGGCTCTGGATACTTTCCGCGCCATCGAAGACCCCACCTACTTCGCCTTTCATCCGCTGTTCTTCCGGCTGAACGTCGCCCTGGCGCGCGCCCTGCCCGCCGCCTGCGCCGAGCACTTCGTGGCAGTGTGCGTCAAACCGGCATGAGAGACCGTTCGAGAAGTCCTGCACGGCGGTTCAAGGCCATTGCCCAAAACTGAAATGCACCCCGTACCTTTGGCCGACTTGCCCTGCGCCGCACATGCCTGTAAGCTAAAAAACAGAAACGCCATAAGCATTTGGGCGCAGTAGTATGTTGTCTTCGCCCTACAGGGTTTGCGCATCTGATGAGGAACAGACCATGAAGACAAGACTTCTCGTGTTGCTGCTCGTCGTGACGCTGCTGGCAACAGGCCAGACAGTCAGCGCGTCCACTTCTCGCCCGACCATCGTCACTTTCGACTCATCGCTGAAGACGATCACCCTGGCCGAGGCCGAAGCCGGCGAGGCCACCACCACGCTCACCTGGCACACGGTTGGGCTGACGGAGGAATACCGCCTGGCCTTGCATACCTACGTGCTGGACGACTGGGAACTGGTCTTCCCCGACGACACCGCCCCTCTGGAAGCCAGCGGCGCGCGCGTGGTGACCATCCGTCATCCGCTCAACTTTGGCCCGCCGACCTTCTTGCTCTCTATCGTCCGCTCTGATTCCAATCAGATCGTGGATCAGCGTATCGTCGTCATCCCCTACGACACGGCGGCCCTGACCGAGCCTCCTGCCGTGGCAGACTTCAGCACCGAGGTCGAGGAGATTGACGCGGCGACGCTAATCGGCGGCGAAGCGCGGGTGATGGTGGCCTGGGAAGTGCTCAACCGCGTGCCCACAGCCAACTTGGTCTTCGATCAGGTCTTCGCCGACGGTACGAGCACCTCCGTCGAACTGCCGCGCCTGTACCTGTGGATTCCGTCGAAGGGTGAAGGGCCGGTCGCGCCTGTCTACCGCGCTGGCGAAGAAAGCGTGATGCTGCGCCTGCGCGTGGTGGACGTGGTGGCGGGCACGGTCTACGCCGAAGAGACGCTCGAATTGCCCATCAGCGGGGCGTTGCCCGCAGCCGAAACCGAGGCCGAAGCGCCGGGGCGAGCCGAGCCTACGCCACAGCCTCAACCGGAACCGGCACAGCCCACTGGCGGGGTGGTGAACTTCACCGCCACCCCCCAGGTGGTTGATCCGGGCGGCGCAGTGACTCTGGCGTGGGATGTCAGCGGGGCGCGGGGCGTGCGCATCGAGGCCGCCGTGCCGCAGATGACCGCCGTACAGACCGTGGTAGACGCGCAGGCTCCGCAGGGGTCGGCAGTGGTGACCGTGCCCTCCTACGCGGCCTACAGCGTCACCTACACGCTGCGCACGCTCGACGGGGCAGCGGCAGCGACCGCCGTAGTGCAGGTGCGCTGCCCGTTCACCTTCTTCTTCGGCCAGGGCGACGGCTGTCCTACCGGCCCGGCGACTAATGTGGGCGCGTCCTATCAGGCGTTCGAGCGCGGACACATGATCTGGCGCTCCGACACCAACGAAATCTACGTGCATTTCAGCGACGGCTCGGCCTCGATCTTCCTGGAGCAGGACTATGCCAACCTGCCAGAAGCGGTGCTGAGCGAAGCGCCGCCGCTCGACCGTCAGGCTCCAGATAGCGGTTTCGGCAAGGTGTGGGCCAACGCGCCGGGCGTGCGCGAGAAACTGGGCTGGGCGCTGGACGACGAACAGGGTTACACAGCCCGTGTGCAGCGCGTCGCGCCGACGCGCGTGCCGCGCCCGCAGTTCGCGCTGTATATCACCCTGCCGGGGGGTGAGGTAGTCGGTTCAGGCTACGGTTCATGGCGCATCGTCGGCTGAGGCAGATTGTCAGCAGGGCAGGGTTCAGCGGGGGGCCTGGGCCGGTGCCCCGCCCAAAGAGGGGGGTAGCTGCACCACCCGGTCGAGTGCCTCTTCGATGGCCTCGATGGTGGGCGGCTTGACGATGTAGGCGTTCGCTCCTGCGCGCAACGCCGCGTGGATCATTTCCTGAGAATCATTGGCCGAGACGACAATCACCGGCACGTTGGCGGTGATCGGATCGCGCCGCAAAAAACGCAGTACTTCCAGGCCGTTGAGACCGGGCATGTTGATGTCCATGAGGATCACGTCGGGGATGACCTGGTTGAGTTGCTGCAAGGCCATGCGCGGGCCATAGGCGATGGCGACAGTATGTCCCAGCACGCCGATCTGCGCCGCCAGACTCTGCGCCATCTGACGATCATCCTCGACAATCAACACGTTGTACAGCATGTCCCATCCTTCTCAGGTGTCACCGGAGTTTCACGCTGCTGCCCACCCCTGCCCTCTCATTGTAGAGCCACCCTGCCTTCCGCGCAAAGGGTGTGGGCAACGCATTCCTGAATAAAGAGTGAATTTTTCTGGGCGCATGGGTGACGCGAACGCCGCGTTTCCCCGCCGACCTGTCATCTAGCCTTACTCAGTCCGGCGCGATGGTCAGCAAGTATAGATCGTAGTCCGTCGGGTCGAGGTAGACGATGCGCGTCCCGTCCGGGGAGACGCTCCACTCGCCGTTGGCAACGCGGAGGGGCAACTGTGCCGGGTCGGTCAGCCAGCGGTGCACGCCGGTGAGCGCATCCGCCACGCCGAGAGCGTGCACGTCCTGTGCCCCGTCGAAGCTAAGGGTATAGAGCGTGCGTTCGTCGCGCCAGCGATACGCGCCGAAGAAAGGCAACTGCCGCGGCGTCGAGCCGGGCCGGGTGCGCTGCACATACACGTCGCTCCGGTCCGGATCGTCCTGAAAAAGAAGGGTGAAGGCCACATATGTCCCGCCGGGCGCTACCCGCAGGCCGCGCAGATTCTGGTAACTGCCCAACAGTTGCGCCTGGCTGGGGGAATCATTCACGTTCAGAATGTGCAATTGCGTTTCTGCAGTATAGGCGATGCGCCGGACGATCAACAGGCGCTCGTCGTCCAGCCACTGCACATACCCGCCAGACAGGGTGTAGACCAGGCGGGGGTTGCTGCCATCGAGATCGCTCATCCACACGCGCACCGGCGGCCCTGGTTGACCCGGCTGAATCTCGCCGTAAAACACTTCCCATAGCAGCCGCGTCCCGCCCGGCGAGACCGTCGGCACAGCGCCCTGTGTGTTGACTTCCCACTGCCTTCCGTCGCTGCGGCGCGTCAGGCGCACGGTACCGTCGGGTAGGCGCTCGATCTCGATCGCCCCATCCGGTGATTCATAAGGAGGCGGGGCCGGGCGCACGTATTCGCGCGACGATCCGTCGAGCGGCTGCCGAACGACCGCCGCGGACTGCCCCGGCACAGAGTCGATCAGGTAGACCGCGTGCAGATCGCCCGCCCGCCACCACGCGCCCACGTTCCAGCGGTCGCGGGCTACCAGGCTGCGCGTCACCCGCGCGCCATCATCGAGCGGGTCCAGGCGACGCGCCGGCAGGGTGACAGGCGGCGGGCGCTGCTCCACGCGCGGCGGCCAGAAGTCCAGGTAGCGGTTGAGCCAGTTGCCGCTGAAGGACACCGACGGCTGAGTTTCCAGCGTCATCCAGCGGTGCGGCGCGTCCAGGTCTTGCTGAAAGCCCCCGTCGGCAGACATGAAGCTGCTGAGCATATGCCAGGGCACGTCGAAGAAAGGCAACGGGTTGTAGGCAGTCAGGTAATCCTGGCTGCGAATTTCCAGATGCAGGTGTGGACGCGAACGACACGACAGGTCGGGATCGCCGCTGAGGCCGATCACCTGGCCACGCCGCACTGTGTCACCGCGCACGAAGGGCGGTTGCCGCAGCAGGTGCCCGTACAATGAGGCATAGCCTGTGCCGGGGTGGATCAGCACCAGACTGTGCGGGAACGCGCCGAAACCTTCCGCATCCACATAGGTGACGATCCCGTCGGCGATGGCGTGCACTGGCGTGCCGCAGGGCGCTTCCAGGTCTATTCCGAAATGCAGCCCCTGCCCATGCTGATACCATTCCTCGCCGAAGTTGAACGCCTGCGTCGTATTGCCGTAGTGCTGTTCCAGCAGCCAGGTATTCGGGCCGGGCGGCGCGGTGAACGGCCACGAAAAGGGCAACCCGTCCGGCGGCAAAGGGGCATCCTGGGCAACCGATGGGCGCGGCAGGCCCGTCAGCAACCCCAGAGCGATCAAAACAAGTGCGCGGCGCATGGTGCGTGGTGTGGAGTCGGGAGTTTCGAGTTTGGAGTCCTGTCAGGCAAGAGGTGCTGTGCAAACATTTGCCCTTCCCCCCTCGCCACTCCCAACCCAAGACGCATCACTCAGATTCCTGACTCACGACTCAAAACTCATCACTCTACCCTCACGACTCACCGGCGCATGGTGGAGGGCGCGCCGCGCGGTTTCTGCGCCGAGCCGTTCCCGTTTTCCTCCGCGGTGTCCACGAAATAGCTTTCGCAGGCCGCGTCAATGGCTTCGCGCGTCATGCGGGGCGGAACGCCCTCGTATTCGGCCATGGCGACGATGATCTTCAGGATGTCGCGCGGGTGTACGGCCTGCATGGGCCGGTTGCAGTCGCGATACCATTTTTGCAGCAGATAGAGGAAGCCATCTTTGTCCAGTGGGACGCCCAATCGCTGGGCATAGATGGCGAAGATTTGCGAGAAGGCGCGTTCGTCCGGCCCGCTGACTCGCACTTTCATCTGAATGCGGCGCAGAAAGGCTTCGTCCACCAGCGAGCGCGGCTCGATGTTGGTGCTGAAGACGATAAGCTGGCGGAAGGGCACGGCCAGCGTCTGCCCCGTCTGCAGGCGCAGGTAATCCACACCGCTTTCCAGCGGCACCACCCAGCGGTTGAGCAACTCGGTCGGCGAGATCATCTGCCGACCGAAGTCGTCAATGAGGAACATGCCGCCGTTGGCCTTCAGTTGCAGCGGCGCTTCGTAGAACTTGGCCACCGGGTCGAAACGCAAGTCCAGCGCGTCCATGGTCAGCTCGCCGCCGACAATGACGGCAGGGCGGCGGAAATAGCCGAAACGTCGGTCAACCTGGCTGTCGGTGTCGGCTTTGAAGAGGCGCAGTTGTTCTTTGCTCAAGGGCACTTCGCGGAAGACCAGCGGGTCGTAGAGACTGATGATGTGCCCGCCAATGGTGAGCGCGAAGGGCACCCAGATGGGATCGGTGCCGCTGATCAGGCGGGCGATGGACTGCGCAATGTCGGTCTTGCCGTTGCCGGGCGGCCCATAGAGGAAAATCGAAGTGCCTCCGTTGAGCGCCGGCCCGATGCGCCGGTGAAAACCATCCGGCAGCACCAGGTGTGCCAGGGCCTGCTGCACACGCTGCGGCGAAATCTGCAAACGGCGCTGAGTCTGCAGGGCGATGACCTGGGCGTACTTCTCCACCGGCACCGGAGCCGGACCGATGTACTGCGTGCGCGAGAAGGCATCGCGGGCGCGTTTGGTGCCCTCCTCGGACAGGCTGTAGCTATAGCCCAGGCGTCCCACACCGCTGGCGCTGACCACCTCGACGATGTGATCTTCCTGTAGACGCAGCAACAGATGATCCAGCAGCTTGAGTTCGAGCCGCGTCACGTCCCCAAAGCGGCGCAACGACACCTCGCCTTCGTTGAACATCATACGCAGCATGATATCCACGATCACCCCTGGCGAGATGTCGAGTTCTGCGGGATGGAGCGGCGCGCGCAGCAGTTCGCGCAAGGCTGCGTCTACCCCCTGGACTTCCACCCCAGCGTATGCTTCAGCGTGATTGTTGTCTGCCCACTCGTCCTCAAGCGGGATGTTGATCGGTTCGCTCATCACCAGACCCCTTCTGCACCCGGCACGGACAGGCAATGCCGGGGCCGTGTGCTTTTGCTCTGGCTACGACCAGGGGAAGCTGCCCTACCCGCCTGTCCATGCGCTGCTTGTAGATTATAGCTGCGATGTCCATAGTATGCTGAGTATGGGGTGTATTGGTAGTTTGGGGCAGGATTCACCCCAGAGAGCACAGAGACCACAGAGCAAGTCACAGAGTTTTGAGTTCTTTCTCCTCTGCGCCCTCAGCGTCTCTGCGGTTCAAGACCGTCGCCCCAAAACTGAAATGCACCCCTGAGTATGCTGATCCAGGCCCCCAATTAGAAAGGATGAATGCAAAACCTGTCAGGTTACTTTCGTACCTGGCGAGAGCCACTTCCCGGCGTCAGTTCGCGTGGCACGCCCCCCGCCCAAAAACACCATTGCCAGACACGCTGCCCTGCGCTATAGTGAGCGCGTTGTTCGCACACCCATTGAGATCGTTAGCACCGTTGAGCACACCGACCGTCTACGAACCGCTGGATCCCACCGCCGAGATTTTCACTCAGGTGCCGCAGCCCCGGCTGAGCACTCGCCGTTCGGCGCTGCGCGAAGTGATCGAGACAGCGTTGCTGGTCGCTGCCATCTACGCCTTCGTTAATCTGGCGACGGCCCGTTTCGTCGTAGATGGGCATAGCATGTTGCCCAACTTCGACACCGATCAGTTCATCATCGTCAGCCGCCTGTCGTATATCATCGGCGAACCGCGACGCGGAGATGTGGTGGTCTTCCATTACCCCTTGCAATCCGACCGCGACTTCATCAAGCGCGTCATCGGGCTGCCGGGCGAGACGGTGACCATCCTGGAAGGGCGCGTCTACATCAACGGCAGGCTGCTCGACGAGCCGTATATCCAGAACTTCTGTCGGGGCAAGTCCTGCGATGGTGAATGGACTGTTGGCCCCAACCAGGTTTTTGTGCTGGGCGACAACCGCAACGCCAGCAAGGATTCGCAGGACTTCGGGCCGGTGGATCGCAAGTACATCGTGGGGCGCGCCTTCTTCCGCTACTGGCCCCCCGAAGACTGGGGCCTGATCCAACACTGGACGTACGACGACAACGGCGCTCCTATGCCCACCTACACACCCACCAGTCCGCCCACGCCCACGCCAGAGGGGACGCTCACGCCGACCCCCTGGGGGCCGTTCTAGGACAATAACCCTGCCGCTTCAGGCAGCCAGAGGAGTACCCATGACCGAGGAAACCTGCCCGGCCTGTCAGGTTGGCCGGCTCAAAGCCACTACCGCTACTTACGTGGAAGTCTATCGGGGCACGCTGATCCAGGCTCCCAACACCGCAGCCTGGCGCTGTGACACCTGCGGCCAGGTCTATTTCGACGAAGCCGCCATTCAGCGCCTCAACGCCCTGATCGGCACCGGCGGCCTGCCGCCCAATCACCCAACCCCTTCGATCTGGGAGAGCAGCGTCACGAACGACGGGCCATCGCCGCTCACTCGCCCGCGTTCCGGATAGCCTGAGGGGGAAGCCTATGGCGATCAATCTATGGCACAGACTGCCTCCAGGGCCAGAAATCCCGCAGCGGGTCTACTGCGTGGTAGAGATTCCCAAGGGCAGCCGTAACAAGTACGAGTACAGCAAGGTCGCGGGCGTGATCAAGCTGGATCGCGTGCTCTACAGTCCCATGCACTATCCCAGCGATTACGGCCTGATCCCGCAGACCTACGCCGAAGATGGCGATCCGCTCGACATTCTGGTGATGGTCAACGAGCCGACGTTCGCTGGCTGCGTGATCGAAGCACGCCCAATTGCCATCTTCCACATGATCGATCGCGGCGATCCGGACGACAAGATTCTGGCTGTGCCTGCCACAGATCCGCTCTTCGACGACTATCACGACATCGGCGACGTGCCGCGACATTTCCTCAACGAGGTGGCGCACTTCTTCCAGACCTACAAGCAGTTGCAGGGGATCGAGGTCACGCCAGTGGGCTGGGAAAATGCCGCCAAAGCCCGCGAGGTGATCTTGGCCGCCGTCGAGCGCTATAAGCACAAGTTCCCGCCAGAGATGGTCTGAGGAGCGCGTTGCCTCCACCCCCGCTCCATGCGGCGACGAGGCGCATCAGCGCCAAGGGTGGGTGAGGTAAACGAGGTGCACTGCGCCAGCAGCATCAACAGCTCCGCGGCGAATTCACCCCACATCCGAACGTCCCCCGTCCTCGCTGGACGCTCTTCGGCAAACGTGGTAAGGTAGCCGCAGATGACCGGTCACGGGAGAGACTGCCATGCTCGCTGAATTCATCCGCGATCATCTGGGAGACGATGCTGCCAATCTGATCGCCCGCCTGGCGCTGATCGCCGTGATTCTGCTGCTGACCTGGCTGCTGCGCGAGCTGTTCACGGCAGTCGTCCCGCGCGGTGTGCGCCGCGTCACCCGCCGCTGGAACCTGGGCTGGGACGAGCGGCTGATCGCTGCCCTGCAGCCGCCAGTGCGCTTCACCGTGACTGTGATCGGGCTGTGGGCGGCTGTGCTGGCCCTGGAACTCCCCGCCGATCTGCGCATTCCCCTGGCACGTTTGATGAATTCCCTGCTGATCGCAGGCATTTTCTGGGGCATCTACCGCCTGATAGCCCCTGTGATGGAAATGCTGCTGGCGCTCAACCGCCGGCGGGGGCGGCAGGCGGTTGCTCCATCTTTGCTGGAAAGGCGGCTGGGGCCGGTGATGCAGCAAATCGGCGGCGTGCTCGTCGTGCTGATTGGCCTGGGCGCGATCATGGACGCCTGGGGCTACAACGTCGCCGGGCTGGTGGCCGGGCTGGGCATCGGCGGGCTGGCTGTAGCACTGGCAGCGCAGGATACGCTGGCCAATCTCTTCGGCTACTTCGTCATCCTGGCCGACGAGCCGTTTCAGATCGGCGATTTCGTGGTCTTCGACGACGTAAAGGGCACCGTCGAGCGGCTGGGCCTGCGCAGCACGCGCATCCGCGCGCCGGATCAATCCCTGATCACCGTGCCCAACCGCACCGTGATGAACGCCAGCATCACCAACTGGTCGCGCCTGCACAAGCGCCGTCTGGAAATGACGTTGAGCATTGGATACAGCAGCACCCCCGGACAGGTGCTTTCGGTGGTGCAGGCCATCCGCGACATGTTGCGGGCGCACGAACTGGTCGAGCATCAATCAGTGGTGGTGCAGTTCGCGGGCTTCCGCGAAGGCGCGCTGGACATCCTGATCGTCTGTTTCGTGAACACGCCCGATTGGGCCGATTTCCAGGCAGCCAGGCAGGACATCAACCTGAAGATCCTGGATATACTGGCCGAGCGCGGCGTCTCGGCCTCCGCCCCGTCTCTGCAGGTATACCTGCAGCCCGCCGAGTCCGGGGAGCGCGACGCGCGCGCTGTCGCCGTGCTACCGCCCCGACCTGAACCCCTCAGCAGCACTGCCGAGGACTCGCCCAATCCCAGCGACGCGGCCAACTGACCCTCAGGCCGCGCTTCTCTCAGCCGTCACGCGATAGAAAGGGACGGCAAGCGCGTGATAAGCTTCTTCTCCGCGTGCCTCTGCTCGGCGCTGACACGCCTGTGCCTGCCCCGCCCGCCCTCAGACTGAACCCCATTAACATTAAAAAAGATTAAACATATTGCCCGTTGCCTTTAACCATGCGTTTCTAGGCTCTTTATGGCGCTCTCTTACCATGGCAACTGGTCGGGGAAAGCAAATCTGGTTCCCATTGCCAAGCTATCAAGGAGAGGACTATGCGCACTATCCGCACCTGGAAGAACTCGATCGGCTTACTGCTGGTTCTGGCGCTGGCTCTGTTGGCCCTCGCCAACGCCCTGCCCCCGCGCAATGTGGGCGCTCAGGGCGACGAAGAACCGATCGAACTGCCGGAAGTTGACCCGTTGAGCGTGACGGGCGACATCGCCATTGCCGGAAGCTCGACCGTCGAGCCGGTCACAGTTGCCATGGCGGCGCGCTTTAACGATGACGGCTTTACCGGCAACATCGCCATCGCCGAGACGGGCACTTCGGCGGGCTTCGAGCGCTTTTGCAAAGAAGGCTCGACGGACATCAGCAACGCCAGCCGCGCCATCAAGGACTCCGAAGTGGCCGACTGCGAAGCGATCGGGCGCGAAGTGCTGGAGTTCTTCATCGGCATTGACGCCCTGACCGTCGCGGTGAGCAAAGAATCGCCTGTTGAGCAGCTCAAGCGCAGCGATTTGTTCAACATCTTCACTGGCCAGGTCACTCGTTGGAGCGAGGTCAACCCGGAATGGCCAGATGAGCCGATCCAGCTCTTCACGCCGGGCACCGATAGCGGCACCTTCGACTTTTTCGGCGAGGCGGTGTTGGGTACCAAAGGCCCGTACGAGGAACGTGAGGCGCGCTTCTCCGCCCTGCTGGCACCCAACCCCACTACCAGCGAGAACGACAATACCCTGGTGCAGGGCATCCTGGGCAGCCCCTACGCCATCGGTTACTTCGGCTTCGCCTACTACTATGAAAATCGCGATACGCTGCGTGCGGTTGCCATCGCCAACGACCTGACGAACGACGAAGAGGGCAACCTGGTAGTGATCCCCGAAGAAGAATGGGAAGCCAAGGGAATCACCTACGTCGAGCCGAACGAAGAGACCGCCGAGAGTGGCGAGTATATGCTGAGCCGCCCGCTCTTCATCTACTCGGCCAAGAACATTCTGCAGGAAAAGCCGCAGGTAGCCGCCTTCATCAACTACTACCTCACCTATGCCAACGAGGTGGTCAGCGAAGTGGGCTACTTCCCGGTCAGCACTGAGGCGCTCAATCAGTCCAAGCGCGTCTGGCTGGAAGCGATGGGCTTGGAAGCTGAGTAAAGTCCCTCTGGGAAACAAAAAAAACGGTATGGGAGCCGAGGCACTCCCATACCGTCTTGTCCTGTCTGGGGGAAATTTGTCCGCATCTATCAAGGAGCGTGTGATCATGGACGAGGCAAGCGTGCTGCCAGAACATGCGCGCGTCTTTCCCTATACGCCACAACAGCTTGTTCCCCGCCTGGAACTGCAGAAACACCACCGCCCCGCGGAGATGGCCATCCAGGGGTTTCTGTTTTTGTGTGGCTTTCTGACCATCTTCACCACCATCGCCATTGTGATTGTGCTGGGCCGCGAATCGCTGCTGCTGTTCACCACCAAATACGTGGACGCGGCAGGCACCATCCACAGGATCGGCGTGCTGGATTTCGTCAACACGACCGAATGGCAACCGCACCGCTACAAGGTGGGCATTGCGCCCCTGGCCACGGCCACGCTGATGAGTTCCTTTATCGCCATGCTGGTTGCGCTGCCCTTGGGACTGGGTTCGGCGATCTACCTGAGCGAATACGCCAACCCGCGCGTGCGCAGCACGGTCAAACCGGTGCTGGAAGTGCTGGCAGGCGTGCCCACTGTCGTTTACGGCTTCTTCGCGCTGCAGTTCATGACCCCGCTGCTACAGGGCATCCTGGGCCGCGACACGGTCGAGGTCTTCAACATCGCCTCGGCGGGGCTGGTGATGGGGGTGATGATCCTGCCCCTGGTGGCTTCCATGAGCGAAGATGCGCTGAGCGCCGTGCCGCGCTCGCTGCGCGAAGCCGCCTATGGCCTGGGATCAACACGCCTGGAAACGACAGTGCGCGTGGTGTTGCCGGCGGCGGTGTCTGGCATTGTGGCCGCTTTCATCATCGCCATTTCGCGCGCGATCGGCGAGACGATGATCATGGCCATCGCGGCAGGTGCGCGGCCTAACTTCACCTTCAACCCCTTCGAGTCGGCCTGGACGATGACCGGCTACATCGCCAGCATCAGCGGGGGCGATCTGGCCTACGATACGCTCGATTACAACAGCATCTTCGTGGTGGGGTTGCTGCTCTTCCTGATGACGCTGCTGCTCAACCTGCTCAGTCGCTCGTTCATCGCGCGTTTCCGCGAAGTATACGACTAGGGGGCGTGGTACGATGGACCGACTGGCACTGATCGGCATCTTTTTCTTCAGCGGCTTGCTGGCCATCGCTGGCAGCATGACCATGGCCACCCTGGTAGCGCGCAAGGGCTATCAGCCGCGCTGGGGTGTGCTGGGGGGAGCGCTGACCGGCGTATTGGGCGGGATACTGCCCGCCCTGGCCGTCCTGTACCTGGCTGAGAACGGCGGGCTGGCCGTACTGACCGCCCTGGTAGCAGGCGCGGGCATCACCGCCCTGGTGGGACGGCTGATCCCCGACCGCGATCCGCAGCGCGACGCCCTGCCCAGCGGCGCGGCCTTTCGCCGCAACATCCTGGCTCGCCATGCTCATGGGCGCATTGCGCAGGTGCTCTTTGCGCTGTCAATTGTCCTGGCGCTACTCGCCCTGGCGACCCTGCTGTGGACGATCCTCAACAGGACGATCGGTCTCACCGCCGTACAATACGCCGTCGAGCCGGGCGCGCTCACGTTGGTCAGCTTCGATCCGCAGGCTCAAGAGCCAGCCGGTATTGCTGCGGAAGCGATTCCGGCACTGCTGCAGGAGAATGTACACCCCGTTCGCCTGCGCGAGCTGGTCTTGCAACATATCGCCGGAGCCAAACCCAAGTCCTGGCCCACCCTGTGGGGGCAGCCTGTGCGCGAGGTCTTGCCTGCGGGCAGCTATCCGCAGGCCCTGGCCGACACTTTGGTAGGCGAGCTGTCGCCAGAGCAGGCGGTCACCTTGCTGGTAGATGCGCTGGATACGCCCGCTCTGCAAGCCCTGACCTATGCCGAGGCAGGACGCCCGTTGAGCGCGGTATCAGAGACCGAGATCGCCGCCCGGCTGAGCGCGGCTCTGGACGCGGAAGAGGCACAGTGGTTGTTGGTGCGGCGGATGCTGCACCGCGATCTGGACGATCTGCCCACCGCGCCCGTGGCCGAAGTGCTGGACGGCTTTCGCTATCCGGAAGCGCTGGCAGGCCAGCCCTTCGACCAGCTTGACACGGCACAGGCCGTTGATCTGCTGGTGAGCAATCTAGATCGCGCGGACCTCGAAGATGTCGTGCTGGATGTGCTGGACACGCGCGAGCTGGATGATCTGTCCTCGACTCACCTGGGCGTGATCACGGCGGTCAATGTGCGCAAAGCCCTGCTGCGCGTGAGCATCCTGCGCGATGTGGCTGGCGCGGCAGAGAATACCTGGCCCGACCTCAGCGAGCAGTCGCTGAGCAGGGTGCTCGCCGGTCACCAATACCCGCCTGAGCTGGCGGAGCTTCCCTTCAGCAGCGTGGACGAGGTGCAGGCAACGAACATCCTGCTGCAGAACCAGGGTCACGATGGCCTGGTAGACCTGTTGATGCGCGAGGTCGTGCAGGCGCAGGTGGTCAAGGGCTGGACGCTGTGGCAATCGCTGACTCAGCGCAGCACCATCGAGGCGACCCAGCAGCGCGAGTTCCCCCGTGCGGAACTGCAGTGGCGTTCGTGGCTGAACAAGGAATTCATCACCAGCCCGCTCGATCCGCGCCGGGCAGATAGCACCGGCGTGCGTCCGGCGCTGTACGGCTCGCTGATGATCATCTTGATCACCATTGTGGTGGCTTTTCCGGTAGGCGTGGGAGCGGCGATCTATCTGGAGGAATACGCCGGACGTAATCGCCTCAATCAGATCATCCAGACCAACATCAACAATCTGGCCGGTGTGCCGTCCATCATCTACGGCATGTTGGGGCTGGCGGTCTTTGTGCGCGCGCTGGAGACGTTGACCAGCGGGCAGGCATTCGGGGCCAACACCGCCAACGGGCGCACGGTGCTTTCGGCGGGGTTCACCCTGGCGCTGCTGATTCTGCCGCTGATCATCATCAACGCGCAGGAAGCGATCCGCGCCGTGCCCAATTCGCTGCGTCAGGCCAGCTACGGCCTGGGCGCAACCCAATGGCAGACGATCTGGCATCATGTGTTGCCCTATGCCATGCCAGGTATTCTCACCGGCACCATCCTGGCCATCTCGCGCGCCATTGGCGAGACAGCACCGTTGATCCTGGTTGGCGGGGCGACCTACCTGACCAGAGACCCTGAAGGGCCGTTCTCCATCTTCACTGCTCTGCCGCTGCTGATCTATCGCTGGACGACCCTACCTCAAGAAGAATTCCGCAACGCTGCCGCAGCCGCGATTGTGTTGTTGCTGGTGTTGTTGCTGAGCCTCAATTCGCTCGCCATCATCTTGCGCAATCGCATGAGCAGGAGATTGTCATGACCCAGGCAAACACCAATGGTCGCTATGCCATTGAGATGCACAACCTCAACGTCTACTACGGCCAGTTCCTGGCTGTGCGCAACGTCAGTCTGAAGATCGAAGCCCGCCAGATCACCGCGCTGATCGGCCCTTCGGGCTGCGGCAAGAGCACGCTGCTGCGCGCGATCAACCGCATGAACGAACTGGTGCCCGGCGCGCGCGTCGAAGGGCAGGTGCTCTTCCATGGGCAGAACCTGTACGATCCGTCCGTTGATCCGGTGGAAGTCCGGCGGCGGATCGGCATGGTCTTCCAGAAGCCTAACCCCTTTCCCAAGTCCATCTTCGACAATGTGGCCTATGGCCCGCGCGTGTTGGGCGTGCGCGACAAGAAAAAGCTGGCCGAGATCGTCGAGCGCAGCCTGATCCAGGCCGCCCTGTGGGACGAAGTGAAGGACGATCTGAAGAAGTCGGGCCTGGCGCTTTCGGGCGGTCAACAGCAACGCCTGTGCATTGCCCGCGCCCTGGCCGTCGAGCCGGAGATCATCCTGATGGACGAACCGTGCTCGGCGCTCGACCCCATTGCTACCCTGCGCATCGAAGAACTGATGCGCGAGCTGAAAGCGAACTATACTATCGTCATCGTCACACATAACATGCAACAGGCCGCGCGTGTCTCCGACTATACGGCGTTCATGCTCTCCGACGAAAGCCGGGCGGGCGAATTGATCGAGTATGGCGAGACAGAGTGCATCTTCACGCGCCCGCGCGACCCGCGCACCGAAGACTACATCACTGGTCGCTTCGGCTAAAAGGGGAATGGGAACGCTGATGACAGATAAACCTCTGCAGGCGCGCGTCACGCTCGACCACGAACTCACCCGCCTGCGCGATAATGTGCTCAAGCTGAGCCATCTGGTTGATCGGGCTATCGAACAGTCGGTACAGGCGCTCAAAGAGGCCAACGTAGACCTGGCCCGGCAGGTGATCGCCGATGACGAGCAAATCAACACCTTGCGCTACGAGGTAGAGCAGCATTGCTACTTGCTGCTGGTCTTACATCAACCGGCGGCCCGCGATCTGCGCGCTATCGTCACGGCCATTCACATCGCCGTCGAATTGGAGCGCATGGGCGATCATGCCCGCGGCATCGCCAAGCTGGCCATTCAGCTTGCCCAGGAGCCGCCGCTCAAGCCCTTGATTGACATCCCGCGCATGGCTATCGTCTGCCGCGAGATGTTGCACGCCAGCCTGGACGCCTACCTGCAGCGCAACGCCGACCTGGCCGAGCGCACAGCCCGCCGTGACGACGAAGTGGATCAACTCGACGAACAGGTATACCGCGAACTGCTGACCTATATGCTGGCCGACCCGCGCAACATCACGCGGGCCACGCAGTTGCTGTGGGTGTCGCACAATCTAGAGCGCATCGCCGACCGCATCACCAATATCTGCGAGCGCGTCGTCTTCATGGTCACCGGCGAGATCACCGAGTCGGGCGATCGCTGAGCGCCTTTCCCATTCACGCATGTTCCGTTGCGCATCCGCGCACACACGCTCCTGCGCCGCCCCATTGCCTCGTGGGGCGGTGCGCCTTTGGCGCGGGTGTATTCGGGTTTGGGAGCAGATTTCACCACGAAGAGCGCAGAGGCTCCAGAGAAAATACACACAGTTCTCGATGTTTTCCCCCTCTGCATCCTCTGCGCCTTCGCAGTTCAAAACCATTGCCCCATAACGGGAATGCATCCCTTTTTGTGCAGGGCATTTGACACGACCGGCGGGATGGGTATCATCAGCTTGTTCTGGCAACAAACAACGTGTGCGTCTCGGCGCGAGGGACAGTTCACCGCAGAGACGCAGAGAACGCAGAGACAACCCTGAAAAACTCTGTGTTTCCTCTGTGTTCTCTGCGGTTAGCCAAACGCCCGCTTGAGATGCACCCCAACCAACAGGAGAGCGTGAACTATGTCAGACCTGACAGGGCGCATTGCCATTGTGACCGGCAGCGGGCAGGGCATTGGCCAGGCGATCGCGCTGGAACTGGCCCGCCGCGGCGCGAAGGTAGTCACCAACGATGTCACCGGTTGCTGCGCCGAAGATACACTGGCCATGATCCGCGAACTGGGCGGTGACGGACTGGCCATCACTGCCGATGTCAGCGACTCCGCCCAGGTGGAAAACATGGTCAAGACCGTGCTCGACACCTTCGGGCAGGTAGATATCCTGGTCAACAACGCCGGCACCACGCGCGACAACCTGATCGTGCGGATGCCAGAAGAAGAATGGGACTTCATCCAGAAGGTCAACCTCAAGAGCGCCTGGCTGTGCTCGAAAGCCGTCGTGCGCTCGATGATGCGCAAGAAGTACGGACGCATCGTCAACATCTCCAGCGCCAGTGGCTTGATGGGCCAGGCCGGACAGACCAACTACAGCGCCAGCAAGGCTGGCATGATCGGGCTGACCAAAGCGCTGGCCCGCGAGGTCGCTTCGCGCGGGATCACTGTCAACGCTGTTGCGCCGGGCTTCATCAAGACAGCGCTCACCGACAAAATGCCACAGGACATCCTGGAGCAACTATTGCCGCTCATCCCTGTCGGTCGCGTTGGCACCGTCGAGGACGTGGCCTATGCGGTGGCCTTTCTAGTCAGCGAGCGGGCCAGCTACATCACCGGTCAGGTGCTCTCCGTAGACGGCGGGTTGGTGATGAGCTAGCGCCCGCGCTATTCCGTGATCTCTGAATCGCGATCGCGCGATCCTCAGTCTGCACTTCGCGATTCGCAATCCGCAGTCAAGTGGACCATGCTCTATCTGGTCGCAACACCGATTGGCAACCTGGGTGATATCACCCTGCGCGCGCTGGAAACGCTGCGCGCCGTTGACCTGATCGCCGCCGAAGACACGCGCAAGACCGGTCTGCTGCTCAAGCATTTCGACATTCACAAGCCGCAGATCGCCTTCTTCGAGCACAACGAGGCGCGCGTCGGGCCGCGCCTCATCGAGGCGCTGCGGGCCGGGCAGTCGGTGGCGCTGGTGACCAACGCGGGCACGCCCGGCATCTCCGACCCCGGCTACACGCTGGTGCGCGACGCCATCACCGCGGGCATCCCCGTGACCATGATCCCCGGCCCGACGGCGCTGATCATGGCCGTGGTGCTCTCCGGCCTGCCCGCGCATTCGTTCACCTTTCGCGGGTTCCCGCCGCGCAAGAGCGGCCCGCGCCGCCGCTTCCTGGCCGTGGATCAGGACTCGCCGCACACGCTGATCTTCTACGAAAGCCCCTATCGGCTGGTGAAGTTCCTGGAAGACGCGCTGGCCGTCTACGGTGACCGCCCCGCCGCCGTCACCAACGACCTGACCAAGCTCTTCGAGACGGTACACCGGGGGCGGTTGTCGGAGCTGCTGGCGTACTTCCGCCAGAATGAGCCGCGCGGCGAGTACACGGTGGTCGTCGCGGGCAAAGAGACGGCGGACACCGTGCCGACAGAGGATGACGGCGAGGAGGACGGATAGTGAGCGTTGCGAGTCTGGCCCTGCCGCACGGCCCATTGCCGCTGCCCGCCTTCCTGCCCGATGCCACGCGCGGCGTGGTGCGTGCCGTAGACAGCGCCGATCTGGAAGGCGCGGGCGTGACGGCGCTGGTCATGAACACCTATCATCTGATGCAGCGCCCTGGCTCCTCGACGATCAAGGCGTTGGGCGGGCTGCACCGCATGGCTGCCTGGCCTCGCCCCATCATGACCGACTCCGGCGGCTTTCAGATTTACTCGCTCATCCGCCAGAATCCAAAGTACGGGCGGCTGAGCGACAAGGGCGCGGTCTTCACGCCGGACGGCAGCGATCGTAAGATCACCCTGACGCCGGAGAAGAGCATCCAACTGCAGATGAGTTATGGCGCGGACATCCTCGTCTGCCTGGACGACTGCACACACGCCGACGATCCGCTGGACGAGCAGCGCCGCTCGGTGCGCCGCACGGTTTCCTGGGCGCGCCGCGCCAAAGCCGAATACCTGCGCCTGATCGAGCAGAAAAGGCTGGCCGAGGGCGAGCGCCCCTTGCTCTTCGCTGTCATTCAGGGCGGCGGCAGCGTAGAATTGCGCCGCGAGTGCGCCGACGAACTGCTGGCCATCGGCTTCGACGGTTATGGCTACGGCGGCTGGCCGCTCGACGCGGACGGCAACCTGCTGACCGACATGCTCGCTCTCACGCGCGAACTGGTGCCGCTGCAATTCCCGGTGCACGCGCTGGGCGTCGGACATCCGGCCAACGTGGTTGCCTGCGCGCGCCTGGGCTATGCCCTCTTCGATAGCGCCATGCCCACCCGCGACGCCCGCAACGGGCGGCTGTATGTCTTCAGCGGGGAACAGACAGGCGCGTTGGAGGCAGGCGGCGCGTGGTTTTCTTATGTGTACGTGGGCGACGACCGGCATATCAAGGCCGCCGACCCCGTCTCGCTGCACTGTGACTGCGCGACCTGTCGGCGCTACGCGCTGGGCTACCTGCACCATCTCTACAAGATCGGCGATGCGCTCTATCCCCGCCTGGCGACCATTCACAACCTGCGCTTCATGACCCGTCTGATGAGCCTGCTAGGGAGCGGCGACCATGCCTCTGCCTGACGATGACCCGCTCGACCGGCTGGTGCTGGCGGTGCGCAGCAGCCCCAAATACGGGGGCGTCAGCGCAGACTTCGTGCGGCGCATCGGCGCGGCGGAACTGAGCAAGCGCCGCTCGCTGAAGGAAGCGATCAAGGCCACCAAGAACAAGCTGCATCAGGTGGGCGGGGCCTATCTCGACGCGGCGGGGAATTACCCTCGCTGGCTGGCGACCCTGCGCGAGGCCGCCGCGCAAGGTGAACCGGCGTTGCGCGACGCCTGTCGCACGATCATGGCACACCATGCCTCGACGCGCGAGCGCCTGCCCATTCTGGAAACGTTCTTCGCCGAGACGCTGGCGGGCATCGCGCCGCTGTCGTCGGTGCTGGACGTGGCCTGCGGCTTGAACCCCCTGGCCATCCCCTGGATGCCGCTGGCTCCTAATGCGACGTATCTGGCCTGCGACATCTACCAGGATATGATGGACTTCGCAGGCGCGTTTCTCGCTTTGGTGGGCGTGGCCGGACGCGCCTTCGTCTGCGATGTGATACACGAGCCGCCGACGGAGCGCGTGCACCTGGCCTTGATCCTCAAGACCATCCCCTGTCTGGAACAGGTGGACAAATCCGCCGGACTGCGCCTGCTGGACGCGGTGCGTGCCGACTATGCCCTGGTGTCGTTCCCGGCGCGCAGCCTGGGCGGGCGCGACAAGGGTATGATCGCGCATTACGAAGCGCGGCTGCGTGATCTGCTAGCCGAACGGCGCTGGCCGGTGCAGCGCTTCGAGTTCGAGACAGAGCTGGCTTTTCTGGTGGATAAGCGGGGGAATAGCGAAGCGCCATGAGCAAACACCCGCTGGACGTAGAGGCGATCGTCGCGGAGCTGGCGCGTAACAGGAAATACCGCGCCGTCGGCATCTCCCAAGATACTATCCGCGACATCGTGCTCAGCGAGCTGGCCCGTCAGCCAAACACCAAAGCCGCCGTACAAGCCGCCCGCAAGAAGCTGCACGAGGTCGTCGCGCTCTACCTGGGCGACCCCGACTACGACGACGCCGAGGCGCAAGTCGCCAACGCCTGCGCGACGGGCGATCCGGCGACGATTCGCGCGGCCTGCGCGGCGATCATGGAGGCGCACGATTCCACCCGCGAGCGTCTGCCGTTGCTGGAGAGTTTCTACCCGCGCGTCTTCGCCGTGACGGGCGTCCCGCAGACCGTGCTCGACCTGGCCTGCGGCCTGAACCCGCTCGCCATCCCCTGGATGGGTCTGCCCGCCGGTGCGCGCTACTACGCCTACGACATCCATCAGCGGCGCGTAGATTTCCTCAACCGCGCGCTGACCCTGCTCGGCGTGAGGGGCGCGGCCATTTTTCGGGATATCCTGGTCGCTCCGCCGCAGGAATCCGGCGACGTGGCGCTGCTGCTGAAGGAGATTCATCGCATGGAAAAGCGGCGGCGCGGGATCGTCCTGCCGCTGCTGGACGCGCTGGATGCCCGCTGGATCGTGCTCTCCTCGCCGACGCGCAGCCGCACCGGTCGGCACGTCGTCAAAGAGGTGTATCGCGAGCAGGTGCACAGCATCCTGGCCGCGCGCCCCTGGCCGATCACCGAAATCGAGTTCGCCAACGAACTGGTGTATTGCATCGCCAAAGCGCCATGAGCGACACCCTCTCCGCCCGCCTGGATCGCTACCGGCGGCTGCTCTCCCCGGACGACCTGATCCGCCTGGAAGCCGCGCTAAGGCAGCCGCCCCCGCCCGCGTTGCGGGTCAACACCTTCAAGATCGCCGTGGAAGAGGCGGCACAAACCTGGCCCGCCTGGTACGGCTGGGAGGTGCAGCCCGTGCCCTTCTGCCCGGCGGGCTGGCAGATTCTGCGCCAGGAACAGCCCATCGGGCAGACGCTGGAGCACGAAATGGGCTATTACTACGTGCAGGATGCCGCCTCGATGTTGCCCGCCGAGCTATTCACCGAGCACGACGCCCCGCTGATCCTCGACCTGGCCGCTGCGCCCGGTGGCAAGACGACGCACCTGGCCAGCCGCTACGCCGACCGGGGGGTGATCGTCGCCAACGACAGCAGCGCGGCGCGCATCACTGCGCTGCGCTCCAACCTGCAAACGTGGGGCGTCTTCGGCGCGTTGGTGACCAACTTCCCCGGCGAGCGGTTTGGGCGCTGGTTTCCGGAGGCGTTCGACCGCGTGCTGCTCGATGCGCCGTGCAGCGGGGAAACGTTCCGGGCGGAGAGCGGCGGGCGATCGCGCTATGTCAGCCAGAGCGAGCGGACGGCGCTCTGCAGACGGCAGGACGCGCTGCTGTTGAGCGCTTTTCTGGCGGCGCGCGTCGGCGGGGAAATCGTCTACGCGACGTGCACGCTGGCCCCCGAAGAAGACGAAGCAATCCTCGATGGGCTGTTGCGACGCTTTGCGGGCGCAGTGGACGTGGAAGCGGTCGAGGGCGCACCAGGTGCCCCCGCCCTGGAAGCCGACGGAGAGACGGCGTTCGTTCCGGCGGTGCGGCGGGCGATCCGCCTGTGGCCGCACCTGTTCCAGACGGCGGGCTTCTTCGCCGCGCGGCTGCGCAAACTGGCTCCGGTGTCCGTCGAGCCGGACGAACGTCCAGGCCGCCCGTGGGGACAGACCGGCCTGATGCCGTTCAGCCGCACCGAGACCGCCCGCCTGTGTGCGGATTGGCAGGCGCTCTACGGCTTCGACCTGAGCGCCACCCTGGAAACCCTGGGGCTGACGCTCTGGCAGCGCGAGCGGTTGCTCTTCGCCGTGCCGGAGCGGTTGATCGTCCTGTTCGGCGACCTGCCGCACGCCGCCGCAGGTCTGCTGATCGGGCAGGAGCTGGACGGGCAGATCATCCCGTCGCACGAGCTGATCACGCGCTTCGCGGGCGCGTTCGGCGGCGCGCGCGTGACGCTGGACGAGGCACAGATGGCGTTGTGGCGGCAGGGACGCGATCTGCGCCCCGCGCCGATGACGGGCTATCCGCCGGGGACAGTGATCTTGCTGCAGGACGAACGCGGGCGCTTCCTGGGGCGGGGGCGGCTGCTGGGCGACCGGCTGCGCAACCTGTTGCCGCGGCGTGTCAAGGGAATGCCGTAAGGTTTGCGCCTTATCCCAACAGCCCCTTTCGCGACTTACGCCCAGCCCGGCGGACGGAGCCAATCGCTAGGCGGAGGCGGCACGGGCCGACGGCGCTGCCGTAGCCGCCGCTGACGGCGCTGCCGTCGCCAGTCCAGCAGGCCCAACGTGACCGCGCCCAGCCCCACCATGAACATCATCACCACCGCCGCGCCGCCCGTCGCCAGCAGCAGGCGTGTGGACGTATCAAGCGGCTTGTCCTGTTGCGCCGCCGATGCCTGAGCGATCATCTCGGCACGCAACCCCGCCGGGCCGATGGGAAACGCGCCAAAGGCATCAATCGTCAGGCGCTGCCCGGCATCCAGGGCGAAAGTGCCTTCGCGGGGGGTAGTGATGCGGTAGAGCGGGCTTTCGGTGAAGGTCACCGTATAGATGCCGCGCAAGAGCCGCTCGAAGCAGTATTCGGTCTCGCCCTCTTCGGTGATGTGCGTGGCGATGATCGCACCGCCAGTGCTCAGGTTGACGTTGACTCCGGCCAGCGGCCCCTCCCCCTCGTCGCGCAGGCCATTGGCGTTGCGGTCGGCGAAGGTCGCCACGCAGATCACGCCGGTCTCCGCCTGAGCGGCGGCGCGCGGAGCAGCCAAAGTGCACCAGGCCATGACCGCCAGCACCAACATCAGGGCGCACGACCAGGCTGCCCGTTTACTGTTCAGCGCATCCAACACCGCTGTCTCTCCTGAGCGCTCATTCTGGCTGCGATTCTTCGTAGACCGGCGGCAGACCATATTCTTCGCGGATGATATTTTCTAGCTTCATGGCCAGCCTGGGATTCTCGCGCAGGTATTGCTTGGCATTCTCGCGACCCTGCCCCAGCGCTTCGTCCTGGTACCGGTAGAATGCGCCGCGCTTCTCGATCACGCCCAGTTCGGTGGCGATGTCCAGGATATCGCCCACTTTGCTGATCCCCTCGTTGAACATGATGTCGAACTCGGCTTCGCGGAAGGGCGGGGCGACTTTGTTCTTGGTGATGCGCACGCGCGTGCGGTTGCCTACGGTCTCATTGCCCGCCTTGATCGCCTGCACCCGCCGGATGTCTATGCGGACACTGGCGTAGAACTTGAGCGCCCGCCCGCCGGTGGTCGTCTCCGGATTGCCGAACATCACGCCGACCTTTTCGCGCAGTTGGTTGGTGAAGATCATGCAGGTGTTGGACTGTTTGATCGCGCCGGCGAGCTTGCGCAGCGCCTGACTCATCAACCGCGCCTGCAACCCCACATGGCTGTCGCCCATCTCGCCTTCCAGTTCGGCGCGGGGTACCAGCGCGGCCACGCTGTCCAGCACGATCACATCCAGCGCCCCGCTGCGCACCAGCGCCTCGGCGATCTCCAGCGCCTGCTCGGCAGTGTCGGGCTGCGAGACGTAGAGGTTGTCCACATCTACCCCAATACGCGCTGCATAGGCCGGGTCGAGGGCATGCTCCATGTCAATGAAGGCGCAGATGCCACCACGTTTCTGCGCTTCGGCGATGGTGTGCAGGCAAAGTGTGGTCTTGCCGGAGCTTTCGGGGCCGTAGACTTCGGTGACCCGCCCACGCGGGATACCCCCCACCCCCAGTGCAATGTCTACCGCCAGGGAGCCAGTAGGGATGGCGTCTACCTGCAAATGGGCGGCGTCGCCCAGCCGGACGATTACCCCGTCTCCATAGCGCTTGGCGAGGTCCGACAGCGCCGACTCCAACGCTTTCTCGCGCCCCTTGTCAATCATGCCGCATCGCCCCCATGATCGTTGCTCGTGCAAGCCGGTGTTGGCTTCTGAGTCTACATGGCCTGGGGCGAGTCTGCCAGAGATTGGTGACTGAGGGGTACATCTTTTGCTCGCGCCCCTCGGCCTCTGCGCATTGCCGGAAGACCCGCGACCGCGTAGAATACGGGCGTGGCTTGCACAGACCCTTCCGTCAGGTGAGACATGCCGCACATCTTGGTGCACTACGCACCCCCCGATCACAAATTCGCGCACCATCTCGCTGTGCAATTGGAGCAGCGAGGGATGGTCGTCTGGCCAGTGCCCGATCCGGCGCTGCGCCGGGATGAGCCTGTGCCGGATGGCAGCGATGGTCTGGCTGACGCCTCGCATATTGTGATCGTGCTGTCGTCGCACAGCAGCGCACCCGATGGCGAACCGCACTGGGCCTCTGTGTTGCAGGGTGACGCCAGGGTGATCGTGGTCACCTGCGACCGCTGCACCGTGCCCGACGCGCTGGCAGCGTATCCGGTGGTGGACTTCGAGGGACAGTTTCTGCCGGGGTTTGAAGAATTGGTGCGGCGGCTCAAACGCAGTCACGCGCCGACCCGCTCGCTGACCATCGAACACCCGCCGCCAGTCGCCAAGCAGGATTTGTTGCCACTGAGCCTGCCCGCCGAACGGTGCTGGCGCGAAGACCGCCTGCGCATCAACTACATTCTGCCGATCATCCTGACGGCAGAAGAATTGCAGACGCGCCTGCCCGCCTTCCTGGTGCAGACCAACTTCGAGCTGGAGCGGGCCACCAACAAGCAGGTGCGCGGGCGGCGGTTGCGGCGCTACCGCCTGTTCGATCCGCGCCGAGCCGAACATACCATCACCATCAAGCGGCGTTCGGGAGAACTGGGGGTGTATTACCGCATGGCGCGGATGCAGGTCTTCCACTGGTTTCCCGCCCACTACCGCACCCTCGACCGTGAGGCAGCGGCGCTCTACCGCTACCTGGTGACTGGTCAGCTTGAAGGCATCCTCAAGCCGGTCGAGCAGCAGGCGCGGCGGGCTGTTCTCGTCTCCTGGGGGGCAATTGTCGTCTTCTGGCTGGTCATCTTCGGACTGGTCTATCTGATCCTTCGCTGACACGTCCCCCCGCTTCCCCTTCAGCCCAGCTTCAGCGCAAACCAGGCCATCGCGCCGACGATCAGCACCGTCACCGCGCCGTAACCGAGCAGGCGGCGCATCACCTCGCCCTCGCTCGCGCCAACCGTGCTACAACCCACGGTCACCTTGGCGGGCGACATCACGCTGATCACGGCGGCGGCGGCGGTCTGTGCGCCGAGGATGACGGTGACAGACAGGCCCAGCATGGCGGCGGCGTCCCGCTGCAACACGCCGAAGACGGCATTGCTATTGACGTTGCTGCCGGTGACGAACGCGCCCAACGCGCCGATCAGCGGGGCCAGGAAGGGGTACAGATCGCCGGGGACAGCGTCGCTCATGCCTCGCGCCAACACCTCGACCATGCCCGCGCGCTCCATGGTAGCGGCGATGGCGACCATCATGAACACGCCCACCGCCGACTTGATCGCCCGCCTGCCGGATTGCTGCAGGATGTCGCGGGCCGCCCCCCGTGAGTACAGGCCGCGCCGCGCGTAGAGGGCGTAGGCCAGCAGGCTGCTATAGACGATGATCAGCCCAGGATGCCCCGGAATGCCAAATCCGACGCCCTCCTCTGGCGCGATCGTCCAACCGCGACCGGTCGTCGTGCCGGGGATGTCCACAGCCACAGCCCATTGCCCCAGGTACTCCTTGACAGGGGCGATGCCGCGCAGTCCCAGCGCCAGGGCGATCAGCACAGCGTAGCTCGCCAGCGCCAGCGGAATCGAAGGCAGCGGACGGCTGTTCGACGAGAGGTCGGCAGGCGGATCGGCGTGTTCGGAACGCAGTCGTACCCAGATCACTGAGACGGCCAGGCCGGCCAGCCCCCCGCCGATAGCTCCGAGCGTCCACAGACCGTTGACGGCCAGCGCGTATTGCGCCAGGCCCATCACCGTCCCCGTGACCAGCACATAGGGCAACGCGCGCCGCACGCCGCGCCAGCCCTCTAACGTGTGCGCGCCCATCAGGCCGCTGGCATAGCTGAGCAGGCCGAGCATGGTTGCCGCTGCCGGAGCGAGCCGCTCGCTGGGGAGACCGGTCACGTTGACCAGCATGACAAACGACGCTGCCAGCGAGCCAAAGGAGACCGCCCAGCCGTGCCCGATGGCCGGGATCACCGCCGCGGCGACCTGCGGCACGCCCATACCGATCAGCAGCGGCGCGACGATGGCCACCGGCACGCCGAAGCCGCCCACCCCCTGCAAGAACGACGCGAAGACCCACCCCAGCAGCAAGACCTGGGTCAGGCGATCGGCGGTGAGCCGGGCGAGCGCCAGGGCGATCACCTGTAGTGCGCCCGCCCGATCCACGACGTAATAGAGCAGCAATGCTGCCCACACGATGATCGAGACGTCCACCGTCAGCAGCAGCGCCTTGAGTTGCGCATAGCCGAGCACCGCTCCGCCGCCCTCGAAACGCCAGGCCGCCAGCAGCACGGTCAGCAGCCAGCCAGCCAGGCCCGCGCGCCCTGTGTTCCAGCCACGCACGATCATCAATCCCAGCACCACCAGCATGGGAGCCAGGCAAAGCAGCCAGTCAAGCCAGGTATAGCTCATAGAGGGTTCGCCAGGGAGTTTTCTTGCCGCGCAAACAGGCGCAATCTAACCACAAAACGCGCCCTCAGGCAACGGGGAAAGCCGCTCGGTGGTAAAATCCCTGGCGCATCAGGAGAACTCTCATGCACAGGCAGACTCTTCCCTCTGAGACAGTGCGCGGGCCGATGATCTCGGATCATCCACACCCGCGCCCAGCGTTGCGCCGCCTGACCGCCGCCGCGCTGGCGATGGGCATCGGCGGGGCGCTGCTGGGGATCGCCGGGTTGCTGGTGTTGGGCGTAGGCTATGGCCTGCCGCTGCTGGTGCTTTGCGTCCCCTTTCTGGCGGCGTTGTTGGTGCCGCTGGTACAACTGGCCGTCATGCACCCGCAGGTGACCGTCTACGAAAATGGGCTGTGGCTGCGCCCCATGCTGGGGGCGGGCATATGGCTGCCCTGGGATAGGCTGAGCTGCCTGACCGACCATACCCTCATCCGGCGCGGGCAACCGCGCCCCCGCGACCGAGAACACTTCGGGCAGCTCATCATCGTTGAACGGGGGTTGCCGCCAGTCTTTCTGGCAGTCGGCTGGATGGCCGGCCTGGGCTGGCGGACACGCGCATTTGGCATCTCCACGCACAGTCACGCCGACTACGAGGCGCTGCGACGGGCCATCGTGCGCGGTATACGGCAACGGAACGCTCAGGCAGAAGGCTGATCGGGTTTGCCCGATGAGTTGGCCTCCAGCGCATCGCGCACGCGCGCGGCGAGCTGCTCGCGTTGCCGGGCTGTGAGCGCGGGAGTAGGGTCTTCGTGACCGATGAGCTTGTCGTAAGCATCGCGCAACAGAGCCGCGCTGCGCGCCCAGGCGTGTTGTTGAATCACCCAGGCGCGCCCTTCGCGCCCGATCGTTGCGCCCAGCGCTGGCTGCTGTAACAGGGTGACGATGGCGTCGGCGAAATCCTGCGGCGTGTCGCGCAACAGCATGTGCACGCCATCTACTGCATCCAGCCCTTCTGCCCCAACCGTCGTGCTCACCACGGGGCAGCCACAGGCCAGCGCTTCCAGCAACTTGAAGCGCGTGCCGCTGCCGCTGCGCAGCGGGCAGACGAACATGGCACTGCCTTGCAGATAGGGGCGCGTGTCTGGCACCAGACCCGCTACAGTCACCGGCATGGCCGGATCGTCGTGCAGAGCCAGAAGCTCGCGCGGAGCATCCTTGCCCAGCAACACCAACCGGAAGTCTGGCCACTGGCGCAGCACCAGCGGCAAAATCTCGTGAACGAAGTAGAGCACGGCGTCGGTGTTGGGGAAATATTTGTAGTCGCCCATGAAGACCGCGGTGCGCCCGTCGCGCGGCACGGATTCATCGGGCTGGAAGTAGTCCACGTCTACGCCGTTGGGCGTCAACACGGTGCGCACGCCGGGCGTTGCCGCCCGCACAGCCGCTACATCTACCGCCGACATCACCCCCACGACAGTGGCATCGGCCCAGGTGCGAGGCTCCCAGATGCGCATTTTCAACGCTTCCAGCCATACCCCAGGGCGCGTGTACCAGGGCTGCGCCACCCGCGCATGGCGTCCCCAGGCGACATATTCGATGGCCGGTTCGGAGAGCAAGACTGGTTGCGCGATCCGCCGGGGCAGATTGGGCAGCATATAGAAGGACTCGACGTGCACCAGGTCCACATCGCCCTCGGCCAGCATCCGCGCCACAGTGCGGGCCATTTCTGGCGTGTGATAAAGGCGCATGGTGATCGGCCTGGGCGAGGTGAGGCTGAGCCAGGCCGCTTTGAGCGTGCCGGGGCTGGGGGCGCGGTCTACCACCGTCAGATCGCACAGGTCGCGCAATGGCGTCAGATCGAACGCTTTCTCTTCCGGACGACCGAAGCACACCAGAGAAACGTCGTAGTCTTCGCGCAGATGGCGGATCAGGTTATAGGTGCGGCTGCGACCACCGCTGTTGGGCGGGTACGGCAGATAGGGCGTGAGCATCAGGATATGCCGCTTGCGCATGGTCAACCTCCCCGCAGACTCTGACGCCGCAAAGTGTACAGACCGGTGCGCGCTCCGTCAAATGGGACAAAAAAGGGGGTATTTCCAGGTTGGGGCAGAATTCACCGCCGAGGGCGCAGAGGTCACAGAGCAAATCACAGAGTTTTGCTATCTTTCTCCTCTGCGGTTCAAGATCATTGCCCCAAAACTGAAATGCACCCTTGCACTTACCCGTGACTCATCACCCGCCACTTTTCTGGTATAATGCGCGCTATGCGCCGTCATATCTGTCTGAACGCGCACTTGCTCTCTGCCCAGGCCGGTTACCGCAGCGCGGGCATCAACGGTTATATCGCTAACCTGCTGCATGCCCTGCCCGACGCCGCGCCTGATTTTTCCTATACGGTGTTCGTTGGCGCACAGGCGCAGCTCCCCGCCCAGGAGCGGCTGACGATCCGGCGGGCGGCCTGGAACACCGAAAACCCGTTGCGCCGCATTCTGTGGGAGCAACTCATCCAACCCTTTGCCTTGCGGGCAGCGCAGCCGGACCTGATGCACGCTCTGGCCTTTGTGACGCCGCTGCTCAGCCCGGTGCCGTCGGTGGTGACGGTCTATGACCTGAGTTTCGTGCACTACCCCGACCGGCTCCCTGCGGCGCGACGCTGGTACCTGCGGCTGTTCGTGCGGCGGTCCTGCTGGCGGGCGCGGCGTGTCATCGCCATCTCGCACAGCACCGCCCGCGACCTGGTGCAGACTTTCGGGCTGCCGCCAGAACGCATTGACGTAGCCGCGCCAGGCGTCGGGGAGCAGTTCAGACCGCTGCCGCGCGCCGAGGTGCAGGCGTTTCGGACGCGCAAGGGCCTGCCCGACCGGTTCTTCCTGTTTGTCGGCACGCTGGAACCGCGCAAGAATCTACCTGTGCTGCTGCGTGCCTACGCCCGGTTGCCGGTCTCTCAGCGGCGGGCAGTGCCGCTGGTGCTGGCAGGGGGCCGAGGGTGGATGGACAGCGCGATCCAGGCGACCATTGCCGCGCACGATCTGGCCGATACGGTGCTTCAGCCCGGCTATCTACCGGCGGACGAGCTACCGTGGTGGTACAATGCCGCCGAGGCGCTAATCTATCCATCGGTCTATGAAGGGTTCGGGTTGCCGGTGTTGGAAGCGCTGGCCTGTGGCACGCCGGCGCTGGTGTCGGACGTGTCGTCGCTCCCAGAGGCAGTGGGCGAAGGGGGGATGCGCCTGCCGCCCGATGACGTGAGCGCCTGGACAGAAGCGCTGGAGCGCGTCCTGGCCGATCCGGGCTGGCGGGCCGAGGCGAGCGCGCGCGGCCTGGCGCACGCTGCCCGCTTCACCTGGGCGCAGACCGCCACGCAGACGGCGAACAGCTATCGTCGCGCTTTGGGTATGGACGGTGACGGTGGACAGTTTTCGGTGGACAATGAATCAGGTGTCAGTGAACAGTAGCCAGTCAGGATTCAGGGGCGTTGAGGAGCCGCATCGGGCACAGCAAGCGGCCAGAGAGACTCCCTCACCCGCAAGGCGATCACCTAACAGAAAGCAACCAGGACCGATCACTGAAAACTGATCACTGAAAACTCAAGACTCAAGCTCAAGACTGACGACTCGTATGGATGACACGCCTTTCAAATGGCCCCGCTGGTTGCTACCCGTCGGCGATGCGCTGCTGGTCATCGCGGCGTTCCTGTTCTCGTACTATTTGCGCTACGAGGTGCAGTTCCTGCAACCGGTAGACGAGGCCAACGCTGCGCCATTCTCTCCCTACTGGCCCTATACGCTGATCTTCGTGGTGCTGATCCTGGCGTTCAATCACAGCGCCAGGCTTTACCGCGAACGCCGTACGCGCACCTGGTGGGACGAAGTCTTCGCCATCGCCAACAGCGCGACCAATGCCGCGGTGATCGTGATGGCGCTCAGCTTCCTGCTGCGCCCGCTGGTCTTCTCCCGTCTGCTGATCATCCAGGCAGCGGCCCTGGTCGTGTTGTTGCTGGGAGCGTGGCGGCTGGCCCTGCGCCTTCTGCGCGATCATCTGCGTCGGCGCGGTATTGGCGTGGAGCGCGTATTGATCGTCGGCGCGGGGAGCGTGGGCCTGTCGGTGCTGCAAACCCTGGTCGCCCGGCCCGACCTGGGCTACAAGGTGGTCGGCTTCGTGGACGACGATCCGGAGCGCGGCGCGAACGACCTGGGGCGCGTGCCCGCCCTGGGCGGCCTGGAAAATCTGCCTCACCTGATTGACGAACACAAAGTAGACCTGGTGATCATCACCCTGCCCTGGCATGTGCAGCGCAAGATTCTCAGCATCGTGCGCGAATGCGAACGCAAGCACGTCAAGGTGCGTACCGTGCCCGACCTGTTCGAACTGAGCCTCAGTCAGGTGCAGGTCGAGATGCTGGGCGGCATTCCTTTGCTGGGACTCAACGGCGAAGCGCGCTTCAGCCCCAGCAACCGCATCGCCAAGCGCGCGCTCGATATCGTCCTGGTGCTGATCGCGCTACCGCTGGCGCTGCTCATCACGGCGGTCACCGCGCTGGCAATCCGCCTGGATTCGCCAGGGCCGATCTTCTTCACGCAAGAGCGCGTCGGGCTGAATGGCAAACCCTTCAAGGTGTACAAGTTCCGCTCGATGGTGGTGGACGCGGAGAAGATGCACGCCGACCTGATCCGGCAGACGGGCGAAGATCCGCGCCATCCCAAGCTGGTCAATGACCCGCGCGTGACGCGCGTCGGGCGCTGGATTCGCCGTTTCAGCATTGACGAGGTGCCGCAAATCTGGAACATCCTGCGCGGCGAGATGAGCTGGGTGGGGCCGCGCCCGGCTGTCCCGCAAGAAGTCGCGCTCTACGAACCCTGGCACCGGCAGCGCCTGCGCGTCCTGCCCGGCCTGACCGGTCTGTGGCAGGTCAGCGGGCGCAGCGAAGTACCCTTCGAAGAAATGTGTCTGCTCGATATCTACTACATTGAGAACTGGTCGTTGGGGCTGGACCTGCAGATCATTTTGCGCACCATCCCCAAGGTGCTCTTCGCTCATGGAGCAGCCTAGCCTTGAACAGCTTCGGTGAACGGATTCGCGACCTGGCCCTTGAATGGGCAACTGCGCAAGAACTCTATGCTTTCGCTCAACGGCTGGTACAGACTCCCAGCCTCTCCACGCAGGAAGGCGACCTGGCGGCGTTGCTGGTGGAACACCTGCGTACATTGGGTTTCAGCGACGTGCGCGTCAACGCGATGGGCAGCGTGATCGTGACGCTGGGCGGGGGCGAGGGTCCCACCCTGCTCTACAACGCGCATATGGACACCGTCGCCCCCGGCACGCCCGAAAGCTGGCCTCATCCCCCCTATGCGGGCACTATCGCCGATGGGGCGCTGTATGGCCTGGGCGCGGTAGATATGAAGGGCGCGCTGGCCAGCATGGTCTACGGTGCCCGGCAGTTGCTGCCTTTCGCCGACCGGTTGCAGGGGCGGCTGGTGCTGGCCTTCGTGGTGACACTCTTTCCCTGCGAAGGGCTGGCCATGCGCTATATCGTCGAAGAAGACGGTCTGCGGCCCGACTACGTGGTGCTGGGCGAGCCAACCAACCTGCACATCAGCCGGGGGCAGCGTGGACGGGTGATGTTCAAAGTGGTAGTGAGCGGGCGCTCGTCGCACGGCAGTCAGCCGCACCTGGGCCAGAACGCCATCTATGCCGCCGCCCGCCTGATTTTCGCCGTGCAGTTGCTGGCCGATAGCCTGCCCAAAGACCCCTTCCTGGGGCCGGGTACGCTGGCCGTCACGGCTATTCAGAGCCAGGGACCTAGCCTGAACGCCATTCCCGACCTGTGCAAAGTCTACCTGGATCGTCGTCTGACACTGGGCGAGACGGTACTGGGCGCGCGCGCCCAACTGGAAAGCCTGATCAGCCGCGAGGACATCCCCGCTACGGTGCAGATCACCGCCTACAACGAGGCTTCCTATACGGGGTTGGTGCGCACCGCTCAGGAAGCGCATCCCGCCTGGGTGCTGGATCGGGCGCACCCGCTGGTAGAGGCGCTCTACCAGACCATCCAGATGGTGCGAGGAAACGCGCCGGAGATCGGGCACTGGCCGTTCTCTACCGACGGTGTCTATACCATGGGACAGGCGGGCATCCCGACGGTGGGCTTCGGGCCGGGCGACCCCGACCTGGCGCACACCCCGCGCGAAGCCGTGCGCCTGGACGATCTCAAGACTGCCGCGCACGTCTACGCGGGGCTGGCGGCGCGACTGTTGCTGCCGGGCTGATCCGCGTTCACAAACAAACGGGCGGCCTGTGCAGGTCGCCCGCGTTTTTTACCCCGCCAGAGCGCAACGCTCAGTTGCCGCGCGTCAGTTGTTCCAGGAATTCCTCGTTGGAGTCGGTGTGGCGTAGCTGGTTGAGCAGAGCCTCGGTCGCCGAAATGATGTCGTAGTTGGCCGGCGGCTGCGTCATCTGTACCAGCATCCGGCGCATCATCCACACGCGCTGCAGAATATCCGGCCCCAGCAACAGTTCTTCGCGCCGCGTGGACGACTGCAGGATGTCAAAGGCCGGGAAGATACGCCGCTCCTGCAACTCGCGCGACAGGTGCAGCTCCATGTTGCCGGTGCCCTTGAACTCCTCGTAGATCACGTCGTCCATGCGGCTGCCGGTCTTCACCAGGCAGGTAGCGACGATGGTCAGGCTGCCGCCTTCCTCGACATTACGCGCTGCCCCAAAGAACCGTTTGGGCGGGTAGAGCGCCGACGGATCGAGGCCGCCGGTGAGCGTGCGCCCGCTGGGTGGCACCACCAGGTTGTAGGCGCGGGCCAGGCGCGTGATGCTGTCCAGCAAGATCACCACATGCTGGCCCGACTCGACCAGGCGCTTGGCCCGTTCCAGCGCCATCTCCGCCACGCGCACATGATAGGTCACCGGCTCGTCGAAGGTGCTGCTGATCACCTCAGCATCTACCGAGCGATCCATGTCGGTGACTTCTTCCGGGCGCTCGCCGATCAGCACCACCATCAGATGGACTTCAGGGTAGTTTTCGCTGATGGCGTTGGCCACTTCCTTGAGCACTGTCGTCTTGCCAGCCTTGGGCGGGCTGACGATCAGGCCGCGCTGTCCACGCCCGATGGGCGCGATCAGGTTGAGCAGGCGCGTGGAGAGAATGCGCGGGTTGGTCTCCAGGTTGTAGCGTTCGTTGGGGAAGATGGCAGTCAGATCATCGAAGCGAGGGCGGCGCTTGGCCTGTTCGGGGTCCAGGCCATTGACGGCTTCCACACGCAACAGCCCATAGTACTTCTCCGAGTCCTTGGGCGGGCGCACCTGCCCAATGACCATATCACCCGTGCGCAGTCCGAAGCGCCGAATCTGCGTCTGACTGACGTAGATATCGTCAGGGCCGGGCAGATAGTGGTCGGAGCGCAGGAAGCCAATGCCGTCGTCAATGATTTCCAGGATGCCGCCACGCAGTTCATGCCCCTGGCGTTCGGCTTTGTCGCGCAGCAGGCGCAAGATCAGGTCTTGCTTCTTCAGGCGGCTATAGCCCTGGATGTTGGCTTCGCGCGCCATTTCGCGCAGGGTCTGCAGCGTTTGTCTTTCGAGTTCTGCGATATCCATGTTCCGGGATCTCCGAGCGGGGTTAATGGAGTGACGCCTGTCACTGCAATGTCATGCTGATAGATTGATCTGACTAAGCAGGTAACAATCCCTTCTGAGCGCGCTGGCGCGGTACGGCCAACTTTACGCCCAGTCATTACAACAGATCGCCTGAGGACAGGAAAGTGTCACAAGCTGTGGGCACGCAAATAGGAGTAGAGTGCATTAGAACAGCGAGCACTGCCAAATATAGCACAGTGCAGGCCCTCGGTCAATTGCCCGTTCTCTGCGCTCTGCAAGTCGTCTTTCAGGTGAAGGGCGCTTGGGCACGGCAACGGGTCGAAGGCATTGGAGGAAATAGGGACGCCGTTTCTGACTTCGAGCGCGCTCCTGCACCTGAAACACCCCCTGCCCTTATTATATGCGCTAAAACACAAACCAAACAAGATAGTAGTAGCCAATGACCGCCGAGACCAGCACCGAGTCCGTGCGATCCAGGATGCCGCCATGACCAGGGATCAGGTGGCTGGAGTCCTTGGCTCCTACCTGCCGCTTGATGGCCGAGATGCCCAGGTCGCCCAGCGTGCCCAGCGTGCCGATGAGCAGTCCGATGGCCGCGCCGTGCCCCCAGGTGAGCACCTGGGTATCGGGCAGGCCGCCGGCCAGCGCCCCGAAGATCGCCCCGCCGACGATGCTACCGGCATAACCTTCCCAGGTCTTCTTGGGGCTGACATGAGGTGACAGGCGATGGCGTCCCCAGGCGCGCCCCACAAAGTAAGCCGCGCTGTCGGAAAAAGCCACGCAGCCATAGAGCAACAGCGTCAGGTAGGCTCCCTCTTCCAGTTTGCGCACGGCGATCAGGTAGCTGCCCAGCCAGCCCAGGTAGACGCCTCCGAAGACGGCCAGGGCCAGCGCCAGCAGGGGCGCGGGGCGCTCGCGCTCGACGCCCCAGATGTCGTAAGCCGTGCCCAGCACCAGCAGTAGCGCCAGCCCTGGCACGCGCCACTCGGCATGGTCGAACCAGGTCGCGGCTACCGGCAATGCGATCAGCGTCAGCACCAGCCAGGTGGGGGGGTGATAGTCCTTCTTGCGCAGCAGATGCACATATTCCAGTCCACCGATGAGCAGGGCAGCCAGCACGACTCCGGCGAACAGCCAGCCGCCGATGAGGATCACCGCGATCAACACCGGTAGCGCTACCACAGCGGTGAGCACGCGCGTCTTGAGCATGGGGGCAGTTCCTCGCTGGAGTGCAGAGAAAAGGCGCGTCTGTCAGGGTTGGGGCACCAACCCAAACCGGCGTTCGCGCCGTGCAAAGTAGAACAGAGCCTTGAGCAGTTCCTCGCGATCGAAGTCGGGCCAGTACGTCGGGGTGGCGTAGTATTCGGCGTAGGACGCCTGCCATAGCAAGAAGTTGCTCAGCCGCATTTCACCCGCCGTGCGGATGACCAGGTCGGGGTCGGGCTGTCCCGCCGTGTACAGGTAATAATCCACCAGCATCTCGTCAATTTCTTCGACGGGCACGCCATCCCGCACAATGCGGCGGATCGCCTGAATGATGTCTTGCCGCCCGCCGTAGTTGAACGCCACGTTGAGGATGAGTTTGTCGTTGTTGCGCGTCAGTTCGATGGCGCGACGCACTTTCTCTTGTAGCGGCTCGGATAGCCCGGCCAGGTCGCCGATGTGACGCAACTGCACCCCATTGGCGTGCAGTTGTTTGAGTTCGCGGTCAATGACCGTCTCCAGAATGTTCATCAGGCCGCGCACTTCGGCTTCGGGGCGGCCCCAGTTCTCGGTCGAAAAGGCGTAGATGGTGAGAATCTTGATGCCGAACTCGCTGCATGCCCGCAGGATGCGCCGCAGATTCTCCACGCCTGCGCGATGACCGGCCAGGCGCGGCAGACCGCGCGCCTTGGCCCAGCGCCCGTTTCCATCCATGATGATAGCCAGATGATAGGGGATTTTCTCTGGCAGGGTCACGACCTCATTGGCCATTGGCTCGCAGTGCTCCGCGCTCACCGCGCCGGGCGGATGTTGCGCTCTACAGTTCCATGATTTCGGCTTCTTTGCGTTTGCCAGCTTCTTCGATGAGCTGAATATACTTGTCCGTCAGCTTCTGGACTTCTTCCTGCCCGCGTTTGCTCTCGTCCTCAGAGATCAATTTTTCTTTTTCGAACTCGCGCAGGTCGTCAATGGCACTGCGCCGCACATTGCGCACGGCCACGCGCGCTTCCTCCACCCGCCGCCCGACCAGTTTCTGCAACTCCAGGCGGCGTTCCTGCGTCAGCGGCGGGATGTTCAGACGGATCACCGTGCCGTCGTTGTTGGGCGTCAGGCCCAGGTCGGAGGCCAGGATGGCGCGCTCGATGGTCTTGAGCGACGTTTTGTCGAACGGGCGGATCATGATCATCTGCGGCTCCGGCACAGACAGCGTCGCCAGTTGATAGAGCGGCGTCGGCGTGCCGTAATACTCCACTTCCAGCTTTTCGACCAGCCCTGTCGAGGCGCGGCCTGTGCGCATCCCGCGCAGATCGTCTTCCAGCACAGCCAGAGCGCTCTTCATGCGCTCCTCGGCGTCCTTCAAAACCTCTTTTATCATCGCGTCACGCTCCACACAGGAGACCCAGCATATCGAGCGAGTGCGTCAGAATTGTCGCTGATTCAACCGTGCTTGTCAAACCCGTTTCCGGCACATGTGCCGTACTGTTGATACACGCCCTGTGCTCCAATCCCGCACCGTCCCCATGCATCCTTTAGGCTTCTGCTGCATCTAAACCCCTGGATACGTCGTCCGACATACACAATACGATGAGGATATGCGACCTATGGAAATGGAAATCGTCTTCCCCGGTGGCCTGCGCGTAGACGCCATCGCCGGCGATATGGTCATTCCCACCAACCAGGACGGCTCGGCTCCGGCCCCGTTCGGTCTGTTCCTGGCCTCTATTGGCACCTGCGCGGGCATCTATGTGCTGAGCTTCTGTCAGCAACGCGGCCTGCCCACCGACAACATGCGCATCATCCAGCGGATGCACTCCAACCCCTTCACACGCATGATCGAAAAGATCGAGCTGGATATTCAGCTCCCGCCCGACTTCCCGGAAAAGTACAAGGAAGCGGTGATCCGCGCTGCCGAGCTGTGCGCCGTCAAAAAACACCTGGAGCAGCCGCCCGCGTTCGAGGTCTATACGTCGGTGATGACGCCGGAGCACTCCAACTGAGACCGCGACTGTGCGGAAAGGCGAGTCGGGCCGGGACGCCGGGTGTGAGCAAAGGTTGTCAGCGACTTACCTGACACGGGAGCGTTTACCTCACCCTCAGCCACGCTGCGCCCGGCTCGCCTTCCCTTCAGGAACTGGAAAAAGGGTAGCGAGGCGCGCCAGCGCCGAGCGGGGATGAGGGTAACCAAAGCACACCAACTGTCTGACACATTTCGCACGCACCTGGGATGCTCTCCGAAAAGGCGTCCCGGTTCTATAATGTCATTGGAGATATGTTGTTCCCATGAGGATCGCTCGATGACCAGGACCACCCGCCATAAGCGCCGTGCTCATGACCGCCCGCTCGACCCTCGCCTTATCGTCGCCGGTTCGGTGCTGATCGTCGCCATCGCTTTTGCCGCGATCGTGCTGACCGCCGACAACGGCGGCACGCGCACTGCCAATGCCAGTCGGACCGCCGCGGACTTCACATTGCCGGGCCTGTCCGGTGAAATTTCGCTGGCGGACTTCCGGGGCAAATACGTGCTGGTCAATTTCTGGGCCTCGTGGTGTCCGCCGTGCAAGGCCGAGATGCCCGATCTTTACGCCTATCATCGCCAGCATCAGGCGCGGGGCTTCACCCTGTTGGGAGTGAACGTCGGCGAGGACGCGAGCACGGTGCAAGCGTTCCTGACCGCCTACGGCTTCGACTTTCCGGTAGCGCTCGACCTCACAGGGGCAGTCTACAACCGCTATGGCGGCGACGGCCTGCCCTCGTCTTTCCTCATCGGGCCAGATGGCACGCTGATCAAGGCATGGCGGCCCGGCGCGATCACTCGCGCCATGCTCGATCGCGATGTGACGCCGCTGCTCTTCCAGGGATAAGCAGGGCAAACAGGCCCAACAGCCCGCGTCGGGGCACGCCAGGACGTGCCCCCGATTGTTTTCGCCCCACCTTCCTTGTGATACTCTTATACCAGCGTATCAGGCCCATCACGGCTCTGGCCGTTTTCACGAGGAGTTTTAAGATGGATTACAGCAATGAAGTCCAGACCAAACTGGCGCGCGCCCGCGCGCTGATGGCCGAACACGGTCTTAGCGCGTTGTGGCTGCGCACAGTCAACAGCGTTGCCTGGATCACCGGCGGCGTAGACGTGGCTGTCAATCACGCCGACACGATTGGCGTCGCCAGCGTGGTGATCACCCCCGACTCGGCTACCGTCTACACGAACGCCATCGAAGGGCCGCGCCTGCGCGGCGAAGACGGCGTCGAAGCGCGCGGCTTTGCGCTGAAGGCAAGTCCCTGGGAAAGCGAACAGCCGCCAGAACTGGGCAGCGCGCCAGGTGTAGACGTGCCTACGGCGGGAGCCAAAGACCTTAGCCGCGCTGTCAAGATCGTGCGGTCGCGGTTGCTGCCTGTCGAGGTCGAGCGCTTCCGTGCGCTGGGGCGTGCCTGCGGAGCCGCCATGAACGCTGCCATTCGGCGTGTGCGCCCCGGCATGACCGAATGGCAACTGGCAGGCGTGCTGGCCGAAGAGACATACGCGCAGGGTGTCACGCCCATCGTGGTGCTGATCGCCACCGACGAGCGCATCTTCCGCTATCGTCATCCCCTGCCGACGGGCAAGACGCTGGACAAATACGCCATGCTGGTGCTATGCGGGCGGCGCGAGGGGCTGGTTTGTTCGATCACCCGCCTGATCCATTTCGGCCCACTGCCCGATGAGATTCGTCGCAAGATGGACGCCTGCGCCCAGGTGGACGCGGCGATCATTGCCTCTTCGCAGCCGGGTGCGTCGCTGGATGCGCTGTTCAAGACGCTGCAGGATGCCTATGCCCGCGCCGGTTTCGCCGACGAATGGCGGCTACACCACCAGGGCGGCACGGGGGGATACGCCGCGCGTGAGTTCATCGCCGTGCCCGGCGAGACGGAGACGCTGGAGCCGGGCATGGTCTGTGCCTGGAACCCTTCGATCACCGGCGTCAAGTCGGAGGACTCCATCCTGGTGCCGCAGGTGGGCGGTGCGCCGGAGATCGTCACGGCCATCGAGGGCTGGCCGACGTTGCCAGTCACCGTCAACGGGCGCACCATCCCGCGGCCCTCGATCCTCGAAGTGAGTTGACGCGGGTCGAGCAGCGGTCTCTGCGCTTCCGCAAAGTATCTTTGCCTCACCCCTGAATCCCCTCGCCCTCGCGACTGCCTCGCCAGGCGAGGGGACTTCTTCTCTGCCCCTGTCCGTCGCTGAGAGACTGTGTGGAAAGATGCCTGCTAATGGAGAAAACATAATGATCGGCCCGCCAGTTTACCTCACCCCCAGCCTCGCTTCGCTCGGCTTGCCCCCTCTCCGCGTCGGAGAGGGGGCAGCGAGGCGCGTCAGCGCC
>FWPU01002286.1_pt1 | contig 53701 bp, 57 predicted proteins | sample 2228361 | NCBI WGS metagenome assembly FWPU01 (sample SAMEA103939777, study PRJEB20133) | metagenome | reverse complement strand
CCCGGGGATCTTCCGTGCCGTCCTGAATACCTGGGAAGTGGCCCCTCAGCAGTGCGTGATGGTGGGAGACACGCTGGACGCGGATGTGGGCGGAGCGCAGGCGCTTGGGATGCGCGCCATCCTGGTGACGATGGATCCGAACCCGCACAACGCCCCCCTGGCGGAGACCATCGTCCCCGACGCCACCGCCGCCTCCCTGACGGAGGCGGCGGAGATCATCCGCCGCTGGACGGGCCTCCGCTAGAACCGGGGAGCGCTCCCAGCAACTCCAGGCACGCCTCCAGCTGCGCCGCCGGCACCAGCAGGTGGTCGCGGTAGAAGGAGCGCAGCGGACGCACGGCAATCCCTCGTCGCTGCAGCAGGTCGGCCAGCGCCGTCAGGTCGCCGGCCGCGGCGGGATGCCCCGACTCGGGACCCCTCACACCAAGAGCCGCACCCAGGGAGACGAGGCGGTACCCTTCCTCGGTGACCGCCCCGGGAAATCGCGCCGCCACCCGCTGCCACTCCGCCGCTCGGGCTACCAGGATGATGCCGTCCTGAGCCCACTCCACGAGGAAGGGAAGGTGAAGACCTCCCAGGACCCCTCGGACGCTGGGCTCCAGGGAGCGTGGTATGGTCACGAGGACATACGGGGCGGGATCGGCCACCCCCAGCCTGCCCGTCGACACCCGCGGCTCCATACCTGAGATGCTATCATCCCTGAGCCGGGAGGGTGTCAAGGTTCACCCGCACGCTCGGTCTCCCCGGGCAAAATGCGTTCGTAGCGTTGCGCCATCAGCGGGGATGAGATCATGAAATCCGCCGAGGCCCGGTTGCAGGCCACCGGGATGTTCCAGAGGACGGCGATCCGCAGCAGGGCCTTGACGTCTGGATCGTGGGGCAGCGGCTCCAGGGGGTCCCAGAAGAAGATGAGGAAGTCCAGCAGCCCCTCGGCGATGCGCGCCCCGATCTGCTGATCGCCTCCCAGCGGGCCGGGCCGCAGCCGGGTGACGCTCAGGTTCAGTTCCCGCTGCAGTAACGCACCTGTCGCGCCGGTGGCAAAGAGCTCATGCTGAGTCAGGGCTCCGCGGTTGAAGCGGGCCCACTCCAGCAGATCGGCCTTCTGGTGGTCGTGCGCGATAAGCGCGATCCGCTTCCGCGCCTCCATAGGCGCGGTCACAGGTTCGTCCCTCATCCTGCAACCCTCCAGATCGGAAACGGCACGTATGCTCTCGCCCCTGCTCCCCGAGCAGGTTCCGCGCGAGCCGGCCGCGTTCCCCGGTGTGCCTCAGACGTTCAGCTCCCGGAGCTCTCCCGTGACCATGTAGACCACACGCTCGCAGACGTTGGTCACGTGGTCGGCGGCGCGTTCCAGGTGACGCGTCACAATCAACAGCTCCAATGCCCGGGGAATCAGGGTGGGGTCGTGGATCATCTGCTCCAGCAGGTCGCCGAAGACCTGGGAGCGCAGGGAGTCCACCTCATTGTCCCTGGCCGCCGTACCCACCGCCAGGTCGGCATTATGGGTGCGGAAGGCCTCCAGGGCGCCTTGCAGCATTTCCTGGACGATCTCCTCCATCCTGGGGATTTCGACCGGCGGATTGACCGGCGGCTCCATCTGCAGACGCCGCGTAGCCCGGCAGATCCCTTCGGCGTGGTCCGCCATCCGTTCCAGATCCAGGGTGATGGCGAAGACCGAGGCGATGGTGCGCAGGTCCGTGGCCATCGGCTGCTGGGTGGCCAGCAGCCGCATACACCGCTGCTCCAGCTCCAGGTGCATGGCGTCGAGGCGGTCGTCCTCGGCGATGACCTGCTCGGCCAAAGGCACGTCGCGCGACCGCAGGGCTTGCACCGCGCGGTGGATGGCTCCGCCGGCGCGTACGCCCAGTTCTATCACATCCTCCTGCAGGTGGCGCAGATCGCGATGAAACGCCTCCCGGGTCACCCCGGCACCTCCCCGCCCAGCACCGACGGAGCGCCTACCCGAACCGCCCCGTGATGTACTCCTCCGTGCGCCGGTCCCCGGGAGTGGTGAAGATCTGTTGGGTCGCGCCGAACTCGACCAGCTCCCCGTCGAGGAAGAACCCGGTGAAGTCCGAGACCCGGGCGGCCTGCTGCATGTTGTGCGTGACGATGACGATGGTAACGGTCTCCGCCAGCTGGCGGACCAGCTCCTCGATACGCAGCGTGCTGGCCGGGTCCAAGGCGGAGGCCGGCTCGTCCATCAACAGTACCTCGGGGGAGACGGCCAGCGCCCGGGCTATGCACAGGCGCTGCTGCTGACCTCCGGAGAGGCTGGTGCCGGGCCGGTGCAGGCGGTCCTTCACCTCGTCCCACAGGGAGGCGGCGCGCAGGCTGCGTTCCACTATCTCGTCCAGCCGCCGCCGGTTACGTTCGCCCACCAGCCTCCAGCCCGCGGCCACGTTGTCGTAAATGCTCATGGTGGGAAAGGGATTTGGCTTCTGGAAGACCATACCGATCCTGCGACGAACCCACACCGGGTCCACGCCGGGGGCGTAGATGTCCTGGCCGTCCAGCAGCACCCGGCCTGCCATCCGCGCCCCGGGCACCAGCTCGTGCATGCGGTTGAGGCAGCGCAGGAAGGTGGACTTGCCACATCCCGAGGGACCGATGATCGCCGTGACCTTCCGCTGGGGAATCTGCAGGGTGACGCCGCGCAGGGCGTGGAGGCGGTAGAACCAGGCGTGCAGCTCACGGACCTGGATGCCGCCGGCGTGATCCATCACCGCCGCCGCCGCAGGCGCTGGGAGCCGTTCCACTGCCGTGAGGCTGTCCATGACATCCCCTTTACTGAAGTCTCACCTGCCGCCCGGCTGCGGTGCGGACGGCCACATTGACCAGCAGGACCATGCCCACCAGAACCAGGGCTCCCGCCCAGGCCTGGCGGTGCCAGTCGTCAAAGGGTGAGATGGCGTAGGCGAAGATCTGGATGGGCAGCGCGGCGATGGGTTTGAGCGGGTCCCAGTTCCAGAAGCGGTTGCCGAACGCGGTGAACAGCAGGGGGGCAGTCTCTCCGGCGACGCGCGCCAGCCCCACCATGATCCCGGTGACGATGCCGGCGGCCGCGGTGGGGAGGACCACCCGCAGGGTCGTCTTCCACTGAGGAATCCCCAGCGCCAGAGAAGCCTCCCGCACACTCAGCGGCACCAGGCGCACCACCTCCTCCGTCGTCCGCACCACGGTGGGAATGAGCATCACGCCCAAGGCCACCCCGCCGGCCAGCGCGCTGAAGTGGCGCAGCGGCAGAACCACCAGGATGTAGGCGAACAGGCCCATGATGATGCTGGGTGTGCCGTTCAACACGTCGGCGGCAAAGCGGGCCAGGTGGGTCAACCGGGTGTTGGGGTACTCGGCAAGGAAGACCCCGCCCAGAACCCCCGGGGGGACTCCCAGGGCCGCGGCCAGGAAGAGAAGGTAGAACGTCCCCGCGATGGCGTTGGCCATGCCCCCGCCGGGTTCTCCCGCCGCTCCGGGCAGCGCGATGAAGAACTCCAGGTTGATGGCACTCAGGCCCGTGCGCATCAGGAAGACAAGGATCAAGAACAGCGGCGTGAGCACCAGGGCGCCGCATAGCGCGGTCAGCGCCGCCATGGCCCTGTTCGTCCATATCCGCCGGGTGTAGGCCGGGTGCATGTTCACCCTTCCACCGGTCCAGTCCTGGCCGCCCTCCCCACCAGGAGGCGGGCCGCCGCGTTGACGGTCACCGTGACGATAAAGAGGCCCACGCCGGCGTAGATCAACGCCGCCACGTACAGGTCAGTGGTCGCCTCCGTGAACTCGTTGGCGATGACCGCAGGGATGGTGTGGGCGGGAGCCAGCAGCGATGCCCTGATCTGCGGCACGTTGCCGATAACCATCGTCACCGCCATGGTCTCGCCCAGAGCCCGTGCCAGCGCCAAAAACACCGCCCCCATGATCCCCGAACGCGCGTAAGGCAGCACCGCCCGCCGGGTTGTCTCCCACCGGGTCGCCCCCAGGGCCAGCGCCGCCTCCCGCTGCGTGATGGGGACGGCCCGCATCACCGACGCTCCCACGGCAACGATGAAGGGCACGACCATGATGGCCAGGATCAGCCCCCCGGCCAGCATGCCGATGCCCAGCGGCGGACCGTAAAACAACGGAAGGAAGCCCAGGACACCTTTCAACAGGGGGGTCAACACGGAGCGCACCCAGGGAACCAGGACGAAGATCCCCCAGAGCCCAAAGATGACGCTGGGAATCGCTGCCAGCAGCTCCACCAGAAAACCGACCGGCACCCGCAACCACCCCGGCGCCAGTTCCGAGAGGAAGATGGCCACCCCCAGACCCAGGGGCACGGCCACCACCAGTCCCAGGGCCGAGGAGACCAGCGTGCCGTAGATGAAGGGGAGGGCGCCGAACTCGTGGGTGACCGGGTCCCACTTCGACCCGGCAAAGAAGGCCAGGCCGAACCGCTGGATCGCCGGCCACGCGCCGGAGAGCAGCGCCAGTAAGATGCCGCCCAACAGCAGCGGCGCGGTCGCCGCCGCTGCCGCCAGTACCAGCCGGAAGAGCCGGTCGCCGCCATGCACGGCGACCGGCGCGGCGGTGGGGGCGGTGGCCACCGAAGCCATGCGGGCCTCACAGGAGCGTTCTGCCGCCCGCGGTGACACTCCTCAAGGTCCCCTCAATCCGTGTGACCAGGCTTCTGGGCAGGGGGGCGTAGAGCAGGGTCGGCGCGTACTTCTGCCCCTCGTGGGTGGCCCACCAGAGGAACTCCACCAGAGCCTTCCCCTTGACCGGGTCGCGCTGCTCCCCGTAGATCAGGATCCAGGTGAATCCGGCGATGGGGTACGCATCCCGTCCGTCGGGGTTGGTGAAGAAGATGCGGTAATCCTCGGGGATGGCCTGCAGAGCCCCCTCCATGGCTCTGGTGGTGGTGGATAGGGTGGGGCGGATGAACTGCCCCGCCCTGTTGCGGACGTTGCCGAAGGTCATCCGGTTGGTCAGAGCGTAGGCCAGCTCCACGTAACCCAGCGAGTTGGGGGTCTGGCGCACCAGGCCGGCGACCCCCTCGTTCCCTTTGCCGCCCAGCCCGGTGGGCCAGTTGACGGAGGTGCCTTCGCCCACCCTGCGCTTCCACTCCGCGCTGACCTTGCTCAGGTAGTTCACCCAGATGGCGGTGGTGCCCGAACCGTCGGAGCGGTGCACCACGACGATCTCGGCCGCCGGCAGCGACATGCCGCGGTTGACCCGGACGATGCGCGGGTCGTTCCAGCGGGTGATCTTGCCCAGGAAGATGTCGGCCAGGACATCCGGGGTGAAGTTCAGCCCCTGCCCTACGCCGGGGACGTTGTATACCGGCACCACAGCGCCGGCCACCATGGGGATGTGCAGGACGCGGCCGCCCGCCTGGGCGATCTGCTCGTCGGTCATGGGCCCATCGGTGGCCCCGAAGTCCACGGTCCTGGCGATAAACTGCCGAATGCCACCGCCGGAGCCGATGGACTGGTAGTTGATCTGCACCCCGCGCTCCGCAGCGTACACCTGGGACCACTTGGAGTACAGCGGGAACGGAAAGGTCGCCCCCGCGCCGTTGAGCGTGATGGTCTGCGCGCCCGCAGGCGGGGCGGGCAGGACTGTGCCGGCGACCGCCGCCACCATGGTGAGGGCGAGAACCCAACGCACCGTCCTATCTCCGGAAACCCTACGCATCACCGTCTCTCCTTTCCACCCGTCTCATGCGGTCACTCCGAGGGTAGCGCCTCGGTGTCAAAGGGATGCCAAGCCCGGGTGAAATCCGGGTCAAGGAAAGGTGAAGCCTGGAGGTTACTGATGCAGGTCGAGGCGGTAGCCGATGCCGCGGACGGCCACGATGCGGATGCCGCCCTTCGCTTCCACTTTCTTCCGCAGCCAGCCGATGTGCGTGTCCAGGGTGCGGGTGTCGCCGAAGTAGTCCTCCCCCCAGACCTGGTGCATCAGGCGCTCGCGGCGGACCACCTTCCCCTGATGACGCAGCAGCAGGTGGAGCAGCCCGAATTCCTTGGCGGAGAGGGGCACCACCTGTCCGGCGACGCGCACCTCGTGCCGCTCCGCGTCCAGCACCAGCTGCCCCAGCCGCAGGTGCTCCTCCCCGCCGGCCCGTACCAGGATCGTCTCCAGGACATTGGCCACGTCCTCACAGCGGTCCGTGCAGGCCTCGAGGGTCTCGCAGATATCCTTCCACTTGATGATGTCCTTGGCGGCGAACCTCCCGCTGAACAGGGCCTCGATGGCCTGCCGCAGCAGGTCGTCGACCCGGTTCTCCCCGCGGTGCAGCGCGCGGGTGTGGGGGAAGACATCCTGCATGCGCCGCAGCTGCCCCACCGCGGCGCGCAGCTCGGTGGCCGAGGCCAGGATCTCCTGCGCCATCTCCACCGCCACGGGGAGGATGCGCCGCAGGCGGTGCAGGGTCACGCGGGCGGCGGCGGCCTCGATCCCGTCCAGGACATCGTCCAGGTAGCCGGTGAGGGCCTGCAGCGAGGACGGCTCCACGGGGAGGACGCGGGGCACCAGGAGGGCGTCGAAGAGATCGCGGGCGATGGCGTCGCCCTTGTGCTCCAGGTCGCGGATTTCCGCCCACGCCTGCGGCAGGGGGAGGCGGCCCTGCAGGCCGGAGAGGAGGAGGCGCGCCGCCTCCTCAATCGTCCGCGTCATCTCCTCCAGGAGGCCGAATTCCCGGGCCAGCGCGCCCTCCGCCGCGCTGCGCTGCTCAGAAGCCTGCTCCATCGCTCTTCCCACCGCCGCCGCCAGGACTTCGGCGCGCGGGGGGGTCCGCCCTGCGGCGGCGCAACTCACCCCACCCCTGCCTGGACGGCCAGGGCGCGGGTGAAGTCGTCCACCAGATCGTCCAGGTCCTCCAGGCCCACCGAAACCCGGATCAGCCCCTCCCGGATGCCGGCCCGCGCCCGCTCCGCGGCGGGGATGCCCACGCTGGTGGTGGAGGCGGGGTGCGTCACCAGGGTCTCCACCGAGCCCAGGCTGACCGCCAGCACCGCGGTGCGCAGCGCCTCGACGACGCGGGCGCCGGCGGCTGCGCCCCCGCTGACCTCGAAGCTCAGCATGCCGCCGAAGCCCCGCATCTGTTCCCGGGCGATGGCATGCCCGGGGTGATCGGGGAGGCCGGGATAGTGCACCCGCTCCACCCGAGGGTGCTGCGCCAGCACCCGGGCCAGGCCCATGGCATTCTGGTTGTGCCGCTCCATGCGCAGCCCCAGGGTCCGCAGACCGCGCAGCACCAGCCAGGCGGCGAAGGGGTCCAGCACGGGGCCGAAGATGCGGAACCGGGGTCTCAGCGCCAGCAACAGGTCGCGGCGGCCGACGATGACCCCGGAGGTGACGTCGGAGTGCCCGCTCAGGTACTTGGTCATGCTGTGCACCACCACGTCGGCGCCCAGGGCCAGGGGGTTCTGGTTGTACGGCGTGGCGAAGGTGTTGTCGGCCACCAGCAGCGCCCCGTGGGCGTGGGCCAGGCGGGCCACCTCCGCGATGTCGGTGACCTCCAGCAGCGGGTTGTTGGGCGACTCCACGTAGAGAACCCTCGTCTCCGGGCGCAGTGCCTCCGCATAGGCGGCGACGTCGACGCGGTCGATGAGGGTGGCGCCGATCCCGTAGGAGGGCAGCACCTGCGCGAACAGCTCGTAGGAGGCCTGGTAGACGGCCCGCGGGGCCACCAGGTGGTCGCCCGATCGCAGCAGTCCCAGGATGGCGGTGCTGATGGCCGCCATCCCCGAACCGGTGGCGATGGCCATCTCCCCGCCCTCCAGAAGGGCAACGCGGGCCTCCAGCTCGGCGGTGGTGGGGTTGCCCCAGCGGGTGTAGTACCATCCTTCGCCGCGGTCGACGCCCAGCGCCGCACCCTCCTCCACCGTGTCGTAGCGGAAGGTGGTGGTCTCGTAGATGGGCGGGCTCACCGCCTTCAGCGGGAACCTGGCCGCCCTCCCGTGGATCGCCTTAGTGTTGAACCCCCAGCGCTCGGACATGCCTCCCTCCTCGCCGTCGTCTCTTCGGGCGGATCCGGCTCAGGTGGATTATAGACGGCGGCAGGATGGTAGAGTCGGGACGGATGAGGTTTGGCGCTCATGTCAGCATCCGCGGGAAGCTCCACCTGGCCGTGGACCGCGCCGTCTCCATCGGCTGCGAGTGCCTGCAGATCTTCGTGGGCAATCCCAGGCAGTGGCGGCCTGTGCGCTACACCGACGAGGAGGTGGCCCTCTTCCGGGAGAAGCGCGCCCGCGCCGCCCTCGACCCCCTGGTCGCCCACTCCCCCTACCTGATCAACCTGGCCAGCCCCGACCGCGCCGTCCACACGCGCTCGGTGGCCTCCCTCGCCTCCTGCGCGGACGGCATCGCCCGCCTGGGCGGGTTGGGCGTGATCACGCACATAGGCAGCCGGATGGGGCTTTCCCCGCAGGCGGCCACCGCGCGGGTGGCGTCGGCGCTGCGGGCGGTGCTGGAGCGCACCTGCGGCCCGCTGATCCTGCTGGAGAACTCGGCGGGCGCGGGTGAGGCCATCGGGGGGACGTTCGAGGAGTTGGCCGCCATCCTGGACGCACTGGGCTGGCACCCCCGCCTGGGTGTCTGCCTGGACACCGCCCACCTGCTCGCCGCCGGGTGGGACATCCGCACCCCGGGGGCGGTGGCACGCACGCTGCGGGCCTTCGACCGCACCGTGGGCCTGCGGCACCTGCGCGCCCTCCACCTCAACGACTCCCTGGCAGGGCTGGGAACGCATCTGGATCGCCACGCGCACATCGGGACCGGCCGGATCGGGACCCGGGGGCTTCGGGCCCTCATCCATCACCCGCAGGTGCGCCACCTGCCGGGGTTCATCGAGACTCCCGGCTTCGGCCGGCCGGGCGCCGACCGGCGGAACCTGGAGGTCCTGAAGCGGCTGCGCCGCCTGGGTCCGCCCCGCGTGGGGAGGGGAAGCCACTGACGAGGGTCAGCCTGCAGAAGAGGCTCTCCAGGAGGAGGCGGGGGTGGACGTTGCGCTCCAGGGAATCCCGCGCCGCCTCCACGGCGGCGATCCGCCGACCAAGGGCCTCCCACGAGAGCAAACCCGCCCAGCGGGCGATTTCCTCGCGCCGGTCCAGGTTGACCAGCAGACCCGGATCCTGTGACTCCTTCCACACCGCCAGGTCGCGGTACCAGAGGGCGGCGATCTCCAGCATCTCCCCCAGGACCTCCCGCTCCCTGGCCAGCTCCTCCGCCGCGTCCAGGCGCGCCGGTAGCGTGGCCTCCTCCACCTGCACCAGGCGGTCCAGCAGGCGGTCGCGCCGCGCCAGCGCCTCCGGGGAGCGGGCCCAGGCCAGCGCTCGACCCATGCGCCCCGCCGCCAGGGATGCCAGCACCCGCGCCCGCTCCGGCGGCATCCCGTAGCGCTCCCGCAGCGCCTGCGCTATCTGCGCCGTGGGAACCAGCGCACAGCGGACGATCTGGCAGCGGGAGATGATGGTGGCGGGCAGGGGCGCCGTGGTCTCCGCGATGAGGATCAAGACCACATCCGGAGGAGGCTCCTCCAGCACCTTCAGCAGGCTGTTGGCGGCGCCGGGGCTGAGCAGCTCCGCGTCGACGATGATGTAGACCTTCGCCCGCCCCTCGTAGGGGGGGTAGGAGGCGTCCCGCTGGAGGGCGCGGATCTGGTCGATGGGAATCTCCCGGCCCCGGTACTCGCGACCCACCGCCACCAGGAACTGCCCCTCGGCGATGTCCAGCAGCCGCACGTCGGGGTGGTTGCCGGCGGCGATCCGCCGGCAGGCGCGGCAGGCTCCGCAGGCGTCGTCCTCCGTCGGCTGCTGGCAGTTCAGGAGCTGGGCGAAGGCCAGCGCCAGCGTCCGCCGACCCGTCCCCGCCGGGCCGACGAACAGGTAGGCGTGCGCCCGCCGGTCCGCGCGCACGGCAGAGCGCAGCAGGAGGGTGGCGTGCCCCTGGCCGACCACATCGCGGAAGGGCATGCCGGAGCTAGATGCGCTCCATCCTGTCCACGCCCAGGACGAAGACTATGGCCCCGCCCACCTCCACCTTGACTGGATAGGTGACGTAGGAGTCGACGGGCTCCACCACCGGCGGCATGGGGCTGAGCAGCTGCTCCCGGCGGTGACAGACCTTCTGGATGATGCCCAGCACCTCGTCCACCTGCTCGTCCTGGACGCCGATGAGTATGGTGCTGTTCCCCTCACGGAGGAATCCGCCTGTGCTGGCCAGCATTGTCCCCTGGAACTGGGCGGCGGTGAGGGCCTCCATCAGCCGCCCCCCATCCTTCTCCTGCACGACGGCCAGGACAAGTTTGATGGCCTCCGCCCCCTCCCCCGGCAGATACTCCGCGGATTACCGCCGGCCGGCGAGCAGCTCCTGCACGGCCTGCACCACCGCCTGGTGCACACGCTGCACGTCGTCCCGCGCGTCGACGACGGCGAATCGCTTCGGCGATTCGCGCGCCAGCTCCAGGAATCCTGCCCGCACGCGCTGGTGGAAGGTCAGGGCCTCCCGCTCCAGCCGGTCGCCGCCCCCGGTGCCGCCCCGCGCCGCGGCCCGCACGCGCTGCAGGCCCACCTCCGGGTCGATGTCAAGGAGGATGGTCAGGTCGGGCAGGAGCCCGCCAGTTGCCGCCGCGTTCACCGTGCGCACCAGTCCCAGGTCCAGGCCCCGGCCGAACCCCTGGTAGGCCAGGGAGGCGTCCACGTACCGTTCGGAGAGCACGGTGGTGCCGCGGGCCAGCGCCGGCCGCACCACCTGGCGCACGAACTGAGCCCGGGCGGCGGCGAAGAGCAGCATCTCCGTCTCCGCGGCCATCTCGGCGTGGGCGTTGTCCAGCAGGATCTGTCGGATGCGCTCCCCGATGGGGGTTCCGCCTGGCTCGCGGGTGGTGAGCACCTCCAGCCCGGCGCCCCGCAGGTAGTTCTCCAGGAGGCGGGCCTGCGTGCTCTTGCCCGCCCCGTCCGGGCCCTCCAACGTGATGAAGAAGCCCCGCACGGAAGCCGCCGGGCTACTTGGGGAAGATGACGACCCGGCGCAGGGGCTCCTCGCCGCGGCTCTCCGAGGCCAGGCCGTAGCGCTGGACGAGCTGGTGCTGCAGCCGCCGCACGTAGGAGTTCTGCGGAGATAGCTCCACCGGCTGCGCCGACTCAAAGACCTCGGCGATGGCCTCCTCCACCTCGCGCAGGGCGGCGGTCTCCTCGCCCAGGTACTCCTCGACGTCGAACACCTCCCGCAGGAAGGCCTGGATCTGGGAGACGGTGTTGCTCCTGATCACGTGCAGGGGGATGCCCCGGGCCTGGGCGTCGGCCAGCTTCTTGGGGCGGCGCTTCTCCTGGGAGCGGATGGACAGCACCATGTCGGCGTCGGCCAGGGTGTCGGTGATGTAGGCCGGAACCCGCAGCTCCCGGATGGCCCGTTCCAGGCGGTTGCGGCTGACGGCAAAGGGGTAGATGCGCAGCACGCGCTGCCGCGGGCGCGTCCCGTCCGCGGCGGGGGCAGGGGCCGGGGGGCCCGCCGGCGCCCACGCCTCCGCCCTCGGCGGCGGCTGGGTGATCTCCACCTCCCCCGCCTCGGTGCGCACGCGCAGCTCGGGGCGGGTCGGGACGCCTCGGAGGAAGCGGTCCACCACGGCGGCCACGTCGTGGTGGACGGCCAGGCGGTCCTTCTCCTGAATCTCGATGATCACGTCGAAGGTGGGCGGAGCCTTGCGCTCCAGCACCGTCTTCTGCGTCCCCCTCCGCCGCGCTTCCTCGTCGGAGAGGGTGACCGCCTGGATGCCCCCGATCAGGTCGGCCAGGGTGGGGTTCTGCAGCAGGTTGTCCAGGGTGTTGCCGTGGGCTGTAGCGATGAGCTGGACGCCGCGCTCGGCGATGGTCCGCGCCGCCAGCGCCTCCGCCTCGGTGCCGATCTCATCGATGACGATGACCTCCGGCATGTGGTTCTCCACGGCCTCGATCATCACCGCGTGCTGCAGGGAGGGCTCAGGCACCTGCATGCGCCGCGCCCCCCCGATCCCCGGGTGGGGAATGTCCCCGTCCCCGGCGATCTCGTTGCTGGTGTCCACGATGACCACGCGCTTCTTGAACTCGTCGGCCAGGACGCGCGCCGCCTCCCGCAGCAGCGTCGTCTTGCCCACGCCGGGTCGCCCCAGCAGGAGGATGGACTTGCCCTGCTCGATCACGTCGCGGACGATGTCCACGGTGCCGAAGACGGCCCGCCCGACCCGGCAGGTCAGGCCGATGATCTCCCCCTGGCGGTTGCGGATGGCGGAGATGCGGTGCAGGGTGCGCTCGATTCCGGCGCGGTTGTCCTTGCCGAAGGCGCCCACCCGGCTGGTGACGTGCCTGATATCCTCGCGGGTGGTGGGGTTGCCGCTCAGGTAGACCACCGCCCCGGGGAAGCGCGCCTCAGGCAGCCGCCCCAGGTCCAGCACCACCTCCAGCAGCTGGCCCAGGTCCGCCTGCCGCTCCAGGGCCGCCCGGATGGCCGGCGGCAGTACCTCCAGCAGAGCCTCCAGGTCGTCGGTTATCTGAATCTGGCCTCGCCCCAAAGGCACATCCGCCTCCTGTCAGGCGAAACGCCAAGGGAGGGGCCGCCGGGGCTCCCTCCCCTGAAGCGTCGCTGTCGCCAGTTGTCCGCCCGCGGTGCTCCCTCCGGTCGTTGCGCTCAACAGTGCCTCACGTGGAGGATCTCCACGGCCCGATTATAGGCCTTCCGGCCGGGACGGCAAAGCCGCCGGCCCAGGCGACTCAGGTGACCTCCAGGATGAGGCACTTCAGGTAGCGGGTCTCCGGCATTCCCGGGTGGGCGGGGTGGTCGCGGGCCTGTCCGCGCGCCTCCAGCAGGCGGAGGCGGCGGCGGGCGTCGAAGGCCGCCTCCGCCACCAGCGCGCAGAGCAGCTCCTCGCTGACGTGGGCAGAGCAGGAGCAGGAGACCAGGATGCCGCCGGGGCGTAGCACCTTGAGGGCTCGCAGGTTGATCTCCTTGTAGGCGGCGGCCGCCCGGGGGAGGGCGCGCCTGCTGGGAGCGAAGGCCGGGGGGTCGAGGACCACCGCGTCGAAACGCGGCCCCTGCCTGGCCAGGGCGCGCAGGACGTCGAAGGCGTTGCCCGCCTGAAAGGTGCAGCGCCCGGCCAGGCCGTTCATCCGGGCGTGCGCGGCGGCCGCGGCCACGGCCTCCGCCGAGCTGTCAATCCCCAGCACAGTGGCCCCGGCGCGGGCGGCGTGCAGGGCGAACCCGCCCGTGTAGCAGAAGGCGTCCAGGACCTCGCCGCGGGCGTAGGCCTCTATGGCCTGCCGGTTCTCCCTCTGGTCCAGGTAGAAGCCGGTCTTCTGCCCCCCCGCCACGTCCACCTGAAATCGCAGGCCCGCCTCCTCGATGTCCACCACCTGGGACGCCTCGCCGGCGAGGAATCCCGCCTCCTGCGGCAGGCCCTCCAGGCGGCGCACCGGCGCATCGTTGCGCGCGTAGATCGCCGTCGGCTGCACCAGCTCCTGGAGGAGGCGGACGAGACGTTCCTCCTGGCGGGCCATGCCCAGGGTCAGCACCTGCAGGACCAGAACGTCGCCGTAGCGGTCGACGACCAGCCCGGGCATCCCGTCCCCCTCGCTGGAGACCAGTCGGCAGGCGGTGGTCCCGGCCACGACGCGGCGCCGCAGTGCCAGCGCCTCCTCCAGGCGACGGCGAAAGAAGGCGTCGTCGATCGCCTCCCGCTGCCGGGTGAGCAGACGCACGGCGATGGTGGAGCGGGGGTTGAAGTAGCCGCGCCCCAGGAAGGTGCGGTCGGAGGCGCGCACGTCGACGACCTCCCCGGGCTGCGCCGACCCCTCCAGGGAGTGGATCTCGCCGCTGTAGATCCAGAGGTGCCCCCCGGCCAGGCGCGCCTCCCGACCGGGGTGGAGGATGACGGTGGCCACGCCGCGGCTAGAAGAGGCTTATCTGGGAGCTGGCCGGCTCCCGGCGGAGGAGGGGCTCCTCCTCAGCGGGGGCGGGCGCTTCCGCGAAAATGTGGATCTCCCCGAAGACGCCGTCGTAGCCGGGGACGATCTGCACCTGCCCCTCGCGTACGCGTCGCAGCCCTTCCACGACCCTGGGGGAGGCGACGCGGGCCAGTTCTTCAGGGGGGACGTCCAGCAGGACGCGAAACTCCCCCCCGAACTCGCGGCACAGCTGCAGATACTCCTCGCGCACAGCGGCAGTGCCCACCTGTGCTCCCCGCGCCTCGGCGATGATCTCCTCCAGGGGGATGAGGCTGCGGTAGGGGACTGCCCCTTCGGGGACGTAGCCCTCCTCGCGGTCCGCCAGCAGCTCCACGCGGTGCATCACGCCCACGGTGAGCGGGCGGCGGCAGACCGGACAGAGGCCCTGAAGCGCCTTGGTCTCCCGGGGCGCCAGGCGCTGGTTGCAGCCGCGGTGGCCGTCGAAGTGGTACTTCCCCTCCTGGGGGAAGAACTCGATGGTGTAGAGGAAACGGCTCACGTCCCGCTCCCGCAGGATGCGCACCAGCTCGTGGTAGTCCAGGACGTCCATCTCGAAGACGTTGGCTTCCCGCCCCAGCTTCGCCGGCGAGTGGGCGTCGGAGTTGCTCACCAGCAGCACGCGGTCCAGCTCGGAGAGGCGCCAGTTCATGGGCGGGTCGCTGGACAGCCCGGTCTCCACGGCGACTATGTGCCTGCTCTGGTCGCGGAAGCACTCCTCCAGGGCGTCGAATCCCGAGTTGGAGCCGTAGAGGGAAAACCAGGGGGTCCAGACGTGCGCCGGGATGACCAGGCAGTCGGGGGATAGCTCGCTGACGTACTCCACCAGCTTGTCGCAGGGCAGGGAGAGCGTCGGCCGGCCGTCGGCCATCAGGTTGCCGAAACGCCCCAGCACGGCGTTGAGCCGTTCTGCCACCTCAAAGGAGGGAGCCAGGACCAGGTTGTGGACCTTGCGCAGACGGCCTCCCTGCGGGTAGATGTTGGCCACCTCCACGGTGAGGAGGAAGTGAACGCCCTCGTAGGTGAAGAGGCCGCGCCCCGTGGGCTTGAGCTTGGCGCGCATCTCCCGGAACCACACCGGGTGGGTGAAGTCCCCGGTGCCCACCAGGTTGATGCCCTTGAGCCTGCACCAGCGGGCCAGGTTCTCCACGTCCATGTCCCGGCTGGTGGCGCGGCTGTACTTGGAGTGGAGGTGGAGGTCGGCGATGACCCGCATGGGGAGGTCTTTGACGGTCGCCGGGCCCGCTCCTACCCGGGCACCCGGCCCTCGCCGTCCGCTCCCAGAAGGCCGCGGACAAGGGCGCGCAGGACCAGCGGCGCCAGCGGTAGCTGCCGCCACGACCGCAGGATCCTCCGGCTGAGCGGACCGAGGAGGCGCGACTGATACTGAGTGTCCCCGTGTTCCTCGACCACCTGCCGCAGCGCCGGGTCATGGGCCAGGGCGCGGACCAGGCGGGAGAGGTCCTCGTCCGGGAGGGCGTTGAGCATGCGGCGCACCACCCCGGTGAAGGCCAGCTCCCGCCCGAAACGCCGCCGCCAGGCCCGCTGGTACCTGAGCTGGGCGGCGGGGTCGCCGCCCAGGAAGCCGCACGCCGCCTCCCCCGCCAGCCGCCCCGCCGCCAGGGCGAAGTAGATTCCCCCGCCGGAAGTGGCCTTGACGTGCCCGGCCGCGTCGCCGGCAAGTAGAAGCCCCGGAGCGTAGGAGGGCGTGCGCCGGCCCAGCAGCGGAATGCGGCCCGCCAGCCTGCGGACGATGCGCGCTTTACGCGCGCGGCGGGAGACGACGGGGTGGGCGGCCAGCAGCCGCTCCAGGTAGTAGGCGGGGGGCCGGGCCGTCATCCGGGGGTCGACGCACAGGCCCACGCGGCCGCTCCCCTCCCCCGTGGGCATTATCCAGGCGAAGAACCCCGGCGCCCACTCCCGGCCGAGGTAGAGCTCGGGGGCGTCGTCCGCCTCCAGTTGCAGCCCCTCCATCTCGTACTGCAGCCCGTGGACGAGCAGGCGGTGCTGCGGCAGGCCCAGCGTCCGGGGCAGGAGAGCGCGCGCCCCCTCGGCGTCGACCACCAGCGGCGCGCGAAAGGTCAGCCGCCGCCCGCGCCGCTCGGCCTCCACGGTCACCAGGCCGTTCGCCCGAGTGCCGCGCCGTGCCCTGGTCTCCAGGATCACCTCAGCCCCGGCGGCCTGTGCCTGCGCCACAAGCCAGCGGTCAAAGCGGTCACGGTCCACGACGTGGGAGTCGATCGTCGCCCGCCTGACCGTGACGGCGGCTCCGTCGGGGGCGTAGAGCGTGGCCGCGCGCAGCGAGGTACGGGCCAGCGAGGGAGGCAGGGCGAATTCCCGGAAGGCGTGCACCGAGAGCTTGCCGCTGCAGTGGGGAGGGGCGCCGATGGCGCCGTGCTCCTCCAGGAGCAGGGTGCGCAGCCCTGCGCGCGCCGCGGTCCACGCGGCCATCCCTCCCGCCGGTCCGCCGCCGACGACGATCACGTCCCAGCGGCCGGAAGACCCGGTGCTCATGGGGGGCGGAACCGCACCGCCGCTTACCACTCCGTGGCGATCCCCTGCAGCGCCCGCAGCATGTGGATCTGGCCGCAGTGGTAGCTGTCGTGCTTGGACATGTCCTGCGCAAATCCAAGGTCCATGTCCTCGAGCAACCGCTCGATCTGCACCCGCATGCCACCTTCCCCCCATCGCCCGCGCCGGCCGCAACCCCGCTCCGCGCCCCCCATTATCGGGCCGCCGGAATGGGGCAGCAAGCCTGCACGCGCGCTGGAAATGGCCCCGGCGTCCTGGTACCGTGAACACGAGATGCTCCGTGGACGTCGTCTGGCGGTGGTACTGCCGGCGCTGCTGGCCGCCCTGGCGCTTCCCGCCGGCGGCGCGGAGCCCCTGTTCAAGAAGGGCACGCTCACGCTGCTGGCCCCGGGAAGGCGGGTCGTCCTGCAGGTGGAGGTAGCCGACACCCCCGCCGCCCGGGCGCAGGGGCTGATGTTCCGCCGAAGCCTGCCGGAGAGCGCGGGGATGCTCTTCGTGTTCGAGACGGAGGGCCGCTGGGGCTTCTGGATGAAGAACACCCTGATCCCCCTCTCCATCGCCTTCATCGACCGCCACTGGAAGATCGTGGACATCCAGGATATGGCCGTCGCCCCCGACCCGCAGGCGGGACCTTTCACCATCTATGAGGCGCGGGCGCCCGCGCGCTATGCCCTAGAGGTGCGGCAGGGGCTCTTCCGCAGGTACGGCGTCACGGTGGGCACCCGGGTGATCTTCCGCCGCCATGAGTGAGCCCGCCCCGCCGCGCACCGAGCCGGCCCCCGAGCAGCGCGAGGAGGCCCTCCTGGCGCGGCTGCGGCGGAAGGAAGCCGAGCTGGCCGCCCTGCGGGAGATCAGCCGCGCCATCGGCGCGGCCCTAGACCTGGACACCACCCTTGCGCTGGTCACCCGCAAGACGGCGGAGGTCACGGGGATGGACTCCTGCTCCGTCTACCTCCTGGACCCGGCGGGGGAATTCCTGGTGCTGCGGGCCACCACCGGGCTGGCCCAGGAGGCCATCGGTAGGGCCCGGCTGCGCTGGGGCGAGGGGATGACCGGGTGGGCGGCCAGCCACGCCGCTCCCGCGGCCAGCAGCGACGCCGCCCAGGATCCGCGCTTCGTCTACCTGCCCGAGACCCGCGAACTCGCCTTCCGCTCCCTGGCCGCCGTGCCGCTGCAGAGCGGAGGGAGGGTGCTGGGTGCGATGAACGTCCAGACGCGCGCCGTCCACGAGTATTCTCCAGAGGAGATCGACCTGCTGTCCACCATCGCCGACCTTGTGGCGGGGGCCATCGAGAAGGCGGCGCTTTACGACAGCATGCGCCGCCAGATCGGAGAGCTCTCCACCCTGGCGGAGGCCAGCAAGACCCTCACCGCCCCGCTCTACCTGGAGGAGATGCTGCGCCTGATCGCCGAGATGGCCACGCGGCTGATGCGCGCCGCCGGGTGCGTCATCTACCTGCTGGACCAGGAGAGCGACCGGTTGGTGCCCGCAGCTGCCCACGGGGGCGAGGGCGGGACGGAGGGGGAGGGGGAAGCCCTGCTGGCCGGGCTGGCCGAGGAGGCGGTGCGCGCCGGCCGGCCGCTGGCCGTCGCCGATGTCCGGGAGCGGGCGCCCCAGGCCCTTCCCCGCGCTGTCCTGGCCGTCCCCCTGACGGTGCGGGGGAAGACCATCGGCGCCTTCCTCGCCGCGCGGGGCCGGGTGCACCAGTGGTCCGCGGAGGAAGTGGAACGCCTCTCCACGCTGGCCCACCAGACCGCCCTGGCCATCGAGAACAGCACCCTGGTGGTGCGCTCCGCCCTGGTGCGGGAGATGCACCACCGGGTCAAGAACAACCTGCAGACCATCGCCATGCTGCTGCGCCTGCAGCTGCGGGGGGACAGGCCGGTGAGCGGCCGGGAGGTCCTCACCGAGACCGTCAACCGCATCCTCAGCATCGCCGCCGTCCACGAGATCCTCTCCGTGGAGGGCTTCCGTATGATCAACGCCCGCCACCTGGTGGAGCGGGTGGCCCGCTCCGCCGTGGAGAACATGCTACCCGCTTCCTCCGGCATCACCGTTGAGGTGGCCGGGGACGACCTCTACCTCCCCTCGCAGCCGGCCACCTCGCTGGCCCTGGCGGTGAACGAGCTGGTGCAGAACGCCGTGGAGCACGCCTTCCCCGGCCGGACCCAGGGGCGGATCGCCATACGCCTGGGGCGGCGCGAGGAGGAGTGCTTCCTGGAAGTGCAGGACGACGGGGTGGGGCTGCAGCCGCGGGAGCCGGAAGGGGAGACCCTGGGGCTGCAGATCGTCCGGGCGCTGGCCACCGAAGACCTGCGGGGCACCTTCACCCTGGAAAGCGGGCAGGGGACCCGTGTCGTCATCGCTTTTCCCCGACCGCGGACGCCGTGAGCCTGCGCATCGTCATCGCCGACGACGAGGCCGTGATCCGCATGGGGCTGCGGACCATGCTGGAGGAGCGAGGCTACCGCGTGGTGGGTGAGGCGGGGGACGGGCGGCGGTTGCTGGAGCTGGTGGAGCTGCTGCGCCCGGACCTGGTCTTCCTGGACATCAAGATGCCGGGGCTGGACGGGCTGGCCGCGGCGGAGCGCCTGGCCCGGACGCACCGCCTCCCGGTGATCGTCCTCACCGCCTACGGCGAGCGCGAGCTGGTGGAGAGGGCGCGGCAGGCGAGGGTCATGGGCTACCTGATGAAGCCGCTGCGGGAGGCCGACCTGCAGCCGGCCATCGAGGTGGCCCTGGCCCGCTTCCGGGACCTGCAGGCGCTGGCGGAGGAGGTCAGCGGCCTGCAGGAGACGCTGGAGGTGAGGAAGCTGGTGGAGCGGGCGAAGGGGGCGCTGATGCAGCGTCTGGGGCTGAGCGAGGAGGATGCCTACCGGCGGATGCAGCGCGCCAGCCGCAACACCCGCCGGCCCATGAAGGAGATCGCCCGGCGCATCCTGGAGGGCGAAGATCTCCCTTGACGGCGGCGGGAATCCTGGTACCATTCGAAGGGAAATAACGTCGCAGACGGACCGTGGAGGCCGCGACGCCTCTCCGCCGGAGAGGCGTCGCGTCTGCTTTTCTCCCCGGCGGTACAGCCGCCGGGGCCGCCTGACGGGAACCACGAGGGAGGCGCCGATGTCGACAGTTCAGTCCCGCACCGCTGCAGCACCCGCATTCACGCCCCAGGAGGTCATGGAGCTGTGCCGGCAGCAGGGCATCCAGATGGTCGACCTGCGCTTCTGCGACCTGCTGGGGGGCTGGCAGCACTTCTCCATCCCGGCGGAGGAGTTGAGCCCCCGGCTCTTCAGCGAGGGGATTGGCTTCGACGGCTCCAGCATCCGCGGGTTCCAGCAGATCCACGAGAGCGACATGCTTCTGCTCCCGGACCCCGCTTCGGCTCGAGTCGACCCCATGAGCCGCGTGCCCACGCTGCTGCTGGTCTGCGACGTCCTGGACCCCATCACCCGGGAGCCCTACTCCCGCGACCCCCGGGGTGTGGCCCGGCGGGCGGAGAGCTACCTGGCCGCCTCCGGCATCGCCACCGCCAGCTACTGGGGCCCGGAGGTGGAGTTCTTCGTCTTCGACAGCGTGCGCTACGACCAGAACGCCCACTCGGGCTACTACTTCGTGGATTCCGTCGAGGGCGCCTGGAACACCGGGCGAGACGAGCAGCCCAACCTGGGCCACAAACTGCGGTTCAAGGAGGGCTACTTCCCGGTCCCGCCCGCGGACTCCCTGCAGGAATTCCGCTCGGAGGCCGTGTTGAAGATGCGCCAGGCTGGCCTGCCGGTGGAGGCGCACCACCACGAGGTGGCCACGGCGGGGCAGTGCGAGATCGACCTGCACTTCGCCACCCTCACTGAGATGGCGGACCGGGTGCTGCTGTACAAGTACATCCTGAAGATGCACGCCCGGGCTCATGGCAAGACGGTGACCTTCATGCCCAAGCCAGTCTTTGGGGACAACGGCTCGGGGATGCACACCCACCAGAGCCTGTGGTGGGGGGAACGCAACCTCTTCTTCGACCCCCAGGGGTACGCCGGGCTCAGCGAGACGGCGCGCTACTACATCGGCGGGCTTCTGGCCCATTCCCCGGCGCTGCTGGCATTCTGCGCCCCCACCACCAACTCGTACCGCCGCCTGGTGCCGGGCTTCGAGGCGCCGGTGATCCTGGCCTACTCGCAGCGCAACCGCAGCGCCTGCGTGCGCATTCCCGTCTACTCCACCGACCCGCAGACGAAGCGCATCGAGTACCGGCCGCCGGACGCCTCCAGCAACCCCTACCTGGCCTTCGCCGCCATGCTCATGGCCGGCCTGGACGGGATCCAGCGCAGGCTGGACCCCGGACCGCCGCTGGACGTGGACCTCTACGAACTGATGGCGCACAACGGGAAGGATGTGCGCCAGGTGCCGGGGACCCTGGCGGAGGTGCTGGACGCGCTGGAGGCCGACCACGAGTTCCTGCTGCGCGGCGGCGTCTTCACCGAGGACCTGATCCGCACCTGGATCCAGATCAAGCGGGCGCGGGAGGTGGACGCAGTCCGCCTCCGTCCCCACCCCTGGGAGTTCGTCCTGTACTACGACGTCTGAAGGCGGCCGCTTCCGACCGGCGGCGCCGCCTGGGCCCTGACCTGCGGCGCCGCCTGACTTCCCTCGCCCGCCGTCGCCCGCCGGCCACGCAGACCTTTCTTCCCGCCGCTTGACCGGCTTCGCTGTGACGGCTAACGTAGCTTATTGAAAGTGATTTTCAAGTAGCGACACGGCGGGGGCGCACCGTGGATCTGGAGCAGGCGGCCTGGCAGCTGCGGGCGCGCGGACGGAGGATGACCGCCCAGCGCCGCGCCGTCCTGCAGGCGCTCGGCGAGCTGGGCTGCGCGCCCGGTGTGGGTGAGATCCACGCCCGCGCACGCCGCCTCGCTCCTCGCCTCGGCCTGGTCACCGTCTACCGCACCCTGGACGCGCTGGCGGCGGAAGGGGTGGTCCGGCCCGTCTTCCTGGGCGACGGCCGGACGCGCTACGAACCGGCGGAGACGCGGCGGCACCACCACCACCTCGTCTGCCTGGGGTGCGGCCGGGTCCAGGCCTTCGAGGGCTGCTCCCTGCAGCGGCTGGACGGGACAGTTGTGGGAGACGGTTTTGCCGTCGCCAACCACAGGCTGGAGCTGTTCGGCCACTGCCGGGACTGCCGGGAGCGGGTGTGACCACCTCCGCCCCGCCGGGACGCCGGATTCTGGCCCTGGTGGCTGTGCTGGTGGCGGCGGGGTGCGCCCGCGCACCGGCGACCGCGGGGGCGGGAATCGTCGCCTCCATCGACCCGCTGGCGGAGTTCGCCGGCCGGCTCTCCGGGGGACCGGCGGCCGTCCACGTGCTGGTGCCGGCGGGAGTCGAGGTGCACGACTACGAGCCGACGCCGGGGGACCTGCGGCGGCTGGTGGCCGCCCGGCTGTTCGTCTACAACGGCGCGGGGCTGGAGCCCTGGGTGCCGTCGCTGCGGTCGCAGCTCCCGCCGTCGGTGCACATCGTGGAAGCCGCGGAGGGGCTGCCTCTGGCGGAGGTGGAGGGTGACGTGGACCCGCACATCTGGCTCGACCCCCTGCTGGCCAGCCGGCAGGCGGAGCGCATCCTGGCGGCGCTGATGCGCGTCGACCCCGCGGGCCGCTCCCGCTACGAGGCCAACGCCGCGAGCCTGCGCGCCGACTTCCGCTCCCTGGACGCCGCCTACCGGCAGGGACTGGCGCGCTGCCGGCGCCGGGAGTTCATCACCGCCCACGCCTCCTTCGGGTACCTGGCGCGGCGCTACGGCCTTCGCATGGTGCCCATCAGCGGGCTGGCACCGGAGGCGGAGCCGTCACCTACCCGCCTGAAGGACGTCATTCAGGAGGCTCGGCGCGCCGGCATCCGGGTGATCTACGTGGAGCCCCGGGGAGACCGGCGTCCGGCGGAAACCGTCGCCCGGGAGATAGGGGGGCGCACGGCGGTCCTCGACCCGCTGGAGAGCCTGCCGCCCCAGGCCCGCCGCGGGAGGAATGCCTACTTCAAGGTGATGTATGAGAACCTCGCCCAGCTCCTCCGGGGTCTGGACTGCCGCTAGCGCGCCGGTGGCGGAGCTGGAGCACGTCTGCTTCAGCTACGGCGGGGAGCGCGTGCTGGACGATGTCAGCCTGGTCATCGCCCGCGGGGACTTCCTGGGGATCATCGGGCCCAACGGCGCAGGGAAGACCACGCTGCTGCGCGTCCTGTTGGGACTGCTGCGCCCCGCCTGCGGCCACGTGCGCCTCTTCGGCACTGAGGTCGGCCAGTTCCGCCAGTGGGAGCGCGTGGGCTACGTCCCCCAGAAGGGGGTTGCCTTCGAGAGCCGCTTCCCCGCCAGCGTCTTCGAGGTGGTGAGCAGCGGTCGCGTGCGCCGCAGCGGGCTGGGCCGACCCCTGGCCGCGGCGGACTACGATGCGGCGCAGCGCGCCCTGGAGACGGTGGGCATGGCCCCATATCGCGACCGACTGATCGGCCGCCTCTCCAGCGGGCAGCAGCAGCGCGTCCTCATCGCCCGGGCGCTGGTCGCTGACCCGGAACTCCTCGTGCTCGACGAACCCACGGTGGGCGTGGACGCAGAGGCGCAGGAGCAGTTCTACAGCCTGCTGCGCCACCTCAACCGAGAACGGGGCACCACCCTGGTGCTGGTCTCCCACGACATCGGTGTGGTCGCCCAGGAGGTGACGCGGCTGGCCTGCCTCAACCGCACCCTGGTCTTTCACGGCAGCCCGGAGGAGGCGGCGCGCTCCGGCGCGCTGGCCGAGATGTACCGCCCGCAGAGCTGGGTGGTGGCGCACCGCCACTAGTGCGGGTAGGCCGATGCCCGAGATCCTCCACTACGGGTTCATGCAGCGGGCGCTGCTGGCGGGGGTGCTCATCGGGAGCATCGCCCCCGTGGTGGGCGTCTTCCTGGTGCTGCGCCGCCTAAGCCTGATCGCCGACACGCTGGCGCACATCTCGCTGGCCGGCGTGGCTGTGGGCCTCCTCCTGAACGCCTACCCGGTGGCCGGCGCCCTGGCCGCCGCGCTGCTGGGCGCGGCGGGCATCGAAAGGCTGCGGAGCGGCGGACTCTGGGGGGAGACCGCGCTGGCCATCTTCCTCTCCGGGGGCCTGGCGGTGGCCGTGGTCACAATCGGCCTGGCCGACGGCTTCACCGTGGGGCTCTTCCAGTACCTCTTCGGGGCCATCACCGCGGTCCAGCCGCGAGACCTGTGGGTGACCTTCCTGCTGGGCCTGGGGGTGTTGAGCGCGGTGGCCGTCTTCTACAAGGAGCTCTTCGCCATCACCTTCGATGCGGAAGGGGCGCGGGTGCAGGGCCTGCCGGTGGAGGGGCTGAACCTGCTGTTCACTTCCCTGGTGGCGGTCACGGTGGTGGTGGCCATGCGCGTCGTCGGCATCTTGCTCACCAGCGCCCTCATCGTCATCCCAGCAGCCACCGCGCTGCGCCTGGCCCGCAGCTTCCGCAGCGCCCTGGCGATGGCCGTGGGCTGCTCGCTCCTCGCGGTGCTGGGGGGGCTGGCCGCCTCCTTCTACCTGGACGTCCCGGCCAGCGGCGCCATCGTCCTGAGCGGGATCCTGCTGTTCGTCCTGGTGGCTTGGCTCGCTCCCAGGGGATAGGAAGCGAGCACCCGGGCCGCAGGGGTGTGCCGATCCGGTGCAGCCCTTGCAGGCGCAGCACTCAGCGCAGCTGCTGCCAGGAGAGGATGGTCACCCCTACACCTGTCCCGGAGACCAGGCGGGATGCGGCCAGGGGGTCGTAGCGGATGACCGTGGTGCCGTTGTTGTTCAGGAAGGAGGGGCGGGTGCGGTTGGCGGTGTTGTGGTACATGACGCCGATCAGGTCCACCAGGGCCTGCGGCCCCACCTCCATGCCGTCGGAGGTGTACACGAGCCCGTCGGCGGTGAACTTCGACTGCGACCCGCCCCGCATCACAAAGCGGCCGGTGGAGCTGCCGCGGGGGAAGACGGCCACGGCCACCCTCTTGCGCGCCGCCTCTGCGCGCGCCTCATCCCTGGGAGCGGTCCCGAAGTTGTCGCCCAGGATGTCGTGCCGGATGGTCAGGCTGGCGTTCTGGTCCATCACCAGGTCTCCCTCGACGACCAGCGTTCCGTCCGGAATGGTCAACTGGCCGCCCAGGGAGAGATTGCGGCTCCGCCCCCCGCAGGTGGCCCGCACGCTGCCCCCGATCTGCACGTTGCCGGTGACGTAGATGGTCCCGCGGATCTCGCCGCCGCTGGTGCTCAGGTAGGCCTGCAGGCAGTGGAACTCATCCGCCGTGTAGACGGCGTCGTTGCTGCTAATGCCGGCGGCCCGGTTCACCGCGGCGTTGGCGGTGTTGTTCCGCGCCTCCTGCAACAGCGGCTCGCTGGCCAGGCTGACCACCGGGAGGATGCGCCGCCGGATGCGGTTCACGTACACATGCCGCACGTTCTGTTCCAACCGCAGCTGGGTGACCGTGGCGATGTCGGTGGAGCCGCCACGCACCGTCAGGCAGGCGTAGTAGGTGAGCGGGGTGCAGGAGTGCGGCCAGGGGTCCCGCTCCGGCTGCGCCTTGACTATGTCGCCGAAGACGCCCAGGATCCAGGGCGCAGGGTCGACGCTGGGGTCGGGGGAGTAAACCGGCCGGCTGGTGAATCCAAAGAGCTCCCAGTCGTTGAAGGTCCCGTCGCGCAGGGTGAGGGTCTCCACCGCGGTCTCGCTGACGGCGTTGAGGCGGGACCCGCTGTCCTGAAAGTTGATGTCCTGAAAGGAGCCCATGTTGGGACCCCGGGGCACACCGGGCCCTGAGGTCTGCCATGGCGCCAGGTAGGTGCGTGAGTTCGCCCCCTGGGCCTCCACCGTGGAGACGCCGAAGAGGCCGAAGGTCACCGGAGGGCCCACCAGGGCCGTCGCCCTCACCTCCGCGGTCGCCGTCCGCCCGGCGGTGGTGGCCCGCCCGCGGGCGGTGATCCGCACCACGTCCTCCGCATGGTCCTCCACCCAGATCCAGAACTGGCCGCCGGCGAAGTCCTCGGGTGGGACCGCTGCGGGATACCCCGGGGTGCGGTAGTTGGGATCGGCTTTCAGCCGGACGACTGCCTCCTGAAGTCCGGCCTGAGCCACGTAGAAGCTGCGGGAGACCGTCCCCTGGATGGTGGCGTGGGTGATGTCGGTGTTCATCACCCCCACCAGCCCCAGCCCGATGGCGCTGACCAGCAGGATCACCATCAGCACGGGGATGACGGCCATTCCCTCCTCGGTCCTGCGGACAAGCGGCATGCCGGCCTCCTAGTCGTTTTGCGGCACGAACTCGGTGCGGATGTGGCGGTCGGTGTCGCCCCGCGGCGTCCGCTCGTGCAGGGTCACGGTCACCCCGATCTCGTTGCCGGTGGCCGGGTCCCTGGCGATGGCAAACCCCAGCGCCTGCACGTTGCGCGCCAGGACCTCGTACGGGCCGGCGGCCACAGGGGCGGCGGCGGTGAAGGTGGCGGTGGGGTCGCAGTAGCGGCGTACCTCGCCGCTGGCCCGATCCAGGACGAGGTAGATCACCGCCTGCCACCGAGGCTCTCCCGTCGATGGGTCCACGCTGAATTCCCCGCTGCAGTTGGCCCGCGCGGTGACCAGGCCGATGGCGGCGCCTCCGGCGTACACCTGCAGCCGGCCCGTGCTCATGGCCGACTCCCGCAGGTCACGGGCCATGCGGTCTACGGCCAGGCGGACGTCCTGCTGCACCGCCACCCGCTCGCCGGCTGAAGCGGCGAACTTGAGGACCGGGACGAAGACCTGGTAGACGCCTGCCAGCACCAGGGCGAAGACCGCCATGCCGACCACCAGGTCGGCCAGGGCGTAGCCGCGGATGCCCTTACCTGGCCACACGGGTCTGCAGCGTGCGCGTGTACTGATGTCCGCCCGGGGCGCGTCCGCCCTGCACCGTCCAGCGGGCGGTGACGGCCAGGTCGACGTAGCGCCCGCCGTCCACGCAGCTCACGGTGAGGGTGTAGACCCGCCCCTGGCCGTCGGGCACCTGCTGCGTGCTGGTGCCGCCGCATTCCGCCAGCAGCGCGGGCACGTCCATCGCCGCCAGCACCTCGATACGCTGCCGCGCCAGGTTGACCGCCACCGCCGCGCTCTCCCCGATGGTCCCGGCGGTGACCGAGGTGATGAGGAGGCCGAAGAGGGAGACCAGGGCGATGGCGTAGAGCGCCACCGCCAGCAGCACCTCCATCAGCCCGAAGCCTGTCTCGCGGAGGTACCGGAGCATCATTAAGAATGTGCCCCCCGGAGGGGGCGGAGTAGACCCGGCGGAGCGGCCTTTCCTTGACACTGCCAAACGTCGGGTGCTATGAGGAATCGGTAGGCACCGCGGCCGCAGGCCGGGAGGGCCGTGCATGCGCATCGCGATGGCCCAGATCAACGCCGTCGTCGGAGACCTGGAGGGGAACGCGCGACGGGTCTGCGAGGCCATCGAGACGGCGGCCGCCCGAGGCGTCGACCTGGTGGCCTTCCCCGAACTGGCCCTCACGGGCTACCCGCCTGAAGACCTCCTCCTCAAACCCGACTTCGTCGCGGCCAACCGGGAGGCGCTGCAGGAGGTGGCGCGGCGCACCCCGGCCGTGGCGGCGGTGGTCGGCTTCGTGGACGGTGACGACCACCTCTACAATGCGGCGGCGCTGCTGTACGACGGGCGTGTCGCCGGCGTCTACCACAAGCACCGCCTGCCCAACTACGGCGTCTTCGACGAGAAGCGCTACTTCCAGCCCGGTGTCGCCTGCCCGCTCTTCGCCTTTGCCCCGGTGCCCATCGCCATCACTGTCTGCGAGGACATATGGGCTCCGGGCGGCCCGCCCCAGGCCGCGGCCCGCGCCGGCGCGCTGCTCCTGGTGAACATCAACGCCTCCCCCTACCACGCCGGCAAGTGGCGCCAGCGGGAGGAGATGCTGCGCACACGGGCGCGCGACTACGCCGCCGCCATCGCCTACGTCAACCTGGTTGGAGGACAGGACGAGCTGGTCTTCGACGGGATGAGCCTCCTGGTAGACCACCGGGGGAACGTGGTGGCCCGCGGGCCGCAGTTCCAGGAGGGTCTGGTCTACGGCGAGGTGGACCTGGAGGCTGTGGCGGAGGTCCGCCGCACCGGGGGGCCTCCGGCCGCCCCCCCCGAGGAGATCGCCACCCCCACAGTGGCCGTGGAGGCGCTCCGCCCCTCCCACCGCGGTGCTGTGAGCCCCACGCTGGTGCCGCCGCTGGACCCCCTGGAGGAGATCTACCAGGCGCTGGTCCTGGGCACGCGCGACTACGTGCGCAAGAACCGCTTCCGCGACGTGGTCGTCGGCCTCTCCGGCGGGATAGACTCGGCCCTGGTGGCCGCCATCGCCGTGGACGCCCTGGGACCCGAGCACGTGCACGCGGCCTTCATGCCGTCCCTCTTCACCTCGGCGCAGAGCCGGCGCATCGCCGAGACGGTGAGCCGCCGCCTGGGCCTCGTTCCCCTGGAGGTCCCCATCGACCCCGTCTTCCAGGCCTTCCGGGAAGCGCTGCGCCCGGCCTTCGCCGGTCGGCCGGAAGACGTCACCGAGGAGAACCTGCAGGCGCGCATCCGGGGTACGGTACTCATGGCGCTGTCCAACAAGTTCGGCTGGCTCGTGTTGACCACCGGGAACAAGAGCGAGCTCAGCGTGGGCTACGCCACGCTCTACGGGGACATGGCGGGGGGCTTCGCCGTGATCAAGGACGTGCCCAAGACCCTGGTCTACCAGCTGGCCCGCTGGCGCAACCGAAGGGGCGAGCTCTTCCCGCAGGAACTGCTGGAGCGGGCGCCTACCGCGGAGCTACGCCCGGGGCAGACCGACCAGGAGACGCTGCCGCCCTACGAGGTCCTGGACGCCATCCTCGAGCTGTACGTGGAGCAGGACCTGCCCCCCGCCCGCATCGCGGAGCGGGGTTTTGACCCTGAGGTGGTGGAGCAGGTGGTGGCCATGGTGGACCGCAGCGAGTACAAGAGGCGTCAGGCACCGCCGGGGGTGAAGATCACCCCCAAGGCCTTCGGCAAGGACCGCCGCCTGCCCATCACCAACTGGTTCCGGGGCAGCGTCCGTCCTCCCGTCCAGCCCGCGGAAGGGACGCCGGCTACGCAGCGTACCTCTTCGCCCAGTCGCTGACCAGCGGGATGGTGAAGTCCCTCCCGCTGTACGTCTGGTAGGCGTAGTAGAGGGAGAGGATCAACCAGGCCAGCCACAGGATCGGCCCCAGCAGCAGCGCGCCCAGCCAGCCGAGGAACGGGATGTTGGCGATGATGGCCAGGCCGATGTAGATGACCGCCCAGGCGATGCCCCAGAAGAGGGCGGTCCAGCCGTGGCGGCGCATGAAGGCGTCCTTCTTCATCTCAGTGAGGATGATGACCAGGGCGATGATCCAGACGGGATATCCCAGGGCCGCCAGCAGGCGGTTGGACTGCTCCGGCGCTGTCGTCTGATCGCTCATCGGGAACCCCCAACTCGATTTACCTCCCGGTGCGCTTCGGCGGTGCGCCGGCAGAATCCTGGTCCGCCCGCCAGGCGTCAGCTATGCTTCGTTCTGGCGTGGACGTCCGGCCGACTCCCACCCTGCGCTGGCTGCTGCTGCTCTCCCTGGCGGAGATCGCCACGATGGTCACCTTCTCCAGCTACACGGCCGCTCAGCCGCTGCTGGCGCAGCAGTGGAGGCTCTCCAGCGCACAGGCCGGGGCGATCTTCGGGGCGCAGCAGGCCGGCTACGCCCTGGCCGTGCTGTGGCTGGCCAGCCTGACCGACCTGGTGGGCGTCCGCCGCATCTACCTTCTTTCTGCAGCGTGGAACGGCGTGGCCGCAGCCCTCTTCGCCGTGGGGGCGAGGGGGTTTCTCTCCGCCCTGCTCCTGCGGGCCCTGTTGGGCGTGGGGCTGGCCGGCACGTACATGCCCGGCGTGCGCCTGGTGGCCGAGACCTTCCCGCAGAGGCGGCGCGGGGCAGCGCTGGGAGTGTTCATCGCCTGCTTCAGCGTCGGGGCGGCTCTCTCCCTGTTCCTCGCCGGTCGGCTGCTGGCGCTGGGGGTGCAGACGATGTTCCTGATCACGGCGGCGGGCCCGCTGCTGGGCGTGCTCCTGGCCTGGCCCGTGGTGCGCGACGGGCCTCGTCCTGTGGCGGGTGCACGGCAGCGCGGGCTTCCCTTCGGGGACGTCCTGCGCAATCCGGCGGCTCTGCGCTTCATCGCCGGCTACGCCGCGCACAACTGGGAGCTCTTCGGCATGCGGGCCTGGTTGCCCGTCTTCCTCACCGCTGCCTGGAGCGCGCAGGGCGCCCCACTGCCCGAAGCCACGCGCATGGGCACCGCGGTGGGCAGCGCCGTGCTGCTGGCGGGCGCCGTCTCCAACGCCGCCGGCGGGTGGCTGAGCGACCGTGCCGGCCGCAGGCCCACCATCGTCATCCTCCTCTCGGCCTCAGCCCTCTGCTCCGCGGCGATCGGGTGGCTCCTGACGGTCGGGCTGGGAGCGGTCATCGCCGTGGCGCTGCTGTACGGCATCTTCACCACCGCGGAATCCTCCACCCTTTCCACAGCCGTGGCGGAGAGCGCCTTCCCGCACGCACTGGGCACCACCCTGGCCGTCCAGTCCACGGCGGGCTTCGTCGCCACCATCGTTTCGCCGGTACTCTTCGGAGCGCTGCTGGATGCCTACGGCTGGGGCTGGGCCTTCGTCTCTCTGGCCGTGGCCGCCGCAGCAGGGGTTCTCACCCTGCTGACCGGACGCCCGCTTCCTCGGGGTCTTCATCTGGATTGAGGCGGACCCGCCGGGAGCAGCAGTTCGGTCCGAGCCCACTGCAGGTACTGGTTCACATCGGAGCGCATCCGCCCGTAGTGGCGTCGCCCGCCTGATTCATGGACCCGCGGGACCGTGCCGGCGTATGCCGCCAGCTGCTCGGGGCGGCCGAAGCGGGCGACCTGCGTTCCGGAGCACATGAGAAACGCGAGGCGGTTTTTTGACCCAGGCCGTCGATTCCCGGTAAAATTAAAAGGATTTTCCTTTCCTGCGGTTGTCCACGAGGATGCTGAGCGGCCTGCTCACACTGCTCCGCGAGAGTCCGCCGTTCGCCCCGATCCGGGATGCGGTGCGGCAGCACCGCCCCCTGTGGGTACTGGGCCCGGCGGGCGCTGAGAAGGCCTACCTGTTGGCGGCGCTGCTCACCGACCCGGAGGCGCCGCAGACTGCGCTCGCCGTCCTCCCCGGGCGGGACGCGGCGGAACGGCTGGCGGGGGATCTCGTCGTGTTTGAGCCGGAACTGGCGCCGCGCCTGGCGTTCTCGCCCTACTGGGAGGGGGCGCCCTACGAGCGGGTGGAGCCCTCGCTGGACGCGGTGGCGGAGTGGCGGGCACTGCTGGAACGGCTGAGCGGCGGGGCACCCACCATCGCTCTGGTGTCGGTTGCCGGCCTGCTGCGCCGGCTCCCCTCTCCGGAACACCTGCGGGCGCAGCGGGTGCAGATCCGCGTCGGCGACCGTCTGGAGCGCGACGGCTTCCTCGCCTTGCTCGCCACCTACGGCTACGAGCGCCTCCCCCTGGTGGAAGCCCGCGGGCAGATGGCGGTGCGCGGCGGGGTCATCGACCTCTACCCGCCGGCCGGAGGCCCTTACCGCATCGAGCTGTTCGGCGACGAGGTGGAGTCGCTGCGGGAGTTCGACCCGGCCACCCAGCGCAGCGTCCGCACTGTCGGGGAGGTAGTCCTGGTGCCCCTGCGCGAGCCCCAGGCCGGCCTCACCGCGAGCCTTCTGGACTACCTACCGCCCCAGGCGCTGGTCGTGCTGGACGAGGAGCCGGATCTGGCGGCGCAGGCCCAGGCACTGCGGGACGGGGAGGAGGGGGGAGGCGGGGCGCACCGCCACCTCCCCTGGGCCGAGGTGTCGACGCGGCTGGAGAGCTGCCGTCGGGTGGTCCTCTCGACCCTTCGCGGCGCCGTGCCGCCCTACGTGGAGGTGCCGCTGCGCTTCGGCGGCGTGGAGGCCTTCGGCGGGCAGACGCACCTGCTGGCCCGGGCGCTTCGGGAGTGGACGGCGCAACGGCGGCTGGTGGTGGTGGCTTCGGCGCACCCCGAGCGGGTGGGGGAGATCCTGGCCGCGCAGGGCCTCCAGGTCCCCGCCGCCCCCGGCCTTCCGGTGGCGCCCCCGCCGGGGACGATGACCGCGGTGGAGGCGGCCCTCTCCCGCGGGTTCGCCTTCGATCCGGCGGGGCTGGTGGTCGTCACCGACAGCGAGATCCTGGGATGGCGGCGGCGGCGCTCCCGTCTGCGCTTCGTCCGCCGGGGGAAGCGCATTTCCTCCTGGGCGGACCTGGCCCCCGGCGACTACGTGGTGCACATCCACCACGGCATCGGCATCTACCGCGGCCTGGTGCACCTGACCGTGAACGGCGCGGAGCGGGACTACCTGCTGCTGGAGTACGCCGGTAGCGACCGCCTCTACGTCCCGGTGGAGCAGATCGCCCTGGTGGAACGCTACATCGGGGTGGAAGGCCAGGCCCCCCGCGTGCACACCCTGGGTGGGGCGGAGTGGGAGCGGGAGAAGCAGCGGGTGCGGGAGTCGGCCCGCGAGCTGGCCGGGGAGCTGCTGGCGCTGTACGCGGCGCGGCAGACCGCGCCCGGCTTCGCCTTCTCGCCGGACACCCCCTGGCAGCACGAGCTGGAGGCGGCCTTCGAGTACGAGGAGACCCCCGACCAGTGGCAGGCCATCCAGGACGTGAAGCGGGACATGGAGGCCCCCAGGCCCATGGACCGCCTCATCGCCGGGGACGTGGGGTACGGCAAGACCGAGGTGGCGCTGCGCGCCGCCTTCAAGGCGGTCATGGACGGCAAGCAGGTGGCCATCCTGGTCCCCACCACCATACTGGCCCAGCAGCACTACGATGTCTTCCTCCGCCGCCTGGCCGCCTACCCCATCACGGTGGAGGTGATGTCCCGCTTCCGCTCGCGGCGGGAGCAGCAGCGCATCCTCCGCCAGCTGGCGGAGGGGCAGGTGGACATCGTCATCGGCACGCACCGCCTGCTGCAGAAGGACGTCACCTTCCGCGACCTGGGCCTGGTGATCATCGACGAGGAGCAGCGCTTCGGCGTGGAGCACAAGGAGCGGTTGAAGCAGCTGCGACGGCAGGTGGACGTGCTCACGCTGACGGCGACCCCCATCCCCCGCACCCTGCACATGTCCCTGGTGGGCCTGCGCGACATGTCGGTGATGGAGACCCCGCCGGAGGCGCGCCTTCCCATCCACACCGAGATCCGCGAGGCGGACGAGGGGATCATCCGCGAGGCCATCGTGCGGGAGCTAGCCCGCGGCGGCCAGGTGTACGTGGTGCACAACCGAGTGCAGTCCATAGAGCGCGCCGCCCGGGCCATCGCCCGCATCGTCCCCGAAGCGCGCGTCGCCGTGGCACACGGGCAGATGCCGGAGGAGAAGCTGGAGCGGGTGATGATGGACTTCCTGGGGGGTCGCTTCGATGTACTGGTCTGCACCACCATCGTCGAGATCGGCCTTGACATCCCCCGGGTGAACACCGTGATCATCCAGGACGCCCACCTCATGGGCCTGGCCCAGCTCTACCAGCTGCGGGGCCGGGTGGGCCGGGCCGACCGGCAGGCCTACTGCTACCTGCTCTACCCGCGGGGCGAAACGCTGACCCCGGAAGCGGAGCAGCGCCTGCAGGCCATGCAGGAATTCGTCGAGCTGGGATCGGGGTTGAAGCTGGCGATGCGCGACCTGGAGATCCGCGGCGCCGGGAACCTCCTGGGGCCGGAGCAGCACGGCCACATCTCCGCCGTGGGCTTCGACCTCTACTGCCGCCTCCTGGACCAGGCCATCCGCGAGCTGCGCGGCGAGATGGTGGACGACGCCCCCGACCCCGTGATAGACATCCACGTGGACGCCTTCATCCCCCCCGAGTACGTGGCCGACGAGACGCAGCGCATGGCCCTCTACCGGCGGCTGGGCGCGGCCGCCTCCCTGGAGGCGACGGAGCGGCTGGCCGAGGAGATCCGCGACCGATTCGGCGAACCACCCCCGGCGGTGGCGCACCTGCTGGCGGCGGTGCGGCTGCGGGTCCTGGCCAGGCGGGTGGGAGCGGCGGCGGTGGTGCGCGAGGGCGGACAGTACACCATCCGCCTGCGGCCTGCGGCCTACCTGAGCGACGCTGTCCAGCGGAGGCTGCGCGTCGCCTACGGCGAGCGCCTGCAGGTGACCCCCGCGGTGCTCACCGTGCGCACCCGCGGCCGGCAGTTCCTGGAGCAGGCGGGGGAGATCCGGGAGATTCTGGAAGCGGTGGCCCGTTTCAGCGGGCAGCGGGCCGAGGAGGCCGTACCCATTTCCTGACCGCCGGACGAGGCGGCCTACGAAAGGAGCCGTTTCCGTGCTCAGAGGACGAAGGACCCTTCTGGTGCTGGTGATTGCCACCGCCGCGCTGGTAGCGGCGGGTGCGGCCTACACCCTGACCTTCGGGGTGGACCTGCGCCTCTCCGTCCGCGGCCGGCCCGTGGGGGTGGCCGTGGCCGGGCTGCGGGCGCGCTCCGCCCTGGCGGTGACGGTCAACGACGAGCCCATCTACTGGGGCGAGGTGGAGCGGGAGGTGGAGCGCGCCGCCGCCCAGTTCAACGTCAACCTCAGCGGCGCGGAAGGCGAAAAGCAGCGCGCCGAACTCACCGGCGCGATGCTCGACCGCCTCATCGACGAGCGCCTGATCGTGCAGGCCGCCCGCCGGCGGGGCGTGGAGGCCAGCGACGCGCAGGTCGACGCCGAGCTGGCGCGGATCACGGCGCAGCTGGGCGGCGAGCGGGAGCTGCAGGCGGCGCTGGCGCAGCGCAACCTGACCACGGCGGAGGCGCGGCGGATCATCCGCCTCTCCCTGACAGTACAGGCGCTGGTGCCGCTGGTCACCGACGTCAGGATCACCGCCGAGGATGTGCGGAAGGCCTTCGCCGAGCGGCGTGCCCAGTACGACCAGCCGGAGATGGTGCGGGTCAGCCACATCCTCATCCGCGCCACCACCCCGCAGGAAGAGGAACGGGCCCAACAGACCCTGCTCCTCATCCAGGGTCGTCTGGCCCGCGGGGAGAAGTTCGCCGACCTGGCGCGGCAGTACTCGGAGGATCCGGGCAGCAAGGCCGGCGGCGGGGACCTGGGCCTGGTGGCCAGAGGCTCGCTGGTGCCGGAGTTCGAGCGGGTCGCCTTCAGCCTCCCTCCCGGGAAGGTGAGCGAGCCGGTGAAGACGCCCTTAGGCTACCACCTTATCCTGGTGCAGGAGCGCAAACCCGCGCGCAAGGCTACGCTGGAGCAGGTGCAGGCCCAAATCCGGGAGCAGCTCCTGCAGGAGCGGCAGGAGGCGGCCTTCCAGCAGTGGCTCCAGGCGCAGCGCAAGCGGGCGACGATCAAGCGCTTCCCCCGCCCGTCGTAGCCCGACCATGCCGGCTTCCTACACATTCGACGACCTGGTGGCGGTGGTGGCCCGCCTCCGCGGCCCCGGCGGCTGCCCCTGGGATCGGGTGCAGACTCCCCGCTCCCTCCGTCCCCACCTGCTGGAGGAGACGTACGAGACCCTGGAGGCCATCGACCGGGGGGACGGTGCCGCGCTGCGCGAGGAGCTGGGCGACCTGCTGCTGCATGTGGTCTTCCAGGCCCGCATGGCCGAGGAGTCCGGAGGTTTCACCATCGGGGAGGTGGTCGACGGTCTGGTGCGCAAGCTGATCGAGCGGCACCCGCACGTCTTCGGGGACGCCCGGCTGGAGACGGCGGAGGCGGTGCTGGCCCACTGGCATGACGCCAAGCAGGCGAAGCGGGAGACCCCCTTCGCCGGCGTCCCCGAGACCCTCCCGGCCCTCGCCCGGGCGCAGAAGGTGCAGGAGCGTGTGCGCGCCATGGGTTTCCACTGGCCGGACCTGCAGGCGGCGGTGGACAAGGCGCGGGGAGAGCTCGCCGAGCTGCAGGCCGCCTCCGATCCGGAGACGGCAGCCGACGAGCTGGGCGACGCCCTCTTCACCCTGATCAACGTCGCCATCTTCCACGGCGTGGACGCCGAACAGGCGCTGCGCGACGCCACGCGCAAGTTCGTCCGGCGATTCACCCGTATGGAGGCGCTGGCCAGGGCCAGCGGCCGCCCCCTGCGGGAGCACACACTGCAAGAGCTGCTGGCGCTGTGGGAGCAGGCCAAGGGCGGCCATGCGGGTGGATAAGTACCTGCAGGTGAGCCAGCTGGTGCGGCGGCGCGTCCTGGCGCAGCGCCTCTGCGACGCCGGGCGGGTGCACGTCAACGAGCGGCGGGCCAAACCCGCCACCCCCGTGGCCGTGGGCGACATCCTGGAGGTCTGGCTGGGAGAGCGGCGGCTACGCGTCCGCGTGCTGCATCTGCCCGCCTCGCCGCGGGAAGCAGGCAAGAAGCCGTCGTATGAGATCCTGGGCAAGGACTCCCCGGGGTGGTGGTCGTAATGCCGGCGATCAGCTCCATTGTGGCGCGGGAAATCCTGGACTCCCGGGGCAACCCCACCGTGGAGGCCGACCTCTACCTGGACGACGGATCGTGGGGGCGGGCGGCGGTCCCCGCGGGGGCGTCCACCGGGGAGGCCGAGGCGCTGGAGCTGCGCGACGGCGGGCGGCGGTACCTGGGGAGGGGGGTGCGGCAGGCGGTGCGCGCCATCGCGGAAGAGATCGCCCCGGCGCTGCGCGGCCTGCCCGCGGACCAGGAGGAGGTGGACCGCCGGCTGATCGCCCTGGACGGCACCCCCAACAAGGCGCGCCTGGGAGCCAATGCCATCCTGGCGGTGTCGCTGGCACTGGCCAAAGCCGTCGCAGCCTCCCGCCGTCTCCCCCTCTTCCGCAGCCTGGGAGGCGAGGGCGCCCGCCGGCTGCCCGTGCCCACCATGAACGTGATCAACGGCGGAGCCCACGCCGACAACACGCTGGACATCCAGGAGTTCATGATCGTTCCCTGGGGGGCGGAGCGCTACAGTGAGGCGCTGCGAATGGGGGTGGAGGTCTTCCACCACCTGAAGGCGCTGCTGCGGGAGCGCGGGCTGAGTACGGGGGTGGGCGATGAGGGCGGGTTCGCCCCCGACCTGCGCGACGCCGCCGAGGCGCTCGCCCTGCTGGTGGAGGCCATCACCCGGGCGGGATATGCGCCGGGGGAGGACGTCGTCCTCGCTCTGGACGTGGCGGCCAGCGGGCTGGCCCGGGAGGGCAGCTACCACTTCAGACGGGAGGGGCGGGTGCGCACTCCGGAGGAGGTGATGGCCTACTACGCCGCGCTGGCCGACGAGTTTCCCCTGCGCTCCATCGAGGACGGGCTGGGGGAGCACGACTGGGCGGCCTGGCGGGCGATGACGGCCCGCCTGGGCGGGAGGCTGCAGCTGGTGGGGGACGACATCTTCGTCACCAACCCCCAGAGGCTGCGGCGGGCCATCGCCGAAGGGGTGGCCAATGCCGTCCTGGTCAAGCCCAACCAGATCGGCACGCTTACCGAAACCCTGGAGACCCTGACGCTGGCGCAGTCGGCAGGATACGCGGTCGTCCTCTCCCACCGTTCGGGCGAGACGGAGGACACCGCCATCGCCGACCTGGCGGTGGCTGTGGGCGCCGGGCAGATCAAGACCGGCGCCCCATCCCGGGGCGAGCGGGTGGCCAAGTACAACCAGCTCCTGCGCATCGAGGAGGCCCTGGGCCCTGAGGCCGAATTCGCCGGGCGGCGGGGGTTGAGGGTCCCCGCCTGACCGGCCGCGGCAGTGGCTCGCTCCACGCCTGCCTCCAGAAAGGATTTCCCCTGCCGCCGTCCAACTGTAGGAGACGGCCAATGCCGCAGCTTCCTTCGTCCCGCCGCACCCCGCATCTCCCGGCCCCGCGCCGCCGTTTCCCTCGCCGGGTCGTCCCGCTGGCCGCCCTGCTCCTGGCTGCCCTGCTGTTGCGTGCCTACGGAGAGAGCGCCCTCACCGCCTACCGGCTGCGCCGCGAGGCGGCGCGCCTGGAGCGCCAGATCCAGACCATGCGTCTGGCCAACGCCCAGTTGCGGGAAGAGATCCGCCGGCTGCACACGCCGGCCTACATCGAGCGGCTGGCCCGTGAGCAGCTGGGCCTGGTCAGGCCCGGGGAGATTCCGGTGATCATAGTCCGGCCTACGCCTTCACCCCCACCCGCACCGTGACCTCTCGCCGACCCGGTCCACGAGGAGCCGGAAGGCGGGGCGGCGTGGGAAGCTCCGCCGCCCCCGCCCGTTTTACGAGCACATACACAGCGACTGCCCGATTGACACCTCACGGGTCCCTGCATATAATGCGCTTGCCCAATTTCCAGAATATCTGTGTGGAGGAGGCCAGATACCGCCCCAGATGAGCGTTGAAGTCGGCACTATCGTCGAAGGGACCGTCGTCAAGATCACGCACTACGGGGCCTTCGTGGAGTTGCCCGACGGCAAAAGCGGCCTCGTCCACATCTCCGAGATTGCCGACACCTACGTCAAGGACGTCAAGGACTACCTGAAGGAGCAGGAGCGGGTCCGCGTCAAGATCCTGGGCGTCAACGAGAGGGGCAAGCTCGACCTCTCCGTGAAGCAGGCCCTCTCCCCCGAAGAGCGCGCCGCCCGCGCCCGGGCCCGCAGTTCCTTCGAGGACAAGCTCAAGGCGTTCATGAAGGAGTCCGAGGAGCGCCTCCTGGACCTCAAGCGCAACACCGAAGCCAAACGCGGCGGCCGCCGCCGCAAGTAGCTCTCCCGCTTGCCATCGCCCCGCCCGTAGGAAACTGGACGGCTTCCGGCGTATTTGATGGGCATTACCGCCCGGGCTCCGCAGGGCCGTCACACGTGGGGGTGAGGGGTGTGCCGCTGTGGCGCAAGACGAGCAAGGTCGCCGTGCTGGAACAGAGCCCAGCCTTTCGCGGTCTCTCCCGGAGGGAACTCGCCCGGGTGGCGGGTTTGGCGGATGAGGTCGAGGTGCCGGCGGGAAAGCAGCTGACCGCGATGGGAGAGACCGGGCGGGAGTTCTTCGTCATTGTCGCCGGCCAGGCCGATGTCCGCACGGCCCGAGGCCGCAGGATCCGCCTGGGCCCGGGGAGTTCGTCGGGGAGATGAGCCTGCTGGATGGGGAGCCCCGGTCGGCCACGGTGCACGCGCTCACCCCGATGCGCCTGCTGGTCATCGGACACCGCGACTTCCGGCGCATGCTGGACTCCGCCCCGCTGATCACGCGCAAGATCATGCGCACACTGGCGCAGCGCCTCCGCGAGGCGGAGCAGAGCTCGACCGGTTAGTCCCACCGGGCCAGTGAGGCGAGCACGCGAGGGGGTGTCATCGGCAGTTCGGTGAGCTCGACCCCGGTGGCGTCGGCGATGGCGCTGGCCACCGCCGCCGCGCCGGCTATCACCGGCGGCTCTCCCACCCCCTTGGCCCCGAAGGGCCCTTCAGCCGAGGGCACCTCGACCAGCACCGCTTCCAGCGGCGCCACTGTGGTGGCCCGGGGGAGGGCATAGTCGGCAAAGGTGCTGGAAAGCGGCGTCCCGGCCCCGTCGTAGGCCATCCCTTCCAGGAGAGCCCAGCCCGCAGCCTGCGCCGCGCCTCCGAAGATCTGCTCCTCCACCGCCGCGGGGTTGATGGCAAACCCCACATCCTGGACGACCACCTGGCGCTCGATGCGGACCGCGCCGGTCTCCCGGTCCACCGTCACCTTGACCAGGTGCGCGGCGAACCCCGGGGCCTGCCGCGGGGAGGCCACAGCGCCGCGGCCGAACACCGGCGGGTACCTGGCACCGAAGCGCATGGACCGATCGGCGACCTCATCCAGGCCGATCCCCCGGGAGGGCACGCCGCGCACCCGCGCCTGCCCCTCGGCGATCTCCAGATCGTCCTCCCGCGCCTCCAGCTCCCTGGCGGCGATGGCCAGGATCTGCCGCCGCGCGTCCTCCGCGGCCAGGCGGACAGCTGCCCCTACGGTGTACAGGGTCTTGCTGCCCGCGGACATCCCCGCGTAGGGAGCCTGGTCGCTGTCGGCGCCCACCACTCGCACCCGCTCCACCGGCACCCCCAGCACCTCGGCGGCGATCTGGGCCATGGCCGTGAAGGTGCCGGTGAGGTCCACCGCGCCCACCACCACCTGGAAGGTCCCGTCGGTGTTGGCACGCACACAGGCGCTGGCCGACTCCACGCCCCCCGTCCACCCGCCCACCGCCACGCCCACGCCGTCCCCGGGGTGGCGGTTCTGCCACAGGGGGTGGGCCCGGGCCCGCTCCAGGACCTGGCGCAGACCGATCCGTGGCCACGGGCGCCCGGAGGGCTGCGGGTCGCCCTCTGCGGAGGCGTTCTGCAGCCGCAGGTCGATGGGGTCGCGGCCGAGCCGCCGCGCCAGGCGATCCATCATTCCCTCGATGGCGAAGGTGGCCTGGGGCGCCCCGGGGGCGCGGTAGGCGCCCACCGGCGGCAGGTGGGTCATCACGTTGAACCCTTCGATGAGCAGGTGCGGGACCCTGTAGTACCCCCCAAGCAGCGTGCCGGCGATGGCGGCGTTGCCGCCGGGCTCCGCGCCGCAGTCGAACACCAGGCGGGCCTGCAACGCCAGAAGGGTCCCGTCCCTACGCGCCCCCAGGCGAACCGTGATCACGGTCGCCGGCGCCACGTTGGCCACCAGGAAGTCGTCGCGCCTCGGCAGCACCAACCGCACTGGCCGGCGCACCGCCAGCGCCAGCGCCGCGGTCAGCCCCTGGGTGAAGAGGATCTTGCTGCCGAAGCCGCCGCCGATGGCCATGGGCACCACGCGCACCTGCTGCTCGGGCAGCCCCAGGAGGTCGCATACCTGCGCCCGGACGTAGAAGATGCCCTGGGTCGCCGTGTAGATGGTCACCCCGCCGCGGATGAGGTCGGGCACGGCCACGGTGGCGTGCGGCTCCAGGTAGCCCTGGTAGACGCGGGAGGTGCGAAAGGTCTCCTCCAGGACCACATCCGCCTCCCGGAACCCCTGTGCCACGTCCCCCCGGGTGTAGCGGACCACGCTGGCCGCGTTGCGCGGCCTGTCCTCCCTGACCTCCTGCACCGCCACTGCCGCGTGGCCTGCGGCCTGCCCCTCTGCCCCGCCCGCCTGCGGGTTCACCAGCGGGGCGTCGGGCCGCATGGCCTCCTCGGGATCGAGCACCGCAGGGAGCACCTCGTACGTCACCGCCCCGGCCAGCGCCTCCACACCGTCTGCGGCCGCCGCCTCGCTCTCCGCCAGGACTGCCGCCACAGGATGCCCGGCGAACCTGACCTCGCCCTCGGCCAGCAGGAGGTGCTCCTCGCGGGAGGCCCCCGAAGCCAGCGGCAGGTCCTCCGCCAGGAGGACGGCGGCGACGCCGGGGACGGCCAGGGCCGCGTCCCGATTCACGCCGAGGATGCGCGCGTGCGCGTGCGGCGAGAGCAGCAACCGGGCGTGGAGCAGCCCGGGCAGGCGCAGATCCTCGGTGTAGCGGGCCGCCGCCGTCACCTTCTCCCTGCCGTCCGCCCGCGGCATGGGCCGCCCCACCTGCCGGCTCATCGCAAGTCCTCGCTCACCCGCCAGCTCCCTCGCGGCGCTAGGCCTCGATCCCCAGCACCGCGGCCACGTCCTCGAAGGTACGCCAGGTGATGTCGTCCCGCTGCAGGCGGCGGGAGGACTCGGCGATGCCGGCCTGCGCCTCCAGCGCCCGCAGCTGCTCGTCCATCCGCTCCAGAAGGTTCCGCAGGCTGACGGCCAGCCCCTTCGGCGGCATGTGCTGCAGCGCGCCCCGCACGCGCTCCAGCGCCGCCACCTCGTACTCCCGGGCCAGCCGGTCCAGCTCCTGGGCCTCGGCGCGGGAGAAGGCCACCAGGGCCCGCCGCTCCTCCAGCGCCTGCAGGACGGCCCGCCGCACCTCCCGCAGCAGCGCCTCCTCCACGGCCTAGGCCCCGTCGCCGGCCAGGCGGGGGAGGCGCACCTCCTGGTCGCGGTACTGCAACTGGTAGAGCTTGGTGTAGATGCCGCCGCGCGCCAGCAGCTCCTGATGCCTCCCCTCCTCTACGATGCGCCCCTTGTGCAGTACCAGGATGCGGTCCACGTGCTGGATGGTGGAGAGGCGGTGGGCAATGATGATGGAGGTGCGGCCGCGCAGCACCTTCTGCAGCGCCTCCTGGATGAGGATTTCCGTCTCCACGTCCACGCTGCTGGTGGCCTCGTCCAGCACCAGGAGGATCTCCGGGTTGTGGGCGATGGCCCGGGCGAAGGCGATGAGCTGCTTCTGCCCCACCGAGAGCGTCGCCCCGCGCTCCTTCACCTCGGTGCGGTAGCCCGCCGGCAGGCGCTCGATGAAACGGTGCGCGTTGACGAACTGCGCCGCACGGCGTACCTCCTCATCGGAGATCTCCCTGTTGCCCAGGCGGATGTTGTCCTCCACCGTCCCGGAAAAGAGGAAGACGTCCTGCAGCACCAGCCCGATGTGCCGCCGCAGGTCGCGCTGCGCGTAGCGGCGCACGTCCACCCCGTCCACCAGCACCTCTCCCCGCTGCGGGTCGTAGAAGCGGCAGATCAGGTTGATGATGGAGGACTTCCCCGCGCCGGTGTGGCCCACAAAGGCCACGCTCTCCCCCGGAGCGATGCGGAAGGAGATGTCCCTGAGCACCCAGTCGGGGGTGCCGTCCCCGGCGGCGGCGTAAGCGAACCAGACGTGGCGGAACTCGATCTCCCCGCGCACCCGCTCCAGGGGCAGGGGCTGAGGGGGGTCCTCCACCTCCACGGGCTCGTCCAACAGGCGGAAGATCCGCTCCGAGGAGGCCATGGCCGCCTGCAGGATATTGTACTTCTCCGCCAGCTCCTCGATGGGCTCGAAGAAGCGCTGCGCGTACTGGATGAAGGCCACCAGCAGGCCGATGGTCACCGAGGCCCGGAAGACCCCGCCGCCGAAGACCAGGATGAGGGCTATGGCCAGGGCGCTGATCACCCCCACCGAGGGGTGGAAGAGGGCGAAGGCGCGCAGGCCGCGCAGGTGCCAGCCCAGCAGCTCCCGATTCAACGCGTCGAACTGCTGGAAGTTCCGCCTCTCGCGGTTGAAGAGCTGGACGATGGCCATACCCGTGATGTTCTCGTTGAGGTAGGCGTTGATCCGGGCCAGCCGCGTGCGCACGGCCCGGTAGGTCTCCCGCGCCTTCACCCGGAAGAGGACGGTGGCCAGCAGGATCAAGGGGATGACGGTGAAGGTGATGAGCGCCAGCCGCCACTCCAGCAGCAGCATAACCGCCACGATGCCCACCAGGGTGATCAGGTCGCCGAAGATCCCCACCACGCCCTGGGTGATCATCTCGTTGAGCGCGTCGATGTCGTTGGTGATGCGTGTGACCAGCCGGCCCACAGGTGTTCGGGTGTAGAAGCCGACGGCGAGGCGCTGCAGGTGGCCGAACAGGGCCAGGCGCAGGTCGTACATCGCCCGCTGGCCCACCAGCTGCATGAGGTAGCTCTGCAGGTAGCGGAAGGCAAACCCCGCCAGGAGGATGGCCACGTACAGGGCGGTGAGCGCGCCCAACCCGCCCAGCCTTCCGGTGGTGATGTGTCTGTCGATGCCCAGGCGCACCAGGTAGGGGCCGGTCAGGGCGGCGGCGGAGCTGAGCAGCAGCAGCAGCACCGAGAGCCCCACCAGCCGCCAGTAGGGCCGCACGTACCCCAGCAGCCGCCGCATCAGCCGGCCGTCGTAGGCCTTCCCCAGGATTTCCTCTTCCTGCAGCTCCACCGACACGCTACTGCTCCGCCTCCAGCTCTTCCTTCAGGAGCTGCTTGCGGTAAAGGTCGGCATAGAGCCCGCCCCGCGCCAGCAGAGCCTCGTGGGTTCCCCGCTCCACGATGCGCCCCTCATCCAGCACGACGATCTGGTCGGCGTGCCGCACGGTGGAGATGCGGTGCGAGATGAGGATGCTGGTGCGCGTGGCCAGGACCTCGCGCAGCCTCTCCAGGATCCGGGCCTCGGTGTGGGTGTCGACGCTGGAGAGGGCGTCGTCCAAGATGAGGATGGCGGGATCGCGGGCCAGCGCCCGGGCCAGGGTGGCCCGCTGCTTCTGCCCTCCCGACAGCGTCACCCCCCGCTCCCCCACCACGGTGGCGTAGCCCTGGGGAAACTCCTGCACCTCCGCCGCCAGCTGCGCCACCTCCGCCGCGGCCAGGATGCGCCGCCCGTCGGAGGACTCCAGGCCGAAACCCAGGTTCTGCTCGATGGTCTCGGAGAAGAGAAATGGCTCCTGGGGCACGAAACCGATGGCCCGCCGCAGAAGGGCCAGCGGCAGGCGCCGGCTGTCCACCCCGTCGATCAGGATCCGGCCCTCGGTGGGGTCGAAGAGGCGGGCGATCAGGCTGACCAGGGTGCTCTTCCCGCTGCCTGTGGGCCCCACCACCGCCACCGTGCTCCCCGCGGGGATGTGCAGGGTGATGCCGTGCAGCACCGGCTTCCCGTCGTAGGCGAAGGAGACGTCGCGAAACTCGATCTCCCCGCGGATGGTCCGCAGCGGTTGCGGGTCGGGGTGGTCGGCGATGGCGGGGCGCACGTTGAGGATCTCGTCCAGCCGGCCCATGGAGGCCATCCCCTGCTGGATCAGGTTGGTCACCCACCCCAGGGCGATCATCGGCCAGGCCAGCTGCCCCAGGTAGGCGTAGAACTGCACCAGGGTGCCCACCGTGATTCGGCCCTCCACCACGGCCAGGCCGCCCTGCCAGAGGAGGACGGCCGCCGCCACCCCCAGGATCAGGGTCATGGACGGCCACAGCGCGCCCTGCACCACCATCAGCCGCAGGTTCCGTCGGATGAACTCCCGACCCAGCCGGGCGAAGTCGGCGATTTCGTAGGGCTCCTGCGCGAAGGCCTTGACCACGCGGATGCCGGAGAAGTTCTCCTGAGCCCGGGCCGAGAGGGTGCTGAACTGCTCCTGCACCTGCTGGAAGCGGTGGTGGATCTGCCGCCCCAGGAGGAAGAAGGTCACGGCGATGAGCGGCGTGATAGCGCCCACCCACAGCGCCAGGCGGAGGTCCAGCCGGACCATCCAGCCGCCCACCAGCAGCAGCATCACCGGAGTGTTCACGGCGTACATGATGCCCGGCCCGGCCAGCCTCTGCACCGCCTGCAGGTCGTTGATGGCGCGGGCCATCAGGTCCCCGGTGCGGGTGTGCTGGAAGAACCCCAGGTGCAGGCGCTGCAGGTGGGCAAAGTAAGCGTTGCGCAGCTCGTACTCGATGCGTCGGGAGGCGCCGATGATGCTGGTCCGCCAGAAGAAGCGGATGGCCGCCGCCAGCATCGCCAACCCCACGTAGGCGGCGGCCAGCTCCAGCAGTGCCGGCAGGGAGATGCCGGCGCGGATGCCGTCCACGGCGCGCCGCAGCACGGCGGGGGCCAGCAGCGCCACCCCGGTGGCCACCATGCCCAGCGCGAAGCCCCTGGCGTATTCCCAGCGGTGTCTGGCGATGGCGCCGCGCAGGCGCGGGCTGATCATGGGCTAAGCGGGCAGCCCGCTCCCGATCTCACGAGGGAGAGCGGGTGAGCTGCAGTACGAAGGGATTGGTGGCCCGCTCGCGGCCGACCGTGGTGGGCGGGCCGTGTCCGGGGTAGAGGGCGGTCTCGTCGGGCAGAGGCAGGATGTGTCTGGCGATCGAGGCCATCAGCTGGTCCCCGTCCCCGCCGGGCAGGTCGGTGCGGCCGATGCTGCCGGCGAAGATCACGTCGCCGACGAAGGCTGCCCCCTCCCCCAGGAGAATCATGTGCCCCGGGCTGTGGCCGGGAGCATGGAGGACGCGGAAGGTGAGCCCGCCCACGGCGACGTCGTCCCCCGCCTGCAACCATCGGTCGGCAGGCGGCGGCGCGTCCACGTAGATGCCGAAGATCTGCGCCCGCACCGCGGATACCTCCAGCGTCTCCTGCTCCTCCCTCAGGGCGAGGAAGGGTGCGCCCGTGGACTCGCGGATGGCGCGGACCGCGCCCACGTGGTCGAAGTGGCCGTGCGTGGCCACGATCGCCTCGGGGACAAGCTCCAGCCGGCGTAGACGCGCCAGGATGCGCTCCGGCTCATCGCCGGGGTCGATGATCAGCGCCCGGCGGGTTAGGGCGTCTGCGGCCAGGTAGCAGTTGGCCTGCAGAGGTCCAAGGGAGAGGACGTCCACCAGCATGCCGTCCCGCACCTACCGCCCGCCCTCCGCCAGCGGGAAGTGGCCCAGGTAGGCCCGCGCCTGCCGCAGGCGTTCCGCCAGGCGGTCTGGCCATCCCTCCCCGTCGATGTCCCCCACCGGCATGAACAGCAGGGCATTGGCCCGTCCCAGGCGGACGCCGAACTCGACGCCGGGATAGGGAGCGTCCACCCAGCGGACCGATGGAAGATCCAGGATCACCTCGGGGGCGACGGAGGCCAGCACGGAACGCAGTCGCCGGCGGGCCTCCTGGGCGGGGAGGGCCATCAGGGCTCTAGCGCAGGGCAGCGGCGGCGTACTCGTCAAGCGCCGCGCGGCAGGCGTCCTCCGGCGTCGACCCGGTTGCCAGGACGTCCACGACCTGGTTGCCGCGCACAACGAGCACGGCGAAGACCGGCGTCCCGTCCCTGAGGCGCAGCCCGAGCGCCACGGTGTCCCCTGACGCCCTCGTCTTCTGCAGGTCGACCAGCAGTCGCGCCAGCTCCGACATCGCACCATTATTATACCCCGGCCGCGGGCAGATGGACCGCGCCGCAGCCGGGGGACGGGTCGGGCCGGACTTCAGCGCTGCTGCAGCCGGCTGATGAAGCTCTCGATGGGGATCGCGGTGAGCGTGACTATGCGCACGCTGCCCCGCGCACCCAGTTCCACCGACACGCGGGCGACGGTATCGCTGTCGGGCGCTTCCACGATGTTGACGAAGTCGTAGGGTCCCAGCACCGCGTACTGCTGCAAGACCTTCACCCCCATGGCCTCGATCTCCCGGTTCACCTCCCTGATCCGGGCGGGGTTCTTCAGCAGTGTCTCCGCGCCGCTTTCGGTCAGAGTGCTGAGCATGATATAGGTAGGCACGCGCTTCACCTCCCCTTCCTCCGGGTGCCCTTTCCCTTCGCCTCCCGGCCCCCACCTCCTACGCGGGCACCGATCTTCAGCAAGCTCCCAAAGTCCTCTTAAGTAATGCTGAAGTAGCTGCCCGCAAGCGGCAGGAACTTCAGCGCCACCGTCGAAAGCGGGAGCTTGGCGGGTCAGGCCGGGTGGGGATCCTCCCCCTCCCCGCGGTTGCACCCAGGGGTCTAAAAACCCGACCTTCTGTCGATAACAAGGGTGCAGACCACACGGGGAGGTTGACGATGAGGAGGATCCTGGCCGCGCTTCTTCTGGCGTTGACCCTGGGGGTGCTAGTCCCGGCCGCAACGGGCCCGGCATTCGCCGGCAGGGGGGACGTCGACTCCTTCGGGTCTACCAGGAACTAGCGCCGCCGTACTTTGCGCTGAGAGTTCTGCCCGGCCCGGCTCATGGCGCCCGCGGGGGTGGGGCGTGACGCTTGGAGCCAGGATCCGGGAGCTGAGGCGCGCCAGGGGGCTGACGCAGCGGGCCCTGGCCGGGGCCGACCTGTCGGAGAGCTTCATAAGCATGGTGGAGCACGACAAGGTCCGCCCCTCGATACGGTCTCTGCGCCTGCTGGCCGACCGCCTCGGGGTCCCCCTTTCGGCCCTCATTGACGACCGGCCTCAGCCTGACGAGGCCGATGCCCTCCTGCGCCACGGCGACGTCCTGCTCCGGCAGCACCGCTTCACACCCGCCATGGAGCACTATCAGGCCGCCCAGGCGCTGGCCGAGCGGCTGGGCGACACCCAGCGCCTCGCAGAGGCCCACCTGGGCATGGGACAGGCGCTGCTTGGGGTCAGGCAGTTCGACCTGGCCGAGAACCACCTGGAGCAGGCCGGGCGCCACGCGCGGGTCCTGGGAGACCTGCGCCTGCAGGCCCTGGTGGCCCAGGCCCGCGGTCTGCTGGCCATCCGCCAGCGCCGTTTCTCCGCAGCCCGGCCGCACTTGGCAGAGGCCCTCGCCCTGGTCCGGCAGACCTCGCCCGTAGACCGCCGCCTGGAGGCGGCCATCCTCACCAACCTCGGCCGCGTCTACGTCAACCTGAGCCTGCCGCTGCAGGCTCTGGAGTGCTTCCAGGCGGCCCGGCCGCTGCTGGAGGCGGCCTCCGACCCCATGGGCCTGGCCACGCTGCAGATCAACAGCGGGATGGCGTACGCCCAGCAGCGCGCCTTCGACGAGGCGGCGCGGGAGTTCAGGCAGGCGGCAGAGTTCCTTCTCGTGCAGGAAAACCTGCAGCTGCTGGGCGCGGTGAAGCGCAACCTGGCCATGCTCCTGTTGGACCGGGGGGATGCGGCGGGGGCGGAGCCGCTGCTGCGCCAGAGCCTGGCCATCGCACGGCAGCTGGCCGACGATGCCGGGCAGGCGCACACGCTGACCGAGCTCGCCCGCGCCGCGCTGGTGCAGAACAGGGTGGCGGAGGCGGAGGACCTGGCCCGGGAGGCCAGGCGGCTGGCCACGCAGGTTGACGACCCCGCGGAGGCGGCCCTGGCCCTGGTGGTCCTGGCGGCGGCGGCACACCGGCGAGTGCGGCTGGAGGAGGCCGCGGCCTGGTACCGCGAGGCCGCCGACGCCTTCTGGAGCCTGGAGATGTTCAGGGAGGCCGGAGAAGCCCTGCGCGAGCTCGGCTTCGTCCACCTGGATGCAGGAAGGGAGGGAGAGGCCGCACACGCCTTCGCCCGGGCCTTCACCGCCCAGAAGGCACTGGCGGCCGCACAGCCATGAGGACGCCCATACCCCGGACGTCCAGCACCCCGGAGACGATGCTGCGCGAACTGGCTCGCCTCAGCGCGCAGGCCAGCCCCTCGCGGCAGCTTCCGCACCCAGGGGGGCTGCTGCAGGAGGTCCTGGCGGAGGTCGACGTCGAGGGCACCACCTACCGCCTCTCCCGCCTCCGCCGGCGTCCGCGGACGGTGGACCTGACGCCGCGCGAGCTGGAGATCGCCCGTCTGGTGGCCAAAGGGCTGCCCACCAAAGCCATCGGCGCCACGCTCGGCATCAGCGCGTGGACGGTGCTCACCCACCTGCGCCGTGTCTTCGCCCGGCTGGGCGTGCACAGCCGAACGGCAATGGTCAAGCGGCTCAGCGACGAGGGCCTTCTCTAGTAGATCACGTTCAGCAGCAGGAAGACCACGATCCCCAGGGTCAGGCTCACCGACCACAGGAGCACCGCCCAGCGGCCGACGCGGGGATGCGCCGTTCGGGCCACCTCCGCGACCGGTGTGCCCAGCCCCACCAGCAGGTTGTAGACGACCAGCGGCACTGAGACGATCGACAGGAGGATGTGCACCCCCAGGATCGGCAGGTAGACGTAGGTGCGCACGCCCGCCGGTCCGGGAAACGCCTTCGTTCCTCCCAGCGCCACCCGCGTGACGTAGAGGAGGAGGAAGAAGCAGATACAGGCCGCGGCCCCCAGCATGGAGCGGCGGTGCGCGGATGTGCGGCCGGCGCGGATGGCCCGCCACCCCCCAAGCAGCAGGAACAGCGCCGCGGCGTTGATCCCGGCGATGACGAAGGGCGCCGCCCTCAGGGCGGAGACCACGGCGGACGGCATGCGATCGGGCGGCTTCCCGGAGAGGACGGCCGCCAGCACCGCGTAGACGGCAAGGGAAATAAGGACCGTGCCCGCACGCGGCGAGCGCACAGCGGGACTAGGGGCGGAGTAGGAAGACGTTGACGGCGTCCCGGGCCACCCCGGCGAAGAGCAGCACCACCAGAACCAGCGGCACCGCCACCGCGAACACCAGGTTCAGCCGCTCGTAGCGCAGGTGCATGAAGTAGGCGGCAATGAGGCTGGCCTTCAGCAGCGCCAGGACCACCAGGAGGGCGACCAGCCACCCGCGGGGCAGGCCGGCAAACACCACTCCGATCTCCAGCGCGGTAACCACGAGCAGCCAGAACCAAGTGAGCACGTAGACCCGGTACCAGGCCCCGTCCTCCGCTCTCTCGTGCTCTGCCATGACAGTCTCCTCGGCTGCGCCGCCTAGATCAGGTACAGCAGGGTAAAGATGAAGACCCAGACCAGGTCGACGAAATGCCAGTACAGCCCGGCGATCTCGATGCTCTCCGCTGAGGCCCGCCCGCGCCCCGCCTGCACCGCCTTCACCAGCAGGTAGATCACCCCGCTGCTGACGTGACCCCCGTGAAAACCGGTGGTGACAAAGAAGGTGGCGGGGAACATGGCTGGGAGGTCGCCAGCCAGGTGGCCGACGAAACCCGTCAGGCGGGCCCCCTCCCGGATAAAGCCGGTCCACTCGAATGCCTGCATCCCCAGGAAGAGCAGGCCCCCCAGAATGGTCAGCCACAGGAAGCGGGTCGTCGTGCGCCAGTCGGCGCGCCGCGCCGAGGCAACGGCCACGGCCATGGTGGCGCTGCTGCAGATGAGGATGAAGGTCATCGGGCCCACGACGGCGGTGATGTTGAAGAAGTCGGACTGCCGGGGCCAGGTGCCGGCCGTCAGGCGCACGGCCCCGTAGCCGGTGAGCAGTGCGGCAAAGGTGAAGGCGTCCGAGAGCAGGAAGAGCCACATCATCAGCTTCGCCCAGGAGACGGCGAAGGGCGACTCCCCGCCGCCCCACGCAGACGTGGCGCTTCCCTGCCGCTGGCTGACCTGCACCCCCTCGCTCATTCCTTCGCTCCTACGGCCAGAGGATGAAGAAGACATAGAGCCACAGGACGGTAAGGAAATGCCAGTAGACGGCCGCGTTGCCAAGCAGCGCGGCACCCGGATCCGCTCCCGCCTCCGTCGCACCCATCGCGCGCGTTGCCCCCACCGCGGGCGTGCCCGTTGCCCGCGCTGCGCCCACGGGAGGGTCTATCCCTGCCAGGCGGCGCAGCGCGTACCCAAGCCCCCCCAGGCCGCCCAGGAGATGGACTCCGTGGACGGCGGTGAGGAGGTAGAAGAAGGCGCTGTGCGGGCCCGAGGCAAGGAATACCCCCGCCCCCACCAGCTCCCGCCAGGCGGCGACCTGTCCCAGCAGGAACGCCGCGCCGAGCAGCCCGGCCACCCCCGACCATGTGCGAGCGCCCCCCGCATGACCGCGGCGCCAGCTCCCCCGTGCGCCCTCCAGGGCGGCACTGCTGGCCAGCAGCAGCCCGCTGTTCGCCCACAGCAGCGGCGGCAGCGCCACCGGCGTCCAGTCCGGGGCGGTACGCCGAGAGGCGTAGGAGACGGTGAAGGCGACGAACAGCATGCTCACCGCGGTGAGGAACATCCACAGCCCCACCCGCACCGTGGCGGCGGAAGGCGCCTCCTGCCCCCATCCCCCGCCGCCGTCGCCGGGCGGCCGGGAGCCATTCCTCCCGTCGGGCCACCTCTTCGCCGGGACCTCGACAGGGGTCAGTACCCGCTGTGCCATGGAGCCCCCTACCTCTCCCGCTCTCCGCCGTCCCCCGACCCTCCCGCCTGTCCTCCCACAGGGACGACCGCGGGCGCCGTCTGCGGGAGGAAGTCCTCGGCGGCGTCGGGTGGGCTGTAGTCGTAAGCCCAGCGCTGCACCACCGGCAAGACCGGGCCCCAGTTACCGTGGGGTGGCGGCGACGGCGCCGTCCACTCCAGCGTGGTCGCCCTCCAGGGGTTGCGCTCCGCCCGGGGACCCCAAAAGAGCGAGCGGAAGAAGTTGTAGAGGAAGATGAACTGGGCGGCGAAGAGCACGAAGGCCGCCAGCGAGACGAAGACGTTCAGGGGGGCCAGCCCCTGCAGGTGGGCGTAAAGCTGCGGCGAGTAGATGCGGCGCATCATTCCCATGAAGCCCGCGTAGTGCATGGGGAAGAAGGTGGCGTATATGCCGGCGAAGGTCAGCCAGAAGTGCCACCGCCCCAGGCGCTCATCCAGCATCCGCCCGAACATCTTGGGGAACCAGTAATAGGTGCCGGCGAAGGCGGCAAAGATGGCGGCGCTGGCCATGACGAAGTGGAAATGCGCCACGACGAAGAAGGTGTCGTGGAAGTAGATGTCCACCGGCGGCTGGGCCAGGACGATGCCGGTGAGGCCTCCGGTGACGAAGAGGGAGAGGAAGCCCAGGGCGAAGAGCATGGCACTGGTGAAGCGGATCTTCCCGCGCCACAGCGTGGCCAGCCAGTTGAAGGTCTTGATGGCCGAGGGGACGGCGATGACCAGCGTGGTGGTCATGAAGGCCGTGCCCAGCAGGGGATGCATGCCGCTGGTGTACATGTGGTGCCCCCAGACCAGGAAGGAGAGGAAGGCGATGGCCACCATGGAGCCCACCATGAAGCGGTAACCGAAGATGGGCTTGCGCGCGTTGTTGGCCAGGATGTCGGAGACCATGCCCATGGGCGGGAGGATCAGCACGTACACCTCCGGGTGGCCGAGAAACCAGAAGAGGTGCTGCCATAGCAGAGGATTGCCCCCGGCATGGTCCACCGGCGTCGTCCCCACCAGCAGCCCGGAGGGGACGAAGAAGCTCGTGCCCCCCAGCCGGTCGAAGAGCAGCATGATGGCCGCTGCCAGCAGCACGGGGAAGGCCAGCAAGGAGAGGATGGCGGTGACGAAGAGCGCCCAGACGGTCAGGGGCAGACGGAGCATGGACATCCCGCGGGTACGCAGCTGCAGCACCGTGGTGATGTAGTTCAGCGAGCCGAAGAGGAAGGCAACGATGAGGACGGCCAGGGCGATCAGCCACAGCGTCTGCCCCAGTCCCGACCCGGGCGCCGCCTGGGGGAGGGCCGACAGCGGCGGGTAGGCCGTCCACCCGGCGCCGGCCGCGCCGCCGGAGACGAAGAACGACGCCAGCAGGATGACGATCGCGGGCGGGTAGAGCCAGTAGGAGAGCATGTTCAGGAAGGGAAAGGCCATGTCCCGGGCGCCGATCATCAGCGGGATGAGGAAGTTGCCGAAGCCGCCGGTGAGCAGGGTGGTGAGCACGAAGAAGACCATGATGGTGCCGTGCATGGTCACCGCGGCCAGGTAGAACGCCTGGCTCATCTGCCCCTCCGGCATCCCCCCGGGAAAGAGGCGCCCCAGCAGAGGCCACGACCGCCCCGGCCAGCCCAGCTGGAGGCGGATGAACATGGCCAGCAGCCCGCCCAGGACAGCCATGGCCATGGAGGTTAAGGCGTACTGGATCCCGATAACCTTGTGGTCCTGGCTGAAGATGTACCTGCGCCAGAAGCTCAGCCCGCCCGCGGTGTGGGCGTCCACGTGTGGAACCGCGTGCGCCATCCCTCTCCTCCTGTCACCCCGGCCCGCCGGCGGCAACCCCGGGGGGCCGGCTTACGGCCGGAGCTGCGCGGCCAGCCAGGTGTCGAACTCCTGCTGCGTCTGTACCACGATCCTTCCCCGCATGATGTAGTGCAGCGGCCCGCACAGCTCCGCGCACGCGATCTCGTACGACCCCGTGCGGCTGGGCGTGAACCAGGTGCCGGTCACCATCCCCGGAACGGCGTCCTGCTTCACGCGGAAGGCGGGGACGAAGAAGGAATGCACCACATCCTTGGCCCGCAGGCGCACCTCCACCGGGCGGTTCACCACCAGGTGAAGCGCCTCCGCCGAGCTGATGTCCAGCACCAGGTCGTCCCGCCCCGCGGGGTCGGCGGGGTCCAGGGCAAACGGGTTCTGCCTGGGGTGGAAGAACCGGGGGTCCAGGCGGCCGAACCGGCCGTCCGGCCCCGGGTAGCGTGCCTTCCAACCGAATTGCTCGGCGCGCACCTCCACCACCAGCGCGCCCGGCGGCGGCGCGCTGTGGATGCGCGCCCACAGACCGGTGGCGGCCACCGTCAGCCCGGTCATGACGACGGCCGGGACGATGGTGTAGGTCAGCTCCAGCGCCCGGTGCTCGTGCCAGTAGCTGGCCCGCTGGCCGCGATCGCGGTAGAGCCAGACGAAGAGGGCCAGCAACCCCTGTACCAGGATGAAGGCGACGCTGATGATGGCCAGGGTGACGAGGAACAGCCGGTCCACGGGTCGGCCCTGCAGCGAGGCCAGGGGCGGCAGCCACCAGCGGTGGCGCGCCGCCAGGGTCGCCGCCACCGCCCCCGCCACCAGTAGCCCCAGGCCGATACCCAGCGCGGCCGCAGTCCGCCTGTTTGCTGCCTGATCCGATGTGACCATCGCTCGGGGGTCCTTTCGCACTACCCGGTGCACATCGAGCACCATCCTAACCGGAGCCGGCCGTCCCGTCCAGCGTCAGGAACGGTCGCCCTAGTTCCGATCTCCTAGAAGCGA
>FWPU01002282.1_pt1 | contig 53726 bp, 47 predicted proteins | sample 2228361 | NCBI WGS metagenome assembly FWPU01 (sample SAMEA103939777, study PRJEB20133) | metagenome | reverse complement strand
TTCGGACCTCATCCTCGAGGCCTTGGAAGGCCTCGAGAAGCCGGGTCTCAATCCCCTCAAATCGGGGCAAGCCTTCGGACCCTAGCGAAAGGAGAAAAAAATGAATAAAATTTGGAAGTATCTATTGGGATCAATTCTGATTTCCCTGATTGTAATTGGAATATTGCAGGTTTCCAATCACCGCGTTGCAGCAAGCGGTGGTGACCCCACCACGGGAATCGTCATTGTAAAGAAAGACGCAAAAACCTCATTCGAGCGGCAATGGGACTGGACGATTACCAAAAAAGGCGATCAAACCTCCCTTACCCTGGCGCCGGGACAGGTGTTTCCAGTAAATTATGCTGTTACGGTTCAAGCAAGTGCCGAGGATAGCAACTGGAAGGTCACCGGCACTATATCCTTTCAAAATACAGCGTCAGAACCCGCCACCATAACCGCTGTGACGGATGTCATCAGTGGCGGGATTGTCGCAAATGTTAACTGTGGGGTATCCTTCCCTTTCACACTGCCAGCCGGATTCACAAAGGTGTGTACCTACGAAGCCGCCTTGCCAGATGGCAGTAGCCGAACTAATACGGCAACAGTCGAAACAAGCGGTGATGTGCCAGGGAGTTCCGTTACAATTCCGTTTTCCTTTGGCGATCCCAGCACGGAAACGGATGAGTGTATCACCGTTGAAGATAACCTGTTTGGTACGCTGGGTACAGTCTGCGCAGGTGAATCTCCCAAAACCTTTTCCTACACAATGAATGTCGGTGGTGTTGAGCAATGTGGAACCTATGAATTGGCCAATGTTGCTACCTTTGTCACCAACGACAGCGGCTCCAAGGGCAGCGACAAATTCACAGTGAATTTCGACATTCCATGTGCCGGAGCCTGCACCCTGACCCCCGGTTACTGGAAAACACACTCGAAATACGGCCCTGCCCCTTATGATTCAACTTGGGCTCTGCTTGGAGAGGATAATACCTTCTTCTTGAGCGGCATTACCAACTATCAGGTATTGTGGACTTCACCTTCGGGAGGAAACGCCTATTACATTCTTGCCCATGCCTATCTTGCGGCAAAATTGAACATACTTAACGGAGCTTCCACCACCGCCAATGTGGACGCGGCTTTGAGCTACGCCCAATCATTTTTCAATACCTATACCCCTGCTTCAACCTTGAGTCGTTCGGTACGCAATGCAGCCATTGCACAGGCAGAAGTATTGGATAGCTATAACAACGGACTAATCGGTCCGGGTCATTGCAGCCAATAAACCCACGATTTCACCACTTAGAAGAGGTCAAGGGAACCTATCCCTTGACCTCTTCTGGATTAAACAGGAAACTCTGTGGGTATCCGGGTACAGGATTCCACCAGCTCCTTGGCTGCCCGTACATTTTTCATCACCATGGCCATATTCCCGGTAAGTTTCAACTGCCCTGTCATCATCGCTTGCATGGGGTCCAATTGCTTGGTCATGACCTTTTTCCAAACATTCACCGGACCCCTTAATTCATAAGCCGGATTCAATCCGTCGGATGTCCCTACCATAAAGGCATCTCTGCACTCCCCATGCCATAAATCCATATAAAGAACGACCGTTTCCGAAAGTGTTCCACCCGGCTCAATGATAAAATAAAAATCCCCCTCCCAATTTTTGGCAGCATCTTTGTAGGATTGACTCTGATTTAATTCTTGCATCATTGCCTTAATCCATTCGTCTGAGGGAAAGCGGTACATCCAGACACCTCCATGGAATTGGAATAATTGCACAAATTATAATGTCATCTGAAAAACAATCCAACAATTCGGAGCAAAAATAGATGAATACCTATCGCACGCTTCAATGGGACGACAGCACAAATACCCTCGTTCTTTTAGATCAGCGTTCACTGCCTCACCGCATCCAGTATGTAATTTGTAAAGACGAACAACAAACCGCTGAGGCAATTCGAAAAATGGTTGTTCGCGGCGCACCGGCAATCGGCGCTGCCGCTGCATTTGGTCTGGCACTCGCCGCCTTTCGCTGCAATTGCCAAACAACTGAGGAATTTCTTCGGCATATCGAAAACGCCGCTCAGCAACTGACCGCAGCCAGACCCACCGCGGTAAACCTCCAATGGGCATTGAAAAGAATCATAAGAAAAGTTGCTGAGGCGGAGGGGACTATCGAAGAGCTGCGCAGACTGGTTCTTGATGAAGCCAGGCGAATCACCGACGAAGATGTTCGAATCAATCAACAAATCGGCTTGAACGCCTTACAGATCCTGCCGGAAGAAATCAATTTCATTCACCACTGCAATACTGGCGCGTTAGCCACGGTGGATTACGGCACAGCCCTGGGAATCATCCGTACCGCGCACGAACACGGACGAAAAGTATTTGTCTTTGTGGATGAAACCCGTCCCCGCTTACAGGGAGCAAAATTGACGGCCTGGGAACTTCAGCAGCTAGGTATTCCATTCAAAGTGATCGTGGACGGGGCATCGGGCTTTGTGATGAAACGCTTTCGGATTGATGCTGTCGTGGTTGGGTGTGACCGCGTGGCCGCTAACGGCGATACCGCCAATAAAATTGGCACTTACAATCTTGCCCTCGCTGCCAAAGCCCATGGAGTACCTTTCTATGTTGCCTGCCCCACTTCAACCATTGACCTGAGTATTGCAAACGGAGATTTGATTCCCATTGAAGAAAGAGATTCGGAGGAAATCACTCATCTGGAAGGAAAGGCGATTTGCCCACGAGGAACAGATGTATTTAACCCGGCGTTCGATGTTACCGTTGCGGAATTAATTACAGCCATTATTACTGAGAATGGCGTTTGTTACCCACCTTTCGAACGTTCCTTACGCGGGGTTGTTCATCCATAATGGTTCATGATTAATACCAAAAATCTCGGTCAGGAGTGCCCTCAGGTGCATATCCAATACCGAAAACGAGTAATGCTTTCGCGCAACCCCGTAATTAATTTGACACATCTCTTTAACAAAATTCTCGTCTTGTAAAGCACGGCGTGCCTGTTGAATGGATTGCTCGGTTATGAAACCATCAAACTCTATGACTTGGAATCCTTTGGGTTTAATATCAATTTCGTAAATCGAGTAGCGGTTAACCACAATTGGGCGGCGGAAGTAAATCGCTTCCAGAAAAGCATTTCCAAACCCTTCAATTTCGGAAGGATATGTTACTAGGTCCGCATGGGGATATACATCGTAGAGCGTGTAAATCTTGCGTCCGTCGGGTGTGCTGCCACGTTTTTCCTGAATGATATCCGAAACGAACAAAGTACGAACCCCCATCCGCTTCGCATAATCCCGAACACGGTGTTCGTATTCCCTCCCTTCATCTCCGGCTGCATGAGAGATGACTAGACGGGCAGGCATATCCAAACGAGAAACCAATTCAATAGCATGTTCGATCCCCTTACGCTGAACAACACGAGTTGGTTGTAATATTAACTTTTCATCCTTCTCCAGACCCAGATCTGTCCGGAGGGATTGTGCATATTCATCCAATGGAGGCGGAGGAGTTTCAAAATCCATCACATTCGGTACAATACGGCAGGAAACCCCCGTTCTCAGGCTTAATTGCTGGCCAGCCACCGAATTGATGACAACATGCTTTACACTGGGAAAAGCCGGCGGAAAAGCCATCGTCAGATAGTCCCAGACACAATTTACAAGAAAACGCTTGCGTTCCCAATACATGTCATGGTGGTGAGCAATCACCGGAAATCCGGTTTCGGCAATGAACTCCGAAAGTGCCATACCCAGTGGAATGTTAACGGGAATAGAAAGTGCATTTTCGGAAATCAACAAATTAATATCAAATTGTTTGACAAATTTTTGAAGGTGATCTTTGAAATAAGCCTTGTATTCTTGAATTTTGCGGGTTAGCTGAGGAGAACGGATGGTCTGATTAAAAGCTTCCTCATGGAGGGTTTCCATCTCAGGATGATGAAAGAACAAATTGGGTACAACATAACTGACTTCCGATGGGCGATCACATATACCGGCAAAATAATAACAGGTATGCCCCATTCTTTCAAAAATAACAGCCCATTTATCCGTTTCAAGGCTAACCCCATCTGTACCAGCAAATCGCGTTGAAACAAAACCAATTCTCAAAGACATATTATTCATGATGAAAAACTCCTTTTCACAAATTGCTTCTGACCATCCACCTGTGTTGATAGGGTAAAAGCCGGACTACTTTTTTGAACTCCTCCCCCACATCGGAAAGCAAATCTTTCCATCGGTATGTATCATCTGGTAAGTTGACTTTAATCTCGTCTTGGGAGAAATTATGCACACAGAACACATGCCGCTCAGATTGAGGATCAAAGCGCATCAGGCTAAAAATCCGCTCATCTCCGAAAATCACTTGCTGATCGGCAAATGGGTGAAATGCCGCTTCTCTCCTCCTGACCCTCAACATTCGATTTAATCCACTCCAGATTTTCGCGCGCCTGCTGGCCGGATTCTCAATTTCACCAAGGACTTCCTCAGCAGCAAGTTTCTGCCGGTTAATGGTGCGGTTTACACCGGTCAAATTGAACCCCTCTTTCCAACCCCGAGAACCAATTAGCGAATGCACATAAATGGCCGGTAAACCTTTTAGGGTTAGCAGTACAGAGTGAGCGGTGAGAAATCGGGCTACCATCACTTCTTCGGAACACGGAATTTCTGGATCATCCATTGCGTCAAAATAGTTCACATTTAGCTCGTAAGGAGATTGAGTTCCATCCGAATTTGCCTTGTAACTCACCAGCCCTCCAATTTGTTGAATTCGGGAAACCAGTTGGTCAATTTCCAAATTAGTCAAAATTCCCCGTACTGGGTTAACCCCTACACCATCGTGAGAAGCCAAAAAGTTAAAGAAGGCGGTCTGATCGGAAGGAGTATCAAGTTTATCCGCCCACCGGGACAAATACTGTGTATTTTGGGTTTGAACCGTGTATAGAATCAAAGGGGGTAACGCAAAATTGTAAACCAGGTGAGCTTCATTATGACCATCACCAAAATAGGAAATATTCTCCTGATGAGGAACATTCGTTTCAGTGATAATTCGTACATAGGGAGCTACTTCATCGAAAAGTAACCGCCAAAATTGGATGATCCAATGAGTCTGCGGAAGGTGAATACAGGCTGTACCAATTTCCTTCCACAAGTAGGCAATCGCATCCAGCCGGATAAATTGAGCGCCTTTGCGAATGTAATCCAGGAGGACCTCGGTCATTTTGTATAGTACCCGCGGATTTGCATAATTTAAATCCACTTGATCGGCACTAAAAGTGGTCCAGACGAAAATTTTCCCCTTTCTCGATTGAAATTCGGTCAGGAGCGGCAAAGCCCGTGGACGAACCACCAATCTCAGGCACTCATCACGAGGGTCTGCGGTTATATAAAAGTTCTGATATCGAGGATCGCCGCTTAGAAAGCCTTGAAACCATTCGTGGCTCACTGAAGTGTGATTGACAACTGCGTCAAACATCAACCGAAAGTTTGAGGCAAGGGCACGGATATCCTGCCAATCTCCAAAATCCGGGTTTACGGTTGAATAATCCGCTACCGAAAAACCATCATCAGAAGTGTAAGGAAAAAAAGGCAGAATGTGAATGGATGAAATCGCTGGATAAAATAAGCGCTGGGCTACATCCCGCAAAGTGTGGAGGGGTTTTTCCATTTCACGCCGGAACTGATCGGCGTAAGTGATTAATACCACATCCGATTGATCAAGTGGTGTAGGTTTTGGTTGATCCGCCAATGACACTTGAGTTTCTTCTGCCATTTTGAGTATTTGCTCAAAGATATCCCAATCGGATTTGTCTGGATAGATCAATTGAAAGAGATGCTTGAGTTTATTTAGAGTTGTTTCTGGGATTGTTTTGATCATTTTCCTCTTCCGTTCAATTCGGGCGGCCAGAAAATAATTTCCGGCTCAGCATTATTCGGAATCAACTCGAACGCCTCCCAAAGCGGCAATCCTCGTGAAGTTGCGACAAGTGTTGCTATAGCGAACCCATGAGATGCAATCAAAACCCGCTCTCCCGGATGACGTGACGCAATTTCATTCACACAAGAACTCACCCTCTCGGAAACTTCTTTGAGGCTTTCCCCGCCGGGCGGACGACTTTCAAGGGGATTTTCTCTGCGAATTTCAAAAAAATTGGCATACCGCTGACGAATCACAGAGAACAACTGACCCTCCCACTCCCCCTGATGAATTTCGCGCAATCGCGGATCAACCCGGACTTCCTTCTCTCCTGCCAGAATTTTTGCGGTCGTAAAAGCTCGTTTCAGATCGCTGGAATATATTGCGCTAAAGTGGACCCCCTTTAACCTTTCTGCTAAATCGCACGCTTGTTTATTTCCGATGTCATTCAGGGGCATGTCAGCCTGTCCCTGGTAGCGTCCTTCAACATTCCAATCGGTTTGACCATGCCTTACTAGCCATAATTCCGTTCTACTCATCATAAAACCTACCTCATTGTCTCTGCTTCTTTGTCTGGATAAAATTTCGCCCGGTATTCAGGCAAAGTAATCATCGGCGGACGGTCTTGTTCAATGATTTCCTTCACTTCAAGATAATAATTACCGCTTTCATATTGAACAATTTTCATCGAACGGTTGATCTCTTCGAACAGAGGTTGTTTGAGACGTTGTTCCAACTTTTTCAAAACTGTCTGGATGATCACAAAGGACATTTTACTCAAAGCTGTCAGACTTTGATTGTGATGAATCCGCTCCAGTAAATCTACCTGCGCAATCGCCGAAAGGCCGTATTTTTCAAAAACATCAATCAATAAACCCGTTTCCACGCCATAACCGGTGAAGAAGGTCAAATTTTCCAGCACCTTCCGTCTTCCCCCATACTCTCCAGAAAGCGGCTGAATCACTCCCGAAAGTTCGGGGTAAAACAGGTTCAGCAATGGTCTGGCGGTCAATTCCGTTACTCTTCCTCCGCCAGTGGATTGAACCCTCCGACCAGTTTTCAGCGGTCTTTGATAAAAACCTTTGACAAAATGAATATTCTTATTCAACAACAATGGTCCAACCACACCATACACAAATCGCGGATGAATATTCACAATATCCGAATCAATCCAGATAATGATGTCACCATTGGTTACATACAAACTCTTCCACAAGGCGTCCCCTTTTCCCTCTCTGGCTCCATATTGAGGCAGTACCTGCTGATGAATATATACTGGGATGCCAAAGGATTGAGCAATTTCTCTGGTTCGGTCGGAAGAGTTAGAATCCATTAAAACAATTTCATCCAGCAGGGGATGTTTCTCTACAAGCCATTTTTGAATGGTACCAATTACGTTCCCAACCGTTTCTTCCTCATTGAGTGCCGGTAAAGCAAGGCTGATCTTCAACCCTCTCTCTTCTTTCAACCGGACAAGATCCGCAAGACGATCAAATTCACTGGCGTGAAAGGTATTTTCCGCAAACCATTTGTCCACAAGAATCGAGATGGCTGTCGAACCAATGGTCTCATTTTTCCAATCATCCCCCTGATGCGGAATTTCCTGTTGGGACTTAACCACAACAACATCCCGTCCAGAATCTTTCAGTAACTGATCGGCTACTTTCCCCAAACTTTCCCGCCGTTCAACACCCGCTTCGCCAATTCCCACAATGGTAACATCAGATTGGCGAGAAAGTTCTAATATGTCCTGATTGGGATTTCGGGATGCTTTGCGTTGATAATTGACCTCAGGTAAATTGGGTAAAATTCTCGAAATACCCAATAATGGTGCTTCAACAACTTCTGCGCTGGTTTCAGGTAAAAACAGATGAATGGCATTCAACTCCGATCGTTGCATGGCAAGGGCTAATCTAAGGGATAACTGAGCATGAGGCCCGCCGCGGAGTGGAATGCCAATTTTTGGATATTGTTTTGTAAAGTTTCCATGAATAACAGCAACATTGGCTTTTATCTTTTTGATAGATTCAATCAAATCCGGCTGGTCTTTCGGGAGTGAAGCCCAATCGAATATCACTAAATCCGTTCGATGATCCTGGAGGTAGGAATTGATGGCTTCCCCATAATCATAGGACACGCTCACTGTAACCTGTGCCTCGACATGATGTGAACGAACAAATTCATACACATACTTTCGCAATTTTCTCGCTCTCGTATTCCCTGCTGAGAGGGACAAGGAGGGGTCAACTATAATCACACCCAAAAAAGTAAGCGAGATTTCATTTAGTAAGTGACAAAAATTGATGATATTTTTGTGAAGCGATTCATCAAAAACCGGAACAACTAATCGTCGGAAAGGTCGGAAAATTCTTTGAGAGTACATCCAATCACCTCATCCATCATTTTGTTGGAAAATTTCACTGATTAAAGGGGCAATCTTCAAGGTATAGACTGCCTCCCAGGTAAACTCCTTTCTCACCTTTGCCCGAAAAGCGTACAACAAGTCATTATTTAATTTTTCTGCGATCTTTTCAGCCACAATTTCCGGAGAATCATGCAGAGAAAACAAATGGGCATGACCATCCGTCAATGCTCGCAGCGGAGCAATATCGCTGCAAAAGATTAATAAACGGCTCAAGCCGGCTTCCAAAATGGGTATACCAAATCCCTCCTCTTTGCTGGTTAATAACAAAACATCTGCCATACGATAGAAAGAACCAATCCACTCCTCCGAAATACCATCCGGAAAATATTCAGCCAGGAAGAAGACCTGATTTTCCAGATCGAGCAACCTTCTCAATTCCAATAATTCCTTCAAGTATTGCTCATTGGTTGGATTATGGGCGCCAGTCGGCCCGGTTACCACCAATTTCACCATGGGAAATATGCGTTTAAGGCTGGCGGTAATGCGTAAAGCCATTTCAAAGTTTTTTCTGCGGGTCACCCGTATTGGCATCAAGATGAAAGGTTCGGCCGAAAGAAGATGATTCTGAGCAACGAATTGATACAATTCATCCGTCAACCCTAACAAGCTCTTCTGATTGATTCCTGCCGGTATGACCTTTACCTTCCCCTCTGCTATGCCAGTTAACTGCACCAAATCTTGCTTACGTGCATCAGAAACCGCTACATGCGTTACCCCTTTCCAATCTTTTTTGCATAAATCCCAGGGATATGATGGATATAATTCGTTCTTATATTGGCTGGCCGTCCATGCAAAGTCATGATGCCATAAAATGACCGCTAATTTTTCTTGTCTGGAGGAAATCAGGCGGTAGAGAGCAGCCGTCAAAGCCAGATTTTTATGCTGGGATGCAACATTATGCGCAATCAATAATCTGGTATCAGCAAGAACTTCAACCAACCAGTTGTAAATTTGACTTACCACCTCCTCAAAATTCGAAGGTATTTGACCTTTGTCAAGAAATTTCTTAAATTCAAGAATCTGAGGATCCCGTGAGTCCAAAAGAGGAAAAGACTTTACCTCAATCCGCGGATGCCAGCGCTGTCCCCTGCCGCATAAAATTTCAACATCATAACCAAAATTTGATAAACATTCTGCCTGACTGGCCATCACATTTTCTACACCGCCAACTACCGGCGGGGCAGAATAATGTAAAAATGAAACTTTCATCTATTTCTCCGAAATCTGTAATATCCATTGACAAAAATGGCTCTAAAGATTGTAACACATGCAATTTTTGTTTTTTCGTAAATTATTAGACAAATCCAAGAAATTTTATGAATGGGTGATGTACAATAAATTGTGGATAACTTCGATAAAAGAGGCAATAAAATGAATTTTGAGTGGACCCAAGAACAGAATGACCTGTATCAGCAAGCCATTGAATTTTCCCAAAAAAGAATGAATCAAAACTTGATTGAAGAGGATCGTCACCAAATCTTCTCCAAAGAAAAATGGCAGGCCTGTGCCGATCTTGGTCTGCTCGGTATGATTATCCCCGAGAAGTACGGCGGTTTAGGGCTGGATGCACTTACTGTTGCTCGAGTTTTAGAAGGCTTTGGTTATGGCAGCAAAGATACCAGTATTTTCCTCTCGATTGGCGCCCATATTTGGGCAGTTGAGATGCCTTTACTCCTGTTTGGCAGTGAAGAATTGAAGCAAAAATACCTTCCCAAATTAATCTCTGGAGAGTGGGTCGGTGCCCATGCGATCTCCGAACCGGCTGCCGGCTCGGATGCGATGTCCATGTCCACTACAGCCGTAAAGGAGGGAGACGATTTTATCCTGAATGGTAGTAAAACTTTTGTTACCAACGCTCCTGTAGCGGATTTCTTCATCACCTTTGCCACGATCAACAAAAAATACGGTTTTGCGGGAGTAACCTGTTTTGCCGTAGAAGGGGATACGCCCGGTGTATCAGTGGAATCCCACATGGAAAAGCTGGGATCGAGGACTTCCCCAATGGCCGATGTCATCTTCCGCGATGCGCGTATTCCCGCCACAAACGTGATCGGAAGCCCAAGCAGTGGATCGCGTATTTTTTCCCGAATCATGTTCTGGGAACGAGCACTCATCCTGGCACCTTTTTTAGGCGCAATGCAACGTCAAATTGAGGATTGTGTCCGTTACGCTAACGAACGAGTACAGTTTGGCAAGCCTATTTCTTCTTATCAGGCAATTTCCGGTAAAATTGTGGATATGCAGGTCCGGCTCGAATCGGCCCGCCTGCTGATTTATAAAGCCGCCTGGGAACTGGAACACGGAGATCCAACTATGCCGGCGTCCATTGCAAAATTAGTCACCAGTGAAGCTGCTGTACAAACCTTTTTAGATGCCATCCAAATCTTTGGTGGTTATGGCTACACGACAGATTTCGAAATTGAACGGCACTTGCGCGATGCCATTGGAACAAAAATTTACTCCGGCACCAGTGAAATGCAAAAGATGATCATTGCTACCACCCTTGGCTTAAAAACACAAGTCTAATAAAGGTCTGACAGCGAGGTGATAAAAAGTGACCACAAAAATAGAATTGTTATACTTTGAAGATTGTCCCAATTGGCGGAAGGGATTGGAACTGCTTAAAAATATTTTCGATGACTTGAGAATCACCCAGGAAATTCATCTGGTCAAAATCGAGAATGAAGAAGAAGCCAAAAGGCGTAAGTTCTCCGGTTCACCCTCTTTTTTTATTAATGGGCAAGATTTGTTTCCAAACCAGCAGGAAAACTATTTTCTGGGCTGCCGCGTTTACCCCACTAGCAGGGGATTTCAGGGAGTGCCAGAATACGATATACTCCGCTCAGCAATTCAAAAAGCATTGGGGTTATGAATGATTCACCACCTCGTTGATCACTCTGAGCGCCTTTTCCATCAATTCCATTTTTGCCTGCCTTCCCATGTGACCAAGGCGGAAAATTTTTCCAGCCAAAGGGCCATACGATCCGCCAACCACTAATCCCATGCCGCGAAAACGGCGATCCAATTCTTCCCAATTAAATTTTCGGGGGATGTAAACTGCTGTTACAGTGGGCGAAGGCGTTGCATTTTCTGCCGGAAATAACCGCAACCCCATGGATTGCAACTCCTTCCGGCAATATTCAGCAACCATTTCATGCCGCTTGAAAACCTCATCCAATCCTTCGTCTAAAATCAATTTAGCAGCCTGATGCACCGCCGCAACCCCATGCCAGTTTGGAGTATAAGGAAAATAAAATTTTTCCTGTGCATCCCAAAATGGCAACAAGGCATCATATCCTACATAACCAACCTGCTTGATAATTTCCCATGCCGTCTGGCTGACTGCAACGAACGCTGCCAAAGGTGGTGCAGAAAGCACTTTTTGTGAGCCGCCCAAACACAAGTCTATCCCCCACTCATCGGTTTTAACCGCCGTCCCACCCAGGCTGGCAACCGCATCCACATAAAACAAGGGAACTTCATATTGCCGTTTGAGGAGACCAATATTCTCAAGGGGATTGAGTGTGCCAGATGGGGTTTCACAATGAACAGCGGTGATCATCTTTGGGCGAAATGTCTTGATTAATCTTTCAATCTCATCCAAATCCTCAAAAGTCTGATCGTACTCGATACCATAAATCTTCACTTCTGCACCAAGCGAAGCGGCCATCTCCGCAATTCCATAGCCAAACACACCACTGGCGAGTGCAAGAACTCGATCTCCCGGCAGTAGTGTGCTTTTTAAAGCCCCCCACAAAGCAATCATTCCTTCACCAGTATGAATGACAACCCGATTTTTTGTCTCGTATAAAACCTGCAAGAGATTTTCGGTTTGGTTGTACAGCTCCAAAAACTCTTTTTCCAAATCTGGCGATGGATAATCATGATTCATCGCATCAAGGATGATTTGAGGTACAGTTGTTGGGCCTGGCACCATGGGTATTGGGTATTGATTCATATGTTTTTGAGCCATTTCTTGCAAAGATTGTCCAACTTTATTGGTCTTTAGATGATCGAATCTCAATTATCCCACAAATTTCCACAACCGAAAAAAATTATAATTCTTCTTGCGGTATAATCAAACCGAACAAACTTCTTGGGAGAAAAACACATTGAAAACCAGCGTCGTTGATCGTTTCATTCGCTATGCGAAAATTTTTACCGAATCCGACCCGGATTCGAATACCTTCCCCAGCACCAGCCGACAGCTGGACCTGGCCAAACTTCTGGTTGAAGAATTGAAACAAATTGGGCTGGTGGACATTTCTCTTGATGAAAACGGTTATGTCATGGCAACTTTGCCAGCCAATGTCATGGATGCGCCAACTATCGGTTTCATTGCCCACATGGATACCAGCCCAGATATGACTGGGGAAAATGTCAATCCGCAAATTATTCAATATCAGGGGGGCAATATAATCCTTAACAAGGAGAAAAACATCGTTCTTTCTCCGGAAGATTTCCCAATTCTTAATAAATATATCGGTCAGACACTGATCACGACCGATGGGAACACCTTATTGGGTGCCGATGATAAAGCCGGTATCGCGGAGATTATGGCGGCTGTTGAATACCTTGCTCAACATCCGCATATACCCCACGCCACTATCCGGGTTGGTTTTACCCCAGATGAAGAAATTGGGCGGGGGGCTGACCGCTTCGATGTCCAGAAATTCAACGCGGATTTCGCCTACACCATGGATGGGGGGGAAATCGGCGAATTACAATTCGAGAACTTCAACGCTGCCAATGTAAAAATATTTATTCAGGGACGGAATGTTCACCCCGGTACTGCTAAAAACCAGATGATTAACGCTCTACAAATTGCCATCAATTTGCACCAGATGCTACCGCCCCACCTGAGGCCCGAACATACTGATCATTACGAAGGATTTTTCCATCTAACCCACATTGATGGCAATGTGGATTCCGCCGAGATGCGCTACATCATCCGTGAACATGACCGCAAAAAATTTGAGGAAATGAAGGCCTTATTACTTCGTGCTGTTCAATACCAGAACGAACTTATCGGGTCCGAACGAATCAAGATTGATTTACGTGATAGTTACTACAATATGAAAGAAAAAATTCAGCCGGTGATGCACATTATCGAACTGGCAAAACAAGCCATGCTGGATGTGGGAGTCACACCCATCATCCGCCCGGTGCGCGGCGGCACCGATGGCGCAAGGTTGTCCTACATGGGATTACCCTGCCCCAACATCTTCAATGGTGGGCATAACTATCACGGCCGCTATGAGTTTGTTCCCGTTGAATCGATGGAAAAAGCCGTTCAAGTCATTGTGAGAATCGCTCAGCTGGCTGTCCAAACCAGATCAGGAAACAACTCTTAACCAAACAAACTGGTAAGGTTCCAGCATTAACGGGTTGATCGTTGAATAGGGTTGCCCACTGACCAAATCAACAAAGTTATATCCTAACCCGTGCAAGCGGATTTCATTACCGTCAATGATTTGGGGCTGCTCGCTAAAATTACCAATGGATAAAATTCGTTCATTTCCCAATTGACGCACATAAGAAAACAGGTGTTTCGATCGAAGACTGAGGATATCTGTTTCTGCACCGCTAAAGGCTGGAATAGTTTTTCGCAGATCAATCAATTTTTTCAGTCGGGTGAAAATCTTTCCTTCCTGAGTCGTCTCATCAAACCGTCGGTTATATTTCTCCCAATCAGTAAATGGACGGTGCACCCAACGTGAATCGCGAATTTTGGCCGGATCCTCACGATAGCGGTAATCATTCAAGGTGGCAATTTCATCTCCCAGATAAATCAGTGGAATACCACCAATAGACAAAATCACACTATGGATAAGCAGTATCCGTCTTAAAGCCAGTTCAACTTCTCTTTCGGTTTCTTCATGGATCGCTTTTTCTAAACCGGCCAAAGAGGCACATGTACCCGAAATTCTGGCATCACCGGTGCGCGGATTTTCCTGAAAAGGCAGGCCACGGGCAAAACTTCCTGGAAACTTACCGGTATAGAAATCATTCAAGAAACGACGATGATCAAATCCATTGATACCCAGTTGTGCTGCATCCTCGTCGGAAAATGTCCATCCAATATCATCGTGGCAGCGTACATAATTCACCCACGCACATTGCGGATGAATCTTAAAACGTTCCTGCATGGAAAAGGTAAGTAAATCGGTCTGACGGGTCGCCAGTGTATTCCATAACAAAGCCATTAGCAAGGGATTGTAGGAAATCTGGCATTCTTTTGGGTGAATGTAGCGCACCACTTCATCCGGGTGAACAATGGCTTCAGACTTAAAGATCAATGCAGGCGCAGAAATCCGGGCTATTGAATTGAAGGCCCGGATTAGAAGGTGGGCTTCCGGCAGGTTTTCACAATTTGTTCCTAATTGTTTCCAGAGGAAGGCAACCGCATCGAGACGCAGGACCTCCACACCGGCATTGGCAAGGAAGAGCATCTCCTCTGCCATACGGTTGAAAACCACCGGATTAGAGTAATTTAAATCCCACTGGTTAGAGTGAAAAGTCGTCCATACCCACTTTCCCACATCCGGGAAATAGGTGAATGCCCCTGGATGCTCTTCGGGAAATATTTCCCGCAGGGTTCGTTCATAGGCATCCGGCATCGTCCGATCGTCAAACATATAATAATACGCTTGAAAGTCGGGATCTCCCGCACGTGCTTTGAGCGCCCATTCATGTTCGTTAGAGGTGTGATTAAAAACAAAATCCAACACCAGGCTGATTCCCTCTGCACGCAGCATTCTGGCCAGGTCGGTCAACTCCTTCATGGTGCCAAGCGCAGGATTGACCTCACGGTAACTGGAAATAGCATAACCCCCATCATTTTCCCCTTCCGGGCAGCGAAACAATGGCATCAAATGCAGGTAAGTCAATCCCAATTCTTTGAAGTAAGGTATTTTTTCTTGGATACCTCGGAGGGTTCCGGCAAACAAATCCACATAGCACACCCCCCCAAGCATTTGATTCGATTGGAACCAATCCGGACGATTTTCCCGCTCGGCGTCTAAGGTTTTCAATTCTGGGTTTCGTTGGATCCAGTAATCACCAAGCACTTCCAGTAATTCTTCAAGATGATAAAAGAAATCGTAATGCGTCCCGTAAAGGTGATGAAGAATACGAAAAAGATCTTCAAAATGCTGCTCAAGACGACTTTCAAAAACTTGCCAATCCCGCGAATGAGCGGTAATGTAATCGGCAAACCGCGCCTTGAGACGCGGTTGAAGCCGATCCAGAGTTCGTTTCGCCTCTCTGGAAAGATTCATGCATCCGATTCCTTTCTGTTCTGTTCTATCCTTTCACAGAACCCGCCATCAAACCGCGCACGAAGTAACGTTGCAAGGCAAAAAATACCGTCAAAGGTAAAATCATACTGACAAAAGCACCGGATGTAAGCAAATGCCAGTCCTGTCCTTTCTCTCCAACCATAGCAGCCAATGCACTGGTAACCACCCGGTTTTGGTCACCCAAGAAGACCAGAGCCACCAAATAGTCGTTCCATACCCACAAGAATTGAAAGATGGCAAAAGATGCCAGTGCAGGTATGGACAACGGTAGAATCAAACGCGTAAAGATGGTAAAGTGTGAGGCACCATCAATAAAGGCGGATTCGAGAATGTCTCGTGGAAGCGATCCGATGTAATTGAATAGGAGATACACCGCCAGTGGTAGCCCAAATCCGGTATGTGCCAGCCACATAGCAAGATATGTCCCATTAAGATTTAATTGGGTGTAATCTCTTAATATTGGTACCAGAGCAATTTGTAAAGGAACAACCAGTAAAGCAACAACCAATGTAAACAACAATTTTCTACCGGGGAAATTAAGCCATGCAAAGCCATAGGCTGCAAAGGCAGCAATCAAAATTGGAATAATTGTCGATGGAACAGCAACAGCAATTGAATTTAGAAACGCGCCGCCCAGATTGTTCCCTTTTCGGGTAATTTCATTCCCGGAAGCATCGCGAAAACGAATCTCTTTACCACTCAACGTGTCCCGGTAATTATCCAGCGTCAGACGTGCCGAGAAACCAACCCAGCGTTTTTCTTCCACAACCACCAAACGCGAGCGTTTATTGCCAATCCATGTGATCCTTCGACCATCCGGTGTAGTAACCCCTTGTCTAAGGGTATTGAAATCCGCAGTGACGCCGGCAATCTCGAAAGGCTGATCCACATCCACGTCCTCAGGCACACGGATTTCTTCGACTTTGACCCATCCGCGATGAGGGAATACCGTCCACCAACCGCTACTATAAATATCTTCGCTGTTGCGGAAAGAGGTAATGAACACCCCAATGGTAGGAATTAACCAAACAAGACAGATCAAAATCAGCACACCGTTTACAAAGATGCTGCCCAGCCGCTTTTGACCCTTTTGACTGGTGTTTGCACCGCTCATCAGAATGCCCTCCTTTCGCGGAACTGGCGGAGATTGTAGATCATCACTGGAATGACTGCAATCAAAAGCACAATCGCAATCGCCGATGCTCTGCCAGAGTGGTTATACGTAAATTGTTGGAGGTAAAACTCATTGGCGATCACATTCGTGCCGTAATTTCCCCCCGTCATAACCCGTACAATATCAAACAATTTCAAGCTGAAAATAACAATGGTTGTGGTGACAGTTAAGAGGGTACTTTGGATTGTGGGTACCATGATTCGAAAGAACACCTGAAATTCGTTGGCTCCATCCACCCGCGCAGCCTCTAAAAGTTCCGAAGGAATGCCCTTAATGGCTGAGGATAAGATCACCATGGCATAGCCAGTTTGCAGCCAAATCATAATCACGATTAGAAATAGATTATTAATCGGAGGGAGTAAGAGCCAGGGTTGTGCCTTCCCGCCAAAGGCTATGACGATTGCGTTCAGCAAGCCAATTTCCTGAATTCCGACCCCCTCGCCTCGATAGGCATAGACAAATTTCCAAATCACACCCGCGCCGACAAAGGAAATAGCCATCGGCATAAAGATAATGGCTTTGTAGACCTTTTCCAGCGGTGTTCGGTCAGCAAGTACCGCGATCAGCAGCCCTAATCCAACACTGAACCCGGTTCCCAAAATCATCCACAATAAATTATTGCGAAAAGCCTCCAACATGACCCGGTCAGTGAACGCAAATATATAATTTTCAATCCCGACAAAACTTCTCCCCAAGCCATCCTGAAAACTCAATACCAACGTCCGGATAGTCGGCAAGAACAGATACCAGAAAAGAATCGCGATAGCGGGACCGATGAAGATAAAGGGTTGAAGTCGGCGGACCCACTCCCCTGAGAGTTTTTCCACAAGCCAGTTAGATACCCCATACAGGAGCGCTACCCCTCCCACTCCCCAAACAATTGCAACCAGGACGATGATCAATTGAGGGGCGTTGCTATCTCTCAAAAAAATGAAACCACGCCATAACACCAGAAAGGTGACCAATGGGACAAAAATTGAAACCAGTAATCTCCCCACCCCGGTGGTCAACCAATTGATTAATTGGTTTCCCGCAGTTAATCTTGGCTGGTTTTGCATGTTGCGCTCCTTTCTCTAAAGAAGGAATCCTGTCCTTAATAAAAATTATATAATTTTCTGGGGAGAAGAGGGGCAGGTTATCCCCTATCAGCATCACCTGCCCCTCCAACTTGCATAGATTGTAAAGCGAATTTAGACCTTTACTGGTGGTTTACTTTGGCCAGGAAGCATCAATATCTCTCAGCGCAGTATCCAGATCAATTGCACCGGAGACATATGAAGTCATGCTCTTCCAGAAGGAACCAGCACCCACCGCACCGGGCATCAGGTCCGAGCCGTCAAACCGCACGGAAGTGGCGTTGAGGATGATCTCGGCAACGCCGCGGTCAACTTCATTGGAGTACCAGTCAAGGCTGGAATCGAGATGAGGCGAAATCGCACCACCAGCACGCACCCAACCTTCAACCGATGCACCGGTAGTAAAGTATTCCATGACTGCACGGACTTCGGGGCGGTCATTGAACATCGCGTAGATATCGCCAGCCACTAAGACGGGCTTCCCGTAAGCAGGGTCAATCGGCGGCAGGTAGAAGAAGTCATAATCAACACCAGCGGTCAAACCTTCGGGGAAGAAGGTGGTAATGAAGTTGCCCTGTTTGTGCAGCCAGCACTTGGGCGGATTGTCAAACATGGGTTTCGGGGCATCCCCAAAGAAGGTAGTGGCAATTGCCTGCCGGCCACCATACACATACCCATCTGTGAACCAGATTTCGGTGACCTTTTCAATGGCATTGCGCACTTCGGGTGAATCGAACTTCAATTCACCTTTCACCCATTTATCATAATTTTCAAGCGAAGTGGTGCGCAGCATCGTTTCTTCGATCCAGTCGGTCATTGGCCAACCGGTGGCAGCACCCGACTCAATCCCCACACACCATGGAGCATCGCCGTCATTCTTAATTTCTTCGCTCAATGCCAGCAGTTCCTCCCAGGTGGTAGGGATTTTGTAGCCGGCTTCGTCAAAAGCTTTCTTCGGATACCACACCAAAGATTTGCCATTGACACGGCCCCACACACCTGCCATGATCTTACCATTGGGGCTGTCCATCATAGCCATATCCAACCAGGATTGATTGTAATTTTTCTTCAATTTTTCCATATCGAGGAAGGTGCTGACATCAATGGCTTTGCCCTTGGCCGCAAAGGTCGCCAGCAAACCCGGTTGAGGAAAGTCTACGATGTCGGGGGGATTGCCACCATCAATACGGATGGAAATGGATGCTTCAAATTCCTTTGAACCTTCGTATTGAATGTCAATGCCGGTTTGATCTTCAAAATTCTTGATGGATTGTTCAAACTTGACCGCATCGTTATCGGTGAACGGCCCGGCCATGGTTACAACCGTGCCTTTAAATTCACCTGCAAATGCGCGGTCAAGATAGGAACCACCAGCCGCGGCAGGCGGTTGAGTCGGTTCAGCCGTCGGTTGCGCGCAGGCAGCCAGTACCAGCGCAGCCACCATCAAAATTGCCAAAACTTGCCAGAAACGGTTTTTCATTTTCTCCTCCAAAATTTCAAAATTTGGACTGAACAACACGCCAATTTGGCCATCTCCAGATTCTTACAATTTCATTCTTTTCGACCGATCACCTCCTTTCAGGGGTTTAATCATTCCAACTCATGTTGTCCCGCGTTCGATCAACGACAACGGTAATCGTATATGCTGAATCGGACGGGTTGAGTCAAGCATGCGCGAAAACAGCAGCTCAGCGGCTACCCGTCCGGATTCATCCAAGGGCTGACGGACAGTGGAGAGTTCCATGTAATCGGCAATGTCCAAATCATCAAAACCTAAAATAGCCACATCATCCGGAATGCGTAAACCCAATTGCTTCACAGCCTTGATTACCCCAATGGCTTGAAGGTCAGTCGCCGAGAAGATTGCAATTGGCAATTTTGCAGTTTTCAATCTTTCCAAAGCCACAAAACGGGTTGCATCCACATGGTACGGAGTTTCCCAAATATGGTCATCCGAAAATTCGACATTTGATTCGGATAATACCTGTTGAAAACCTTTCAAACGAGAACTAATCGGATTAATTCCGTATTTTGGGAAGTTCGTTTCCCCCACAAAGGCAAAGTTTGAGTAACCCTTGCCTTTAAGAAAACGGGCAGCCATTTTCCCGCCTTCCTCATCATCAATTTCCACACTACTGAACATATTGAGAGGATACTCTATTAAAACGGTTTCTAATTTATGTTGAATGATTCGTTCGGCGGTTTTTTCGTCCACCCGCACAGAGATCAGAATCAAACCATCCAGGTTATGAGTCAATGGAATAGTATCCAGATAGTGTTGCAATCGTTCGAGGGTATCTACTGTAAAAATTACCAGTTCGTAGTTCGACTCCGTAAGAACAGAGGCAACTCCCCGCAGCCGCTGGACAAAAGATGGCGCAGTAAAAAAGGGAGTAATCACACCCACCCTCCCCGAAGATCGCAGCGCCCTGGCACGAGCTTCGGCTTTAGGGATAAAACCCAATTCATCAATGGTAGCCAGGACATGCAATCGGGTGGATTCGTTGACTCGTTCGGGATTATTAAGAACCCGCGACACCGTGGAAATGCTCACTCCCGCTGAACGGGCGACATCATAAATGGTGGGGGTATTTTTTCGGGAAAGCATTCTTAACGGGGTAATTTTAGACAGAGTAATTTAGCAAAAAGACTGAAAGTACTTTTATGAAAGCACTTTCAGTATAGCAAAATTATAATCCCCTTGTCAATACAAGGGGAGAATTTTTTAAGATATCTTAAGTGTTCAATCGTTTACTGGTTCAACCAGTATTCCTTCCGCTACACTTTTTTCAAAAGCCAATTCCATTTGTTCTACTTGAATAACCGTGACCGGTGTTTGGGAAATAACACGAACACAACGACCGGGAATTAAACCGTAGGATTGCAAATGCCCACGAAAAGGAGGATGTAATCTTTCCAATTCTCGAATGACCACTTCACGTCCCGGAACAACCTGACATAATGCCAGGCAATGATCATTGGTCTCGTAGCCGCGCGCACACCGTTGTCGTTTTCTATGATGAAACACGTCCGCCTCCAGAGATTAGTTTTTTTGCGATCCCCACCACCCATGATCGCTGAATATGGATATTCGAGCTTCCACATCTTGGGCAACAAGTCATCGTGCAGCCTCGATGAAGCGGGCAATTACCGCAGGCAGGGTTTTCCAAAGGATCATACTCCATACCGCACACAGAGCATCGGATCAGATCCATAGACTGGGTTTCAGAATTGACATTTGATACTGGTTTCATAATCAGGAACCCCACCCAAATCCACTTAACAACCTCATCAGTAATCCCCCAATCAAAACTGAGAAGGGGATGATAAAAGCCACCATGCCCAATCCGATTTTCCAACCCCGCTCTTTAATCATCATAAATACCGAGGCAATACAGGGGATGAAAAGGGTTATCGTCGTAATGGATACGAGGGCTTGTAAATCACTCAAATGACCTTGCGATTGCATCACAAAAAAGCCAGTTGCAGCGAAATCTCGTCGCAAAAACCCCATCAACAGAGCAGAAGCGGCTTCGGGAGGCAATCCAAGCCAGCCAGTAACAATTGGTTTGAATGTTTCGATCAAGGCTGGCAACAGGTGAATCGTATCCAGTACGAACAAAATAATCGTCCCCAATAAGAACAAAGGCACAGCTTCTTTGATATACCACTCTAATCTGGCTAGGGTTTTGAAGATCACATTCGTGAAAACCGGCATTCTCAACGGGGGGAGTTCGACTATCAAAGGCGTCCTTTCTCCCGGAAAAACCTTCGCAGCCAGCCATCCAACCAGTATTAAGACCAGGAAAATCACCCCAACCCAAATTAGCGTGGCCTGGAAAGAGATTGCTGCCAACATCCCCATGACGACCCCCAATTGGGCCGAACAAGGAACTGCCAGCGCCAGCAGTAAGGTGACCAAGATACGATCTCGCCGATTGTTCAAAATGCGAGTCGTCATGGTTGCCATCGTCACACAACCCAGCCCCAATACCATCGGTAAAACCGCCTGACCATTCAACCCAATCGTCGAAAACAGGCGGTTACTTAATACCGCCACACGAGGCAAATAACCCGAGTCCTCCAAGATTCCGAAGGCAATAAAGAAGGTCAGCACGATTGGCAAAAGGAGAGCCAGCGCATAAGTCACTCCCATCGTCCAAAGACCATACTCACCAACCAAAAAATTCCGGACCAGTTCCCATGGAATGATTTTTTCACTCACAGCGATCAACCATGGGTTGATGATTTCCCCAAACAACTGTTCTTCCAGTAAACCGACCAACGTGCCTGCGCCAAAAACCCCCACAAACCAGTACATGGCATACAAAACCAACAAAAGGATGGGAATACCCCATACAGGGTGAATAGTCAAGCGACTCAAACGGCTCCCGTTGGGATTCGAGTTCTTTGCCTCTTGTAATGAGTCTCGCACCATCTGTTCTATGAAACTTTCCCGGCTTGTTTGGATGAGAAGATCCACCCCTTCGGGATATTTTTCAATCAAATCGTTGCGAATTTTGAAAAATTGATCCTGAACTTTATTCGCAGTATTTTCCTCAACCCATTTTTCGCAGACCGCATCCTTTACAAACCACAATAAAGAGAAGGCCCGTTTGGATATAGGCGGGTCGAATTCCAGTTGCTCAATCTCCTTTATCGCTTGTTCCACATCCGGGGGGTATTGAATTTCAAGTTTAACCGGTCTGGCAGACCGAATTGACCTTTCAACCTCTGCAATTCCGCTACCCCTTGTGGCAACGGTCTGGATAATCGGAATTCCAAAGGCTCGTTCCATAACCTCAGTACGAATTTCCAAACCTCGCATACGCGCTTCATCCATCATATTTAAAGCCAGGATCAAAGGCACACCCATTTCGGCCAGTTGAATGGTGAGATGCAATGTTCGACGTAAATTTTTTGCATCGCCCACCTGAATCACCGTGCGTAAATCATTGTTGAATAAGACCCGTTCGGTGACCTGTTCATCCTCGCTGCGAGAGGGAAAACTGACGACCCCCGGTGTATCAATGAGAGTCACCCCCTCCATTTTTCGCAATTTCCCTTGTGAAACTTCAACCGTAGTACCCGGATAATTTGAAACCATCACATATTGACCGGTAAGGCGGTGGAACAATACCGACTTTCCGACATTTGGGTTCCCAACCAGTGCGATATAACGACCACCGAGATATGGATTGGTTTGTTGCATAGCGTGACAGGCAGCCATAAATACCTCAAAAAGATTATGTAAGATTTAAGCATTCCGCACATAAACCATAAAAGACCAGTGTGGCATTTTCAACTTTTCCGCCGAAGCAATCCACAAACTGGGTTTTCACAACTTCAATGAGCGGCGTATCAAATTCGGTGATTTGATTGCATTTTTTGCATCGAAAATGAAAATGATCTTCTCCTTGCTCAACCACCGGGTCAAATCGCTCCAACCGTGGATCATCGTCAAAACGACGAGCATTGACCAGCCCATGTTCTTCCAGCCAGCGCAGTGTTCGATAAACCGTAGATAGATTCAAGGCTGGATTTTTCTCCCTGACCTTTTGGTAGATTTCTTCCGCAGTGGGATGATCTGCACATTCAATGAGAGCCTGTAAAATCATCCTCCGCTGAGTGGTCATTCTGCCGCCCGTGGCGTGAATTTGCGACTCCGCAGCATTTACCAAATTGAATTCCATAAAATTACCTCGTATCAATTTATTGCAAATTATTTGCAATAGTCACATGTATTGTATTGAATTCCCCCGCTATGAGTTAGTGTTATACATCACTAACCCGTTGAATGATTGTCATATATTTGGAAAAAATTAAACAAACAACAAACTGTTTTCCAATTTCAAAAGGAATAACTTTTTCTCTACCCCACCCCCATAACCAATCAAGTTCCCGTTGGATCCAACAACCCTATGACAAGGCACAATGATTGGAAGGGGGTTTTGTCCATTGGCTTTCCCTACAGCTCGTATGGCCTTTATATCCCCAACTCTCTCAGCTAATTGTTTATAGGAAATCGTCGTCCCGTAGGGTATTTTGATCAATTCTCCCCAAACTTTTCGTTGAAAGGCACTCCCTTCAAGATATATCGGTAAATCAAAAGACCTTAATTCCCCCGCAAAGTATGCTTCTAACTGCTGATGGGCTTGCTTAAAAAGGGGTATCTCCTTCCGACCTTCCAATGGCAATTCAAACGGAAAAAACGACAGCCTGCGCAGGAATTCCCCGTCAGAAGACAACAAAAGTTCCCCTATGGGGCTTTGCATGACGTAATAAAACATTAAGGCTACTCCAATGAACGGTAATTTGTATTAGTATATCTTCAATTGACCGGAATGGCGTAGATGAATAGCCGTCCCCAAGATGGATTTCCATCCCTCGAAATACAAGTTTGCAGCGTCAGATGTTTTTCACCCATGTAAAATTTTGCAAATAGCTGGGCAGTGCCTATAATATCGGCAGTCTCTAAATCCTGGTATTTTTCCACCCCATCAATATTGACCAACTGATACGAATAAATCTCAATGACCTGGTATTCCGTTGTCTTGCCCTTTCCATCCAACAGGAAAACCCGCATTCCCGGTTTAATTTCAAAAAACAACTTGCCCGCCAGATGATTGTGCGCCAGCAGGCCAACCACGCCCGGAGTGGTTAACATGAATTGAGTAATTGCATCCGCATCGTTCGAGATAAATTCATAATCGCCCGAGGGTTGCGGGACAACCGGTTTTGCCAGCAGTTTTTCTACATACAAACCGGTAATGCGGTTTTCCCCATTCTTAACTGTGTCCGCAAATTGGGTCAGGCTGGGAAAGCTCGCTTCCGGCTCCGAATTTGCATTATTGAAACTTCCATTGGTTAAGAGTGGTAGAAAGACCTGAAATCCGCCCGAATCCGCCGAAACCGGTTGAGGGAGAGAAAAAACAGTTACTCCAATCCACCAGAATATCGTCATTACCAGCGTAAAAATCAAAGAGCGCCTCATGCCAATCTCTTTCTGACAAAGGCGCCCGGTAAAAGCCGACCACGGCCAATTTAAATAAATACAGCAGGATTCCCCTGCCTGTAATTGGATGCATGGAATCGCGTTTTCGGCGGCCTGGCAGTCATAGGCATAAAAGCCCTTAGACCCATAGCTTTGCGTCGCCGGCTTTCGCCGGGTTTGCCTTTGTCGTTACGGATTTAAATACGGTTTTCCTTGTTCTGCCCGGATTAGATTGACCCTAACCGTTTTCGTATTAATCCAGGAACTCTTATATGATTTATAGGCAGAATTTATTAAAACTTAATAGACAAAAACTTACAAATACCTTACAGCCACTTTCAAATTAGTGAGTTACTCAGCAGCGCGCAGTGTGAACCAGAATCGGCTTCCCTCACCGGGTCTGCCGCGACTGTCAACCCCCACTCTGCCGCCCATTTTTTCAACGATCCGAGCAACAATCGAAAGCCCCAATCCATGACCTTCTGCTCGGCTGCGGTCAATTCGGCTAAAATCCTGGAACAATTTTGCCTGATTTTCCGGGCTTATCCCATCCCCGTTATCCTGAATCCAGAACCGGATAAAACCATCCCCATCCGCAATAGCCCCCAGCTGCACAATCGGTGGTGTACCGCCGTACTTGATGGCATTGGTGATGTAATTCGCCCACACTTCTTCTACCCAGGGGGCATGCCCCATTGCAATTGGCCATTGATGGGGCATACTGATCTGTGCTGCATTGTCTTCGATCACGAAATTTAATCGGGTCAGAACTTCTTCGACAACCCTTTGCATATCCAGGGGAACCAATACTACTTCCTGACTACGCAAACTCGCCAGTGTCAAAAGTTCCTGTATGATTTCGGCTTGCTTTTGAACAATTCGTTGTAACTGATTGTTGAGTTGCAAAATTTCATCGGGAGCATTAATCGCCTTTAATTTCAATTCCATAATATGCGCCAGAATCGCTTGATTCTGCAAAGGGGCTTTTAAGTCATGGGCTACCATACGGGCAAATGCATTTAAATCACCAATCAATTGCTCGCGTATGGCAATCTCCTTCTGCAATTGTTCGTTAGCGGATTGCAATGCGCGTTGTGCTTGAATACGTTCCTGAATCTCTTGCTCTAAGGCGATATTTTTTAATTGCTCTCTTTCAGCCTCTCGTCTGGCTTCTTCCACCTGATAAACCACTTCCAGGTTTTTTAATTTTGTTTCCGACTCATCGTTGAAGACTTCTTCTTTGATCTCGTGGAATCGTTCATAATGAGCCAGCGCGCGTTGAAATTGGACTGCCTGCCGGTAAACCGAAGAAAGCAACTGGTGACATTGAACCTGCTGCCCTCGTGACTTAATCTTTTCGCTGATTTGTAGCGCTTCATGGAGCGGCTCTAGCGCCTGACCCGGTAATTCTTGTTCAGCATACACTTGCCCAATTCGGACGAGAGACACAACGCTCTCAAAAGGCGATAATATCTGTCGGGAAATCCTGAGCGCATCTTCAAAACATTCCAGCGCCTTTGGATAATCCTTCATAATCTGATAAGCCCGCCCCAGGGAATTAAGGGTTCTGGATTCGCCCCATTTTTCTTGTAAGTCTACGAATAAATTGAGACCTTTGATGCCAGCACTCAGTGCCATTCCGGCATTCCCCAGCCCGCTATAAACCAGACAGGATTTTTCCAAAGCTTCTGCTTGCAGGTACAAATCCTGACTGATCTCAGCATCTTTCGAAGCCCGCAAAATATATGGGAGCGCACGAGTAAATTCTTCTCTTTGTAAATAAACGCTTCCCAAATTGATTAATAAATGACCTTCTACAACTCGATCCCCAACTTCCTGTGCCAATTCCAAACCGCTCAGAGTATATTGAAGAGCGTTTACAAAACTGGATAAATACAGATGAACTTGCCCCAATAACACATACACCCAGGCCAATTGTTTCTTAAGGTCAACCTTTTCGTAGATGGATTGAGCCTGTTGAAGAGCGCTGATCGCCTGATCAAAATACCCCATTTGCAGATATAGTTTTCCCAGCGCCTGGTGACAATCCGCAAATCGTTTAAGCTCATCATCCGTTCCGGCCGGATATTTTTCTAACCATTTTTTTGTCGTTTCCAGGATCTCAAGAGCCTCTGTAGGATTTTGATAACGCAACGCAAAAGCACGCTGTAACGCCGAGGAGATCATTTCCTCTTCATTACCCGGCTCACGAAGCAGAATATCCCGGTCCACAGAGTCGGACATGATTGAATTCACAGCCAAGTGTACGCTTTCTTACAATGTTAGCACAGAAAATTTTAACCATGGTGATATTGAATAACAAATACATCCAAACCCCGACATTATGGTGCAGGATTTGAGCCAAATTCAACTCTCTGCGTTCGATATTACTTTTCAGCTAAAACAATTACCTTATCCTTTTCAGTAAAAACCACTTCATCCCACTTATCAGGATTGATCTTGACCCCAAACGACCGTTTCGCATCTTCGGAGAGTGAGGATAATCGGTAGCCAATTGCTGTTTCCCCCTTTCGGGCAGCCGATTCCAGCAATGTATAAAAATTTAAGGCAACACCCGTTTTTACATATTGAGTTACTGGTTTCAAGTAAATTTCTGAGCCTTGCGGGTTGAACAGATCTTCATACACGGCATTTCTTCGGCGGTCAGCAACAATTTGAGCCATCATCAAACTAATTAAACGGTCACTTACAATAAAATCATCCGCCTTTGCAACCTCCGCAAGCCGGCTGTTGCGGCCATCTAAAATTTCAGTCGCAATGGAGGGTTTGGAATGAGCATTTTCGATTATGTCTCGCACATGCAACAATGTAAATAAAGTATTGGAGTCTATTTGCTGAATGGACGAGGCTTGATCCTCATTACTGAGCAAAATTATGTGATTGTATTTTGGCAATTTCAATCTATCCAATTCAGACCGATCCAGAATTGATCTTTGTTCAAAACTGATTTTTATATTGAAGTCTGAAGCGATTTCTTCGAGTTCCTTTCGTAAATCGAATTTATCGGTAACGATGCAAACCTTTGATTTTGGTTGAAAATAATTGTTCAATTCCCTTAACAATTCATACCCACGGTCACTCCAACCCAGGATGATGACACTTTCACTCGATCGTGGTGGAAAGTGATTAGAGACAATCCATTCATCATGGATTGGGGTGCGTTCACCACGAACTAATCCATGCTCATCGCTGGAAATCACGATGAGTTGATCTCCAGCGCGAATTATTGATTCCATAGGCGGGTTAAGTGTTACCCGATCACCTTTTTGAAGTCCAATAACCACTCCTTTTTGAAACGTGCTTAATGCCTCTCGGTAGGTTCGGCCAATCAAAGCAGCGTCTTCAACAAAATAAATCTCATCCCCGGTGAAATCTAATAAATCGGAATAAACTACCGAAAGCCCTGGTTGATTGCAACTTTGCGCCAGCAATCGAGCAATCACCTGACCGGAATAAATCCATTCAACCTCTCCCTCACCAACAATCTTACCCAATGCCCGGTTTTGTTTTTCCCTTAAAGAGGCAATAATTGTAAAGGGACGCCCCCTTCGGTCATGGCTTTTGGTTATCGCAAGCACTGTTTTTATCACTTCGGCATCTGGATTTTCGCCCTCCGGTGTAAGGACAAGGATGCCGCTTGCCTCGTTCAGATTGGTCAACTCCAAATCACTCATTTCAATAGGACTGCCGCTCCGGCAAACCACCTTTCGGAGAGACTCTGCTCCTATTCGACTTCGGATTTGATCTTCCATTTCAACTTTATCGTGATTACCGAGTAAGACAATTTTTTGATTTTTCTTCCCTTCCTGGGCAATGAATAACTGAGGGATAATCGTAAAAACTTGTTCGGACCATCCCAATACCACAATATGATCTCTTTCGATTACGGCAGATTTACCCCGTCGTAAATTTTCAATTTTTTGGCTAATGGCGTTTGAAATAATACCGATCAGGTTCGACACAATAAAAATACTCGCCAGGGTAAGTCCCAATGTTAAGAATCGAAATATCCAAACGGACTCTCTCCCCGCTACAGACCCTTCACCCAAACTGGCAAGAAACGTGAACCATAACCCCTCAATAAAGTCAAAGGGGGGTTCACCTCCTGGTGATAATCGGCCCACCACAAGAACCAGGGCAGTAATAAGTGAAAGAACTACTGTAAATAAAGCCAGCGCTCCAATCAACACCCCAGGACCAAGGGAGAACAAATAATCAAAATAATACTGAAGTTTTTTACCCCAACTGGTTTTCATTGCTGTCTCCAACTTTAGAACTATTTTTATATATATTACTATAATGCTAAAATTTATCAACAAGTAAGATTTAAGAGATTATATTTTTCTTATACAATAGTTTGACGAGAGAATTTTTGAACGTAAAATAAAAAAGTAAGGTTATTTTTACAATGAGCAGCAATCCCGGATTTTTTCTAAAACCAGAATCAGTTTGGGAATACCCACGTCCGCCGCGGGTAGAAGCAACCAATCTTCACCTGATGGTTATTTTTGACGGAATTAAGTTGGCAGAAACCCGGAAAGCCTTTCGAGTTTTGGAAACGAGTCACCCGCCTGTATATTATTTCCCGCCAGAAGATGTATTGATGGAGTATCTCGTACCTTCTATTCGCCGCTCTTTTTGTGAATGGAAAGGCCAGGCATCTTATTACACGATCAAAACCCCTGGAAAAATAGCCCATAACGCAGCCTGGTATTACCCCCATCCGAATCCGCCTTTCTCGTCCATCGCCCGCTTTATTGCTTTTTATCCGCAATGGATGGATCAATGTTTTGTTGAAGGAGAACTGGTCAAACCGCAGCCCGGTAATTTTTATGGTGGATGGATTACCTCGAACCTGATTGGTCCCTTCAAAGGTGAGGCAGGTAGCGAACTTTGGTAGAAACGCTCATCCAGACCTTGTGGCAAAGTTATTTATACTTCATCGAACGCCAAACTGAATTTTGGGGTGCGGTTGTGGACCATCTGGCATTGGCTGGAATTGCCGTTGGAATTGCTGTTATACTTTGTGTTCCTCTTGGTATCTGGACGTCCAGATCACGATTTGCCTCATTGACCCTTATGAACATCGTAAATGGTTTACGGGTCGTACCCAGCTTGGCTATTTTGTTTTTAATGATTCCCTACCTGGGATTGACCTCCACTTCCGCAATCGTTGCCCTGACAGTTTTGGCAATGCCGCCCGTGCTGATCAATACCGATACCGCGTTCCGTACGCTTGAACCCGCCATTATTGAAGCAGCCCGCGGCATGGGTATGTCGCCTATTCAAAGAATGATCAAGGTTGAGTTTCCCCTTGCAATCCCTGTAATCCTGACTGGCATTCGCATTTCGGCGGTAGACGTTATTGCCAGTGCAACTCTGGCGGCTTTTGTGGGTAGTGGCGGATTGGGCATTTACATTACACGTGGTTTTGCCCTATACGATTACAGTATTCTCTTCGTGGGGGCAATTCCGGTGGCCCTGATCACATTAGCCGTAGAAGGGCTGCTGGCCCTGCTTCAAAAAACATTCCAACCTATTAAGTTATGAAAGGAAATCAAAACGAGGTGTCACATGAAAAAACCGAATTTCTTAAAAATCCTTTTGGGTGCGTTCTTGGCTTTGATCGTCCTGGCATCCTGCTCGCCAACCGCGAACACCCCCTCTCAAACAGTAATTCGGGTAGCATCCAAAGATTTCACTGAACAATTTATTCTGGGTGAAATGTACGCCCAATTGCTGGAGGACAATGGTTTTAAGGTTGAACGAAAGCTAAACCTCGGCGGGACCCCTATTGCTCAAAAAGCTCTCGAGTCCAATGAGATTGACCTTTACCCTGAATATACGGGGACGGGATTATTAACCGTTCTTAAACTTCCTGTCAACACCGATCCTGTCGCAGTCTATAACACGGTTAAAAGCGAATACGCTAGCCGGTTCAATCTGGTTTGGTTGGATCCTGCCCCCATGAACAACACTCAGGCTGTTGCAATGAAACGCAGCAGAGCTCAGGAATTGGGGATTGAGACCGTCTCTGATCTGGTTGCTCAGGCCTCGAATCTTGTCATGGTTGGCCCCCCTGAATTTCAAGAACGCGAAGATGGCTTGCCGGGGATGCGTCAGGTTTATGGCGATTTCAATTTCAAGGAATATAAATCGGTTGACCCCGGCCTCCGTTATCAGGCAATCAATGAAGGACAAGCGGACGTAACCGTAGCCTTTGGGACCGATGGAGAAATTGCCGCTTTTGATCTGGTGATCTTACGGGATGACAAAGGACTTTGGCCTCCTTATCAGGTTGCCCCGGTGATCCGCAAGGATGTGTTGGACGCAAATCCCAAAATTGCTGAAATTTTGAACGGTTTAGCTCCCTTGCTCACAGACGAGGTCATGCAACGATTGAACTACGAAGTATCTGGCAAACAACGCGAGCCTGCTGATGTCGCAAGGGAATTTTTACAACAACAAGGATTGGTCAAGTAGTTGGATATGGCAGGCATTCAATTTGTCAATGTCAGTAAACAGTATCCTGGCGCCACTGCACCTGCCGTTGACAATATCACACTGGAAATACCGGAAGGAGCCATGGTAGTATTATTGGGTCCTTCCGGTTGCGGTAAAACAACCTTACTCAAAATGGTCAACCGGCTGCACGAACCCACCAGTGGAATTATATTTTTGAATGGGGTGGACATTCAATCCATGCCGGTGAACCAATTACGCCGCAATATCGGCTATGTCATCCAACAGGTCGGTCTTTTTCCTCACCTAACCATTGCAAAAAATATTGCTGTTGTCCCGGAATTACTGAGGTGGGAAAGGCAGCGTATTGAAAGACGTATTGATGAGTTGCTCGACCTCGTTCATCTTCCTTTGGACTTCCGCAATCGCTATCCCGCACAACTTTCCGGAGGGCAGCAACAACGGGTAGGACTGGCACGCGCTCTTGCCGCTGACCCTCAGGTTATGTTGATGGATGAACCATTTGGGGCAATTGATGCCATCACCCGTGAAAGTTTACAGGATCAATTGCTCGAACTGCAACGCCGATTGAAAAAAACAATCCTGTTTGTGACTCATGATGTCGAGGAAGCACTGAAATTAGCCGATGAAATCATTGTGCTGGACAAAGGTCGGCTGATACAAAAAGATACTCCCTGTAACCTGCTGGCCAACCCCGCCAGTGATTTTGTCCGTCAATTACTAAATACCGACGATCGCATCCGCCAATTATCTCTGGTCCGCGTTGAAACAGTAATGAAGTCTCTTGATTCGGCCATTCAACCCGACCAACTGCCGCAAGTGCCCCTCGGTACCGACCTCAAACGGGTTCTCTCAGTAATGCTTTCTCCTGGGGTAGATACCGCAGTTGTAATAACCGACGAAGGTGATCCGATTGGCTTTATCACTTTTGAGGAAATTCGGAAAGTCGGCTGTCTCTCGACTTAGAAAATGAATTACCTGCTGAATAATTTCGACTATATCCTGCAATTGACATTCCAACACTTCCAGTTGTCAATTCTACCAGTAGGTATCGCATTTTTGATTGCCTTGCCTCTGGGGTGGTTAATCCATCGTTTTCCGCGTTTAGCTAACTTCCTTATTCCACTCAATAACATTCTTTACACCATTCCCAGTATTGCCCTGATGATTTTTCTTATTCCATTTTTTGGGTTGAATGCCCGTTCAGTGATGGTAGCTCTGGTGATTTACAGCCAGATCATTTTACTGAGAAATATTCTGGCAGGTTTTCGGGGTATTGATCCTTCTATCATTGAGGCAGCGCGCGGCATGGGAATGAGCCGATTTCAAATGGCACTTCGGATTCAAATACCTCTTGCTTTACCTATTATTTTAGCTGGCGTGCGTTTAGCCAGTGTTATCTCGGTGGCCATAGCCACAATTGGCGCCAAGTTTGGAGCCGGCGGCCTTGGCGTTTTATTATTCGAGGGCATTGCTCAAGCCGGCAGGATGGATAAAATCTGGATTGGTGCAATTTTTGTTGGTCTGCTCGCTCTTTTCTTCAATCGGGGGATCTTAGGCATTGAAAAGATGGTCAGCGGCCGTTGGATGCAAGCCCGATAAGTCCTGACAAACCAGCCAATGTGATTTGTACTTCTGATTAAAGCAAGTAGATCACCCGATCCTGAGCACTGAGATGTGCATAGATGGCATCCAGCTGCTCGCGCGATTCGGCCACAAAGGAAACCTTAACCGCAAGATACTTACCGCCGTTGCTCGGCCTTGCTTCGATTCCATCCTCGGTTAGGTCAGGAACATGCTTGCGCACCTCTACCATCACAAATGTGGCAAAATCATCCTGATTTGCGCCAATAACTCTCAGCCGAAAAATGGTCGGAAAATCCATGTGGGGTCGTTCGTATTCCATGACGTGATTATAACGCAGATGAAACCTCATACAAGTACTGGTAACAATTCTTAATTGGCTTTAAAGTTAGAGAAGAAATTAATAAAAAATTATGCGCGAACTTTGCTTATTTCCTCTACATACGGTTTTATTCCCGGGTATGCCTTTGCCGCTTCACATTTTCGAAGCAAGGTATCGTCTGATGATTCAGCGTTGCATCTCTGAAAATCAACCATTGGGAGTTGTCCTGATCAGACAGGGCCTGGAAGCCTTAGGTCCCCTCGCAAAACCTTACACTGTCGGGTGCACCGCCAATATCATTCAAGCCGAAAGACTGGAAGATGGGCGCATGAATATCCTCACGATTGGCGAGGAACGTTTCAAAATTAATTCCCTGAATTATGACCTCCCTTATCTGACTGCCATGGTTGAGATATTCCCAATGGAAGAACCGCACACGATTGCCGTTGCACGTGGCGTTCGGGCATTTCAACCGTGGATCTATCGTTATTTGCAGACCCTCAACAAGCTTTCCGATGAAGAATTACACGTTGAAATCAACCATCTCGACCTCCCCGAAGATCCTCTCATCAAATTGTATATGGCGGCTTCCTTGCTTCAAATTCCCCTTCACGAGAAACAGGATCTACTCGAATCCGAGACAACCGCTCACCTGCTATATAAACTGACCCGCCTTTATAGGCGGGAAATTGCGGTTCTCAAACACTTGATGAAATCTACCCCAACTCAGGCTAATCTTTCAGCCTGGTTGAATTAAGAAATCACTCGGATATCACCTGAAAATCACCACCACCGGGGTGAAAAAGGATTTACGCAAAAGGGGTATAATCATTTTACAAAGTCTATCTTCATTACCCAAAATCCTAGTTTCGGTGAGGCTGACAAATGACTGACAGAACTTTTGACATCGCAATCATTGGGGGTGGGATTGTCGGAATGGCGACAGCGTTAGCCCTATCAAAACAAACTTCAGCCAGTATTGCGGTGCTTGAAGCAGAAAAAAAACTTGCCGCTCATCAAACCGGGAATAACAGCGGTGTTATCCACTCTGGCATTTACTACAAGCCCGGTTCACTCAAAGCCCGTAATTGTGTTGAAGGCCGACAGGCCTTATATCAATTCTGTCAGGAACATAATATCCGCCATGAAAACTGTGGCAAAGTGATTGTAGCCACCACGCCGGATGAGTTACCCCGCCTTGACGCCTTGTTCGAACGCGGGCAAGCAAATGGGCTGACCGGTCTACGCCGCCTGACACCAGCCGAAATCAAAGAGTATGAACCTCACGCCACCGGTCTAGCCGGCATTTACGTGCCTCAGACCGGAATTGTGGATTATGTCCAGGTTGTCGAAAAATACGCTGAAATTTTCCAATTAGAAGGTGGTCAAATTTTCACTAATAGCACCTTTCAATCGCTGACTAGCAAAGGAGATGAGCTCGTTCTCAATACCACAAATGGTGAATTCAGGACTCGCTATTTGATTAATTGTGGAGGTCTGTATTCGGATCGAATCGCCAAAAAATGCGGAGTCAATCCCGGTTTACAGATTATTCCATTCCGTGGGGAATATTACGATATCGTCCCCCAAAAACATTATCTGGTCAGGAACTTAATTTACCCCGTACCCGATCCACGATTCCCATTCCTTGGGGTACATTTTACCCGCCGGGTAACCGGCGGCATTGAAGCCGGCCCAAATGCCGTTTTGGCATTCAAACGAGAAGGTTATAAATTGAGCGATATTTCCATAACAGATATTTTGACTTATGCCACCTTCATTGGTTTTTGGCGAATGGGATTAAAGTACTGGAGGATGGGATTTGAGGAATTTTATCGCTCTCTCTCTAAACGAGCTTTTGTTTCTGCTTTGCAAAAGTTGATTCCGGATTTAGGAATGAATGATGTTCATCGCAGTGGCGCAGGTGTTCGCGCTCAGGCACTGGAACCGAATGGAGCGCTGGTAGATGACTTTCGGATAGTTGAAGCAGCTGGTATGATTCACGTTTTGAATGCCCCTTCTCCAGCTGCAACCGCCTCTTTAAGCATCGGTAAGACTATCGCCTCCATGGCGATCCGAAATTTCAACTTAAGGGAAAAGCAACCAGCATCTCAAACCAGCGGGTGAAGCGAGTCGACTCCGTAAAGCCGAATTGATCTACCATTCTCAAAATACTCATAAATCGGCATAAGCAGAATATGATCCTGTTGGTGTTGTTTGGCATGTTGATTTAGGGTCTGGAGCGAATTTCTTATCAAAATCCCTCTTTCCACCCCAAAACGGTAAGTAAAAAATCCCGGATTTTCCCGTTCCAGATAATCGAGGATCGAGTCGGTTGCCGTAATCACCTCTTCACCTGCTATTGGCTCGCCTATTTTCTGCAAACACCCCACCGGTAAACCCAGATTTCGTTTGAAAGTATCCAGCAGAACCGGGTAATGGAATAAAATACCCAACCCAAGCCGCGTTTCTTCTTCCAGAATTATTTTTTGATCTGACAGAGTTCCGTTTTTTCGAACGAAAACCTCGATATCAAAGTATTCGTGTTCTTTTCGAGAAGTTTTTTGTTCTTCCTCCGGTAACAATTCGGCAATTCGCGACATGACCCGTAATGAAAAACGCTCAAGTTCACTTTTCGAAGGGGCTTGAGTTTTTTCCCCACCCGTCATCCAGAGAGGATCGCCCACCCTTATTGATATTCGCGGCCGCTTTAAGCGAATCATCTTTGTTAATGCACCTCTTAAGCCGCCAAACCCAATGGGGTAAACCGGTGCACCCGATAAGTAACTCAACACCGCCACGCCACTTCTACCGCTCTGAATATCAGCACCCCAAATGCCCCCTTGAGGGAAAATCCCCACCACCCCGCCAGCCTTTAAAACCTCTACGGCGGCATAAATTGCTTTCCGATCTACATTCCCGCGCTTAACCGGGATAAATTGATATAAATGGGCAAGCCAAGCAAATCTTGGATCAATCGGCACATCACCAGTACCAATAAATTCAACAATGGCGGGGGAATAAACCGCCATTAAAAGAACTTCGATGATGTTTTCATGATTGCCTGCCAAAATAGCTGGCCCTTTCATGGGCAGGCGCTCAAGACCATTGATCTTAATTTCGGCCAGACAAGGCAAGAGGAGTCGCCCAATTGTGGTCAAGGCTCTCCGCCAAATCACATTTCTCGGATATTGTATCGTTTGATTCATCGTCCAAAAATGAGCAGAGCCAGCCGGGCTGGCTCTGCTCTCCAATTTTTCGACCCCTAAACCAAAACTTCGTCCGGTACCCGCATGACCTCGTTCGCTTTGATAACTTCTTCTGGCACATCGAAGACCAAGTCGGTGCCGGCCATCTGGCGGATGTAATCTTTTACGACCTTATCCCAGTATTTCTTGGTGACATAATACACGCGGGCTCCGCCCAATTCGTGTTGATATTCCGGCCACGGGTAACTCGGTTGTGCCATACCGATCCCCCAGCGCATCCACCCGTTATAGCTTTCATACGTAGCCCACCACTCTTTATTGCCTAAAATTTCAAACCCATAATAGGCTTTGGCGTAGTACATTACCGCTCCAATGCGGCCACCTCGAATAAGCGCCATCGTGTGCAGACTGATATTAATGTCCTCGTTCAGGAGACGCCCATTCGCGAAACCGGCCCACAAACCGTCAATCAACCCAACCAGTGTATAAGGATCCTTGAGGCGTTTGCGATACCACCCCAAAATTTCGGCATAGACACGAGCGCCAACAATATCGTAGAAGTCATGATCCACTTCCATGACCTTCTTCATGTATTCCAGCATCATTGGGGCTTCTTCCAGCTTAGCCTCACGAATATACATGACCCGCCCGTCTTTCAGGGTCACCATAGCACCCGGCCAGGGTTTGAGGTCCATAGGCGTAGCCTGCAAAATAGGTTCGATCTCCTCCACATCGAAGGTGATCTTTGGTTCACTGACTTTTTCGGGGGTTGGTAATCTCATCGTATTCCTCCAGAATTAGAATTGAAGTGGATTTAGGATAAATTGGCTTTAGAAATCGCGTTGATGCTCTCGATATGAGCGGGATTGAAAGCATCACCGAATTTCGTCTTGGGAAGTTCGGCTTTCTTTTTCATCAATTCTTCGTACTCGTCATCGTTGACCATGGCCACACAACGGCCAATGCTGGCTTCTCCATCCACAAATCGCCACGGGAAGAAGCCAACCGTGACACGGCGATTTAACAAAAGGTCAATATCCCCGCCAATACATTCAGCGTGAATGATCCCGTAAGGGAACATTTCAAGGTGCATCAACTGATACTTACTATCGTCAAAAAATTCCGCCAGCCCCATACCGAATTTCTTTCGGAACACTTTTTCGGCTTGACGCGCCTGACGCGGCATCCAATCACGAATAATGGTGTTCATCGGATGATCAGCACTGCCGCAATCCACACCGATCCAACGGAGTTTTTTGGCTTTTGCCCAGTCCGCAAATTCGCGGTCCGGGCCCGGGTGCATCACCATGTAGCGCACCTCATTGGCGTGCGGTTGATCCCATCCAAAATGGTGATAGCCGGTGTGAATAATGAGAATATCTCCTTCTTTTACTTCCACCCGTTCCTCGACCATTTTGCTGGTATAAACATCGTAATCACCGCATACATCCGAAAGATCAACAATGGCTGCCTCATGCACCAGAAAATCCATGTCCAGTGATGCCATGTCTTTTCCGGGGGTGTGGAAGTGAATTTCACCGTCCAGGTGCGTACCAAGATGATTGGAATGGGTCAGCACCTGACCATTGGCACCATTCGGGGCAAGCCGCTTAAAGTACTTAACCTGCAAAGGTTCATAGGTCGGCCAGGGTGGGGTACCAATACCGAGCGGAATAGTTAAATCTATCAATTTCATAATCTTTTCTCCTTATTTGGGTGATTTTTAAGAAGGAATTGGTGATTGCTGTGCTTTGGTGAAAATAAAAATCTCCCTGATCAGGATTCTCAGAGAGATTATTTACCTTTTGATAAAGGGCATAAATATCCCTTGGTTTTTCATTTTCCACGCTTGCAGCCAGTGCATTCTGCTTGTGCAGAACGAGATCATTTCCATATTGATTTTCTCAATACCCTATAATCTGAAAATCGAGGTTACAATGTGCAGTTAAACACAGGAACGACTATCAAAATTATCATATAAAACCATCTCCATGTCAACTGACATTCCTCATAAAATTGTCAGACATTATCGCAAAGGACTATTGTGAAATTGTTGAACGCTCTTCAAATCGGTTTATGCGCAGCCGAAAATTTATCAAAAAATCGCTCAGGTGAAGTGATTGGAATTACTTCGAAAGGCATTTTCCTCAAACTCACCGATGGTTCCATCGTGTTTATCTCGCCCAACCGATATGGCAACCCTCTCACCCTAAACCTCGATACCCAAACGGAATTTCCATCGGTCAGTCCCGGCGAATCAATTCACCTGGGAGAATACAGTATACACTTTGATATTTCCTCGATCATAATCCAAACCAAGGCAGCAACAATTTACTCATCAAAAAAATCATCAAAGCCAATGTCTCTTCCACCAGATCTGAAACAAACCATCCATTTCTTATCAATCTTGCGCTCCCGATTAGGTCGTTCTGTGGACCTGCTAGACGAAGTACTTGCATTCATGGATGAATCCCTTGCTCTTAATCCCCCTGATCCAGAAAGCCGGTTAGCGTTGGAAAAGATGGTTCGGTATGCATTCGTTTCACCTGCCACGTGTTTACATCCCATTCGATTTTTTGTCGGGCGAGGACGAGGTCTCACCCCCTCTGGAGATGATTTGTTGATGGGATGGATCTACGCCTTAGGCCATTTGGTGGGTTTTAAGGACCAGAAAATCGAGCAACTTCGTCAGGTGCTCTTTCAAGCCATTGAAAACCGAACCACAACGATCAGCCTGAATTTGATCAAAGCATCCGCCTATGGCGAAATTGATGAAAGATTGCTGCACGCTTTTGAGACGATGATCGGCCTGAATCCCTTCCATGAAGATACTGTTCAGGAGGTTTTAGAATGGGGAAGTTCCTCGGGCATCGAAGCCTGCGCAGGAATGGGGTTAGGAATCTTCACCCTAAATGGGTTCGTTTGAAATTTCTTACGGTATTGACCCAAAAAATGAATTAAAGTTTCCCCTGATTTCTTCTTCTGTCAGATTGAATGCCGCAAAAAAATCTCGAGGCGCAGCAATGCGACCGGTATTTTTGTCATAGTAGCGTGCCAATCCTTCAAAAAACGAAACATCTCCGAGCGCATTTCTGAATTCTTCTAAAAATTCAGCCCCGCGTAAGTAAACCGCGTCACGATAGGCGAGATAACCGGTATATTCATATACCGGTAAATCAATGACCCCCTCTGGCTGGTAAAAATTGACCCGATAGAACCACCACCAATCAACCAACTCCGGTAAATAACGTTCATAATATAATCGTTCGCTATAAGTGCAAAGGGCTTCATCCAGCCAGGGATGTTGAGCCTGATCATTAGCAACCACGGCATACCACCACTGATGGGCAGTTTCATGCACGGTGATCAGCGTCAGATATCCTTGATCGGTTCCATCGTAAAGGTCATAAAATCCTTTACTCAGGAAAAATAACCCATCAAATTCCATCCCATCCAAAAAATCGGCTTGTACTACGCTGATGGACTGTCGTGGCAGTTCACCGAATAATTCGGAATACAACTGAAAGGCCTGAATCGTGTGGTTTAATACCACTTCTCCCTGGTGCCGATACAACGGGAAGAAATAGTGACTGATTTTTACCCCATCCACCTCAATTTTATTCACTTCAAAATCGGCGCTGATCGATATTGCAAAATTTCTGGCACCGGTGAAACGATATTCCCAGTGGTTTTGACCTTCCACAACAGGGCTTGAACTGGCTGCTACGACCACTTGCCGCGGGGAATTGACCACATCAAAATACACCTCAAAATCGGCCAATGGATATACCGTATATTCTCCAAAAAATGAAGGAGGGTGAATAACCCAACCGGTTTCCTCGTCAAAAGGGGGTAGCCACAAGTACCAGTCCACCAAATTGGTTTGACGCTGAGTGTATCCGTAAATTTGAGGCTTCCTTGTTTCAGAAGGAGGCGGAATCTCTGGCAATTGCAAGGTGTACTCAGCAACAATCGAAATTGATTGCTGAAAGGACATTGGCTCATCCAGTTGAATTTGCAGCCAGTTTTGCTGTAATTCCCATTCCAATTTCCGACCCGTGATTTGGTCTTCCAGCCGGTTCAATACAAACCCATTCAGAAACCGATTGGGTTCAACAATCAAAAAAATCTTATTGAGCGGTTGGTGGAATAGATGAGTAAATTGGATCAACTGATTCACGCTGACTTTCATTTGGGTAGCATCATATACTGCGTGAATAGTGTAGGTAGGTAATATGAACGGCGCTGGGGTCGGTTGAGGCGTGTCTGATGTAGGCGTGAAAAAAATTTTTGTTGGGATGGTCTCTTCTTCAGCAGGAATAGGGGTTATTTCTTGCAGGGTTGGAGTTTCATCCACCGGATGATTTGTTGGACTTGCGCAACTACTCAGTACCACTGCAAACAAATAGCCCAGCCATCTTATCCGAAAATTAACCGACCTCATATAATTCTTTGGCTCGTTTTGTCTGCTTTCCGCGTTCTTCTGTATCCAGAATTTTCTTGCGGATGCGAAAGCTTTTCGGGGTGACTTCAAGAAGCTCATCCTCCGCAAGGTACTCAATAGCCTCATCCAGACTCATTGTACGGGGTGTAGTCAAGCGCACTTCGATATCCTTGTTCGATGAACGCATATTAGTGAGGTGTTTCTTCTTGCACACATTGACTACCAGATCACTGGAACGCAGGGTTTCACCGACAACCATGCCCTCATAGACTTCAACACCCGGGCCATAGAATAAAATGCCGCGCTCTTCGGCATTTTTTAAGCCGTAATTGGTTGTCGTTCCCGCTTCCCAGGCTACAATCGAGCTGCTGTTGCGGGTCGGAATTGGGCCGGCAAAGGGAGCGTAACCATGAAACAAGGTGTGCATCACACCCATCCCCCGCGTTGCCGTCAGGAATTGGTAGCGAAATCCCAGCAACCCTCGAGTCGGAACGATGTAAACGAGAGTGACGGTGTTATCCGGGTTGTTGACCAGATTAATCATCTGACCTTTTCGAGCGCCTAACATTTCCACCACTGCTCCAACTGTATCCGCACTGGTTTCGATATGCACTTCTTCATACGGTTCTAAAATTTCCCCATCTTCGCCCTCTTTTAGAATGGCCTCGGGTCTTGAAACCTGAAATTCATACCCTTCGCGGCGCATCGTTTCGATCAGGATGGCTAAATGCAATTCACCTCGCCCAGAGACCAGAAAAGTATCTGCATTTTCGGTTTCTTCAACCCGCAGGGCAACATTATTCCTCAATTCAGCAAATAACCGCTCACGTAATTTTCTCGAAGTACTCCACTTTCCCTCTTTACCGGCAAAAGGCGAGGTGTTCACCCCAAAAGTCATCCTTACCGTTGGCTCCTCAACCCTTATTGGTGGTAGAGCCACTGGCCGCTCCGGATCGGCTAAAGTTTCACCAATTTCCACGCCTTCCAGCCCGGCAATTACACCAATATCACCCGCCATAACTTCATCCACTTCTACTTTTTCAAGTCCCTGGAAGACGAAAAGGTATCTGGCTCGCTCGGGTAATATTTCCCCTTGCAACGTAACCCGCGCAATTGGTTGGCCGTTTGTCACCTTTCCAGCACTCACTCGCCCAATTGCGGTAACACCACGATATTCATCATAACCAAGGTTGGTAACCAACATCTGAAAAGGAGCATCCAAATCCACCTCAGGAGCGGGGATGTGATTGAGAATTGCTTCAAATAAAGGCTGTAAATCAGGAGACAATGCCGGTGTCAGTCCAGCCTGTTGGGTTATGGCATTAGCATAAACCACTGGAAAGTTTGCCTGGCTCTCGCTGGCACCCAATTCGATGAATAAATCAAAGGTGTCATTCAAAACCCGGTCGGGTTCAGCATCGCGGCGGTCCATTTTATTAATCACAACAATCGCCTGATGTCCCATTTCCAGCGCTTTCTTAAGGACGAAGCGTGTTTGAGGCATGGGACCTTCCGCAGCATCCACCAATAACAAAACCCCGTCCACCATATTCATCACCCGTTCTACCTCGCCGCCAAAATCAGCATGGCCGGGGGTATCCACAATATTGATTTTGACCATCTCTCCTGTTTTGGGGTCTGGAATAAGAACAGCGGTATTTTTCGCTAAAATCGTGATTCCTCGTTCCCGTTCCAGATCATTCGAATCCATCACCCTTTCTTGAACTTGTTGATTTTCTCGAAATACCCTTGCCTGGCGAAGCAAACCATCTACCAGGGTCGTTTTACCGTGATCAACATGGGCAATGATGGCCACATTGCGAATATTATTTCTTTGGACTTTCATTTGCAGCCTTTCGAACCTATAAAAATTTTCCGACCGTCAATCTTATCAAACATTCGAAGGATTGAACAGGCGCAAAACTTCTCAGGCTTGAAGAGAGTTAACCTTTTTTACAAAAGATCGAATATTCTCACAAGTAATGGCAGTTTGAAATAGCTGCCAGGTCAGTGATGAATGCCTTTTCTTAAGAGAAGTAGATACAAACCAAAGATAATCAGCCCGATTGAACCCGTGTTTGCAATAAAGGAGGGAGCATTGCCGGGATCACCTCCAATGTACAACCCCCAACCAACCACCGCCATAACCCCGCCTGGGATTAATGGCCACCAAATGAATTTGGTTGTGACAACTCGCGAGAAAAGGATGATCAACCCCCAGCCCAGCGCAAATATGGCGATCATCATTCCTGTTTTGGAAAGAGCATTAATTGCCATGTCGGTCCCCCATGCAAAATAAATCCCTGGCCCAATGGCGACGAGTAGACTGCCCGGAATAATCAAGCCAAAAATACGCCAGAATACTCCCCACACCAACAAAATGACCCCAACTCCTCCGGCAATGAACAAGACAAAATCAACCACCCTCATGGGAGTGACTAAGAAACATAATCCAATAAAGAACAAAATCCCACCCGGAATCAGAGGCCACCAAACCCGCTGGGAAGTGACCCATCTGGAGCAAATTGTAACTAATGCCCAACCAGCCGAAAAAGCCAGGATCAACCAGCCAATGCGCTGCTCAAGGGTGATTGTTAGCGATGTACTGAAAAATAGAAACCCTCCAACCCCCAAACCAAAAATCACCCCTCCCGCGATCAACAAGCCCAACTTTTTTGTCCGAGTAGCTTCCACGGATAATATAGCCCCGCTGATGGGTAAAATAACCAGAACCAACCAGCCAGTTTGCAAGAATTGTTCAAAAAGGATTGCTAAACCCACTGAAATAAATCCTATCCCAAGAATGTAAGGAAATTCCCTTCGAGGATTTTTGCGTTCTGGCGCAGTCTCACTCACAATTTCCTCCCGGTAATTCTCAAATCATAACTTTGATCATCGGCAAGTGCATCCAGCCAAGGTCACATTTTCAGTCACAATCCAAACCTGCTATATCAAACCTAATTCACGGGCTCTTAATACTGCCTGCATCCGATCACGTGCTTCCAGTTTTGCAAGGATATTTGTCAAATGATTTTTTACTGTGCCTTCTGCAATCACCAGCGTTTCGGCTATTTCTTTATTACTGGCACCCTGAGCAACCAACCGCAACACTTCCAATTCCCGTGACGACAACTTAATTCCAATATCCTCCAGAGGTGTTTTTATCGGTCTGGCCATTCGAGAAAATTCAGCCATAACCTTTGCCGTGATGGAGGGCAGCAAAAAGTATTCACCTCGCGCTGCCGAACGAATGGCCTCATATAACTTCTCCGAGGAAACATCTTTGAGTAAATATCCTACCGCCCCCGCCCGCAAACCCTCAAAAACATCTTCATCATCGTCAAAAGTCGTCAGAACGATGACTTTGCACTGAGGCAAACTGTCTTTGATGCGCCTCGTAGCCGTCACCCCATCCATGACCGGCATTCTCAAGTCCATCAAAATCACATTAGGGCTGGTACTGACTGCCATCCGCAGGGCTTCCTCACCTTGAGATGCCTCCCCTACCACCTCAAAATCTGGCTGTAATTCAAGTAGTGTCCTTAAGCCCTCTCGAAAGAGTGCCTGATCATCAACGAGGAGAATTTTTATCTTTGAGTTCATGCTGGCACCTTGATCTTAAAACCGAATCCTTTTGAAGGACTTTCCAAAAGTTGGAAATCTCCACCCACAATTTGAACACGCTCCCTCAATCCCATCAGACCAAAGCCTTCTTTCAAATTATCAACACCCACGCCATCATCTTGCAGGGTCAAAACAACCCAATCTGGGGAAGAATAATCCAAACAAACCGATAAATTCCGCGTCCTGGAATGTTTACACGCATTTGAAATCCCCTCCTGAACTGCGCGGAAAAGTGTCCAGTAGGTAGTGGCACTCAATTCCGCGCCCTGGAATGTTTACACGCATTTGAAATCCCCTCCTGAACTGCGCGGAAAAGTGTCCAGTAGGTAGTGGCACTCAATTCCCGCCCTACACCAATAACACGGAGTTCGGGTTCAATTCCAAACGATTTTGCACTTTCAAGCAATCGGGGGATGATCTTTTCCAGGGGAATATCCTGATGAGGTTGGCTGCGCAGTGTCCCGACGGATTGACGGACATCCGAAAGGGCTTCTTGCGTGAGTGTAATTGCCTTTTGAAGGTGCTGGGCTGATTTTTGAGGATCATTATTCAGCAAGGCGCTGGCTGCTTTAATTTGCATGTGAATACTGGTCAGGTAGTGTCCCAACCCATCATGAATTTCTCGTGCCAGCCGATTGCGTTCTTTGATGATTGCCAGATCTTCAATCTGAGCCGCATAATCTCGCAATTGCTGATTTGCATGAGTTAACTCGCCAACCAATCGTTCCACTTCACGACGCGAAGCCTCTTCATTCAATGCCATTTGGGTGAAAACAACGATAAAAACCAAACCGTCAAAAAAAATCGGTAAACCTTCCCAAACAGATTGTAAATTATCCGAAAAAGCATAAACTGCCACAACATAAGCAAGCAAAATAGAAAACTGAGCAAAATAACTGATTCTTCGTGGAAGCAAAATAACCGCATGTCCGGCGAGCGGCAATAATACCATCGCATTAAACCCCGCACCTTTTCCCAAATAAACAATCCAGGCTCCAAGCAAAATTTGAATGATGAAATAAGCAATACTCAGGATTAATTTTTGCGACTTCGAGCAATAAGCGAAACCATAAATACCAATAGTGAGATAACTGGTTCCCAACACAATCATCAGGATAATTTCAAGCGGTGTTGCTGCCTTCATCGAACTGAATGTCGCGAAGAAGGACGCCAACACAACTACCGCAAAGGCCAAATCAGCATCACTGCTGGTACGAATTTGGGACTCGGTTGATTGGTTCATCACCAAAATTATAATCCTGCCGCAATCAGGAATGATCAAAAACTTGAAGTCCAAAAATGTTGAGATTATAATCCCACAATATCCGATTCATTCGCCAAGAGAGGGCAGCCATGACCATTGAACATTCCAAGCAGGCAATCCTAAAGGTAAACGATAAAGAATATTCTTTTTTTCCTCTTTTCAATGCTGCTGGCGCCAGCATTGAACAATTAAACCGCCTTCCTTTTTCCATCCGTGTGTTGCTTGAAGGAGTTCTTCGCAAGCAAGAAAGCGGTGAAACCAGTCCCGCCGATGTGCAAAATTTGCTCAACTGGCAGCCACACCAAGAAATTCGCCCTACCATACCCGTTTTCCCTGGCCGGGTTGTGCTTCAGGATTTTACCGGTGTCCCTGTGGTCAACGACCTTGCCGCGATGCGCTCTGCCCTGGCAAGAATGAATGATGATCCTCGCAAAGTCAATCCCGTTGTACCAGTTGATCTGGTCATTGACCATTCGATTCAGGTGGATTATTACGCAAATCCAGATGCCTACCGGCTAAATGCCGAGTTGGAATTTCAACGAAACCGAGAGCGTTACGAATTTCTCCACTGGGCGCAAAAAGCCTTCAAAAACCTTCGGATCGTACCGCCAGCTTCCGGAATTGTTCATCAGGTCAATCTGGAATATCTTGCAACAGTAATCCTGACCCGTGAAGAGAATGATTCTGTCATCGTCTTTCCGGACACACTCGTCGGAACCGACTCACACACAACCATGATCAACGGCTTAGGGGTGGTTGGCTGGGGTGTTGGAGGTATTGAAGCCGTTGCCGCCATGCTTGGTGAGCCTATTGAGATTGTCGCGCCAGATGTCATTGGCGTTCGTCTCAGTGGTCAATTGCGCGAAGGTGTGACCCCAACCGACCTGACTCTCTTTATCATCCAATCCTTGCGAAAATTAGGGGTAGTGGATAAATTTGTTGAATTTTTCGGCCCGGGTCTGGATCATCTCGCCCTGGCAGACCGGGCAATGATCGCCAACATGGCTCCAGAGAGCGGTGCAACTATCCTTTACTTCCCCGTGGATTACCAAACCCTTGATTATCTTCGCCTGACCAACAGGCCTGAACCACTGGTGGAATTGGTCGAGGCTTATTATCAAGCACAAATGCTCTTCCGCTCTTCATCTACCCCTGATCCCGAATACACCCATGTCCTGGAAGTTGATCTCTCCCTGATTGAACCTTCGGTCGCAGGTCCACGCCGCCCGCAGGACCGTATTCCCCTTACCGAAGTACGCAGTGTATTTCAGAAGTCTCTTACAGCACCTAAGGCCGAAAATGGGTTTGGCATTTCGCCAGAAGAACTTGGGCGTAGAGCGATAATCCCAACGAACGGCAAAACCAGTGAATTGAAACATGGTTCGGTGGTCATTGCCGCCATTACCTCTTGCACCAATACCTCTAATCCTTTTGTAATGATGAGCGCTGGTTTGCTTGCTAAAAAAGCGGTTGAAAAAGGGTTAAAAGTCAAACCTTATGTTAAAACTTCTTTGGCGCCCGGTTCACGGGTAGTTACGGACTATCTCACCGATGCCGGTTTAATGGATGACCTGGAAGCATTGGGATTTTATCTGGTCGGGTATGGCTGCACGACCTGTATCGGCAACGCTGGCCCCCTACCGGAAAAGATTGTGCAAGCCATCAAGGAAAACAATCTTGTGGTAGGTGCCGTCTTATCGGGCAACCGCAACTTTGAAGGACGCATCAGTCCTCATACCCGTGCCAACTTCCTGGCTTCTCCCCCTTTGGTTGTGGCTTACGCTCTGGCCGGCACAATAGATATGGATTTACTGAATGAGCCGCTCGGCATTGGCAATGACGGCCAGCCGGTTTACCTCAAGGATATTTGGCCTTCTTCTCAGGAAGTGGAAGAACACATTCACCGCCACATCCGTCCCGAAATGTTTGCGGAAGCCTACGCTGCCATTTTCCAGATGAGTGAGTTATGGAACCAGATTCAAAGTGGGAATGATCTGCTTTACCACTGGGACGAAAACTCGACATACTTACAAGAACCACCCTTTTTTAATATTCCATCCTCTGGCGGTCAAGATATACTCAACGCGCGGGTTTTGGCTCTGCTCGGCGATTCAATCACCACCGACCACATATCACCGGCGGGGAGTATCGCCGTCAATAGCCCGGCTGGTCAGTACCTGATCAGCAAAGGCGTGCCGCCTTCAGAGTTCAATTCTTACGGGTCAAGGCGTGGAAATGACCGGGTGATGACACGGGGTACGTTTGCCAATATCCGCTTGAAGAACCTGCTCGTTCCAGGCGTAGAAGGTGGTTATACCCGACACTTCCCTGGCGGGGAGCAAATGACCATCTACGATGCGGCGATGCGTTATCAATCGGAAGGTGTCCCACTGATCATTCTTGCCGGTAAAGAATATGGCACTGGTTCGAGTCGAGATTGGGCTGCCAAAGGGGTTTTGTTACTGGGTGTTAAAGCTGTCATTGCAGAGTCATTTGAGCGCATTCACCGCTCCAATTTGGCAGGTATGGGCGTACTTCCCCTTCAATTCAAGCCTGGCCAGAATGCTCAAACAATCGGCCTCAAAGGAGATGAAATCTTTGCCATCAAAAACATTACACCAGACTTGTATTCCGGAAAAGAGGTCATCGTAGAAGCCCGCTCGGAGGAGAAGATTATCTCCTTCCCGGCAATTGTCCGCCTGGATACACCCAAAGAAATCCAGTATTACCTCAACGGTGGTATAATGAACACCATCCTCGCCCACATTCATCAACGAACAACCGATAATTTGCAAAATTGATGATTGACAAATTGCTCAAACTTGCGTATCATCATGGGCAATAAGAAGGTTTTTGAGATGAATCATCTTTCTTCCGAGCTCCGCTTCCGTCGTCCGCTAACTGTCCCCAATATCCACGGGGTGGTTGGCGTTTTTGGAGTTACCCGGTAAGAATCCGATTCATACATCTGTAACCCAATGCCCTCCCAACCGTGGAGGGCATTTTTTATTCCCAATAGAAAAAAAGGAGAAAAAGACATGAAAAAGAACGGAAAATCAAAAATCAAAAAGGTGGTGCTGGCATACTCAGGCGGGCTGGATACCTCAGTGATCGTTCCCTGGCTGATTGAGAACTACGGTTGTGAGGTCATTTGCTATACCGCCGATATCGGACAAGGTGAAGAACTTTCAGGATTACCAGCCAAAGCCAAAGCCAGCGGCGCCAGTAAAATCTACATTGATGACCTCAAAGAAGAATTTGCCCGCGATTATTTAATGCCGCTTTTGAAATCTGGCGCAATTTACGAGCGGAAATACCTGTTAGGGACATCCATTGCCCGGCCCTTAATTGCTTACCATCTGGTAAAAACGGCTCAGAAAGAAGGAGCGGATGCCATCGCTCATGGCTGCACCGGCAAAGGGAATGATCAGGTGCGTTTTGAGCTCACCGCAATGGCGTTAGATCCTCGTTTGAAAGTGATTGCACCCTGGCGAGAGTGGAACATTCGGTCAAGAGAAGACGCCCTGGCTTATGCTCAGGCTCACAATATACCCGTATCATCTACCCTCAAATCCATTTACAGCCGAGATAAAAATTTATGGCACTTATCTCACGAAGGAGGTTTACTGGAAGACCCATGGAACGAGCCGGAAGAAAACATGTACCAGATGACCAACTCTCCACTGAACGCACCCGATCAGCCGGAAATCATCACCCTTGATTTTGAAAAAGGCATCCCAACCAAATTGAACGGTAACTTATTGCCTCCACACGAACTTATCGCCGCTCTGAACGACATTGGCGGAAAACACGCCATTGGAAGAGTGGACCTGGTTGAAAACCGGCTGGTTGGTATGAAATCACACGGTGTATATGAAACTCCCGGTGGAACCATTCTTCTCGCAGCCCATCAGGAATTGGAAGCCCTTTGCCTTGACCGGGATACTCTTCACTTCAAGGAAGTCATCGCTCACCGCTATGCGGAATTGGTCTACAACGGACAATGGTTTACCCCCTTGCGCGAGGCTCTTGATCAATTTATTAACAAGACACAGGAAACGGTGACCGGCACAGTAAAACTCAAATTGTACAAGGGCAACATCATCATCGCCGGAAGAACCAGTCCAGAAAGTTTATACCGGGAAGACTTTGCTACCTTTGGTCAGGATGATGTTTATAATCAAAAAGACGCGCAGGGATTCATCACACTGTTTGGTCTTCCCATGAAAGTGCAGGCTCTACGCAAGATTCACAAAAAGAAGCCGGCTCAATACGACCAACCCGACTACGCCAAATTCAAGCGAGACTGAAACAGGAGTTGACCGTGACGAAATTGTGGGGAGGACGCTTTTCTTCTCAAACCGATATACTTGCCGCCCAGTTGAACGCATCCATTGCGTTCGACTGGCGGCTTGCCCCTTTTGATGTGAGAGCATCCAGCATCTGGGCTGAAGAACTGGCAGAAATTGGTTTGTTATCTTCGGAAGAACATCAACAAATTCAACGAGGCTTAGAACAAATTTCGAGTGAGATTCAAGATCAATCTTTCCAAATAAAACCTGATGATGAGGATGTTCATACTGCCATTGAGCGCCGTTTGTTTGAATTAATCGGTGAACCGGCTGGTAAACTGCATACCGGACGCAGCCGCAACGATCAGGTGATGACCGATTTTTTACTCTGGCTGCGCGAAGCAGGCGGTATTCTGGAAAATGCCCTCCGAGAAGTTCAACAGGCATTGATTGACCGTGCAGAAACCGATTTGGGCTTGATGATTCCTGGCTATACGCATTTGCAGCGTGCTCAACCCATCCTCCTTTCCCACTGGTGGCTTTCCCACTTTTACCCTCTCCAACGCGATCGGCAGTATCTGGCTTTCCTGTTGAAGCAAGCCAACCTGTGTCCGTTGGGATCCTCTGCCTTAGCCGGTTGCCCTTACCCGATTAATCGCTTTCGCCTGGCTCAAAAACTGGGTTTTGACGCACCAATGCCCAATAGCATAGATGCTGTTTCCAGTCGAGATGCAGCCGCTTCTTTCCTTTTCTTTGCTTCCCTTGTTTCTGTTCATCTCTCCCGGCTTGCCGAAGCGCTAATTGTGTTCTCCACCACGGAATTTGGCTTTGTGGAATTGCCGGATGCTTACACCACCGGTTCCTCCATCATGCCTCAAAAGAAAAACCCTGATATGTTGGAATTAACCCGCGCCAAAGCTGGTACCACCATCGGCAAATTAACCGGCTTTTTGAGCGTGCTTAAAAACCTACCCTCTGCTTATGATAAAGATCTGCAGGAAGATAAGCCAGCCGTGTTCAGCACTTTTGATTCCCTCAGCTTGATTTTACCGGTTATATCCGGTATTCTTCGAAGTCTAGTCGTTAATCCATCGAAACTATCCGCTGGTTTGGATCCCACGCTATTGGCAACCGAAATTGCCGACTTTCTGGTCCTGCAAGGCATCCCCTTTCGAAAGGCTCACCGTCTTGTCGGTGAGTTAGTTAAGGAATGCGCGAATCAGGGGATTACCCTCTTACAGGTTTCCGCTGAGCGACTTGCCAAAATCCATGAACGTCTCCCGGGTCAATTAAACAGATTACTCGACCCGCACTTAGCGGTAGAACGACGTTCGCAATTTGGCGGCACTTCTTCCGAATCGGTCAAAACCCAGATTGTTCAAGCCCGTGAAATGTTGCACAAATTGTACTAAAAACCATCCTTGACTCCTGTGTATAAGGCTGTTAGGATGATGGAGAAATATTGTTGGAGGTTTAAAAATGAATCCCGTTGAAGAAAATAGCATCCAAGAGGTTGATATCACTACCTCAACTCAACCCGCGCCCGTCTTGCCGATTATGTTAGAACTGGACGAGGAGACAATTCAAATTCTGCTGGATGACCAGATAGCCACCGGCGGATAATCTCTCATCCCCCTTTGTCACTCTTGACGGGCGCGGAGCAGATACCATCTATCACTCCGCGCTTTTTGATTAATCAGATTAATCAAACCAATTCTACTTATTTTCGATGTCATCCAGATCACCTCAACCTATCATCTGGTTTTCATTCATTCTGATTTTGCTGGCAGGTTGCACCAGCGCTCCATTGCCGAATTCGCCAACCCTCTCGCCCACCTCATCACATACCCTCAAACGATCATTTACCACCTCGCCTGATACAACCGCTCCTTTTTATACCCCAACCCTCACATACACACCGTTGCCATTTTCAACCCCTACCCGGTTGTTCTACCCGGAGCCGGAAGGTTGCCAGAAACCCGAAGAGGATTACACCATCCTTAGCGTCAATGGGTTTTTACTCAATCAGCGTACCTACTCGATGCTTAAACACGCCGCGGAGTTGTATCAAGGCGAAATTGACCTTCTTGGCTACGCCATCACCCAGGGTTCTTACACCCGGCAGGTGGATGCCAGTTTTGGTACTCATGCAGGTGGCGGAGCAGTAGATCTTTCCGTCATGCGTAAAGGCACCTACACCATCCTTTGGGATGATATCCCGTCCCTGATTCATGCCCTGCGTGTTGCCGGATTTGCCGCCTGGTTAAGGGATTTGGATGAACTTTATCCCGGTTCTCCTATCCACATCCACGCAATTGCAATTGGAGACCGTGAACTCTCCAAAGCAGCCGTGGATCAGTTAACCGGCGATTTTGGCTATTTCAGAGGATTTTCTGGCCTACCCCCAGGCTTTGGAGGACCCGGTCCAGACCCACACGGCGGTCCAATCATATGTCAGTGGATGATCGAATCGGGCTATCGTGACCTGCGAGCAACTCCCACCCCCGACCCCATCGGTGACCAACTGGATTGTCATAAATGTCAAATTAAGTAACTTTTTGGGGTTCAACCTGAGCAGCCCGAACTGCAAGTTCGATGTAAAGGGCTGCAGCCCAACCGTAAATTGGCGCATGGATAATTTTTTGGCCATTTGGGTAGCGGTTACTCAACAAATCCAATAACTGCCGGCAAAGATGATTGCCAATTTCGGTCAGATTACACCGCTCCAAACCCTCCAAAAGTAAATAAAAAACACTCATCCATTCGGGGCTGCGCCACAATTTTTGATTTTCGATGTCCTCACCTTCAATGAAAATTGTCGGTAGCGGAAAGTTTTTCCAAACCCCCTCTTCATCCAAAAAGTGTTCCACCATTTTCTTCGTCACTTCCGCTTTGCAATCCCCACACAATAACCCTATTAAGCTCAGTGGAGTTGGTAAGCAAACCGGTCGTCCTTGTTGTTGCATCCAGAATAACCCCCCTTTGCCAGATTCGTCATCTGCTTTAACCTGAGAAAGTATTCTTTCAGCTTGAAGATTCCAGTATTCTTCATCCGAAAATTCGCCAATTACATGAGAAATTTTTGCCATACAGTCCAATTGCAGGTAGAGAAACACACTCATTTCCGGTGAGATACTTCCCGGCATCTCCTCTAGAATCACTGGATCATCCATATCCTCGGCAAACAAAGAATGCCCCGCGGAAGCAGCTAGATTCAAACCGTGAGCATATAATTCAAGCCACCAGTTCAACCAACGAGACAATCCATCATAAATTTCATTGAGAAACTCGACATCCCCATCCCGTTCATAAAGTTTCCAAACCGTCCAGGCCATTAAAGGCGGGTGAGACCAATCTGCCTCAGAGGAGTGATCTCGCTTGATGATCACTCCACTTTCGTATATACCATCCGGAATCATTCCGTTCGGAGCTTGATGATCAAAAAATATTCGCAATTGATCCTGGGCTAATTTCCGATCAATATGGCGGTAAGCCATTGCATAATAACAGGCATCCCATTGCCAAATTGTCGTCGAATGTTTTTTAGAAGAAACCAGCACTTCGCGGCTTAAGTAGTAACGGGTTGAAACA
>FWPU01002281.1_pt1 | contig 53741 bp, 52 predicted proteins | sample 2228361 | NCBI WGS metagenome assembly FWPU01 (sample SAMEA103939777, study PRJEB20133) | metagenome | reverse complement strand
ATGGTCGAAACCCCCGGTGGTAAGCTCTGGGTTGTCGAGGGCGGCGCCGCCCGCGTTCGCCTCTTCGACCTCCCCCAATGATCCGAAAGGCCAGCCCGTGGTCCGCTCGCTCCGCTTCTGGATCAGCCTCGTCGTCAGCGTCGTGCTGATCGGCCTCTTCCTCCGTGCGACCCACCCGCGGGAGCTGGCCGATGCCCTCCAGGCGGCCGATTACCGCTGGCTCATCCCCGGCACCGCGGTCCTCTTCGTGGCCATCGTCGCCCGCTGCATTCGCTGGTCGGTCCTCATGCGCCCCGTCGCGCCAATGAGCCCCGCGCGCCTGTTCCCCTACGCCATCATCGGCTACATGGCGAACAACCTCCTGCCGGCCCGCGCGGGCGAGGTCGTTCGCGCCTACGTCCTCGGCGATCGCGAGGGCGTGTCCAAGATGGGGACCTTCGGCACCATCGCGGTGGAGCGCCTGTTCGATGGGTGCACCCTCGTCCTGATGCTACTCACCGCCGGCGCACTCGTGGGATTTGAAGATGGGCGCCTGCGTGCCATCGCTGTCGCCTCAACAGCTCTCTTCCTTGCCGCTGTGGTCGGCTTCTACCTCCTCACGCTGCGCGAGGAGCGCGCGCTGCGCACGATTCACTATGTCCTGCGCTGGCTGCCGGACCGTTTCGAGCCCCAGGTCGAAACCCTCGCCGAAAACCTCGTGCGCAGCCTCCGCTCCGTCCACCAGCCGGGGCCACTGTTCCTCGTCATCGTCTTTTCCGCACTCGCCTGGACCATCGAGGCCGGCGCCTACGCGGTCATTGGCCTCGGCTTCGACATGGACGTCTCCTTCGCCCACTACTGCCTGCTGCTCGCCGCCGCCAATCTCGCCATCATCGTGCCCACCTTCTTCGGCGGCACCGGCCCGTTCGAGTGGGCGACCCGGCTCGTCCTCATCGCTGCAGCGGTCGACCCGGCGGTCGCTTCCGCCTACGCCATCGTCTCCCACGGCGTCATTCTCATCCCGACCACGGTCCTCGGGCTCATCCTCCTCTGGAGCTTTGGCGTCTCCTTCCGGCGCATTACCCGCGTCGAGGTCGATGAGCAGGGGGCGCTGCCGTGAGGGTCGGCATCGTCGGCGCGGGGGTCGCAGGTCTCGCGGCGGCGCATGTGCTCCGCGAGGCGGGCCACGAAGTCGTCATCTTCGAAGGCCGCGAAGAAGTCGGCGGCCAGGTGGTCACCTTCCCGGTGGGCGGCGAGGAGCTCGAGTGCTTCTATCACCACATCTTCACCAGCGACACCACCGTTGTTCGCTACATCGAGGAGCTTGGGCTCGGCGATTCGCTGCGCAGGATCGAGCCGCGCAACGCCCACTTCGTCGGCGGGCGGATGTATCCGTTTGTCACACCGCTGGACCTGCTCCGGTTCACCGCCATTCCCCTTACCAGCCGCATCCGCCTTGGGCTCGCGGCGCTCTGGCTCCGGCGCCGCGCAGATGGGGTCCGGCGGTACGAAGGCATCACCGCCCGCGAATGGATGCTCCGGGCGGTTGGTCGCCGCGCCTTTGACGCGTTCTGGGGACCGTTGCTCCGGGGCAAATTCGCCGACCAGGCCGACCAGGTGGGCATGGTCTGGCTCTGGAACAAGATCTACCTCCGCTTCGCCTCTCGCAAGGGCGGCGCCTCCCGCGAGGTGCTCGGCTACCTCGAGGGCTCGTTCAAGCGCTACTACCGCGCCCTCGCCGACCGCCTCGAGGCTGAGGGCGTCACCATCCACCTGCGCACGCCCGTCGAGCGGGTGGTGCACGCCAACGGCCGCGCTCGCGGTCTCGAGGCGCGCGGGGCCTTCCACCCCTTCGATGCTGTCCTCCTCACCGTCCCCAACGTGATCGCACTCAAGATCTGCCCGGATCTGCCGGCGGCCTACCGCGAAGTCCTGGAGCGCGTGCGCTACCAGTGGGCCACCTGCCTCGTCCTCGCCCTCGACCGGCCGCTGACCCCGTACTACTGGCTCTCCATTGGCGATGACCTGCCCTTTGTCGCCTGCATCGAACACACCAACTTCATGCCGCCCGAGCGGTACGGCGGCAACCACGTGGTCTACCTCTCGAACTACACGGCACCGGACCACCCTGTCCTCCAGATGGACGCTGATGGGGTGTTCGCCCACTACCTCGACGGCATCCGTCGCCTCAACCCGGCGTTCGATCCGACCTGGGTGCGAGAGAAATGGTTCTTCAAGGACCCGGGCGGCCAGCCCGTCATCACCACCCACTACTCCCGCTCCATCCCGCCCATGCGGACCGGCATCGCCGGGCTGTACCTTTCCAACACCACCCAGGTCTACCCCGAAGACCGCGGGCAGAACTACTCCCTTCTCCTCGGCGAAAAGGTCGGCCGCCTCATTCACGAGGACGCCAGCGGTGGGGCCGCGCTCGAACCCGGAGGGCCGGCCGCCTTACGCGCCGATTAGCGCGCGCTCTGCTACAGTTGCACAGAATTTCACAAGCGAGAGGTCCGGATGATGGCCGCTGAACCCGGTTTGCAGGAGCTCCGGGAGCTCGTCGCCGAATTCCAGCCAGGCCGCGGGCACGTCCTGCCCGCCCTCCACAAGGTGCAGCACCACTACGGCTGGATTCCCCGTGCGGCTATCGAGGTGATCGCTCGCCAGCTCAATACAACGCCCGCCCTCATCTACGGCGCCGTCACGTTCTACAGCGACTTCCGGACGCATCCCCCCGCCCAGGTTGAGGTCGTCTGGTGCTGTGGGCCGGCCTGCCGCCTTAAGGGGGGCGAGGCCATCCGCGAGGCCATCCAGGAGGAGCTCGGTATCGGCCTCGATGAGCAAACCCCCGACGGCCGCTTCGGCCTCCACGTCGGCCAGTGCAATGGGACCTGTCACGAGGCGCCCCAGATCTGGGTCAACGGCCGCGTCCGCGGCAATCTCACCCCAGCGTCAGCACGCGACATCATCCGCTCGCTGAGGGATGGCGAATGAACCCACGCCTGCAGAAGCTCATCGACAACGCCCGCGCCGCCTGGCAGGCCGAGCAGTCCTCCGGCCGCGTCCGCATCCGCGTCACCCTCGATACCTCGTCCATTGCGCGCGGCGCCGAAGAGACCCTCGCCCGCCTGCGCCAGGCAGCGGCCGACCGAGTCATCGACGCCGACGTCGGCATCACCGGCTCGTGGGGATTCTGCTGGCTGGAGCCGTGCGTCTCCGTCCGCTCGGCGGCCGGCACCCACGCCGTCCTCTACGGCAACGTCACGCCCGACCGGGTCGATGAGCTCATCGCCGCCATCGCCGCCGGGCGCGACCTCCCCGAGCTTGCGCTCGGCGTCATCGAGGGCAACGCCACCCCTGAGATTCCACTGCTCGAAGACCACCCCTTCATGCGGGGGCAGGTCCGGCGCCTGATGGCCAACCTCGGCCGGATCGATCCTGAGAACATCGACCACTACCTGGCCCACGGCGGTTACGAGGGCTTCGGCAGAGCCCTCGAGATGGATGCCGAGGCGATCATCAAGGAGATGCTCGATTCCGGCCTCGGTGGGCGCGGTGGCGGCGGCTTCCCCACCGGCCGCAAGTGGGACTTCCTCCGCAACGCCACGGCCTCCCCCCGCTACCTGATCTGCAACGCCGACGAGGGCGACCCCGGCGCTTGGGTCAACCGCATCCTGCTCGAGGGCGACCCGCACCTGGTCATCGAGGGCATGCTCATCGCCGCCCTCGCTGCCCACGCCGATGAGGGATACATCTACATCCGCTACGAGTACCCCCTCGCGTTCGCCCGAATGAAGACCGCAGTCGAGCAGGCGTATGCGCGGGGCCTGCTCGGCAAGGACATCCTCGGCACGGGAAAGAATTTCGAGCTCATCGTCTTCCTCGGCGCCGGCGCCTACGTTTGCGGCGAGGAGACCGGCCTCATCAACTCCATCGATGGCTACCGCGGCATGCCGCGGATCAAGCCGCCGTTCCCGGCCCAGGCGGGACTCTGGAACAAGCCGACCAACGTCAACAACGTCGAGTCGTACGCCAATGCCCCGCTCATCCTGCGCCACGGCGCCCAGTGGTGGAGCTCCGTCTCGGATGCGAAGGAGAAGGGCACGAAGATGTTCACCTTCTCCGGCCACGTGAAGCAGGCCGGGTGCATTGAGATCCCGTTCGGGCCCAGCATGCGCACCCTCCTCGAACAGTACGCCGGCGGCCTTAGCGGCGACCTCCCGCTCAAGGGGTTCCAGCCCGGTGGCCCGCTCTCCGGGGTGCTCCCCGCCTCGGATATCGACCTCCCGCTCACGCTCGACCCCTATCGCGAGCGGGGCATGTTCCTCGGCTCCGGCGGCGTCGTCTTCTTCGACCAGTCAGCCTGCATCGTCGACCTCTGCCTCTTCTTCCTCGGCTTCTGCGAGGATGAAAGCTGCGGCCGCTGCACGACCTGCCATGGCGGCACCCAGCGCGCCGTCGAAATCCTGCGCCGCATCGCCGCCGGCGGCGGCCGCGACGCCGACCTCGACAACTTCGAGACCCTCATCGGCACCCTCGTCTGGTCCAACTGCCTCCACGGCCAGTTCGCCATGACGAGCATCAAGACCTCCCTCAAGACGTTCCGCGACGAGTACGTCGAACACATCGTCGATAAAGTGTGCCGTGCCGGCGTCTGCAAGGGGCTCATGCCCGGCCGCTGGGCCCGCAAGCCCGAAGCCGCCGGGGCAGCCGCGGGCTAACCCCACCACCCGGCGCACATCCGTTCGCCTGGGGTAATATGAAGGCTGCCCCCGCGCGGGGCCGGAGCCAAACCGCGTGTCGACGCCGATCCGGCAGCAGTACCTCGACCTCCGCAAGCGCTACCCCGGCACCATCCTCTTCTTCCGCCTGGGCGACTTCTACGAAACCTTCGACGACGACGCCGAGACAGTCGCGCGCGAGCTGCAGATCACCCTCACCTCGAAACCGATGGGCAAGGACCTGCGGGTCCCCCTCGCCGGTGTCCCCTACCACAGCATCGACCAGCACGTCGCCCGCCTCGTCGCGCGGGGGTACCGCGTCGCGATCTGCGAGCAACTGGCCGACCCATCCGAGGTGAAGGGGCTCGTCCCGCGCGATGTCGTCCGCATCGTGACTGCTGGCACCGTCACGGCAGAGGCCTCGCTCGAGGCTGGTCGCCCGAATTACCTCGCTGCGCTCGCACGCCGCGCGGGGACGGCCGCCCTCGCCCTCGCCGACGTGACCACGGGCGAGGTGCGGATCCTCGAGGGCGACGATGCCCTGCTCGAACTCGGCCGCTCGCCGGTCGCCGAACTCCTCGTCGAAGACCCGGCCGACGCCGAGGGCTGCACGATGCCCGTCGTGGTTCGGCCCGTCATGGGCGAAACGGCAGCCCATGCACGCATCGCCGACCAGTTCGGCGAACACGCCCGCGAGGGCCTTGTCCCGGGGCCGGCCGCTGCCAGCGCCCTGGCCCACCTCCTCGCCTACGTGGCAGAGACCTTCCCCGCGGCACTCGGCACCCTCCAGCGCGTTCGCCTCGAGGGCGTCGCCGATGAGCTCCTCGTCGATGAGCGAACCCTGCGCAACCTCGATGTGCTCCCGGCTCCCGGGCGTACGGCGTCGCTCCTCGGGGTGCTCGACCGCTGCCGCACGCCGATGGGCACCCGACTCCTGCGTCACTGGCTCTCCCACCCGCTGCGCGACCGCGATCGCCTCGCCGTTCGGTACGAGGCTGTGGAATGGGCCCGCCGCGACCCGATCATGCGCGAGCAGCTCCAGCGCTGCCTGGGCGCAATCCCCGACCTCGCGCGCCTCGCCGGCAGGGTCGGCGCCCGCTCGGCCGGCCCGCGCGACCTGGTATCCCTCCGCCATGGCCTCAGGGCGGCCCTGGAACTGCACCGGCAGCTGGCCGCCGCCGAACCGCCACCCCTGCTCGCCGAATCTGCCGAGCGCGTGGCTGCCGGGTCTTTGCCGCTCGCGACCATCGAGGCCGCCCTCGCCGATGAGCCCCCGCCGACCTTCGATGAGGGCGGGGTCATCCGGCCCGGCTTCAGCCCCGAGATCGACTCCCTCCGCGCGCTCACCCGGGATGCGCGGAGCTACCTGCTCGGCCTCGAACAGCTCGAACGCGAACGCACCGGTATCCGCTCCCTGAAGGTCGGGCATAATAAGGTCTTCGGGTACTACATCGAAGTGAGCGCCGCCAACGCCGCGCTCGTGCCGCCCCACTATCAGCGCCGGCAGACACTCGTGGGCGCCGAACGGTATGTCACTGAGGAACTGAAAGAGTATGAATCGCGCCTTGTCGGCGCCCGCGACCGCCTCGTCGAACTCGAGCGCCAGGCGTTCTCCGCACTGGTCGAATCCCTCGCTGCAGGCGTCACCGCGCTCCAGACCATCGCCGAGGCGGTGGCCACCATCGATGTCGCCCTCGCCCTCGGCGAGGTAGCCGCCGACCGCGGCTACGTCCGCCCCGAGGTGGGTGGCCCCTACCTGGTCATCCGCGCCGGCCGCCATCCGGTCGTCGAGGTCGCTGTCGGCCCCGGACGGTTCGTCCCGAACGACTGCGTCCTCGATGCCTCAACCCAGATCCTCGTCCTCACGGGCCCGAACATGAGCGGCAAGTCGACCTTCCTTCGCCAGGTGGCCCTCATCGCGCTCATGGCGCAGGCAGGTTCGTACGTCCCCGCCGCCGAGGCGCGCCTGCCCCTCTTCGACCGCATCTTCTCTCGCATCGGCGCACACGATGACCTCGCCGCCGGGCAATCCACGTTCATGGTGGAGATGGTCGAGACGGCCCAGATCCTCCATCGCGCGACGCCCCAATCCCTGGTAATCCTCGACGAAGTCGGCCGTGGCACCAGCACGTACGACGGCATGGCGATCGCCCGTGCCGTCCTCGAATACCTCCACAACCGGAAAGAAGGCGCGGCCCGGGCCCTCTTCGCGACGCACTACCACGAGCTGACTGCTCTCGAAGGTGTGCTCCCCCGCCTGCGCAACGCCCATGTCGCCGTCCGCGAGGAGGGGTCCGACGTCGTCTTCGAGCACCGGGTCGTACCCGGTCCGTCCGACCGCTCCTACGGTATTCACGTGGCCCGGCTTGCGGGGCTCCCACGGAGCGTTGTCGCCCGGGCCGAGCAGCTGCTCGCCGAGTTCGAGACCTCGTCACCCGCTGCCCGGCTGTCGGCATCTCCGGCAGCGCCGAGCGAGCCTCGGCCCGTGCAGCCACCGCTGTTCCCCCTCACCTCCGCGGTTGAAGAAGAACTGGCGACCCTCGACGTCGACAGCATGACCCCGCTGGAGGCAATCCAGAAGCTCTACGAACTCCGGGCCCGGGCCCGCAGCAATGGACGCTGCCAGTGAGCACCCGTGGCGGCATTCGCATCCTGCCTCCCGAGGTGGCGGCCCGCATCGCGGCCGGCGAGGTCGTCGAACGCCCCGTCTCGGTCGTGCGCGAGCTCCTCGATAACGCCATCGATGCCGGTGCCACCCGGATTCTCCTCTCGTTCGACGACGGCGGGCTCAGCCGCATCGAGGTGAGCGACGACGGTCGCGGTATTCCACCGGGCGACGTTGAGCTTGCCTTCGAACGGCACGCGACATCGAAGATCGCCACCGTCGACGACCTGCATCGCGTCCACACGCTCGGGTTCAGGGGTGAGGCGCTCCCATCCATCGCCGCCGCTGCCGATGTCGAAATCCTGACCCGCGCCCGGGGCGAACCTGTCGGCGTGTTCCTCGCCCTGGTTGAAGGTCGCCCGGTCCGGCGGATGGCCCGGCCCGCCCCCGAGGGCACGACCATCACGGTGCGAGATTTGTTCGCCCGCGTGCCGGCGCGGCGGAAGTTCCTGGGGTCGCCCGCTACCGAGGCCCGCGCCATCACCACGCTCGCCGTCCACTACGCCCTTGCCTACCCGGGCATCGCGTTCCAGGTCGTCAGCAACGGCCGCCGTCTCCTCTCCACCAGCGGCGACGACGATATCCGGCACGCCTTCGCGTCCGTCTACGGCGCCGACCTGGCGCGCCAGGTGCTCGACGTGCATGGAAGCGATGATGAGATCGCCATCGCGGGACTGGCGGCTCCACCGACCCTGCATCGCGGCAACCGCGGCGGCATCTCCGTTTTCGTCAACGGCCGCTGGGTTCAGAGCCGCACCCTCCTGTTCGCCGTCACCGAAGCCTACCAGTCGCAGCTCCCCGGTGGACGCTACCCCATCGCTGCCCTCCACATTCGCCTTCCCGACGACGACGTCGATGTCAATGTGCACCCTGCGAAGGCCGAGGTGCGCTTCCGCGACGAGCGCCGCGTGGCCCGCGCGCTCCGTCACGCCATCCGCGAAGCCCTCGACCGTGCCGCTCCGCCCACGTGGACAACCCTCGCGCCGGTACCCGCCCGGGACGACGACCCGCTGGGACAATCGGCTGCCGACGACGCGCTTGCGGCAGCGCCCCCGCCCGCTGCCTTGCCCCGGGCTGTGCCCGCAGCTTTGAGCGGTCCTGTCCCCTCGCAGGGCATCCTCGCCCTCGGCCGGCCGTCCCGGCTCCAGGTACCGGCCGCCGGTCCACCGGCCCCGCACCGCGACCTCCTGCCGCTCCTGCGCGTTGTCGGCCAGCTCAACGCCACCTACATCGTCGCCGAGGGACCGAGCGGCATGTACCTCGTCGACCAGCACGCTGCCCACGAGCGCGTGATCTTCGATCGGATCATGAGTAGGCGGGCTGCCGCGGAGCCGCTCGCCACCCAGCCATTGCTGGAGCCGCTGCTCGTCGAAGCCGGTGTCGGCCTCGCTGCCGTTGCCGCGGCCCACGAGGCCGACCTCGCCGCGCTGGGGCTCGTCCTCGAGCAGTTCGGCGAGGGCGCGCTCCTCCTCCGCCAGGTGCCCTCGGGCTTCCGCACGGATGATCCCGTCGCCTCGGTCGTGGCCGTGCTCGAGGCAATCGAGCGCGACGACCGCGTCCCCGCCGGGTTCGGCCGGGCCGCCGCTACAATCGCGTGCCACTCCAGCGTCCGCGCCGGGATGGCCCTCACCACCGCAGAAATGCGCCAGCTGCTCGAAGATCTCGCAGCGACCGCCACGCCGCGCACGTGCCCCCACGGTCGGCCCACGCTCATCCACCTCGGAACCGAGGTCATCGAACGCGAATTTGGGCGTCGGTAACCCTACCCTCCGAGCGATTGCACGGCCGGGATCGGCCGCGCGCTCGTCCGGTACTGGCGCTTCCCCTCTTCCAGCAGGTCCCCGCCGTAGCAATCGTTCACCACGATCGCCGGGAACTCCTCAACCTCCAGCCGGCGGATCGCCTCGGTCCCGAGGTCATCGAACGCCACCACCTCAGCCGACTTGATGTGCCGATTCAGCAGCGCGCCGGTGCCGCCGACGGCGATGCAGTACACCGCGTGGTGCCGCTGGATCGCCTCGCGGACCGCCGGTCCGCGTCCGCCCTTCCCGATAATCCCCTTGAGCCCGGCTTCGAGCATCGGGATCGTGTACGGGTCGAGTCGCATCGCGGTGGTCGGCCCGGCCGAACCGATGACCATCCCCGGCCGCGGCGGCGTCGGCCCGACGTAGTAAATGACCTGCCCGCGGAGGTCGATGGGGAGCGGTTCGCCGCGCTGCAGCAGTTCAATCATGCGCTTGTGGGCCGCATCCCTCGCCGTGTAGATGACGCCCGTGAAGGTGACGTGCGTCCCGATACGCAGGCCATCAATCACGTCGTCGGTCAGGGGGGTCGTCAGGCGGACCGATCCAGTCATGAGATTCCTCCGGTAAGGGGTCCAAGCGATTTCGACATAACCAGGAAGTGCGCCGGTTGTTTCAGTTCGTGCAGGCCGGTCTCCGGCCAGGGCTTCGTGCCGGCAGGCTCGTAGCCGAGCCGTGCGTAGAACGGCGGCAGCTCGGTCCGCGGGCTCGCGACTTCGAGCGTCATCGTCGTGCAGCCGGCGGCCCGGCCCCACGCCTCCGCGGCTTCCACGAGCGCCCGCCCAAGGCCGCGCCCCTGGAACTGCGGCGCCACGGCCAGCATCCCGAAGTGGCCGACGTCGCCGTGGACGCTCACCCGGACGACGCCGGCGAGCGAGCCATCGTCGGCCCGGGCGATGAGGAACGTTTCATCCACCAGCAGCTGGCGAACCTCCGCCTCGCTCGTCCGGTCGGCGGCTTTGAAGAAGTCCTCCACGCGGTAGGCGAGGTTGACCAGCGCCGCGATGGCGGGCGCGTCCTCCGCGCGGGCAGTCTCGAACGCCACCACGGTCGTCACAGCTCGCGGACCAGTTCGCAGTAGTGGTGCGGGACAAGGAAATCCCAGTGCCCGGCGGGGTGGAGGCTCTCGTGAATCACCCGGTAGCCCAGGCGCTCGTAGTAGGCGACCAGGCCGAATTCGCGCACCGTGCCCAGGGCCACCGCGGGGTACCCCTCGGCCGCTGCCAGCTCCTCCGCCCGCCGGAGCAGTAACTTGCCCAGCCCCTGGTTCATGCGGTCCGGTTCCACGGCGGCCATCCCAAAGTAGAGCGCACCACGCCAGGGGTGGCCAGCCGGCACTGGGCCCGGCTCGGGCCGCGGTGTCCCGGACGGGCCCAGCATGTCCGGCTCGATGAACCGCTCCGCGTTGGCGACCAGTGCGCTCGCGATGAGCGCCTCAGCATCAAATGCCAGCAGGAAACGAGCGCCTGGCCCCGCCTCCTCGAGGAGCTCGCCCGGGCTCGTTCGCTGGCCAGCGAACAGGTGCCGGTAGCGCGCGTACGCCCGGTTCACCAGCGCCGCAACCGACGCTGCGTCCACCTCATCGACCGGGACGACGCGCACGCTGGCAGCCATCACCGCGCTCAGATGACCGCCTGCTTGGTGCGCGCGCTGTGGCACTGGATGTTGACCGCCACGGGCAGCGCGGTGATGTGGGTCGGGTACGTCTCAACAAAGACGTCGAGGGCCGTCGTTGTGCCGCCGACCGCCTGCGGCCCGACGCCGAGCTCATTCACCGCCTGCAGTAGCTCGCGCTCCAGCTCGGCGACCTCCGGGTCCTCGCTCCGCTCCCCGATCGTGCGGAACAGCGCGTGCTTGGCCATCGTCATCGCCTTCTCCGCGGTGCCCCCCACCCCGACACCGATCACGAGCGGCGGGCACGGGTTCCCGCCCGACATGTCCACCGTTTCGCAGACGAAATCGATGATCGCACGCTTCCCCATGCCCGGGAGGAAGTTCTGGTAGCGCGACATGTTCTCGCACCCGCCGCCCTTCGGCATGAACAGGATCTTCACCCGGTCGCCCGGCACGATGTCGGTGTGGATCACGCCCGGGGTGTTGTCGCCGGTGTTGGTGCGGGCGCTGAAGGGCCGGGCCGCAATCGACTTCCGCAGGTACCCCTCGGCGTACCCCCGCCGAATCCCTTCGTTGACCGCGTCGATCACCCATCCGCCGGTAATGTGGACGTCCTGGCCGATCTCGAGCATCACGACTGCGGTGCCTGTGTCCTGGCACAGCGGCAGCATCCGCTCGCGGGCCACCTGCGCGTTCTCGAGAATCTCGTCGATGATCTGCACCGCGAGCGGCGAACGCTCCGTCGTGCGCGCCGCCCGGATCGCCTGCTCCACGTCCTCGGGCAAGTAATGCGTCGCCTCGATGGCGAGCCGGGCGACCGTTTCCGTGATCAGCTCCGCGGGGATCTCTCTCACACCTGCATCCTGCGACCGTGATGGAGAGAGCGTAGCAGCAGCCGCGGTCTCGTTCCTCAGGCCGAACGGTCGAGGTGTCGTCCCACGTTCGGGTCCAGCAGGCGGACCACCTCCTGCTGGGTCTCGATCGCTGCCTTCGTCGCCCGTACCTGCGCGGCAAAGGCGACCCGCCCGGCAATCCCTTCCACGGGGTCGGTCGGCACCGAAGTGGGCGCAATCAGGCTCAGCAGATTCATATCCCCAGTGTGCCACCGCTAGCGCGTGGCCGGGGTGAACGTCCCGGGAGCGTTTGGTGAACGGGCGGGTCATCGCCCTCTGAACACGGGTTCCCGCCGCTCGAGGAACGACCGCCGACCCTCCGCAGCATCCTCCGTCTGGTGGGTAATCTGCTGCAGGAACTGTTCGAGCTCGATCTGCTCGTCGAGCCCCCGGCTCGCGCCCTCCTGCACCAGCCGTTTCATCAGCTCGATGGCGACGCTGGGCCCCCGGGCAATCGCCCCGGCCAGTGCCGCGGTCGCCGCGGGCAGCTCCCCATCGGGTACCACCTGGCTCACCAGGCCAATCCGGCTGGCCTGCGCTGCATCGATGATCTCCCCGGTGTACAGCAGGCGATACGCCCACTCGGTCCCGACAAGCCGCGGCAGGAGCCACGTCGAGCCAGTGTCGGCGACGATGGCCCGCTTCACGAAGATAGCGCTGAAGCGCGCCGATTCGGCCGCGATCCGGATGTCACAGGCGAGCGCGAGCGAAAACCCGGCGCCCACGCACGGGCCGTTCACCGCCGCGATGGTCGGCTTCCGACAGTGGTACACCTGCGCCGTGGCCAGGAAGCGCGAGCGCATCATGCCCGCCCGCCCCCGGAACGGGCGCTCCGGCCACTCAGCTTCGGTCTCCGTCGCGGTCAGGTCAGTCCCGGCGCAGAATCCGCGGCCCGCCCCGGTGAAGACGACGACCTTCACCTCGTCGTCGGCTTCGGCCTGCGTAACCGCGTGTTCGATCTCAGCCCAAGAACCCCACGACAGCGCGTTCAGCTTCTCCGGCTTGTTCAGGGTGATGCGGGCAACGCCGTCCTCGACCGTGTACAGGATGTCGCGAAACTCCATCTCCTGCCAGCTCCAACGTAGGGGTGCAGTGAAGCCTACGCCAGCCGCCGCGGCCTTGCCTACCGCAGGCGTCTCCGCGCCGTCGGTATACTCCATCCAGCCCAGACGCCAGCCGGAGCCGACGCCCATGCTTTTCCGCGACTCGCCCGAACACGCCGCCTTCCGCGCCGAAGTGCGCGCCTTTCTCGATGCGGAGCTGCCCCGTGAAACCTGGGACATGCGCAACGACCGCGAAGAGATGACGGCGGAGGAAGCTGCCTTCACCCGCCAGTTCCGCAAGAAGCTGGCCGCCCGTGGCTGGCTCACCATGGGCTGGCCGAAGGAGTTCGGCGGCGCTGGCGCCAGCTACATGACCCAGACCGTGTACATGGAGGAGATGAGCGCGGCGGGCGCCCCGGGCGCCTACGACCAGGGCGTCTGGCTCGCCGGCCCGGCGCTGATGCTCCACGGCACGCGTGCGCAGCAGGAGCGCTGGCTCCCCGGCATGCGCTCCGCCGAGGTGCACTGGTGCCAGCTCTTCTCCGAGCCCGGGGCCGGTTCCGACCTCGCGAGCCTCCAGACCCGCGCCGTCCGCGACGGCGACGTTTACATCGTCAACGGTCAGAAGATCTGGACCAGCGGCGCGCTCGAAGCAGACTGGGGCATCCTCCTCGCCCGCACCGACCCCGACGCGCCCAAGCACAAGGGCATCAGCTACTTCATGGTCGATATGCGCCTCCCCGGCATCACCATCCGCCCGCTCGTCAACCTCATGGGCAGCCGGCACTTCTGTGAGATCTTCTTCGATGACGTGCGTATCCCCGCCGATTGCCTCGTTGGCGAGGAGAACCGGGGCTGGTACATCGCAACCACCACGCTCGACCAGGAGCGAAGCAGCATCAACCGGGTGGTGATGACCCGCAGCACCCTCTTCGCGCTCATCGACTACGTTCGCGACCACCCGCAGCTCCGCCGCGACGAGATCCGCCACGAGCTTGCCGAACGCTATCTCGAGTTCGAAATCGGCCGCTGGCTCTGCTATCGCGTCGCGCAGATGCAGAGCGAAGGCCGTATCCCCAATGCCGAGGCGTCCGTCTCGAAGGTCTTCGGCACCGAGCTCCAACGGCAGATGGGGATCACCGGCCTGCGCGTCCTCGGCCTGCCCGGCCAGCTCGAACCCGGGTCGCCGTACGCTCCCCTGCGCGGCCGGGTCGAGCGCTGGGCGCTCGCAGCCCCCAGCTACACGATCGCCGGGGGCACCAGCGAGGTCAACCGCACTATCATTGCCACGCGCGGCCTCGGCCTGCCGCGTGGCTGATCTTGCGCCTGCGCCCGGGCCGTCCGAACCTCAACAGCAGGAAGCCATGTCGAAAAACACGTTCCGCACCGACGGTACCATCGACGCGTTCGAAAACCAGTTCCCCGGCCGCGATTACGTCATCGAGTTCATCGCCCCGGAGTTCACCAGCGTCTGCCCGATGACAGGCCAGCCAGATTTCGGCACGATCCGAGTCAGCTACGTCCCCGATACGAAGTGCATCGAGCTCCGGAGCTTCAAGTTCTACCTGCACGCCTTCCGGAACCGCGGCATCTTCTACGAGGACGTGGTCAACACCATCCTCGATGACATCGTCGCCGCCGTGCAGCCGAGGACGGCGACCGTCACCGGGGAGTTCAACACGCGCGGAGGCATCGCTGCCCGTGTCACTGCTACGTACCCGTCTCGGCCTGCCGGGAAATGACGCCCTCCCAAACGACCCCGTAGACTCCAGGCCCCGGGCCCCACGCTGGGCCCGCGAGGTGAAGATGCCCGTCCGCGCCGCCCCCGACCGCTTCCCCGAGCGCCGTTGTGCCGAAGTCTGCTCCGTGACCGCTGCGCAGATGCGGGACGTGCAGCGCCTCGCCCAGGAGGAGTTCGGTCTCGATATCCTCATGCTCACCGAGAACGCAGGCCGCAGCGCCGCCCTCCTCGCCCTGGCCATGACCGGCGGCAAGGGCCGCGGACAGCGCATCGTCGTCCTCGCCGGCGGTGGGAACAAGGGTGCCGCGGGCCTCGCCGCCATGCGCCACCTGGCAAACTGGGGCTGCCGTGTCGAACCCGTCATCGCCGGCGTCGATGAAGAGGTCTCCTTCACCGCACGCCGCCAGATGCACATCCTCCGCCAGAGCGGCATCCTCCAGCCCTCTGACCTCGAGGCAAGCGAGGTCACGCTCGAAGAGCAGCTCGCCGGCGCCGATCTCGTCATCGACGCCCTCGTCGGCTACGGCCTCGAGGGCCCACCTGTTGGCGTTGCCGCGGCCGTTACGCGCCTCGCCATCGAATCGCGGCGGCCCATCCTTGCGCTCGACGTCCCCACGGGTGTCAACGCCACCACCGGCGAGGTCAGCACACCTGCAATCCGCGCCATCACCACCCTCATGCTCGACCTCCCCAAGCGCGGCTGCCTCGACCCGCAGGCACGCGGCATGGTGGGCGAACTCTTCCTCGCCGATATCGGAATCCCGATCAGCGTCCACCACCGCCTCGGCATCAACGTCGGCACCCTCTTCGCCGATGGGCCCATCGTCCGCCTCCGCCGGTAGCCGCGGCGCCGGCCTTTGTTCGCCACCGGAGCCCGTGCTATAGTCAGCGCCGGTCCTTAGGGACGAATTTCACAAACGGCCCCCACGTGCTGTACGAATACGGTCACATCGGCATCCTCGTCATCATCGCCCTCATCTTCCCGCTCGGGGCGGTGGTTACCTCCTGGGCGCTCCAGTACGTGCGCATCCGCCCGCGTTTCCGCCCCGACGCCGTCCGCGATGACATCTACGAGTGCGGCCTCCGCACGGAAGGGCCGAGCCTCGTCCAGTTCAACTTCCGCTTCTACTACATCGCCCTGCTGTTCGTCCTGCTCGATGTGGAAATCATCTTCCTGTTCCCGTGGGCGCTGGTCTTCGACAGCATCGGCTGGGTCGGTTACGGCAAGGGCCTCCTCTTCATTGCGACCTTCGTGGTCGGCGGCATCTACGCCTGGCGGAAGCGCGCGCTGGAGTGGCGGCTATGACGCGTGAGCTCACGGGCCCGGAAGCCGCGGCGCTCGTCGAGGCGGTCGCTCCCGGCGCCGTCGAGAAGACGACCGACACGGCCTGCTACCTGAAGCCGGACCGCCTCGTCGAGGCGCTCCGCGCCCTGCGCGACGATCCCTCAGCCAACCTCGTCCACCTCACCAACCTCTGCGCCGTCGACTACTGGGACCACTTCGAGGTCGTCTACCACATCCAGTCGTTCGAGAAGAACCATATCGCCCTCTTCAAAGTCGAGGCCTGGGGCCGGGAGAACCCGGAGGTGCCGAGCGTGACTCCTGTCTTCCACGGTGCGTGGATGCAGGAATGTGAGGCGTACGACCTCTTCGGCATCCGATTCACCGGCCACCCGAACCTCTATCGCATCCTCCTCTGGGAGGGCTACCCGGGCTGGCCACTCCGCAAGGACTTCCTCGCCATGCCCGGTGGCCTGCAGCCTGGCCTCGGTGAGTTCGCCGGTGTGGCCCGCCGCCAGGAGCCGCCCGTGAAGGTGATCGAATGACCGGCGTTATCAAGAGCGAACCGTTCGTCATCAACATCGGGCCGCAGCACCCATCCACCCACGGCGTTTTCCGCATCAAGGCCACCGTCGATGGCGAAAAGGTCATCGATGCGGAGATGGTGATGGGCTACCTCCATCGCTCCATGGAGAAGCTCGCCGAGGAGCGCACCTACACCCAGAACATCCCCTTCACGGACCGCACCGACTACCTCAGTAGCATGTCGAACAACCTCGGCTACTGCCTGGCCGTCGAGAAGCTGGCCGGCATCGAGGTGCCGCCGCGGGGTAACGCCATCCGCGTCATCATGGCCGAGCTCCAGCGGCTCGCCAGCCACTGCATGGCGGTCGGGGCGTTCGCCAACGACACCGGCGCCTGGCAGACGCCCGTGATGTGGGCCTTCCGCGAGCGCGAAAAGATCCTCGACATTTTCGAAGTCACCTCCGGCGCCCGCCTCACCTGCAACTACATGCGCATCGGTGGCGTCGCGTTCGATCTCCGGCCTGAATTCGAACCCATGGTCCGGCGGATCCTGCGCGAATTTCCCCCCTTCATCGATGAGATGGAGGGCCTCCTCTCCGGCAACGAGATCTTCATCGCCCGCACCCGTGGGGTTGGCGTCCTCTCGCCCGAAATGGCGATCAACTCCTCCCTCTCCGGCCCGATGCTCCGCGGCAGCGGCATCGCGTGGGACATCCGCAAGGCCGACCCCTACTGCGGCTACGAACAGTACGACTTCGACATCCCTATCGGTTACAACGGCGATTCCTACGACCGCTTCATCGTGCGCCTCGAGGAGATGCGCCAGAGCCTCAGGATCATCGAGCAGGCGTTGGACGGCCTCCCCGGTGGGCCCTTCCGCACCGAGGTCCCGCTTGCCCTCCGCCCGCCCCGCGGTGAGGCCTACGCCCGCATCGAGAGCCCGCGCGGCGAACTCGGCTACTACCTCGTCAGCGATGAGGGGCCGTCGCCGTACCGATTCCACATCCGGCCGCCTTCCTTCATCAATCTCTCCGCCCTCAAGGAGATGACGGTTGGTGGCACCGTGGCCGACGCCATCGTCGTGCTCGGGTCGATTGACATCGTCGTGGGGGAGATCGACCGGTGATGCCCTTCCTGGTGACGGACAACTGGTACGACCTCCGCGATCTCGGCAACATCTCCCGCGTCATCCTCGAAGCGGCCGACCGAGTGCTCCCCTTCGGGGTCGTCTACGTCCTCGCTGCACTGATCGGCTTCGTTGCCAGCTTCCTCCTCTTCGTGCTGCCGTCGCAGCTCATCGTTGGCGTTTACGGCGAGCGCCGCATCATCGGTCGCATGCAGTCGCGCCTCGGCCCCAACCGTGTGGGACCGTTCGGGCTCCTCCAGCCCATTGCCGACGCCATCAAGCTGATCCAGAAGGAAGCGCTGACCCCGACCCAGGCCGACCGCGTCGTGATGTACATCGCGCCCATCGTGTTCGTCATGCCGGCGGTGCTGCTCTGGGCGGTCATCCCCTTCGGCGAGAACATGATCATCGCCGATATCCCCGTCAGCCTCATGTACTTCCTCGCGGTCTCATCGCTCCCGGTGATCGCGACGTTCATGGCTGGCTGGAGCTCGAACAACAAGTACAGTCTCTTCGGCGCGATGCGCATCGTGGCGATGGCCATCAGCTACGAGTCGCCCCTCGTGCTCGCGCTGCTCGGGGCAGTGGTGATGAGCGGGACCATCAGCCTCTCCGGCATGGTCACCTGGGCCGACGAATTCACCATCTGGATGGTCTTCGTCCAGCCCCTTGCCCTGGTCATCTACTTCATCTGCGTGAGCGCCGAGCTGAACCGCACGCCCGTCGATATCGCCGAAGCCGAATCCGAAATTGTCGCCGGCTACCTCACCGAATACTCCGGCATGAAGTGGGGGCTCTTCTACGGCATGGATATCGGCTATGCGCTCGCCGCTTCAGCGTTCGCGGTCACCGTATTCCTCGGCGGCTGGACGTTCTTCGGCCTCGAGCAATGGGTGCCCGGCTGGCTCATCTTCATCGCCAAGACACACCTCTTCTACTTCCTGTTCATCTGGACGCGTGGCACCCTCCCGCGCCTGCGCGCGGACCAGCTCATGGCCTTCGCCTGGAAGTTTCTCCTCCCCCTCGGCCTCTTCAACCTCCTGCTCGTGACCACCGAGCGGATGATCTGGGCCGAGCAGGACTTTGCGAAGGGGCTCATCTACGTCTTCGCGCTGGTGAATATCGTCGCCTCGGTGGCGCTGGTCTACGGCTGGGCCCGCCTGAATGGCTACCGCCCCGAGCGCGTGCCAACCCGCCCGCGCCTCGTCAAGCAGGTGGGCGGCTACATCCCCGTCGAGGAGCTCCGCTGATGGACGGCTTCGGCGTCGCGCTCGCCTTCTGGGTCCTCGCCGCGCTCACCCTCGTCGCCGCCGGCGGTGTCATGGTGTCGCGGAACCTGCTCCACGCTGTCCTCTTCCTCATCGTCACGTTCGTCGGTGTGGCCGGGCACTTCGTCCTCCTCTCCGCCGATTTCATCGCCATGGCACAGGTAATCATCTACGTCGGGGCCATCGCCGTGCTCGTGCTCTTCGCTATCCTCCTGACGCCCCGTGCCGGGCGTGACAACGGCGAGACGCGCTGGGCGCTGCCCGGCATCCTCCTCGCCGTTTGCCTCGCAGCCATCTTCATCTTCGTCGTTCACGACACGGCGTGGCGGACGGTCGACGGTCCGCCCGAGGGCCTCGACGCCCGCGCGCTCGGGCAGGCGCTGCTTACGACGTGGGTCGTCCCCTTCCAGGTGGCGAGCGTGCTCCTCACCGCCGCCCTGGTGGGCGCCATCATGCTCACGCGCAGCCCGGAAGAAGAAGCGGAGGACGCGCTCGCATGACTCCCGGCATCGAACACTTCCTCACCGTCGGCGCCCTGCTCTTCTGCCTCGGGCTCGCCATCGCCCTCAGCAAGCGGAATGCGATCGGCGTCCTCATGGGCGTGGAACTGATGCTCAACGCCGTCAACCTCACCCTCATCACGTTCTCCCGCTTCACGGTGAGCCCCAACCCAATCGCCGGCCACTCCTTCGTCGTCTTCATCCTCACCGTCGCCGCGGCCGAGGCAGCCGTGGCCCTTGCCCTCGCCGTCGCGGTCTACCGCAACCGCGAGACCATTGACGTGGATCGCCTCAATCTCCTCAGGTCGTGACGCTGCATGTGGGTTGAATTCATGACCGTCCGCAACGCCTACGCCGCCCAGGTCTGGGCCGAACTCTTCGCTGCCGAAGCGCTCTCCGTGCGCATCATCCCGCCCATCGGCTACGGGGAGAAGGCCTCGATGCTCGACGAGCGGACCATCTACGTGCCGACGGGCAAGGCCCACGTCGCGCGCGAAATCCTGAGGAAGATCTAGCCCATGCTGTTCCTCGCTGCTGAGCCGTCACCAGCCGGGACACCGACCATCGACGAGGCCGTGCTCTGGGGGATCATGGCCGCTCCCCTCGTTGCCTGGGCCCTCATCGCCCTCTACCTTCGGAAGCTGCCCACCTTCGCCGGGTATGCGGCCATCCTCGGCATCGGCGCCGCGATGGTCCTCAGCTACGTGACGCTCTTCAACGTCATCGACGCCAGCGGCGGCATCGCCCAGTACACCCACGAATGGTTCTCCGCCGGTGACCTCACCGTGCCCATCGGCGTCCGCGTCGACGGCCTCACCGCGGTCATGCTGGTCGTTGTCACGACCGTGGCCTTCCTCGTGCAGGTCTATTCGACCGGCTACATGGCGGGGGACCACGGCTACGGGCGCTACTTCGCCCACATGTGCCTCTTCACCACCTCGATGCTCGGGCTGGTCCTCGCCGACAACCTCTTCCAGATCTTCGTCTTCTGGGAGCTCGTGGGCCTCTGCTCCTACCTGCTCATCGGGTTCTGGTTCCACAAGCCGAGCGCCGCCGCTGCCGCCAAGAAAGCGTTCATCGTCACCCGCATCGGCGACCTCGGCCTGCTCGCCGCCCTCCTCCTTGTCTGGAATCGCGCCGAAACTTTCGACGTCACGGCCATCCAGGAGTGGGCCACGGGAGGCGACGTCAAGGCATCCATTGTCACGCTCTTCGCCCTCGGCCTCTTCGCCGGTGCTGCCGGCAAGTCGGCCCAGTTCCCGCTCCACGTCTGGCTCCCCGACGCCATGGAGGGCCCGACGCCGGTCTCAGCGCTCATCCATGCCGCCACCATGGTGGCAGCCGGTGTCTACCTGGTTGCCCGCTTCTTCCCGGTCTTCGAAGCTTCGACCGACGCTGCGAACGTGGTCGCCTGGATCGGCGCAATCACTGCCGTCCTTGCGGCCACCATCGCCCTCGTCCAGACCGACCTGAAGCGCGTCCTTGCGTACTCCACCGTCTCCCAGCTCGGCTACATGATGCTGGCGCTTGGCGTCTTCGGGTACGTCGCCGCCATCTTCCACCTCTTTACCCACGCCTTCTTCAAGGCCCTCCTCTTCCTCGGCAGCGGCTCGGTCAACCACGCCACCAACACGTTCGATATGCGAAAGATGGGCGGCCTGCGCCATAGCATGCCCGTCACCTACTGGACGTTCGTGATCGGCTCCCTCAGCCTGGCCGGTATCTTCCCGCTCGCCGGGTTCTGGTCGAAGGACGAAATCCTCCTCGATGCGTGGCGCCACGACCGGGCGCTCTGGGCGATCGGTGCCGTCGTCGCCTTCATGACCGCGTTCTACATGTTCCGCGCCATCTTCCTCACCTTCCACGGGAGCTACAAGGGAGGCGAACCGGTCGATCATCACGACCCCGACAACCACTTCCACGGCGATCCCGCTCATCCGCACGAGTCGCCGTGGTCGATGCGCGCGCCCCTTATCGTCCTCGCTGTCCCGTCCATTGCAGCCGGCTGGTTCGCCTACGACCACCTGTTTAAGGACTTCATCGAGGCCGCGCTGCCGCACGGTGGTCACCACGGCAGTACCTTCGACATTGGCATCGCGATCTCGTCCACCTTGGTCGCGCTCGCCGGCATCGGCACCGCCTACGCCATCTACATCCGCCGCTGGGTCAGCTCCGAATCTATCCGAGCAACGTTCGCCCCGTTCGCACTGGTCTTCGAGCGCAAGTACTTCCTCGATGACCTGTACGAAACGGTGTTCGTGCGGAACATCTTCTACCGCGGCTGGTGCCGCCTCCTCGAGACCATCGACCGGCGCCTGGTCGATGGCATCGTCAACGGCGTCGGCCAGGCGGGCCGCATCACCAGCGATCGCCTGCGCGCTATCCAGGTCGGCGAGGTCCAGTCCTACGGGTTGGGCGTGGCCGCGGGTGTCATCGTCATCGTCATCGCCGTGGTTGCGGCGAATCCCCTCTAGGAGGCCGTGGTGGAACTGAGCATCCTCATCTTCCTGCCCGCCGTCGCGGCCGCCGTCATCCTGCTCCTTCCCCAGCGGCTCGAGCAGCACAGCCGCTGGCTGGCCCTCGTCACCGCCGTGGCGATGTTCGCGCTTTCAGTCCAGCTCTTTTTCCGCTTCGATCCCGGCGTTGAGGGCTACCAGTTCGTCGAACGGGCCACATGGGTGGACATCGGTTCGTTCAACCTCCAGTACCTGGTCGGTGTCGATGGGCTCAGCCTGCCGCTCGTGGTCCTGACCACCTGTCTCACGCTGGCCTCGGTGCTGGTCTCATTCAGCATCACCCATCGGCCACGCGCGTACTTCGCCTGCCTGCTCATCCTCGCGAGCTCGGTCGTCGGCGTCTTCGCCTCGCTCGACCTGATGCTCTTCTTCCTCTTCTGGGAACTCGAGCTCTTCCCCATGTACCTTCTCATCTCAATCTGGGGATCCGGCCGCCGCGAGTACTCGGCGACGAAGTTCGTGCTCTACACCATCGCCGGCTCCGCTTTCATGCTCATCGGCATCCTTGTGCTCGCGTTCGATGCGGGCACCTTCGACATCGAGCGTCTTGCAGAAGCCGAGTTCCGCGACACCCTCCTCCCGCTCGGCTGGGTGTTCTTCTTCCTCTTCATCGGCTTCGCGGTGAAGCTCCCCATTGTTCCCCTGCACACCTGGCTCCCGGATGCCCACAGCGACGCCCCCACCGCCGTCTCGGTGATGCTGGCCGGTGTCCTGCTCAAGATGGGCGGCTACGGCATTATCCGGCTCTGCGTCACGCTCATGCCGGAGGTGGCGCACGACTGGGACGCTTGGATGGCCGGTATCGGTGCCTTCAGCGTTCTCTACGGCGGGTTCATCACGCTCCGCCAGACCGATGTGAAGCGCCTCATCGCCTACTCGTCGGTCTCCCATATGGGCCTCGTGCTCCTCGGCATCGGGGCACTTGGCTCGACCGGCCTCGTCGGCGCCACCTACCAGATGCTGGCGCACGGCCTCATCACGGGCCTCATGTTCGTCATGATCGGCCTCATGTACGAGCGGACGCACACGCGGGAGATCGCCCGCCTTGGCGGCCTGGCGCGCCAGATGCCGCTCATCGCTACCGGTATGGTCTTCGCCGGGATGGCCTCGCTTGGCCTGCCAGCCCTCGCGGGCTTCATCGCCGAGGTCACGGTCTTCATCGGCGCATTCGAACGGTTCGAGTGGGCGGTGCTTGCCTCCATCCTCGGCGTCGTCCTCTCGGCGGGCTACATCCTCTGGATGCTGCAGCGCACCATGTTCGGGCCGGTCCGCCACGAGTGGGATGAACTCCACGATCAGCGCCACTGGTGGGAGCACGCCGTGGTCGGCGGGCTCGCGGCCCTGGTGGTACTCCTTGGCGTGTACCCGTCCCTCATCATGGACGTTGTTGAGCCCGCCATGATCACCCTCGCGGCGAGGTTGGGCGCGTGAACGGAATCGATGTCCTCGGCCCGCAGATCTCGGTGCTTGGGGCCGCCGCCCTGGTCCTTGTGCTTGACGCGCTCGTCCCCGCGCAGCGACGCATCCTCCCCTTCGTTGCCCTGGCGGGCCTCCTCACCGCCGCCCTGTGGACCACGTCGTGGGTCGGGCGTGGCGATTACCAGGCGGTGTTCGATGGCACCATCGTCCTCGACCGGTATGCCGTCTTCTTCCAGTACGTCTTCGCCGGCGTCACCGCGACCGTTGTCCTCGCCTCGATCGACTGGGTGAACCGGGAGGGCCGCCGCCAGGGCGAGTACTACGCGCTCGTTCTCACCGTCTGCGCCGGGCTCATGCTCCTCGCCGGTGCCCGTGACCTCATCACCATATTCATCGCGCTCGAACTCTCCTCCATTCCCCAGTACATCCTTGCGGGCTGGGGCAAGGATTCCAAGTCGAGCGAGGCCGGCCTGAAGTACCTCCTGCTCGGTGCCATCGCCTCGTCCCTCCTCCTGTACGGCATGGCGCTCCTGTACGGCGTCACCGGCACCACGCTGCTCGATGGCATCGCCGATGCCATCCGGGCCGATGGCGAGTCGTACCGCGGCCTGCTGGTGGTGGCGATGACGCTCCTCATTGCCGGTTTCGGCTTCAAGATGGCTGTCGTGCCCTTCCAGATGTGGGTGCCCGATGTCTACCAGGGAGCGCCCACGCCCGTCGCCGCCTTCCTCTCCGTCGGTTCCAAGGCCGCCGCCTTCGCCGTCGCCGTCCGCGTCTTCTTCGAGGCCCTCGACGCCGACTTCCTCAGCGACGATTGGTCGATGATCTTCGCCGTCATCGCCGCGGTGTCGATGACCCTCGGCAACCTGATGGCCATCGTCCAGTCCGACATCAAGCGGATGCTCGGGTATTCGTCCATTGCCCAGGCCGGCAACTTCATGGTCGGCCTCGCGGCCATCTCGGTGGCCGGCGAAGAGTTCACTCTCGGCGCGAGCGGCGTCCTCCTCTTCGTTGCCGCCTACGCCTTTACCAACCTCGGTGCCTTCGTCGCTGTTATTGCCATCTCCCAGCGCATCAACTCCGACCGGATCGATGACTACGCCGGCATGTGGCGCGTCTCGCCCTTCCTCGCCCTCGGGCTCGCCTTCTGCCTCGTCTCGCTCACCGGCATCCCGCCCACCGTTGGCTTCTGGGCGAAGCTCTACATTTTCAACGCCGCCGTCCGCGCCGACCTGGTCTGGCTGGTGGTCGTCGGCGTGCTGAACAGCGTTATCTCCGCGTACTACTACCTCGGCGTCGTGAAGGCGATGTTCCTCGGCGAGCCCGGCACCGAGCAGCGCTTCCGCGCCTCGCCCTCCATCGCCGTGGCCATGGTCGCGACGGGGCTCGGCGTTCTCGTCTTCGGCATCCTCCCGATGCCGCTGATGTCGGCGGCGCGCGATGCCGTCGAAGTCTTCGCCCGGTGACCGCAGAGTCAGCCGGCGACTTCGCCATCACGCTCGAGCTCGAGGTCGAGGCGCCCGAAGTCGACCGCGATGCCCTCGTGGCGCTCGCCGCCAGGGTCATGGCAGGCGAGGGCGTTGCCCCCGGGACCGAGCTCGCGATCGTCATCGCCGATGACGACGATGTGCGGCGCCTCAACGCGGAGTTTCTCGGCATCGACGAGCCGACCGACGTCCTCTCCTTCCCCGACGCAGGCGACGACTTCGTCGAGCCAGGCGATGCCCCGCCGCTCCTCGGCGATATCGCCATCTCCATTGACACCGCGCGCAGGCAGGCTGCCTCGCTTGGCCACTCGCTCATGGACGAGATGAACCACCTCCTCGTCCACGGCATCCTCCACCTTTGCGGCTACGACCACGTCGAGAGCGCCGAAGAAGAGGCCCGGATGCGCGCACGCGAAGAGCACTACCTCGGCGACCTCCGCCACCTCCACCATCACTGAACTGCGGTGCCTGCCCGGCACACCTGTTCTATACTCAGGGTACCCCGCAGGCAGGAACGTGTGTGCTCTACGGTAAGTGGCGCCCGAAGGGGTTCGCCGAAGTCGTTGGCCAGGACCATATCGTTCGGACACTGAAAAACGCCCTGGCGACCGGGCAGGTGGCCCACGCCTACCTGTTCAGCGGCCCACGCGGCACCGGGAAGACCACCACGGCCCGCATCCTCGCGCGGGCAGTGAACTGCCGCTCCCTCCGGGACGGCGAACCGTGTAACGAATGCGAGCCGTGCCGCGCCATCCTGGCCGGCTCAGCCCTTGACCTGATCGAGATGGATGCCGCCAGCAACCGCGGCATCGATGACGTCCGCGAATTGCGCGAAAAGATCGCTTACGCTCCCTCCGACCTGGCCCGCAAGGTCTACCTCCTCGATGAGGTGCACATGCTCACCGAGGGAGCCTTCAATGCCCTCCTCAAGACGCTTGAAGAGCCGCCCCCGCACGCAATCTTCATCCTCGCCACGACCGACCTGCACAAGGTTCCGGCGACCATCATCTCCCGTTGCCAGCGCTACGACTTCCACCGCGTGCCCAACGACGCGATCGTCGAGCGCCTGGCCTACATCGCTGAGCAGGAAGGATGCAGCGTCCCCCGCGAAGGGCTCGCCGCAATCGCCATCCAATCACGCGGCGGCCTCCGCGACGCCATCACCATGCTCGAACAGGTCATCGCCCGCTACGGTACCACCCCCGCGGTCGATGACATCCGCGCCGCGCTTGGGCAGGTCCACGACGCCCGCGTTGGTGCCCTCGTCCGCGCCCTGCTCGAAAACGACCTCGGCGCCGCCCTCGATATCTCCCGCTCGGTTGCCGATGACGGCCTTGACATCTCCCGCTTTACTCGTGCCGTCATCGACGTCGTCCGAGACCTCCTCGCCAGCCTGCTCCGGGGAGCGCCCCCGCCTGATCCCGAGCTCTTCCAGGTTGCCCGCGGACGCGCCGACGCCGTGAACCTCCTCGTGCAGGCACTTTCTGAGCTCGCGCGGGCAGACTTCCGGCTCGATCCGGCAAGCCCGATCCCGCTCGAGGTCGCCTGCGCCGCCACCCTCGTAGTCCCGGCACCGGCCACCGCTCCTGCACCGGCCGCGCCGGCGGCGGCGCCCCGCCCAACCGAACGGGCGACGCCAGCCGCCAGCACGGGCAGGCCGGCCCCAGCCAACCTGACCCGGGAAGAGAAGTTCGCCCGCGACCTTTACGAGCACTGCAAGATGGTGAACCCCTCGCTGGCGATGTGGCTCAACGGCTCCTTCGATGTACTCGACATGGATGGGGAGGAACTCGTCCTCGGCTTTCAGCGGAAAATGCCGATGGAGAAGGTCGATACCGCCTGCCGCCCCATGGTCGAGCAGGCTGCCGCCGCTATCCTCGGCCGCGAGGTGCGACTGCGCGTGAAACTGGTAGAGGCGCCCAGCCAGCCGAAGCGTGAGCCACGCCGGGGCCACCTCGTCGAGGCTGCGAAGGCCATGGGCGGAATTCCCGTCGGAAAGGACAACTGATGGCCAAGGGAACCGGAAACAACCGCTTCTTGCGCCGGGCCGGCGGTGCCGCGGGCCGCGGCCCCGGGGGCGGTAACGCCCTTGCCCAGGCGCAGGAGCTGCTCGCAAAGGCCCAGGCCGAGCTCGCCGCCGCGACCGTCGAGGGCACTGCCGGCGGCGGCGCGGTGCGCGTCACCATGTCCGGCGAACAGAAGATCCTCGCCATTAAGCTCGAGCCCGAGGTCGTCGACCCGGACGATGTTGAGATGCTCCAGGATCTCATCATGGCCGCCATTGGCGACGCGACCCAAAAGGCCACGGAACTCCAGCAGCGATCGTTCGGGGCGATCACCGGGGGGCTCGGCCTCCCGGGCCTTGGACTCGGCTAGCACCCCGGCCACCATGCCCGAGTCGCTCGCGACCCCGGAGCCCATCCAACGCCTCATTGAGGCGCTCCACCGCCTGCCCGGGATTGGGCCGAAGTCAGCCCAGCGGCTCGCTTACCACCTCGTCCGCACCTCGCCGCAGGAGGCCGAGGCCCTCGCTCGCTCCATCATCGAGGCGCGCGAACGCATCCACTACTGTTCCCGCTGTGTCAACCTCACCGAACAGGACCCCTGCGCCATCTGCCGCGATCCGCGTCGCGATGCCTCGCTCATCTGCGTCGTCGAGCAACCGCTCGATGTGCTTGCCGTTGAGCGGGCCGGCGTTTACCGGGGCACCTACCACGTGCTCCACGGCATCCTCAATCCGCTCGAAGGTATCGGCCCCGAGCATCTGCACATCGATGCGCTCGTTGCCCGCGTGCGCGAAGGGACCGCCCGCGAGGTCATCATGGCCACCAACCCCAGCCTCGAGGGCGAGGCGACGGTCATGTACATCCAGCGCGTCGTCGCGCCGCTTGGCGTTCGTGTCACCCGGCTCGCGCGGGGGCTCCCTTCCGGCGCAGACCTCGAGTATGCCGACACCGTCACCCTCGCGCGGGCGCTCGAGGGCCGGCAGGAGCTGTAGCCATGCCGGGCCGGCCCCCCAGGACGGTCACCTGCGAAGGGCTCGTCCTCCGTCGCCGCCCGGCCGGCGATGCCGATGCCCTGCTCGTCCTCCTCACCCCCACACACGGCCGGGTCGATGCCATCGCTCGCGGCGTCAGGAGGCCCCAGGCGCGGCTTCGCGGCCACGTCGAGCCGGTGACGCGCTCGAGGTTCATGCTCGCCCACGGTCGCTCGCTTGAGGTCATCGCCCAGGCCGAAACCATCGATGCCTTCCTCCGGGTCAAGGCGGATCTCGACGCCCTCGCCGTCGCGCTCTACTGCTGCGAGCTCGCCGAGCGGTTCGCCGTGGCCAACACGCCCCAGCGCGAGCTGTATGCCCTTGCCCTCGAAGCGCTCACAGCGCTCGACCAGGGGGTCCCGCCGCAACGTGCGGCCCGCTACTTCGAGCTGCACCTGCTCGCAACGTCTGGCTACGAACTGCAACTCCACGCGTGCGCCGCCTGCGGCACCGCGGTGCCCGAAGGCGAAAACTTCCTCGTCCCGTCTGCCGGTGGGCTCCTCTGCCCCGCGTGCCGCGCGGACGTGCCTGGCAGGCTGCTCTCCGTCCGGGCACAGAAGGCGCTGCGCTTCGCGGCCCGTTCGAACATCGGCGAATTCGGTAGCCTGCGCATGCCCGCGGAGGTCGCCGAGGAGCTCGCGGCCGCGCTTAGCGATGCCATCCGCTCGGTGCTCGATGCCGAGCCGCGGTCGGCGCGGTTCGCCGCCCAGCTCCTTCCCGGCGGTCCCGGGCCCCGGCGGGAATCCGACGGTTCCGTGTACAATGCGCCCTACGAGGGAGAGTCTGGCTCCCGGCCTGCAACGAACTGACGACGAGGAGGCGGAGGATGCCGCTCTACGAGTACTACTGCGAGCCCTGCAATGGGATCTTCGAAGAACTTCGCCCCATGCGTGAGGCGTCCGAGCCGGTCCCGTGCCCGGTCTGCTACAAGGACGCGAAGCGCATCATGCCGACCTCGTTTGCGGCGTTCACCTTCCGCGACGGCTACCCGCGCCGCATCCCCGATGATGGGAAGTTCTGGCACCTCGGCAAGAAGGTCTCGCGGCTGGTGACACAGGCCCGGCCGAACGAGCACCCCGAGGTCAACAAGCCGGCCCCGAAGCCGCGAAAGACGAAGGGCGAAAAACAGGAACTGCGCGACATGCAGGAGCTGGCCGCCAAGCACGAGCTCGTGGACCTCTACGGCAACGAGATCAAGCCGGAAGAGGTGCCCCAGGTCGTCGAACAGGGCCGCGTCGTCAAGAAGGGCACCCCGCGCGGGCTCTAAGGTCCAATCCCGCAGGTGGGTCGCCTGCCCTAGCTCGTACGCGCCAGCACGTACTCGCTCAGGTCGATAAGGCAGCGCTTTGTCTCCGACGCGGGGAGGAAGTCGATGGCAGCTTGGGCGCGCTGGATGTACTCCCGCGCCATGTCCATTGACGCCTCGATGCACTCCGAGTTGCGCACCGCCTCGATGGCTTCCCGAAGCCGCGCCTCCCGGTCGCGCCGCGCCGTGATGAAACGCCGGATTGGATTCTCCTTGGGATACCGCTCGAGGAAGAGGAGGCCCGGCAGGGTGATCGTGCCCTCCAGCAGGTCGCTCCCCACCGGCTTCCCCATCACCGCCTCGTCGCCCACGAAGTCGAGCACATCATCGACGATCTGGAAGGCCATCCCGAAGCTGTAGCCGTACGTCCGCATCGCCTCGACCGTCCGCTCGTCGCAGTTCCCGAGCATGGCGCCGCCTTCGGTGGCGTTGGCGAACAGGGCGGCGGTCTTGCCCCCGATGCGCCAGAGGTAGTGCTGCACGTCCTTTCCGGCGTCGAACGCAGCGGCGTCCTGGTCGAGCTCGCCGCTCGTCATCTTCATGAGCGCCAGCGCGAAGAGACGGGTAACTGCGAGGCTTCCCGTGCGGGTCACCATCTCCGCCGCGTTGGCGAACATGTAGTCGCCCAGCAGCACCGTCAGCGCATTGTCGAACACCGCGTTCGCGGTCGGGCGCCCACGCCGGCTGGTGGCCCCGTCGACGACGTCGTCATGCACGAGACTGGCGGTGTGGAGGAGCTCGATCGCAGCCCCCAGCGGAACCAGCCGGTTGAGGTCGTAGTTCCCCAGGTGCCCGGCGAGCAGGACCAGCGCCGGCCGCAGCCGCTTCCCGCGTGCTTCCAGCGCGTGGTCGAGCATGCGCTTCAGCGGCGGCAGGTCCACGTTCTTCGTCGATTCCAGCAGGTCCTCGACGAGGATCATGTCCTCCGCCACCGGGCCGTACAGGGTGGCCACCTGCGTGCTCGTCATCGTGCGGCTGCTCCCGTTGCCGCGGCGCTCAGGAGCAGCCGCGCATTGGCGGTCGTCAGCTCGGCCACGTCCTCGAACCGGCATCCGCGCGCGGCCGCGACCGCCCGGGCGGTCTCCACAATCCAGGCCGGTTCGTTCCGTTGTCCTCTCATCCCCTGTGGAGGAAGGTACGGACTGTCGGTTTCGATCACAAGTGAGCGTGCTGGCAGCCCGGCCGCAAGTCGCCGCGTCGCCTCGTTGCGCGGGTAGGTCACCGGTCCCGCGATGGAGATGAAGTACCCCATCTCTACGTACGGCTCGGCATCCTCAAGCGAGCCGCCGAAGCAGTGCATCACCCCCGGTGTCGCGAGGCCGCTGGCACGCGCTGCCGCCGCAAACGGCTCGAGCAGACGGAGTATGTCGCGCTCGGCCCCCCGGCTGTGCACGGCAACTGGCTTGCGCACGGCAAGCGCGATCTCCAGCTGTGCGGCGAGCAACCCCCGTTGCCGTTCCCCCGAGGAGAAGCCCTTGACCGCGTCGAGGCCCAGCTCACCGACCAGCACGACGGCCGGGTCGGCGCACAGCTCGTGCAGGCGGGCCAGGTCGTCCTCCCAGTGGCCGTCCGCCTCGTGTGGATGAATCCCTGCCGCTGCCAGCACGATGCCCGGGTGCCGCCGCGCAAGCTCGACCGCGGCCTCGCTCGAGGGCAGGTCGTACCCCGCGACGAGCACCTGCGCCACCCCGGCCGCTGCGGCCCGGGCGAGCACCGCCTCGATGTCCGGCGCGATCTTCGGGACCTGCAGGTGCGCGTGGGTGTCGATGAGTGTGGCCGTCATGTCCCGGCCGCCTCGCGCGTCTCGATCTTCGTATACAGCGGCCGAGCCGGCGCGAGGCGCGTCCCCGCGGGGATGCGCTGGAACTGCCATCCGCTCGCCACCAGCGAACCCTGCGCATTCAGGTCGGCGTGGAGTCGCTCCGTCGAGAACGGCAGCGTTGGGTGCAGCAACACTTTCAGGGCGTTGATTGCGTTCAGCGCGGTCACCAGCGTCTCGGCGGCGTGTGCGCGGTCCTCCTTCACCGCCTTCCAGGGCGCCCGCTCGTCGAGGTACCGGTTTGCCGCCTGGGCGAGCTGGAGCGCCCCCTGCAGGGCGGCGCGGAAGTGGCACCGTTCCAGCTCCTGCCCGACCGTTTCGAACGCCCGCGTGCACTCCTCCTCCAGCGCCCGGCTCTCCGGCGCCAGCTGGCCGACAGCCGGCACGACGCCCTCGAAGTTGCGATGAAGCATCGAAATTGTGCGGTTGGCCAGGTTGCCCCAGGTGGCGATGAGGACATCGTTGTTCGCCCGGATGAGTTCATCCTCGCTGAACACGCTGTCGCTGGTCTCCGGCATGATCGTCGTGAGGTAGAACCGGATGACGTCCGCGTCGTACTGGTCGAGTAAATCGAGCATCCAGGTGCCGGTCCCCTTCGACTTGCTCTGCTTTTGCCCGGCCGCAAAGTTGACATACTGGTTGGCCGGCACGTCGTACGGCAGGTTCAGACCGCCGTACCCGAGCAGCATTGCGGGCCAGATGATGGTGTGGAACGGGATGTTGTCCTTCCCGATGAAGTAGTACGAGCGCGTCCCGGCGTCCTGCCAGAACGCCCGCCACGCGTCGGGCTCGCCCCGCTCTGCTGCCCACTGCTTGCTTGCCGAAAGGTAGCCGATGACGGCATCAAACCAGACATAAATCCGCTTGTCTTCGTACCCGGGGACCGGCACCGGCACGCCCCAGGCAATGTCGCGCGTGATCGCGCGGTCCTTCAGCCCCTCCGCAAGCATGCCCAGGGTGAAGTTCTGCACGTTCCGGCGCCAGTGAGTGGTCCCCTCCACCCAGTGCCGGAGCGGTTCCTCGAACGCCGAGAGCTTCAGGAAGAAGTGCTCGGAGGGGCGCAGCACCGGGCGCGCGCCGCTCAACTTGCTCCGCGGATCACGGAGCTCCGTCGCGTCGAGCGTCTTCCCGCAGGAATCGCACTGATCACCGCGCGCCTCCGTGAAGCCACAGAACGGGCACGTCCCTTCGACATAGCGGTCCGGCAGAAATCGCCCGGCCTCGGGGTCGAACAGGTACTCATCGGTGCGCCGGTAGAGGTACCCCTGCTCCAGCAGGCGAAGGAACACGTCCTGCGTCACCGCGTAGTGATTCTCTGTCAGCGTGGAGGTGTACAGGTCGAACGAGATGCCGAACCGCTCCCACACCTCGAGGATCTTCGGGTGGTACCGTTCGACCACCTCCCGCGGGGTGATGCCCTCCCGGTCTGCGGTAACGGTGATTGGGGTCCCGTGGCAGTCTGACCCCGATACCATCAGGACCTCGTTCCCGCGCAGGCGCTGGTAACGGGCAAAAATGTCGGCCGGCAGGTACGCCCCTGCGGCCTGGCCAACATGCAGGAGGTAGTTTGCGTACGGCCAGGCGACGCAAACCAGGATACGTTCGGGCACGGACCACCTGGGTAGTTTGAGGCTACTGCGATGGTACCACAGGGGCGCCGTTCACCCCCGCGGTTCGGGCTCGTCGGCCCCATCCCAGCGGGCGTAGATCCGCTCCCGCTCCTCGCCCGTCAGGCGGGCGATCTCTGCGGCGGCGGCCGAACGGCGCGCACCGGCCCGCTTGAACGCGGCGATGAGGTCATCCGTGGTCGGTCCGCTCGTGCTCCGCGCCGCCGCCACTGGCCCGACGACGACCGTGCATTCACCCCGTGGAGCCGAAAATCGCTGGAGCACCACCGACGCCCGCCCGCGCACGACCTCTTCGTGGAGTTTGGTCAGCTCCCGGCACACCACGACCTCCGGATCGTGCAGCGCAGCCGCAATGTCCGCGAGCAGCGCCGGGAGCCGGCCCGGCGACTCGAACAGGACCACCGCCCGGTCGGCGGCGGCCAGCTCCCGGAGCCGCCGCTGTCGCTCGCCACGCTGCCGCGGGAGGAAGCCAGCAAAGACCGCCACCTGCACATCGAACCCTGCGACCGAGAGCGCGGCCACCGCCGCCGACGGCCCGGGCACCGTCCACACGGGCACTCCCTCCGCATGCGCCGCCGCCACGAGCCGGGCGCCCGGGTCCGAGATGGCGGGCGTCCCGGCATCCGTCGCCAGCACCGCGATCCCCTCCTGGGCTGTGCTGAGGACAAACGGGATCCGTTCTGCCAGATTGTGCTCCGTGAGGCTCACCAACCGTGCGGAACTTCCTGCCATGCGCGCCAGCCGGCCAGTGACGCGCGTATCCTCGGCTGCGATGAGCGTCGCCCGTCGCAACGCCTCCTGCCCGCGGGGCGAGAAGTCCGCGAGGTTGCCGATGGGCGTGGCTACCACGTATAGCCCGGGATGCCATGCCGTCATTCAGCGCGCCAATCCGAGCTATTGCACATAAGCCACTCCAACGAAACCGAATTGTGTTGACCCGTCAACATCCCCCTCCTACACTCGATTTCAACGCCAGCGGCCGAAACCCAGGCCGCAACTCTCGCCCCGGGATCGCGCTGAATTGAGTACTGCCGTCAACCTGTCGTCCGCCGCCTCCGAAGAGCCGGAGCGCGGCCCCGCGCCGTACCCGCAGGGGGACGCGCCCGTGCCCACGTTCAAGCAGCTGCGCCGCGCCTACGGCTTCGATGAAGTCGCCATCGTGCCCGGCACCGTCACCATCAACCCCGAGCTCACCGAGCTCGGTCTCGATATCGGGCCCCATCACTTCGCCATCCCCTTCATCGCCTCGGCCATGGATGCCGTCGTCGACCCCTCCTTTGCCATTGCCATGCACAAGGCGGGAGGCCTCGCTGTCCTCAACCTCGAAGGGGTGTGGACGAAGTATGACGACCCGGGCGCCATCCTGCAGGAGGTTGCATCCGTCAGCCGCGATGAGGCAACTGCCCTGCTGCAACACGCCTACCAGCAGCCGATCCGCGACGACCTCATCCGTCGGCGCATCCAGGAAATCAAGGCCGGCGGTGCGGTCGCGGCCGTATCCGTCACGCCAATGAACACGAAGCGCTGGGCCCCCCTCATCCAGGAGGCCGGCGCCGATATCCTCGTGGTCCAGAGCACCGTCACCACCGCCCGCCACATCTCCAACAGCATCGAAGGGCTCCGCTTCGAAAAGCTGCTCCAGGAGATCCACATCCCGGTCGTCGTCGGCAACACCGTCGGCTTCGAGGCCACCCTCGAGCTGATGCGTACCGGCGTGGCCGGCGTGCTCGTCGGTGTCGGGCCGGGCGCCGCCTGCACCAGCCGCGAGGTGCTCGGCATCGGCGTCCCCCAGGTCACGGCCACCATCGATTGCGCCGCCGCCCGGGACTACTACTTCCAGGAGACCGGTCGCTACGTGCCGATCATCACGGATGGCGGCATCAGGACCGGCGGCGACGTCTGCAAGTGCTTCGCCGCGGGCGCGGACGCTGTCATGATGGGGTCGCCCTTCGCTGCCACCACCGAGGCTCCCGGCCGGGGCTACCACTGGGGAATGGCCACCCCGCACGCCCACCTGCCGCGCGGGACCCGCGTCGCCGTTGGCGTCAATACGACCCTTCAGAAGCTCCTCTATGGCCCGACCAGCCGCACGGATGGCACTGAGAACCTCGTCGGGGCCCTTCGCACGGCGATGGGGATGTGCGGTGCGCGCACCATTCGCGAGTTCCAGAAAGCCGAGATGGTCATTGCGCCCGCCATCAAGACCGAAGGCAAGATCTACCAGTTTGCCCAGGCTGGCACCTAGGCTCGGCCTCGCCGCGGTCGCCGTCCTCGCCGCTGCATTCGGGGCGGCCGCGCTCTCTGGGCCCGCCCCAGCCGCAGCGGCCAGCCCCTGTATCGAGGCCGATCCGGCCGCGGTCGAGCCGGCAGCGCTCTCGGCCGGCATCATCGTCATCGGCACCCTTCACCCTGGCCCCACGGGAGTCCTGCTCCTCCCAGAGCTCTTCCTCAAGGGCACGGTCTCGAATGCACCGCTCCAGCTTGCCGAGGCCCAGCCAGGATGCCCCCCGGCCGACCTCTCCCCCGGCGACCGCGTCCTCCTGTTCCTCGCGCCCGAGGGCGGTCGTGTTCCGTGGCCGGCCGCGCAGGCCGCCTTTCGCCTCGTCGGCGGCACCGCCGAGCGGGCCGACCGCGCCGCTCCCCTGCTGCCCGAGGCCGACCTTGTGGCCCGCATCCGGGCAGTCACCGGGCAGGCCGCGGTCCCGCCCGCCAGCGACGAATCTCCAGCGGGCATTGACTGGCGCGATACGGTGCTGCCCGTAGGAGCGATCCTGGGAGCCGTCTTCGGTCTCAGTCTCGTGTTGATGCGGCTCTGGCACCGCATCGACCCCAGCTAACGCACCAGCGACCGAAGGAACTCCGCCAGGGTGTCGTCGCCCGGCGGAAGGATGATGTCGGCCGCATCGCGGGCGTAGGCGTCGGCGTGCGGCATCGCGACTCCCAGCCCGGCCCAGGCGAGCATCGCAGCGTCATTGACACTGTCGCCGACAGCCACCACATCGTGGCGGTCGATGCCGAAGTCCTCGCAAATCAGCGAGAGCGCGTGCCCCTTGTTGGCCTCGGGCGCGACGGCGACGGTCACGCCCGGAAAGTCCAGGATGTGCAGCCGGTCGCCGTACCGGCCCACAAGCTCGCGGTGAATCGCTGGGGCGGCCTCCTCATCCGAGATGATGCCGACGCCGGTCGGCACCACGCCCGCGTGCTCCGGGTCGGCGCGGTACTCAGGCGTGATCCCGCTCACCTCTCCGTACCGCTTCGACGCTTCCGTTGGGCGGTTTACCAGGTATCGGACCGGGTTGAACCACTCGTAGTCCCGGCCGATCGCCCGGGCGTAGTTCAGGATCTCAATTGCCAGCTCCCGCCGGATTGGGAAGACGTGTGTCATGCTGCCATCGATCCGGTGGACCGAGCACCCCTGCTGGCAGACGAGGGGTGTCACCAGGTGGAGCTCACGCGCCACCGCGAGCGTCCCCGGGAACATCCTTCCGCTCGCCAGCACGACCGGGATCCCGGCAGCCGTCAGGGCGCGCACCGCCTCGCGCACGGGTGCCGGGGGGTGATGGTCGCCGTCGCCGTTCCCCGGCGGGATGACCGTCCCATCGATGTCCAGCGCGACCAGCCTCACCGCCACCGGAGGCACACCACGCGATCGATCCCGGCCAGGTCACGCACGGTGCTCGCCACGGCACCGTGTGCTACGCCGAACGCCGCTACGTCGGCGGCCTGTCCGAATCCAACCTCGAGGGCGAGCAGGCGGGGGCGCAGCCGCCTCGCGCAATCCAGCACCAGCGCACGGATGAGCGCCAGCCCGTCACGCCCCCCATCGAGTGCGACCCGCGGCTCCCACGCGCTCACCTCCGGTTCGAGGGCATCGATTTCGCCCGACGGGACGTACGGCAGATTCGCCACCACGACGTCGGCGTGGACGATGCACGTCGCGAGGCTGCCCCGGACCAGGTGGACGGAAGGAGCGTGCGCCGCCGCGTTGATACGAGCGAAGCGCAGCGCGTCAGCACTGACTTCGGTGGCGATGACGCGCGTTCCCGGCCGCTCGGCGCCAATCGAGACTGCCACGGCGCCCGTGCCGGTGCCCACTTCCAGCACGGTCGCGGCTGGCTCCGCCTGCAGTTCCGCGAGCGCCACCTCGACCAGCAGCTCGGTCTCCGGCCGCGGGATCAGCGCCCCACGGCCGACCGCGAACCGCCGGCCGAAAAACTCTCGCCAGCCGGTAATGTAGGCGAGTGGTTCGCGGGCCTCGCGCCGCGCGAGCCATGCTTCCAAGCGCGCCTGTGCTTCGCCACCCAGGACCGCGCCGGCGAAGTATGCCGCCCGCGAGATGCCGGCCGCTTCCCGCGCCAGTACCTCGGCCTCGAAGCGCGCGTCCTCCAGTCCCGCCGCTTCGAGCCGCCGGGCGGCGGCACCCACCACCTCGCGCGCGTTCATGCCATTGCTTCGAGCCGGGATGCTTCGTCGGCCGTGGCGACAGCGTCGATGATGTCGTCGAGGTCGCCGTCGAGGCGCTGCTGGATGTTGTGGACGGTGAGCCCGATGCGGTGGTCGGTGATCCGATCCTGCGGGAAGTTGTACGTCCGGATCTTCTCGCTGCGGTCGCCCGTGCCCACCTGGCTGCGCCGGCTCGCCACCAGCTCCGCCTCCTGCTTCTGCTGTTCGAGGTCGTACAGCCGGGAGCGCAGGTGCGTCATCGCCTTGATTCGGTTCTTGAGCTGCGAACGCTCATCCTGGCAAACAACCACGATACCCGTCGGGATGTGCGTGATCCGTACGGCGGTCGCGACCTTGTTCACGTTCTGCCCGCCGGCTCCCGATGAGTGGAAGATGTCGATGCGCAAATCCTTCTCATCGATGTCTACGTCGACCTCTTCCGCCTCCGGGAGAACCGCCACCGTTGCGGTGGAGGTATGGATGCGCCCCTGGGCCTCGGTTTCCGGAACGCGCTGCACCCGGTGCACGCCGCTCTCATACTTCAGCCGGGAATACGCGCCCTCGCCGCGCACCTCGAATACCACCTCCTTGAATCCCCCCTTTTCCGATTCGGAGGCGCTCAGGATCTCTGTCTGCCAGCCCTTCCGCTCCGCGTACCGCTGGTACATGCGGAACAGCTCGTGCGCGAACAACGCCGCCTCCTCGCCGCCAGCGCCCGCGCGAATTTCGACGATGACGTTGCGGCTATCTCGCGGGTCCTTCGGCAGGAGCATGCGCCGGAGCTGCTGCTCGAGCGCGGCCATCTTCTGCTCGGCCGCCTCGAGCTCCCCCTCGGCCAGCTCCTTCATCTCAGCGTCGCCCTCGGCCATCAGTGCCCGGGCATCATCGGCCGCGCGCTGCGCGGCCCGGTACTCGCGAAACACCTCGACCAGCGGCTCAATCTCGGCCCGCTCCTTGGCCAGCCGACTCACCTGCTCGTAGTCGGCAGCCACCTCTGGCAGCGCCATCGTCGCTGTCAGTTCGTCATACCGGGAATCAACCCGTTCCAGCTGGGAAAGAACGTTTGCGTCCATATCTGGCGAACAGAACAACGGCCCGCTCGTGGCGGACCGTCCGGGGAAGCTGACCCTCCCTCGCAGTATACCACCTGCGCCGGCAGGCTCAGCCGCCCGCCGGTACATCCGCAAGCGCGAAGGTGATGCTTCCCTCCGCGGCGACCTGCCCATCGACGGTCGCCCGCACCTGCCCCTTCCCGACCGGTCCACGCAGCTTCTCGAGCTGAAACTCGAGCCGGAGTTGGTCACCAGGCACCACAGGGCGACGAAAGCGAAGCTGTTCGATGCCGCCGAACAGCGGCAGCTTCCCGCCGGCATCGCGGCCGCGCAGCAGGGTGACCGCTGCGAGCTGCGCCAGGGCTTCGATGATGAGCACCCCCGGCATAATCTTCCTGCCCGGGAAATGTCCCTCGAAGAACCATTCGTTGCCGGTCACATTCTTCACCCCCACCGCCCGCCGTCCCTCGTCGATCTCGAGCACGCGGTCGAGCAGCAGGAACGGGTACCGGTGCGGGATGATTCGCTCGATTTCGTCGATTTCGATGGTCATGATCGAACCTCCATCGCGGAGCATGCGCAGCGCTCCTCAATGAACGCAACGAAGCGCTCGACTTCCTCGTCCGGGAAGGGGATGTCCCCGATCTCCCGGTCGTCCGGATTGCCCAGCCCGTGATAGTCGCTGCCGCCCGATCGTGCCAGGCCGAACTCGTAGGAATACTGCTCGTGGAGCGCGATCGTCTCCGGCGGGTAGTGCTTGTAGTACGTCTCGATGCCGTCCGCGCCCCACGCGCGCAATTGCCCGATGGCCTCCGGGTAGTTCGTGCCGATGTAGATGGGGTGGGCGATGAACACCACGCCCCCGTGCTCGTGGATCATCGCGATAGCCTCTGCCGGGGCCAGTTTCTCTCGGTTGACGTCGGCCGGCTTCCCGTTTCCGAGCCACCGGTCGAACGCCTCTTGCACGCTCGCCACGTAGCCCCGCTCCACCAGTGCCCGCGCCACGTGTGGCCGGCCGACGGTCGCCTCGCCCGCGATCTCCAGCACCCGCCGCGCGTCCAGGGGCATCCCGTGCTCGCGCAGGATCGCGAGGATCTTGTCGAGCCGGGCGCGCCGCCCCTCTTGCTGCCACCGGAAGAACTCCTGCAGTTTCGGCGCAGCCGGGTCGAAGCCGTACCCGAGCAGGTGCACATCGGCGGGGCCGAGGTCGGTGCTGACCTCCACGCCCGGGATGAGCCGCACCCCCAGCCGTGCAGCCGCAGCCGCAGCCTCCGGGAGCCCGGCGGTCGTGTCGTGGTCGGTCAGTGAGAGCACGCGCACGCCATTCGCCGCCGCCCGCTCCACGACCCATGCCGGGCTGTGGACCCCGTCAGACGCCGTCGAGTGAAGGTGAAAATCGCCAATTGCCAAGGTACGGTCTCCTGCTTTGCGCCGTTCCTTTACTCGACGATGCGATCCACCCGCTCGATGGACGTCGCCCGCCGCGTGCGCTCATCCGCGGTGACCAGGACGCCGTTCAGCACCGCCGGTCCGTGCTCTGCAGGGGCCAGGCGTGTCGGCATCTGGGTCAGGAAGCGCGTAAGGACGGCCTGGATGTCATCGCCGATAACTGAATCGCGTGCGCCACACATGCCGGCATCGGTGCAGTAGGCCGTGCCATGGTGCAGCAGGCGCTGGTCGGCCGTAGGCACGTGGGTGTGCGTTCCAATGACCAGCGTCACGCGCCCGTCGAGATGCCACCCGAGCGCCTGCTTCTCGCTGGTCGCTTCGGCGTGCATGTCAACCACGATGAAGCGGTTCGCCGGCAGGGCGGCCAGGGCGGCATCGACGGCGCGAAACGGGTCGTCGTACTCGGCGGGCATGAACGCCCGGCCGATCAGGTTGATGACGATGAGGTCGCCGCATTCGGCGATCCCACGCCCGGGCACGCCAGGCGGATAGTTCAGCGGCCGGGTGATGCCTGGCGTGCAGTCGAGGTAGCTGTACAGCTCCCTGTGCTGAAACGTGTGGTTCCCGCCGGTAATCACGTCCACTCCGGCGTTGAACAGCTCGTCGGCGTGCCGCGGGATGAGGCCCTTCCCGCCCGAGCAGTTCTCACCATTGGCGATGACGTAGTCGAGGCGCAGCTCCTGCCGCAGCCCTGGGAGCTCGCGAACAACCGCCTCCCGGCCGGCGCTGCCGACAATGTCACCGAGGAAGAGGATGCGCACCACGGGCAAGCGCCTACCGCGCGTATTCGGTGGCGCGGGTCTCGCGGACCACGGTCACCTTAATCTGGCCCGGGTACTCCATCGTCTCCTCGATCTTCTGGCTCACGTCGCGCGCGATGCGCATCGCCTCCAGGTCGTCCACAATCTCCGGCTTGACGATGACCCGCACTTCCCGGCCCGCCTGGATGGCAAACGCGGACTCCACACCCTTGTAGCTCTTCGCGATGCTTTCGAGCGTCTCGAGCCGCTTGATGTACGCCTCCAGGGATTCGCGCCGCGCGCCGGGCCGCCCGCCAGAAATGGCGTCGGCCATCATGACGATAATGGCCTCGACCGTCCGGGGCTCAACCTCTTCGTGGTGCGCCTCGATGCAGTGCGCAACAGCCTCCTTGACCCGGTAGCGACGCGCGATCTCGGCACCGATGAGCGCGTGCGTTCCTTCCACCTCGTGGTCAACCGCCTTGCCGAGGTCGTGGAGGAACCCGCCCGCGCGGGCAACTTCGACGTCGGCGCCGATCTCCTGCGCGATCATGGCTGCGATGTGGGCCGTTTCCACCGAATGGCGCATGACGTTCTGGCCGTAGCTCGTTCGGTACTTCAGCCGGCCGAAGATCTTGAGTACCTCCGGGTGAAGGTTGAGCACCCCGGCCTCCACGGCCGCCGCCTCGGCGGCCTCCAGCATCGTGGCCTCAACGTCTCGCCGGGCCCGGGTCACTGCCTCTTCGATGCGTGTCGGGTGAATCCGCCCATCCTGCACGAGCATGGTGAGCGCCTGGCGCGCAATCTCCCGCCGCACAGGATCGAACGCGCTCACGGTCACGGCATCGGGCGTGTCGTCGATGATGAGGTCCACCCCCGTGGCTGCCTCGATGGCACGGATGTTCCGCCCCTCCCGCCCGATGATGCGTCCCTTCATGTCGTCGCTCGGGATGGGCACCACGGAGACGGTCGTCTCGGCCGTCACCTCCGACGCGTACCGCTGGATGGCCGTGGCGAGGATCTTCCGCGCCCGCTGGGCGGCGGTCGCCTCGACTTCCTTCTCCATCTCGCGCACCCGTCGCGATGCCTCCTCGCGGATCTCCACCTCGACGGCGGCCAGGAGCTGCTGCCGGGCCTCCTCGACCGTCAGGTTGGCAACGCGTTCAAGTTCCGTGGCCTGCTGTTGCCGCAGCGCATCCGCCTCGGCGCGCAGCTTCTCGATCTGCTGCTCCCGCTCCCGCAGCGACTGTTCCCGCCGTTCGAGCGACTCCAGCTTCCGGTCGAGATTCTCTTCCTTCTGTGCCAGCCGCTGCTCGATGCGCGAAATCTCGCTCCGCCGCTCCTTCATCTCCGCTTCGAGCGAATTGCGGAGCGCGAGGGTCTCCTCCTTGGCTGCGAGCAGCAGCTCCTTCTGTCGGGTCTCGGCCTCAGCGAGGATGCGGTTGGCCTGTTCCTGCGCCTGTTCCAGCGACGTCCCGGTAACGCGGCGGCGGTACAGGAAACCGGCGGCCGCTCCAACCAGCAAACCCGCGAGGCCGACGATAATCGCCGTTATCGCCAGCATTGATGTGCTCCAGGGCGGTCATACGAGATGACACGAGGATGACAGTGTGGCGGCAAATCTTGCCGAACCTTCACCATCATCCTACGCCCCGGGGACCGAAAAGGGAACGCGGCGCACTCACTTCCGCCTGCGCGGCGCACCCGCAGGGTGGGGTAGCTCGAGCCGGAACGTCACACCCGCAGTTCGTACGAGAGCTGCCACGGCAACGCCCAGCAGCATCGCCGCACTGTTCGAAACGTCGTACGTCAGCCAGGTCGCGAGACCTCCCAGCCCTGCCGCCGTTGCGTTCACCTCGCTGTGCAGCACGAGCGGGACGCGGTCGGCGAGCAGGTCGCGGATGACGCCACCGCCGGTGGCCGTGAGGATGGCCATCAGCATCGCGCCGCTCCAGTCGAGGTCGTGGTTGATCGCCGCCAGCGCCCCGGCGGCCGCAAAGGCGCCGAGCCCGCCCGCTTCCGCGATCGCCAGGAGGAACCGCGGATACCCCTTCCGGCTCCAGATCAGCGCGATCGCGATGAGCGAGCCGCCGGCCGCCCAGAGCAGGTAGTCGGGGCGGGCCAGGATAAGCGGCTGGCGGTCGAGAATCACATCGCGCATCACCCCGCCGCCTGTCGCGGTGACGATACCCATCACCAGGAGCCCGAAAAGGTCGAAATTCCGGCGTGCGCCCGCCTGGACCCCGCCAAACGAGAACGCGATCGCCCCCGCCCGGTCGAGGAATCCGACGAGGGTGGTTGTCTCAAACTCCACAGCGCGCGCCTCCAGGCCGCGCAGGCCCCGCCGGGGCGAAGCCGAGCGTCAGTTCTTCGGCCGGTTGAGCCAGCTCATCATGGCGCGCATCTCTGCGCCCACCTTTTCGATCGGATGCTCCGCCTCCAGGCGCCGCGTTGCCAGGAAGTGGGGCCGGCCGGACATGTTCTCCAGGATGAACTCCTTGGCGAACTGCCCCGTCTGGATCTCGCGGAGAATCTTCTTCATTTCGGCCCGCGTCTGGTCGGTGATAATCCGCGGGCCCCGCGTGTAATCCCCGTACTCGGCCGTGTCACTAATCGAGTACCGCATGCGCGACAGCCCGCCCTCGTAGATGAGGTCCACGATCAGCTTCAGCTCGTGCATCGTCTCGAAGAAGGCGCTCTCCGGCTGATACCCCGCCTCCACGAGCGTCTCGTAGGCGGCCTTGATCAGGGCAGAGAGCCCCCCGCACAGGATGACCTGCTCGCCAAACAGGTCGGTCTCGGTCTCCTCGCGGAAGGTCGTCTCAAGGACGCCGGCGCGCGTGCCACCGATCCCCTTGGCATAGGCCAGCGCGAGCTGCAGCGCGACCTCGCTGGCGTCCTGGTGCACGGCCACCAGGCACGGGACACCGCCACCCTCGGTGAACACGCGCCGCACCAGGTGCCCCGGCCCCTTCGGCGCAATCATCGTGACATCGACGAAGGGCGGCGGCTGGATCTGCTGGAAGTGGATGTTGAAGCCGTGCGCGAACATCAGCATCTTGCCCTCGGCAAGATTTGGCTCGATGCCCGCCTGGTAGATCTGCTTCTGCACCTGGTCCGGCGCAAGGATCATGATGACGTCGGCCTCGCGCGCCGCCTCCTCCACGCTGAGCACCCGCAGCCCTTGCGCCTCGGCCTCCGCGCGCGACTTCGACCCGGGATACAACCCAACGATGACGTCGCAGCCACTGTCGCGCAGGTTCAGGGCGTGGGCGTGCCCCTGCGAGCCGAAACCAATAATCGCGATCTTTCGCCCGTTGAGCAGGCTCAAGTCCGCATCGTTGTCATAATACATCCTGGCCATGGGGGCCTCCCTCGTCGGAATGGTTCGTGCTGGGTACCTGGGGCAGCCTGCCCCGGTGGGGCGGGGGTTCGCCTAGATCGGCAGGATGACCTGGCGCCGGTGGCGATCGCGTGAGTAGTTCTCGTACGGGTTGATGCCCAGCTCGCGGAGCATCGCGTACCCCTCAATCACCTGGATCTTGCCATCGACGAGGCGTACCCAATCGGCGAACCGCGGCCGGGCTGGGTCGATCGCCAGCTCGACGAGTGCCACGTGGTCGCCGGCGAAAATGTTCGTGACGCGCAGGCGCCCGAACGCCGGCATGGGGATCGACTGGAGCAGCTCGAGCACCTGCTCGGGCCCCGTCGTCACGCCATAGACCCCGTCGATGACCGTCGCCTTTCCCGTGAGCTGAGCGAGCGCGCCGTCGCGGTCACCGCTCAGGAGGGCGTCGTAGAACGCCTGCACCACCTGCCGCGTCTGCGAGGCCGATCCCCCGCGGTACCCGAGCGCGTCGTTCAGGGCTGCCGTCGCTGCCTTGTCCAGGGTGATGTCGCGCAGTGTTGCGTACAGCCGACGCCGCGCCACCTCTTCCTCCGCCTCGCCGTCGAACTCGAAGACCTCCACCACCCGCTGCGTAAAGGGACGCCAGTCGTACCCCTTCGCCTCGATGGTCGCCCGGACCGCCACCGCGCTCCCGTCTTCGATGTACTCAAGTTCGGCGTAATTGCAGTCCTGGTAGTCACGGAGGAACTCGCGGTGCCAGTCGGCAATGGAGACAGCATCGCGCAGCGTCGGCCCGCGGAAGGATTGAAACAGTGCATCGGGCCGGTGCCGCGCTTCGATCTCTGCGAAGCGGTCGAAATTGATGGCGGTGATGAGGGCGTTGACGGCGTCGATGTGGGACATGGCAGCTACCTGCATGGGCTCGGCGGGATTGTACCCCGCCCGTCGCCAACGGGCATCGCGTGCCAGTCTCGTGAAGCAGCCTGGCCAGCGAGAGAAAAATCCTATCGACAAATAGCATGCAACGTATTGATCCCTTAAGGGAAAACCCTAACATCCACGTGCGCCGCGCCCGGCCGCGGACGCACAAATATCTCCCAGCAGCGAGGGGACAACCATGCATCGCCCTGTCTTCCCGGCAGGACGGTGGGCAACGCCCCTATTGCTCACCCTCCTCGCCTGCCTGGCCTTCCTGGCAGGCACGCCACCCGTAGAGGCCCAGTCCAACCCGTACCAGCGTGGCCCGGACCCGACGCGGTCCGCGCTCACGGTCGATGGGCCGTTCTCGGTGGCCACCTACAACGTCTCCAGCCTTGTCAGCGGGTTTGGGGGTGGCGTCATCTACTACCCGACCAGCACGTCGCTGACATTCGGTGGCATCGTCGTCTCACCCGGCTACACCGCGGACGCGACGTCGCTCGCCTGGTTCGGCCGGCGCCTCGCCTCGCACGGTTTCGTCGTGCTGGTCATCAACACCAACACCCGGTTCGACTTCCCCGATTCCAGGGCAAGCCAGCTCGAAGCCGCGTACACCTACCTCCGCGACCGGAGCCCATCGGCCGTCCGCGCGCGGCTCGATCGGAACCGGATGGCCGTGGCCGGTCACTCGATGGGCGGCGGTGCATCGCTCCGTCTCTCGGAGCGCATCCCGAGCCTCAAGGCGTCCGTCCCGCTCACCCCGTGGCACACCGATAAGACCTTCAACACTGCGGTGCCGCAACTCATCATCGGGGCCGAGTTGGATACCGTCGCCCCGGCCTCCGCCCACGCCATCCCGTTCTACAACAACCTGCCGTCCTCGACCCCGAAGGTCTACGTCGAGCTGGACAACGCTTCGCACTTCGCGCCCAACACATCCAATGCGAGCATCTCGCTCTACGCGATCTCATGGATGAAGTACTGGGTCGATAACGACGTCCGATACCGCCAGTTCCTCTGCAACGTCAGCGACGGCAACCTGAGCGACTTCCGGAGTAACAACCGGCACTGCCAGTAGTCGCGCTCCGGAACGAGCACACCGCGCGCCGGGCCGCCGGGGGCCCGGCGCACGCCGTTTCTCCCCCTATGCGCCGGGGGCGCGGCTGACCTACCCTGTTCGCCACGGCGGTGCCGGGCCCACTGGCTGCCGCCGACGAGGAGTGCGGATGAACACCGAAGCGGGCGGGGCTCCCCGCGATGTCCTCACCAGGGCTGAGGCCGAGCAGCGCGCCAAGCGCGTGCGTCACTGCGACTACACCATCTCCCTCGATCTCACCGCGGGCAGCGGCAACTACCGCGGGCGCGCGACGCTCCAGTTCGACCACGAGGGCGTGGGCGACCTGTTCCTCGACTTCCGCGGGCGTGCGATCGAGCGGTTCGAAGTCAACGGGACGACCATCCCATCACCGGCATGGAACGGCGTCCGCCTCTGGCTCCCGGCCGAGCTCCTCGGTCCGACGAACACGGTCACCATCGAGTACACCAACGACTACGACCACGAAGGCGATGGCTTCCACCAGTTCGTCGACCCGGAGGACGGGCAGGAGTACCTCTACACCAACTTCGAGCCGTACGAGAGCCACCGCCTCTTCCCCCAGTTCGACCAGCCCGACATCAAGGGCACCTACCAGCTCACGGTCGATGCCCCGGCCGGTTGGGAGCTGATCCACAACACCCCCGTCAGCGCCACAGAGACACTCGGCGATGGCCGGGTTCGCCGCATCTTCGCCCGGACGCCCACCTTCTCCACCTACCTCTTCGCCCTGGTGGCAGGCCCCTATCACGTCGTCCGCGACCGTCACCGCGAGATCGATCTCGGCCTTTTCTGCCGTAAGTCGCTCGCCCGCTATCTCGACGCCGCTGAAATTTTCGAGATCTCGAAGCAGGGCCTTGACTTCTACGCTGACTTCTTCGCTGTGCCCTACCCCTTCGGGAAGTACGACCAGGTCTTCGTTCCGGAGTTCAACTCTGGCGCCATGGAAAACGTCGCCTGCGTCACCCACAACGAGTACATGGTGTTCCGCGACCCGCCGACCGCCAATCAACGGCGTGGCCGCGCGGAGGTCATCCTCCACGAGATGGCCCACATGTGGTTCGGCAATCTCGTCACCATGCGGTGGTGGAACGACCTCTGGCTCAACGAGAGCTTTGCGACCTACATGGCCTACCTCTGCATGGAGCGCGCCACATCCTTCGAGAGCGGCTGGCTCGATTTCGCGTCCTCCATCAAGAGCTGGGCCTACCGCCAGGACCAGCTCGTCACCACGCACCCCATCGCCGGCGAGGTCGAGGACACCGACCAGACGTTCCTCAACTTCGACGGCATCACCTACGGGAAGGGTGCCTCGGTCCTGAAACAGCTCGTGGCTACGCTCGGGCTCGACGCGTTCCGCGATGGCATGCGTGAGTACTTCCGCCGCCACGCCTTCGGCAACGCCACCCTCGCCGATTTTCTCGCCGCCCTCGAGCACGGAAGTGGGCGGGACCTGCGCGAGTGGGCGCGCCTGTGGCTGGAAACGCCCTCGCTCAACACCATCGCGGCCGAGTGGGACGAAGCCGAGGGTCGCATCGCACGGTTCGTGCTCCGGCAGTCCGCCCCGCCGGACTACCCGTACCTGCGGCCGCACCGGCTCGATATCGGGCTTGCCCGGCAGGAAGAAGCCGGCCTCCGTGTGACGGTCCTGCCGGCGTCTGTCTCCTCGGCCGAAGCCGAGCTGCCAGCGGCAATCGGGATGCCGCGGCCAGATTTCGTGTTCCCCAACTACGGTGACCACGGCTACTGCAAGGTCGCCCTCGACCCGGTGTCGCTCCAGTACGTCCTCGCCACCATCGACCGGGTTGAGGACACCCTCCTCCGCCTCCAGCTCTGGACCTCCCTGTGGAGCATGGTGCGCGACCAGCAGCTCTCGTCACTCGACTACCTCGCCTTGCTCCGCTCCCGGGCGCCGGGGGAGCGCCACCCGGAATTGGTAGAGACGCTCACGGCCAACGCGCTGGCGGCCATCGTACGTTACGTGCCCGAGGAGCTCATTCCCCGCGAGGCGCACGCGCTGTTTGCCGCGGCGCGAGACGCACTCGAAGCGGTGCCAGCCGGCGATCTCAAGAAAATCTGGGCGCGGAGCCTCATCGGCGCCGCCGCGACCCCGGACGACGTCGCTGAGCTACAGCAGATCATCGACGGTGCGACCCGGATCCCGGGCCTCGAAACCGACCAGGAGATGCGCTGGGGCGTGGCCGTGAAGGCATCGGCTTACGCCCTGCCCGGCGCCGAGGAACGAGTGTCCCGCGAACGGGAGCGCGATCCATCCGACCGGGGCGTGCGGGCGGTACTGCGGGCGACCGTCGCTCGACCCGACCCACGAGCCAAGGCCGAAGCCTGGCAAAAGTTCCTCGGCGATGGCTATGGATCGCTCCACCTCACCGCAGCCGCGATGTCCGGCTTCAACTGGCGGCATCAGCGCGAGCTGCTCGAGCCGTACGTCGACCAGTTCTTTGCCGTCGTTCCCGGCGTTTTTACCGGCCGCGATAAGGAATTCGCGGTCGAATTCTTCCGCCATCTCGCCCCGTCGTACCGCGTCGAGCCGGCGACCATCGAGCGCGCCCGCGAATTGCTCGATGCCGCGCCGGGGCACGCCCTGCTCCAGCGCACCGTCCGCGAATTCATCGACGACACCGAGCGCGCCCTCCGCTGTCGGCAGTTCGCTGCTGCCGCGCATCCCAGGTGAGCCCACCCACAGCCCGTAGCTGCCGCTCACGGTAGCCTGTGTACAGCACGGCTCGAGAAAGTTTGACGGTGGCGCGATGGCTCTCTCACCGACCACGACGGTTGCTGACCTGGCAGGCGTCGGCCCTGCTCGCACCGGACTTACCGTAACCGCTCTGTCCGAGACGACGGTCGACTGGTACCGGGCACGCGGCGAACGATGGCTGCGCGAACACGCCACCGTCACCTGGGAACGCCCGGACCGCGCCTACCACGTCTTCGGCTTGGGGACAGCCGTCCGGATTGTTGGTGCTCCCGGTGAGGGGCTCGCCACCTGCCACGCCCGCCTCGAGGACGTGCTTGCACGCCTCCGCGGCGCGCCCCACCACCTCCCGTTCGCACCCATGGCGTTCGCAGGTGCCCGCTTCGACCCCGGCAACCCCCAGACAGATCCGGCGTGGGATGCGTTCGGCGGCTGGCAGGTGGTCGTGCCTGCCATCACCATCGTCCGCCGCGGTAACCAATGGTCCGGGATCGCCTGTGCTGGCGACTTCCCCGTCGATGCGCCGGCGACGCTGGCCGATACTGCGTCCTTCGATCCATCGGCCCTTGGCGGCGCAGTTGCCCGGGCCGTCAGCGAGATCCGCGCGGGCCGCTACCAGAAGGTCGTCCTTGCCGGCTCCCGCACCTACCACGCGCCGGGGGCCGTGCCCGCCCACATCCTGGAGCGGCTGGCACAGGCCTTCCCTACCTGCTGTGTGTTCAGCTGGCGTTCGGGTGGCTTGACGTGGCTCGGCGCCAGCCCGGAACCGCTCGCTGCCAGCAGCGCCGGAGCGCTCGAACTCGTTTCGCTGGCCGGCTCCCGGCGGCGCGGTGCCTCACCGCAGGAAGACCTGGCCCTTGAGCACGACCTGCTCGGGAGCGCGAAGGAGCGCTGGGAACATGCGCTCGTGGTCGATGCCATTCGCACCGAGGTCGCGGACCTCGTCGCGTCGCTGGATTACCCGGCCGAGCCGGCCGTGATGAAGCTGGCCAACATCCAGCATCTCTTCACGCCGCTGCGCGCGCGGCTGCTCCCCGGGGCCGGCCTGCTTGATGTTGTCCGTCGCCTGCACCCCACGCCCGCGGTTGGGGGCTGGCCGAAAGCAGCTGCGCTCGAAGCGATTCGGCGCCTGGAGGGCATGGACCGCGGCTGGTATGCCGCGCCCGTCGGCTGGATCGATCCGGCGGGCAACGGCGAATTCGTCGTTGGCCTGCGCACCGCGTTGGTTGGCGATGGTCTCGCCCGCCTCTACGCCGGCGCCGGCATCGTCGCGGATTCCCAGCCGGCCGCCGAACTCGAGGAGATCGAGACCAAGCTCGACGCCCTGCGCGGGGTCATCGTCCGGTGAGCGTGGCTCGCGCCAACACCGAGGCAGCCCGGGCCCTCATCGCCGGGCTGGCCGCCCGCGGAGTCCGCCACGCGGTGGTCACGCCGGGCAGCCGGTCGACGCCGCTCGTGTTCGCCCTTGCCGACCAGTCCGTCCTGCAACCCTGGCTCATCATCGATGAGCGGTCTGCGGGATTCTTCGCCCTCGGGCTCGCGCGGGCCCGTCGCGAGCCAGTTGCCATCGCCTGCACCTCCGGCACGGCCGTGGCCAACCTCTTCCCGGCAATCGTAGAGGCGAACCTGTCGCGCATCCCGCTCATCGCGCTGACCGCCGACCGGCCGCCGCGCCTGCGCGATGTCGGTGCCGCCCAGACCATCGACCAGGTGCACATCTTCGGGCGACAGGTTCGCTGGTCGGTCGACCTGCCCGTCCCGGGTCCGGCTGCGACGGTCGCGACGTCCTGGCGCCAAGCCGGCCTGCGCGCTGTCGAGGCGGCCCTCGCCGGGCTGCCGGGCCCGGTCCAGGTCAACGCGCCATTCGACGAACCGTTGGTCGAGGAACCCGCGACCCACCCCGGCCGGTGGGAGCCCGAAGCGGGGCCGCTGGCGGCTCGGTCTGCCTGCCCTTCCTCTTCAGACCTTGCAGCTGCCGCCGCAGCTGTCGAAGCGGCCCGCCGGCCGCTCATCGTTGCCGGGCCAGAGACCGGTGGACTCCCGCGGCAAGCACTTGGGGCGCTGGCCGAAGCTATGGGCGCGCCCATCCTCGCCGATCCGCTCAGCGGCCTGCGGACGGGGCCGGCTTCGCTCCCACATCTCCTGGACGCCTACGACGGGTGGCTGCGCTCCGTCGCGCCTCCGGCACCCGACCTTGTGCTTCGGTTTGGCGCCGCACCGACCTCAAAAGTCCTCAATCAGTTCCTCGCCAGCTGGAGCGCCGCGGAACAGATCCTCATCGACCTTCCCGGCGGCTACCGCGAGCCGAACGGCGTCGGTGTCGCCCTCCTCGCGGCTGATGCAGCGACGGCCGCCGAGGCCTTCCGCCGACAGCCGTGCCGCGCCGAGCCCGGCTGGCTCGAGGCCTGGCAGAGCGCCGACCGGGCCGCGCGTGCAGCGCTCGAAACCACCAGTCGGTCCGAGGAGGGTCTGTTCGAAGGCCGCGTATTCACCGAGCTCCGTGACCTCCTGCCGGCCGGCGCGGCACTGGTCGCCGGGAACAGCATGCCGGTGCGCGACCTCGACAACTTCTTCGGCAGCCGGGCGGAGCCGCTCGAGATCGTCGCCAACCGGGGCGCCAACGGAATCGACGGCGTCGTCTCGAGCGCCTGCGGAGCGGCTGCAGCCGGGCAGCCCACGGTGGTCGTCGTCGGTGATGTGTCCTTCCTGCACGACCTCAACGCGCTCTGGGCAGCCCGCGAACACCGTCTGCCGCTCCTGATCATCGTCGTTAACAACGACGGCGGCGGAATCTTCCATTACCTCCCCCAGGCGGCCCACGAGGGTGCGTTCGAGCGCTGGTTTGCGACGCCGCCGCACCTCGACGTGGCACGTTCCGCGGCCCTCTTCGACCTTCCCTTCACCCGAGCCGGGGGGTGGGCAGAGTTCCGGGAGGCCGTCTGCCGCTGGCTTGGCGGGCCCCAACCTGCGGTCATCGAACTTCGCACCGACCGCGCGGGCAACGTCGCAATGCACCGCCGGGCGTGGGCCGCTGCCGGCGCCGCGGCTGCGGAGGCGGCGCGCTGGTGAGCCGCCTCGAGATCCGCCCTGGGTTCTTCCTGAACGTCGAGAGCTGGGGCTCCGGACCGCCGATCGTCCTGCTCCACGGCTTCACCGGGTCGGCCCAGTCCTGGGCCGACTTCGGCGTGCTCCTCGGTCATCACTTCCACTGCCTGGCCATCGATATCGTCGGGCACGGCGCATCCGACGCCCCGGCCGAGCTCGAGGCCTACAGGATGGAACGCGTCGCCGATGATCTCGTCGCCGCGGCGCGGATGGCCGGCGCGGCGCGGGCGGCCTGGCTCGGCTACTCCATGGGAGGGCGAACCGCCATCGCCGTGGCCGTCCGGGCACCCGCGGCAGTCGCCGCGCTCGTCACCATCGGCGCCTCGCCGGGCATCGCCGACGCAGCGGAGCGCGCAGGCCGCGTCGCATCCGACGAGGCGCTCGCGGACCGGATCGAACGAGAGGGCATCGAGGCCTTCGTCGCCTACTGGGAGTCGCTCCCCCTGTGGGCCACGCAGCAGTCGCTCCCCCCGGCTACCCGGGCGGCGCAGCGCGCGACTCGCCTTGCCAACCGGCAAACCGGCCTGGCTAACAGCCTGCGGGGGATGGGCGCGGGGGCCCAGCCCGACTACCGCGCATCCCTGCCCGGGCTCGACATGCCGTTTCTGGCGCTCGCTGGTTCCCTGGATCCAAAGTACGCTCACCTTGCGCGCGAGATGGCAGCGGCGGCGCCACGCGGAACCTGGCAGGAGATTCCCGGTGCCGGGCACGCGGCCCAGCTCGAAGCCCCCGGTCCCACCGCCGATGCCGTCCTCGCTTTTCTCAAGGAGCACTACTCACCCGGAAAGGACGAGCCGTGACGAGCACCATCCAGTGGCAGAAGGTCTGCGATTACGACGACATCATCTACCAGCGCGCGGAAGGCATCGCCCGCATCAGCATCAACCGGCCCGAGGTCCACAACGCCTTCCGCCCCAAGACGACCTTCGAACTGATCGACGCCTTCTCGCGTGCCCGCGAGGACCCGGAGGTTGGCGTCATCCTCTTCACGGGGGAGGGCGGCCGCGCGTTTTGCTCCGGTGGCGACCAGCGGGTGCGGGGCCACGGCGGCTACGTCGGCGATGACAATGTTCCGCGGCTGAACGTCACCGACCTGCACAAGCTCATCCGCTCAATCCCGAAGCCGGTCATCGCGCTGGTGGCTGGCTGGGCAATCGGCGGCGGTCACGTTCTGCACGTCATCTGCGATCTCACGATAGCGGCGGAGAATGCCCGGTTCGGCCAGACCGGCCCCCGCGTTGGGAGTTTCGACGGCGGCTTCGGCGCCATCCAGCTTGCACGCAACGTCGGCCAGAAGAAGGCACGCGAGATCTGGTACCTCTGCCGCCAGTACGACGCCCGCGAGGCCCTCCAGATGGGGCTCGTCAACGCCGTCGTGCCGCTGGAGGAGCTCGAGGCAGAGGGGGTCCGCTGGGCAAAGCAGATCCTCCGCATGAGCCCGCTCGCCATCCGCATGCTCAAGTCTGCATTCAACGCTGAACTCGATGGCATGGTCGGCATTACGGAGCTCGCTCACAATGCGAACATGCTCTTCTACATGACCGACGAGGCGAAGGAGGGCCGCAACGCCTTCCTCGAAAAGCGCGAACCGGCGTACAGCGACTTCTCGCAGTTTCCCCGGCGGCCATGAGCCGCATCGTCGCCGCGCGCGTCGTGCCCTACTGCTCCACGCTGCGCGCCGCGCACGTCGATGCTCGCGGTGGCTTTTCCGAGCGCCGGGGGATGCTCCTGGAGCTGCGCGACGCCGGCGGCCGGGTGGGCTGGGGCGATTGCGCGCCGCTCGAGCCGTTCAGTCCCGGCATCGATATCTGCCGCGCTGCTCTCGAGTCGTGCCGGCAGCGCCTCACCGGGTGTGAACCCGACATCGCCTGGGCAGACGATCCCCCGCCGTGGCTTCAGGAGCTGTCCGGGCCGGTCGTCGCCGCCATCGAGACCGCGACCGGCTTCCTCATCGCAGCAAGGGCCGGCGTCTCCCTTTCGGCTCTCCTTGCCGGGCCAGGCGCCTCGCACGCTACGCGACTGCCGGTCAATGCACTCGTGGACCGCGATAACGAAGCGGACGCACTCGCCCAGGCATCGGCGGCCGCTGCTGAAGGGTATGTGTCCTTCAAGGTGAAGCTCGGTCCTGGCGCAGCTATCGCCCGGCGCAGGCTGGAGCTGCTCAGGGAGCGTCTCGGTTCCGACGTTGAGATTCGTGTCGATGCCAACGGTTCGTGGTCATCGGAGACGCTGGTGGAGCTTGCCCCGGCGCTCCACGCCGCAGGCGTTGCCCTGGTCGAACAGCCGCTTGCGCCCGGCACCCCCGGGGAGCCAGACCGACTCGCAAGGCTTCGCCGGTCCACCGGGCTGCGCATCGCCGCCGATGAATCCATGGCCTTCCCGTCCGCCGAGGCCCTGCTGGAAACGGAGGGCGCACTCGATGCCGTGGTACTGAAGCCGTCGCTGCTCGGGCTCCGGGCCAGCGCCCGGCTGGCCCGGATGGCACGGGCGCGCGGCCTCGACGTGATC
>FWPU01002280.1_pt1 | contig 53753 bp, 42 predicted proteins | sample 2228361 | NCBI WGS metagenome assembly FWPU01 (sample SAMEA103939777, study PRJEB20133) | metagenome | reverse complement strand
CAAATCGTTCCTACCTGTAATAATGAAAAAACTTGAATGGCTCGATCGCGAAGAGTTGATTAAAAAATTTATTTCCGTGGAATTCAACAGATTTCTGAGTTATTACAGTAACCTGAAAGATATCGAAACACCTGTTGAATCAATCAAATATAAAAGTGATAATTTTTCAAAATCAGATTTTAAAAGATTTTTCATTAATCTTGGTCAACTTGATGAATTAAAACCTAAAGCTCTGATTGAAATGATAAATAACTTTACAGGAACTAATAATATTGAGTTCGGAGAATTTGAAATATTAAAGACATTTTCATTTTTTGAAGCTGATGCAAATTATACTGATAAAATTTTATTTGCATTCAAGAATAAATATTTAGGTAAGAGAAAAATATCAGTAGAAGTTTCTGAAGGAAGGAACAGAAAACCTAAAAAGACAACATCAGGAAGCAAGAATAGAAAATCAGGTAATGAATTTTACCGTAAGAAAAAACAAAAAAGTTTTATTATTTAATTATTCAATCAAATAAGGTTGTCTCAAAATTCAATCGTCATTTATTCAATGAAATAGAGACAACCTTTTTAGTATATGAAAAGAATCACTTCATCAGAATAATTTTTCTGACCTGACTGTAATTACCAATCACTAATTTCAAAAAATATACACCGCTACTCATTGAGGAATTTGCAAAGTAATTAACCGAATAAAATCCTGATTCATAAAATCCATCAATTATAGTCTCAACTTCATTACCGTTTATATCATAGAGTTTTAATATTGTTTTTCCTGGAATTGCTGATTTCCAACTAATCTTAGTTGAAGGATTGAAAGGATTAGGGTAATTCTGATAAAGCTCAAAAGAATTTGCGGTAATATCATTATGCTCAACTGATATTGGCGAATCATAAACAACAATGCTGAACTTTCTGCCAAAGTTCCATTGATCGGCATCTGTCGGAATTCCATCACCATTTACACTGTTTGCCACGGAATAAATTGTATCAACAGTTACTGAGTCCGGGGCTTCATAAACAAAAGTCCAGAAAATTGTATCGCCACTGAAACTTAACGGTTGAGTGTGCGTTAATTGAGTGTCCCCCTGAACATATTCTACTCTTTTAGTCAATGAATCAACCGGAAATAGTTTTCCCAAAAGTGAGGCAATATTTAAACCACCCTTAACAGCAGGTCCTCCGGAGAGAAATAATCTGTATTGAGCAGAACCTCCGACAACTAAGGAATCGGGTCCTTCAATCCAGACAAATACTGAATCGGTCTTTTCAAAATTGTGGCAGATACAACCTAACGCACCATCTTTCTCAGTCATTCCAACCATTCCATCGGGATAATGTACTTCCAATGCAAGAGCAATGAAAGAAATAAAAATCAAAGATAAAATTACTGATACCTTCATTTATCTGTCCATTATTTTATTAGCGAAAGTTTTTTTGAGGCAACATTTACTCCTGCCTGCAATTTATAAATATAAACACCACTCGAAAGATTTAATTCAGCGCCATCAAACCGAATATTGTAAACACCCGCTTCCATAATTTCATCCAGCAGAGTTACGATTTCATTTCCAAGCAAATCGTATACTTTCAAAACAACCTTTTCAGTTTTTGGTAATGAGAATGAAATTGTTGTGGACGGGTTAAACGGATTGGGAAAATTCTGTTCGAGAGAAAAATAATGAACAATTAAATTTTCAATAGTTACTTCAATTGTATTAGTCAATGTTTCCGTACCATCAAAGTCAACCTGCTTTAATCTGAAATAATGAATTCCCGCATTAAGATTTTCGACTTTGTAATTATAATTGTGCTTTTCTGTGGTAGTACCAAAGCCTGGAACGAAGGCAATCTTCTCATAGTTTTCGTTATCGGTACTGTGAAGAACTTCGAAACCGGAATTATTCAGCTCAGTAGCTGTTTGCCATTCCAATAAAACATCATTTTCAGTTGCATAAGCATTGAAACTTTCAAGTTCAACCGGGATGAAAAATGGTGAATTCAATTTATAAAAGCCATTGCTCTGTGCAGCATAAACTGACATCGAATCTGTAATGAAAACCTGATAATGAGAACCTGAAATTGGAATCTGAATCCAAGTCAGACCACCGTTCTTTGTTCGCCAGGTTGAACCACAGGAATAACATCCGGCATAAACTTCATTCCCATCAAAAGGATTTGTGTGAACACCCCACATATTAATTCCACTAAAAGTTGGCAGAGCCACCCAGCTTTGTCCATAATCAGTTGACTTAAGAAAACCACCACCACCGCCCCACTTTGTTGCCCAAGCAACTCCAGGATTAGTAAAATCAACAGCAACAGTAGGAATCTCTCCACTTGTGCTGAAGACCTGAGTCCAGTTGAGTCCATAGTTTGTACTTCTGAAAATTCCCGTACCATTATCGCCGATCAGAATAATATTGGTATCAGGAAAAACTTCAATATCACAGGGAGCATTCAAGGGTCCGAAATTGCTTGCAATGGTTGTCCAAGTACTTCCAAAATCAGTTGAAATTTTAAAGTTGGTTCCAATCATTGTGAAAAGAGTATCCGGGTGAGAAGGGTCCTGGGTAATTGGAATTCCGAAGTATGACATCTGCCCTTCGTCATTAGTCAAAATCCAGGTTTGACCATAATCAGTTGTTTTGTAAATCTTGTCATTTTGACTTGATTCAACTGCAACAACCATAGTGCCCGGAGCGTCATCTTTAAGAGTTATTGATTTTACGGATGAAGCTCCCGGTATAGTTGTGCCCATTTGAGTAAATGTTTCTCCACGGTCAGTGCTGCGGAAGACTCTGTTTTGACTTCCGTAATAAACATTATATGGATTATTTTTTTCTACATCAATTGGTCCGCCTAAACTGCTGCCAGATTGTTTAAGTTGCCATTGATATGACTGGGAAAAAATAGTAGAACCAAAAATCCCCAAAAAAATTACAGCAAAAGAAATGCTTTTCATTATTGCGCCCTCTTACAAAAAGTTAGTGATAAAATTATGCGGATTAGTGCAGTCAAATTAAAAAATTATTTTATAAATCAAAAAAATTCTGCTTAATATGAATTAAAATTATGTTAAGTACTTTACATTTGTATTGCTCATTAAAAAAATTCTGAAATTCCAAGGGAACAATTATGCAACTTGATGTACTCGTTTTCTCAGCTCACCCGGATGACGCAGAACTTTCGATGGGTGGAACTATTGGAATGCTTTCTAATAAAAATTTTAAGGTTGGATTGATTGATTTAACTAAAGGTGAACTTGGAACAAGGGGAACTGCAGAAACCAGACAAAGAGAAGCTTTCAATGCTGCACTGGTTTTGAAAGTTGCTTTAAGAGAAAATTTAGAATTAACTGATGGTAATATTCAGATTAACAAGGAAAATATTCAAAAAGTTGTTATGATAATCAGGAAGTATCAGCCTAAATTGGTTTTTGCTCCCTACAAAAATGACCGACATCCTGACCACATGGATTCAAGTAATCTGATTAAGCGTGCTTTCTTTTATTCCGGTTTGGCTAAAATCAAAACCTTTGATAAAGAAGTTCCTCAGAAACATTACAGACCCCAGAAGTTGTTTTACTATATGCAGACCAACACTTTTGAACCATCATTCATAATAGATATTTCAGATACTTTTGATATTAAAATGAAAGCAATTGAGTGTTATGAAACCCAATTTCACAATCCCAAAAGCACTGAACCTGAAACTTTTATAAGCCGTCCGGAATTTATTAATTACATTCGCTCAAGAGCTGAATTTTATGGATTCCAGATTGGTAAAAAGTATGGCGAACCTTTTTATTGTGAAGAGAAAATTGAGCTTGATCTCTCGAGTTTTTTCCATAAAGACTGAAAGTGAATTAATTTCTATAAAATTATTAAATCAGCGACTTTTGAAAAACTGAAAAATGTCATTTTGAAAACCCGAAACGATTTGGAAATATTGTTGTTATTAATTGCTTCCCCGCGCGCGCGAAATGACGAATGTTGTTATTCAGAAATCTCAAATCAAATAGTATTTTTATCATAAAAATAGATTGGAAAATAAAAATATTGGAGACTTAGTTATGCAACTAAAAGACAAAATCCTGATTGAACTTCAACAACTTGGATTAAAAAATATCCGTGAGGTTTTTTATAACTATGTAACGCCTGCTTTATATGAACAGGTAATACGAAGAAGAGAAGGATTGCTGGCACACTTGGGACCTCTTGTTGTAAGAACCGGCTATCACACAGGAAGAAGTCCGAATGATAAATTTATCGTAAAAGAATCGAGCAGTGATAACAATGTCTGGTGGGGAAAAGTCAATAAGTCAATGGCTGAAGAATGCTTCGAAAGATTATTTCTTAAAATGAAAGCTTACATTCAGGGAAAAGATCTTTATGTTGAAGATTGCTATGTAAGTGCAGATCCAAAGTATCGTGTTGGTGTTAGGGTCATTACTGAAAATGCCTGGCATGCTTTGTTTGCCCGAAATATGTTTCGTCGTTATAAAGACGAGGAAGAATTAGCCGGACATAAAACCGATTTTACAATTCTTCATATGCCGAATTTTCATGCTGAAAAAGATGTTGATTGCACTAACTCGGAAGTTTTTATTGTTATTCACTTTGGTAAAAAATTAATTCTTATTGGCGGAACAAGCTATGCCGGTGAAATAAAGAAATCAATTTTTACGATTATGAATTATCTGATGCCACTGCAGAATGTAATGTCAATGCATTGTTCGGCAAATGTTGGTAAATATGGTGATGTTGCATTGTTCTTCGGTTTAAGCGGAACCGGTAAAACTACTTTATCTGCAGATCCGAACAGAAAATTAATTGGCGATGATGAGCACGGCTGGAGCGACGAAGGTGTATTCAATTATGAAGGTGGATGTTATGCAAAAGTAATCAGACTTTCACCTGAAGCTGAACCGGATATATACGAATGCACAAGAAAGTTTGGAACTATATTAGAAAATGTTCAAATCAATGCATACACGAGAAAAGTTGACTTAGATGATGATACATTCACTGAAAATACCAGAGCAGCTTATCCAATTACTCATCTTCACAATATTGTTGAAAATGGAATGGGTGGCCATCCTAAAAACATTATTATGCTTACTGCTGATGCTTATGGTATTTTACCTCCTATTGCAAAACTTTCAACTGAACAGGCAATGTATCATTTTATTTCCGGTTACACGGCTAAAGTTGCAGGCACTGAGAAAGGAGTAACCGAACCGAAAGCAACATTTTCAACCTGCTTTGGTGCTCCATTTATGGTTCATCATCCAAGTGTTTATGCTAAATTACTCGGTGATAAAATTAAAAAGCATAAAGTTAATTGCTGGCTTGTTAATACCGGCTGGACCGGAGGACCATACGGTGTTGGAAGCAGAATGAAGATACAGTACACAAGAGCAATGTTAACCGCTGCACTTGAAGGTAAACTAAATAATGTTGAATATGAAAAAGAACCATTCTTTAATTTGTTGATTCCTAAGGAATGTCCGAATGTACCAGCAGAAGTTCTGAATCCAAGAAATACCTGGTCAGATAAAAATGCATATGATGAAAGTGCAAAGAGACTTGCAAATATGTTCATCGAAAACTTCAAAGAATTTGCTGAAGGAACTGATGAAGAAATCAGAAATGCAGGACCGAATAAGTTTTAAGTAGTTAATTACAGCATCGGTTCAATTTTTCTATTGCTTATTATTAAAAACCACAGATTGCACAGATTAACACAAAAAATCTGTGAACAATCTGTGTTATCTGTGGTGAGCTATCCTTCACAGACAAATCGGTTCGCAGTAAGCAAGCCACTGCTGGCGGAACTGACCAATGACCATTGACCAATGGCTAACGACAGTTATCAGTCTTCAGTCCACAGTCTGTAAAACCAGTAGGCAATACGCCGCTGGCGGAACAGTAGGCAGTAAGCAAACCGTTTCAGTCGGCAGTCCTCAGTCCACAGTCTGCAGTCTTCAATCATTCAATCATCCAATCCGAATACTGAATGTAAAATTTACAATGCACAATGTACAATTAACCAATAACTATTAACAACCTTTCCTAATCACAAATGACCAATGCCCAATGACTATTGATTAAGGACCGATTGCTAAACTCTTTCCAGAATTTCGCCAACTATTATTATATTCACGCTAAAAGTGTTTCAAAAATTTTAATCATATAATTCTTCATCAAAAATTTCGGAGGCAAATAATGGCTGATAAAAAACTTTCCGGCGAAGTTTACTATCCACCAAAAGAAATAACTGATTATGCTCATGCCAAATGCGAAAGCTTGTATGATTTCGCTTCTAAGGACCCATTAGGATTTTGGGAAAGTGAAGCAAAAAATCTTTACTGGCATAAACAATGGGATAAAGTTCTTGATGATTCTAACAGACCTTTCTTTAAATGGTTCGTTGGAGCGGAAACAAATATTGCTTATAACTGCCTGGATGTTCACACTAAAACTGCCAGAAGAAATAAACTTGCATTGATTTGGGAAGGTGAAAACGGAGAGTTCAGATCATTTTCATATTTTGCCTTGCATAGGGAAACCTGCCGTTTTGCAAATGTTCTGAAAAGTCTTGGCGTCAAAAAAGGCGACAGAGTTACATTGTATATGGGAAGAATACCTGAATTGATGATTGGTATGCTTGCCTGTGCAAGAATCGGTGCAATTCATTCAGTAGTTTATGGGGGATTTTCTGTCGAAGCATTGCACGAAAGACTTGAAGATAGTCAGTCAAAAGTTTTAATTGTTGCAGACGGATCGTATCAAAGAGGCAAAATAGTTGAGTTGAAAAAAATTGCTGATGAAGCTTTACAAAGAGCAGCAACTGTTGAAAGTGTTTTAGTGGTTAAAAGAACAGGTCATCAAATTAATATGGAAGCCGGCAGAGATATGTGGTATCACGAACTGATGAATTTACCAATTGCAAACAGCAACGATTGCCTTGAATTTGTTGATGCTGAGCATCCTTTATTTTTACTTTATACCTCAGGAACAACCGGAAAACCAAAAGCAATCCTTCATACTCATGGCGGTTATATGGTTGGAACATATACAACGCTTAAGTATGTTTTTGACATTCACGAGGAAGACAGGTATTGGTGTGCTGCCGATCCGGGATGGATTACAGGTCACAGTTACATTGTTTACGGTCCTCTTCTTAATGGTGCCACATCATTTATGTATGAAGGAGCACCAAATTATCCATACCCGCATCGCTGGTGGCAGATGATTGAGAAGTATGGAATAAATATCCTTTACACAGCACCAACTGCAATTAGAGGATTGATGAGATTTGGTGATGCCTGGCCCAATAGATATAATCTTTCTTCACTACGATTACTCGGAAGCGTAGGTGAACCAATTAATCCTGAAGCCTGGAGATGGTATTATAAAGTTATTGGTAAAGAAAGATGTCCGATTATGGATACCTGGTGGCAGACTGAAACAGGAATGTTTATGATTACTCCGATGCCTTGCACACCATTAAAACCTGGCTCTGGTACAAAACCATTCCCGGGTATTGTTGCTGATGTTGTTGATGAAAACGGAAATCCGGTTAAACCAAATGAGGAAGGTTATCTTGTAATCAAAACTCCTTGGCCTGCTATGCTCAGAACAATATGGAATGATCCTGACAGATATGTTAACCAATACTGGAGCAAATATCCCGGAATGTATATGACTGGTGACTCTGCAAGAAAAGATGAAGATGGATATTTCTGGATAATTGGAAGAGTGGATGATGTCATTAAAGTTTCCGGTTACAGATTGGGAACAGCTGAAATTGAAAGCGCTTTGGTAAGTCATCCTGCTGTAGCTGAAGCCGCTGCAATTGGATTACCTCACGAAGTGAAAGGTAATGCAATTTATTGCTATGTTTTATTAAAATCCGGCTATGAAAAATCTGATAAACTTGTTGAAGAATTACGGCAGCATGTGGCTCACGAAGTTGGGCCAATTGCAAGACCTGAGCATGTAGAGATTGTTGATTCATTACCTAAAACCAGAAGTGGCAAAATTATGCGGAGAGTATTAAAAGCCAGAGCTCTTGGTATTGATCCCGGTAATCTGAGTACATTGGAAGAATAAATTATTTTAGAATGCAGAGACTTGTAAAAACAGGTCTCTGCATTTTAGTTCAGTTACTGCTTTCTGAACACTACTCCTATCCATTCATCCATTTGCAGAAAATCAATAACAATTAATCCGAACTGAGAATATGTATCTTTTATGAACTGATAATCACCATCAAGCAGTCCGGACAGAATTAAAGTTCCGTTTTCAGCTAACTTATAAACTATGTCTGATGACAGCTCTGATAAAACATTTCTCTGAATGTTTGCAACAATCAGCTGAAAGTCTTTCTCAGGTACATCTTTTAATTCGCACAATCGCACCTCAACTATGTTTTCAACAGAATTGAGCTTAACATTTTCTGTTCCGTTTAATAATGACCATTCGTCTATATCAATTGCAATAACTTTCGATACACCGAGTTTTGCAGCAACAATACTAAGAATTCCCGTTCCTGAACCAAGATCCAGAACCTTGATACCGGGCTGAATATATTTTTCCAATAAATTAATACAAATTTTCGTCGTCGGATGATCGCCCGTTCCGAAGGACATTTTAGGATCAAGTGTTATAACCAATTCATTTTCCTTCGGTTCGTATTGTCTGAAAGTTGGTTTAATTACAATCCTATCAGTTATGTGGATCACTTCCCTGCTCTTTTCCCATTCCTCGTTCCAGTTCTTCTCAACAATAACATTTTCCTGAACTGCAAATTCTCTAATCAGACTATTCATTCTCAGTTTTTGCAGAACATCTTCTATTTTCCTTTGATTCAGGTTACAATCAGAAGTAAAAACTTTAATACAATTTACTTCCTCAGATATTCCATCAATGTTTAGCTCCCATAAAACAGATGAGATGATTTCCGAATTAAGTGGATCAGCAGTGATTAAAAATTCTTTATAGATTTTTGTCATATTTATATTTTGATTGATTGATATTACTCAGCTAATATTTCACAAATTTTATCCTGAAAATCTCTCGCTCTTTTCGAAGAACCGGTAAAGTTCTGCATCATAATTGAAAATGCTAACAAGTTATTTTTTTTATCAGTAACATAACCTGAGAGACAGCTTACACCAGTCAGAGTTCCTGTTTTCGCATGAACATTGTTAAAAGCATTACCTGATTTCATCCTGTTTTCCAGAGTTCCATCAATTCCGGCAACAGGCAATGAATTGTATAACTCATCGAATTCAAAGGAATAATTATCATAAATAAACTTTAATAACTTAACAAGCAGTTCTGCGCTGACAACATTGTAGTGTGATACGCCTGAACCATCTACCAAACGATAGTTAACTGAGTTCAATCCTATTGAATCAATCATCATATTAATCAGCTTCAATCCGTTTTCCGCAGATGCAGGCTTTCCATAGAATTTTTCTGATAAAGCATAAAGTGTCATTTCGGCACTAAGATTATCGCTATTCTTATTAAGGTTGCTTATCACTTCGGAGAATTTTCTTTTAACAGAGGTCAGTAGTTTACAATTCTGATTTACATAACTGAATCCGATTTTACCACCCACAGAAATTTTATTAGAATCAAGAATTTCTCTGAAAACTGAAAGGAAGTATTCTTCCGGTTTAATAATGTTTACTTTAATTGAATCAGCAAATTTTGAATTTCCTCTGATAATAATTTTATTGGTGTTGTTCAGCCATTCGCGGCTTACAGAAAAAACTGTATCAGACGGATTAATTACCAAATCAACAAAAGAAGTTCTTGGTAAAAGTTGAGTACCATTTTCAGAAGTAATTACAGTAATACAGTTATTATTAAGATTCAGAGCGCTTAATCGTGGTGCATCAGGCGAAGGATCATCATCCCACATCCAGCCATTTCCCCAAAAAAGAGAATCCTTGAAAGAGCGATCACCATAAATATTTCCTGTAATGTGTTTAATATTACTTTCATGCAAAGCATTGATGAAATGATAAAAATCGTTTGTACTAAAATCAGGATCGCAGCCACCTTCAATAATTATGTCGCCATAAAGAGTATCATCAGAAACATAACCATCATAGAAAAGATTGGTGGTAAACTCATAGTCATTGCCAAGGAAAAGAAGTCCGGCAATGCTTGTAATAATCTTCATGTTTGAAGCTGGTCTGAGCAGAAATTTTTCGTTTTTTTTGTAAACTGTTTTATTGTTGTGAAGGTCTTCAACCTGAATTGCAACAAGACAGGTATCGAAAAATTTATCGTTAAGTAGCTTTTCCAGTTTGGTTGGAATAGTTTGAGGCAAAGCGAAGGTGATAAGCAAAAATGAAATTGAAAAATATTTTAGCATATAATAATCAAGCCACTAATTTCACAAATTGACACTAATTAGTTGATATTAAATTAAAATTAGAAGTAATGACGAACCCTGAATTCTGCACCGATCTCTTCTTCAACAACTTTTCTGCCTTTTTCAATTTCAACTTCATCAAAATCCACAACGGTCATAATAACTTTATTCACATATTGTTTAGATTTTTTAGCAAAGTCAAGCATTTCATAAAAATGTAATTCATCAACATTCATAATTTCGGCATAATGACTGGGGTTGAATGAATTAAAGCTTATTGACACAACATCAATGAGACCTTTCATTTCGGGAGTAATATCGCGTCGGTTAATAAAGTTTCCATGCCCGTTAGTATTAAGTCTGGTTTTACCACCTTTATCTTTAACATATCTTGCAACATCTTTTACAATATCCCAACGAATAGTTGGTTCTCCATAGCCGCAAAACACAATTTCATCGTATAAATTTGGATCACCAATTTCCTTTATATAAACCTCAGCAGAAGGTTCTTCAGATTTTTTCATTCCGAGGTTATATCCGCGCAAAAACGGGTCTTCTTTCCTTCTGCAGAAAACGCAATCTGCATTACAACGATTGGTAACATTAATGTAAAGGGAATTCCCAAGTTTGTAAGTAAAACTGACTTTTGGTTTACCACCTATCCCAAAGATTCTGAAAGCGTTTAGTGAGGTGATACGGGCAATATCCTCAACCGAAATGTTATGCACTTTTGCAATTGTTTCAGCTACATATTTAATAAAAGCGGGTTCATTTCTTTTGCCACGATGAGGAACCGGCGTCATAAAGGGTGAATCGGTTTCAAGCAGTAAATGATTAAGGTCAATGTTCTTCAGAATATTTCTAAGACCATCACTTTTTTTGAAAGTGACATTACCTGTAAAGGAAACAAAATGATTCATTTTGATGTATTCAATTGCATCCTTTAGTGAAGCATTAAAACAATGAAACTGAGCTTTTAAACCCGTTGAACAATAGGATGAAATGATCTCCATCATATCATCATCAGAATCGCGGTTGTGTACAATAACCGGCAGTTCAAGTTTGAGTGCAAGTTCAATTTGATCTTTGAAAGCTTTTATTTGCTGTGTTTTAGGTGAAAAATCATAATAGTAATCAAGTCCTATTTCTCCGATTGCAACAACCTTCGGATGTTTTGACAATTCTTCAATTTTACTGAGCAGTGAGTCATTCCAGTCTTTTGTTTCGTGGGGATGAATTCCGACTGCTGCGTAAAGATTTTCATACTTATCACACAATCTGATAGTTTCTTCCGCTGAAGCTACATCGGTAGAGGGAACAAGAATATAATCAACGCCGTTTTCCCTTGCTCGATTTATTACATCATCAATATCATCTTTAAAGTTTTCATAAAACAAATGAGCATGTGTATCAACAAACATATCTCAGACAACCTCACCGATTCGTAGTGCATGTTCTTTACAGTTGTGTATAATTTCGAAAGCTAATCTTTCCTGCTGCGGAGGAACTATTACAACTAATCCGATTCCGAGATTAAAAACATTTCTCATCTCTTCAACAGGAATATTTCCGGAATGCATAATTAGTTTGAAAATAAAAGGTATTTCCCAATTGCCCCAGTGAATATTTATTGAAAGTTCTGCAGGAATAATTCGTTTAGTATTTCCAATAATACCACCACCGGTAATGTGGGATAAACCTTTTACTTCAGTATTAGATTTTAATTCCCGAATTAACTTTAAATAAGATTTATGAACTCTTAAAAGCTCTTCTCCAAGTGTGTGTCCTAATTCATCAAAGTAATGATTTAAACTGTATTTTTCTAAAAGAACCTTTCTTGCAAGTGAATAACCATTGGTATGAAGACCATTTGAAGTTACTCCAATCAGAATATCTCCCTTCTGAACTGTTGCGCCGTTAATAATTTTTTCTTTTTCAACAATCCCTACAATAGTTCCGGAAATATCATATTCCTCACCCTGATAAAAACCCGGCATTTCTGCTGTTTCACCGCCGATTAAAGCACAACCATTTTCCTTGCAGGCAATAGAAAATCCCTCGATTACTTTCGCTGCTTTATCAGGATTTAGTTTCCCTGTAGCATAATAATCAAGAAAGAATAGTGGTTCTGCACCACAGACAGCAATATCGTTAACACAATGATTAACCAAATCCTGTCCGATAGTATCATGCTTATCCAATTCAAAAGCAATTTTTAATTTGGTTCCTACTCCATCCACACTTGAAACCAAAACAGGATTTTTATAACCTGTCAAATCAAGCTCATAAAAACCACCAAATAATCCTATATCAGACAAAACATTATTATTAAAAGTTGATTTTGCGAACCCTTTTATCTTTTCAATCGTCTTATCGCCTGCAATAATATCAACACCGGCAGATTTATAAGTTTCAGTCAAATTTTTCTCCTTAATTTTATTTGAAAAATTACAATTAACGATATTTAATTACAAAGAATTTTAGTTTGTTATTGAGAGTAGAGAATTTCACCACAGAAATTTTTGCTGATTATTGATATATTTGCGCATAAAAATTGAACAGAAATTTAATGATATGAAAATTGCTCACGAAGAATTAAATGAAAGAGAAAAGCTGATACTACGGTCAATTGTACAGCAGTTTATTCTGACTGCTGCACCGGTTGGTTCTCGATATATTGCTAAAAAGTATGAAGTTGGTTTTTCGCCAGCAACTATCAGAAATGTTATGGCAGACCTGGAGGAATCAGGATATATTGATCATCCTCATACTTCTGCAGGAAGAGTACCAACTGATAAGGGATATCGCTATTATGTAGATTCGCTGATGCAGATTCAGAAACTTAAAGATGAAGAAAAAGATTTAATCGCAAAATCTTTGGAAACACAAGCAGAAGAACCCGATGATTTATTGAAAATTGCCTCAAAAATTTTAAGTACTATTACTCATCAGATTGCTTGTGTGTCTTATCCAACTCTGGATAAAGCCGTTCTAAATAAAATTCAGTTAGTTGACCTATCTTCCAAAAGATTGCTTGTAATTGTTTCTGTAACATCCGGACTTATTAAGACCATCACACTTGAGTTGGATTTTGAAATTAATTCCTCTGTTCTCGAGTCTGTTGAATCTAAACTGAATGAAAAACTTGCCGGATTAACATTTGAAGAAATCAGAAACACCTTTCGCGAAAGACTTGCAGATGTGGATTCTGATGAAAAACCTATTATCAGGTTATTTTTTGACTCTGCTGATAAGGTGTTTACTGATATTAAAAAAGAAGATAAAATTGTTGTTACAGGTGCAACAAATATTATTCATCAGCCCGAGTTTGAAAATCCGGAAAAATTTCAGAGCGTTGTTGAATTAATAGAAAACAAGGATATCATTATTCATATTCTTGAAAAACAAAGAAGCGATGTTAAAAATGATATAGTTATAACCATCGGAAGTGAAAATGAAGATGAAAAACTTAAAGAATACAGTTTAATTACCAAGGAATATGACTTTGGTGATATTAAAGGTGTTCTGGGAATTATTGGTCCTAAACGAATGGAATATTCTAAAATTGTTTCTATTGTAGCTTATATTTCAGAAATCCTTTCAGAATTTCTGAGTGGTAATAAAAGATAACAGGAGGGTAAAGTTATGAATGAGAATTATAGCAATAGTGAAATAAACGAAAATCTAAATCAAAACGAAAAAGAAGAACAAAATCAATCCCTGAAGGGAAAAGAAACAAATCCGCCTGAAGTCGAGGCAGGTCATGAAATAACAACAGAAGAACTTCAAAAAAGGATTGAAGAGCTTGAGAAAGAATCAAGTGAATGGAGAGAAAAATTTTTAAGAAAAGCAGCAGAGTTTGAAAATTATAAAAGAAGAACTGAAATTGATCAGTTAAATCTCATTAACTATGCTGCCGAATCGTTTATCAAAAAAATATTGCCCGTGGTTGATGATTTTGAAAGATCACTTGAACATATTAACGATTCTAACGATTACGGAAAATTGAAAGAGGGCGTTCAACTTATCTATAACAAATTGCTGAAAGTTCTTGAAGAACAGGGCATAAAAAAAATTGAAGCTGTCGGAAAACCATTTGATGTACATTACCACGAAGCATTAATGCAGAAAGTTGATGACTCAGTTCCTCCTCATACTGTAATTGATGAGTTAGAAAAGGGCTATCTTTATAAAGATAAAGTTATAAGACATTCAAAAGTTGTTGTTAGTTCTGAGGGTAAGACAGAAGAATAAATATGGCAAAAAGAGATTATTACGAAGTGCTCGGTGTATCAAGGTCTGCAACTAAAGATGAGTTAAAGAAAGCTTATCGGAAACTTGCTATGCAATACCACCCGGATAGAAATCCCGGTGATAAAGAAGCTGAAGAAAAATTTAAGGAAGCTGCAGAAGCATATGAGGTACTAAGTGATGATGCAAAGCGGGCAAATTATGATCGCTTTGGACACGATGGTTTAAGAAACTCAGGATTTGGTGGTGGTGGTTTCACCGATATCAATGATATATTCTCGCACTTCTCTGATATATTTGGTGGAGGATCAATCTTTGATGACTTCTTTGGCTCCGGTTCATCTTCCTCCAGAAACCGCAGAAGATCTTCTGGTACACCCGGTTCGGATTTAAGAGTTACACTTAATTTAACTTTAGAGGAGATTGCTTCCGGAACCTCTAAAACTATTAAACTGAAAAAGCAGATTAAATGTAATGAGTGTGGTGGTTCGGGAGCCGAAAAAGGAAGTTCAAAAAAAACCTGTCCAATATGTAAAGGATCAGGTGAAATTAGACAAGTTACCCGGTCTGTTTTCGGACAATTTGTTAATATTACACCTTGCAGAACCTGCAACGGCGAAGGTGAAATAATAGATGTAGCTTGTCCAAAATGTCATGGCGATGGCAGAGTCTCCGAAGAAACAACTATAAAGATTGATGTTCCTGCCGGAGTACATGAAGGCAGTTATATGACTCTTAGTGGTGAAGGTAATGCAGGTAAAAAAGGCGGAAGAAACGGTGATCTGATTGTTGTATTTAAAGAAGAGCCACATAAATATTTCGTTCGCGAAGGTGATGATATAATTTATGATCTTCATCTTTCCATTCCTGAAGCAATTTTAGGAACAGAAGTTGAAGTTCCGACACTCAACGGAAAAGCAATGCTTAAAATCGATCCCGGAACTCCCTCAGGAAAAATGTTAAAGATGACTAATAAGGGTATCAAACATCTGAATCATCCGGGCTATGGCGATCAACTTGTCAGAGTTGTGGTTGAATTTCCAAAGAAACTCACAAATAAAGAAAAAGAATTACTGAAAGAACTCTCAGAGCAACCGAATTTTAAAGGAAAGATTTCTGAAGGAAAAGGATTCTTCAGCAAATTCGGTTTATAAATTTTATGTTTGATAAACTTTCAAAAAAACTCAATCTTACCTCTACCGAATTAAAAATCTCAGGATTCTTAATTCTTACCCTTATTATCGGTTTAATTATAAAAATAATTTTTGGAGTTAATGAGAAAAGCGAATTGAATTTTTATAATTATGCACAAATTGACAGCAGCTTCCTAAATAATGAAAAAAATAATGACTATAATTCTGAAATAATAAATAAAAAAGTTGATTATAAGCGGGAAGTTTTCGATTTTAACAGCCGAAGTTTTGATAAAATATATACAAAGCAGCCAATTGCTGAAAAAAGTATAAATCTGAATAAAGCAACCAAGAAAGAGTTGATGAGTTTGCCAGGTATTGGTGAAAAGACTGCCGAGAATATTATATCATTAAGAGAAAAATTAAACGGCTTCAGGAAACCTGAAGACTTACTGAAAGTAAAAGGAATTGGGTCTAAAAAATTAGACAACATTAAAAAGTATATTTATATTGATTAAGAACTTATAATTCCGGAGGTACAATGTCCATTACAAATCATACAAACGAAGATCCCTGGTATGTTCATGTCGCTTTATATGTAGTAATTGCGATATTAACAATTATTCTAATAAAAGTTGCTATTATCGATCCTAAAGAGATAATGGAGAGAGAAGCTTATTATAAAAAAGAAGCTCGCTTAAGAATGACAAATCTCAAACAAGCAGAAATTCTTTGGCAGAAGAAAAATGGTTCATTTACCGATAATCTTGACGCACTTATTAATTTTGTAAAAACCGATAAGTTCGTTGATAGTATAGTAAACTCGATTGATCCGGTAACAAACAGAAGCTCAAATCCATTCGTGAATCTTTCTCATGGTGAATTTACACCCGATAGTTTATTTAGAACACCTAAGTCCCAACAATTTTTCATACTGAAAATTGATAGTTCAGAAGTTGTAGATTCTGTTTTTACACCGCAAAAGAAATTTCTCAGGACCGAAAAGAGAATTGTTAAAGGAACAAGATATTATATTGAAGATCCCGATGGATATGGAACTGTCGGAAGTCTTGATAATGATGCATTGAAAAACACAGCTTCATGGGAATAGAAATTTTGTCTGATGGCTGGATTTGAAAATCATGCAGGTTTTAGTTTATCCAGTACAAAACTACAGGTTGTTGAAGTTAACTATGTCGGCGATCAGTTTCGTTTAGTAAATGTTGATGAATCTTACTTCAATGACCCTATTGATTTTGATAATGATAAAGACACAAAAATAAGCGCTCTGCTTCAGGGCGCTTATGATGAATTACTAATCAAAAAACCACTTAATTGCTCTGCCGTTTCTTTCACTCTTCCTTTCGAATTACTTTATTCAATGCAAATCCCTTATGAAAATACACTATTATATCGTGATCTGATTGAAGAATTTCGTTGGGAACTATCAGTTTTATATCCATTTGCACCTGTTAAAAACTTAGCTATTCAGTTTTTTGAAATTGAAAGATGTATTTTTAACGAAACCGCTTCTGCATTGGTTTTTGCAGTGCCGCGAAGATTTATTCAATTGTTGGACAACTTCTGTAAAAAAAATACTTTGCGCCTTAGATTCGTTGATAATCTTCATCTTGCAGCTGAAAGATCTCTCTCACTCAGCAATGCAATTGTTTACAAGGGACTTACATTAAGTATTCACTTCAATAACAAATATCTCTCAATTCTTTTTGCATTCAACGGCAAGCCACTTTACTTCAAAGTTATTACACTTAAAGATGCCGGTGAAATTCCCGATCATCTTATTCGCGAGACTCATCATTCATCCACCTTGAAAATTGAAAGAAGTCAGATTGAAGCTGCTTTTATCTCCGGCGATGAGATTTCCGGTTCTGTTGTTCAGACATTAAAAAAAGTGTTGGGTCTGGATTTCATCTTATTCAATCCTTTTGATAAAATCCGACCTTTACCACAGCTTTATGAAAATAAATATTATCTCGAAAAATATAACTCATTTGCACCTGCAGCCGGAATCGCTTTCAGAATAGGTTGAATAAGAAATACTTATGAGAATGAGAATAATTTCCGGATACCTTAAAGGACGATTATTTAATGTACCTCAATCAAAATTTATCAGACCCACAACCGACAGAGTCAGAGAAACACTATTTAATATTCTAAATAACATAATTGATTTCGCTGATATAGAAGTTCTGGATTTATACTCAGGTTCAGGTTCACTTGGTTTCGAATGTATCAGTAGGGGTGCAAAATCAGTTTTATTTGTTGAAAAAAATTTTAAGATTTACAAAAATTTAACTGAAAATATTTGTTCGTTGGGTTTGGAAAAGCAATGTTCCGTAGTGCGCTCGGAAGCAATAAATTTCACAAGCAAAAAGTCTGATAAGATATTTAACTTAATTTTAGCTGATCCGCCGTTTTTCGGATACGATATTTATAAGGTTGTTGATAATATTAAAGCAAATGCTTTTATGAATAAAGAATCAATTATGATAATTGAAAGATCTGTTCAAACAAAAGAAAATGACATTGAACATTTTAAGATTGAACCATTCAGAACTATTGGTGATGCGTGTTTATACAAAATAACAATCTGATTTTCTTTACTCTTCTTTTCTTCTCATCAATCAACTTTTCTCAGTCATTTCAGCGTGTTCTGGATTGGCCCATTATCATAGGAGATTCAGAAACTTATAAAAATATTTTTTCAGGTGGCTTGAATAATCCGGAAATTCAATTCATAGATATTGATGCTGATAACGATCAGGATTTATTTGTTCTTAACAGTGATGGAACTTTAAGTTTCTATCTAAATAAAGGTTCACGATTCCAACCTTCGTTCGAATTACAAATTTCTGCTTTGCCCGGATTAACATTCAGTAATTGGTTTTATTTTGTTGATATGGATAACGACGATGATTTTGATTATTTCACGGCAAACGGGAGTATGGTTCAATATTTTGAAAATTCAGGTAATTCGTTTTCTCCGGATTTTGTATTGCACACCGATACTTTGAGGGATGTTAATGGTCAAATTATTTATGCAGAATTTGGAAGTAATCCTTTGCTTGCTGATATTGACTCAGACGGTGATTACGATTTCTTTTTTGGAAATACTGCCGGAACAGTTACATTTTATGAAAATACAGGCACAGCACAACAATTCGCTTTTAGTTTTATTACAAATTTCTGGCAGGATATTCTGATTATTGGAACAACTGAAAATTCTCTCAATAAACACGGTGCCAGTTCGCTCGAATTTTTTGATTACGAGAATGATGGTGATTTAGATTTGTTGTGGGGAGATTTTTTCAGCAATAGTCTCTATTTTCTTAAAAATAATGGAAGTCCTTCTGCTCCTCAGATGAAACTTTTTTCAAATGTATTTCCATTAAATTCAGACAGTGTGAATACACAGGGTTTTAATATGCCAAGGATTACTGATATTGATGGGGATTCTGACTTTGATTTATTCGTAAGTGTTCTTTATGATCCTACAGTTACGCAATCTCTGATATTCTATGAAAATACCGGAACACAAAATAATCCAAACTTTCAGAAAATAACTGAAGATTATCTTTATACATTCGATGTTGGAAATAATTCACATCCTGTTCTTATTGATATAGATTCTGATGGTGATGATGATTTATTTCTCGGAAGTTTAAATAATCCTGCAGGAACTATTTGGTATTTTGAAAACACGGGTAATAAATCAGATCCACAATTTCAGTTCGTCACTAATAAGTTTTATGGAATAAATCAGGATTTATCCACAGTACCAACCTTTGGTGATCTTGACGCTGACGGAGATTTCGATTTATTGGTTGGAAGATTCGATGGAACAATTGAATTTTACCGTAACGATGGTAACAGATTTACTCCCGATTTTATTTCACAAGGCATTTTGCGTGATAAAAATTCTTCCGTAATTGATCATGGCACCAGTTCAACACCTTTGCTTTTTGATTTTGACTTAGATAATGACATGGATTTGGTTTGTGGTGCTTTCAACGGAAAACTTTATTATTATCAGAATACAGGAACCCCAGAAAGTTTTGCTTATGAATACTTGCCTCAGTTTTTTCAGTCAATTGATGTTGGGGATAATAGCGTACCTGAAATCATCGATTTCGACAATAATGGCACTAATGATTTGTTTTGCGGAAACCGGGAAGGAAAAATTAAATTTTTCCAAAACACCGGAACCAATGAATTTCCCGTTTGGCAAAACCAACAAAATTATTTTGACCAATTTAACTTCGGTGGATTTTCTCTGATTACATTTAAAGATATTGACGCAGATTCTGACCGGGACGCCTTGGTTGGTAATGTTAAGGGTGGATTATACTTTTTCAAAAATACAACTGTTAATTCCATAGACGACAAAACAGATATTATCCCGGCTGAAATTGAATTGGAAATCTTTCCAAACCCCACCAACTCAACAGCAAATTTGTTGCTAAAGTCAAACACTTCCGATTTTGTAACAATTGATATATATAATATTTTGGGAGAAAGGATTGACAATATTTACACAGGCAGAATAAACTCCGGCATTTACAAATTAGTTTGGGAAGCAAATACTAATCACACTACTTCCGGAGTATTTATAGCCACTGTGAAAACCAGTAATAATAGTTTCACTGAAAAATTTTTACTGTTAAAATAATTGAATTAAAATTCATATCTCATATTACTATGATTTTTTGGAGGACTTTCATGAAAATCTTCTTACTGAGCGCTTTTGTCCTAACGACCATATGCCTCAGGGCACAAACTAATGTAACTCTTCTCAGCAATTTTAATCCATACCCTTCTATAGGATATAATGATATCTGGGGATATGTTGATTCTCAGGGAAGAGAATATGCCCTACTCGGTACTCAACACGGAACTTCAATTGTTAATGTTACAAATCCTTCAAATCCTATTCAGGTAGCATTTATTCCAGGACCTAATTCAATCTGGCGTGATATTAAAGTGCATTCTCATTACGCTTATATTGTAACTGAAGGCACTGGAACCGGAAGAGGACTACAGATAGTTGATTTATCTGATTTACCAAATTCAGCAACACTGGTTAATACAATAGAAACCTGGTTCACCAGAGCACATAATATTTTTATTGATAACGGATTTGCGTATGTAATAGGAACAAATAATGGTGGTGGGATGCACATTCTGGATTTGTCAAATCCAACTAATCCAACAAGAACAGCATACTACTCTGGAAGCAACTATATTCACGATGTTTATGTTTGGAACGACACTGTTGTTGCTGCTGCAGAAGATTCTTATGATTTGATTGATGTTTCAAACAAAGCTAATCCTGTCTTAATTTCAGTTAGTCCCTCCCTGCCCGGCATTTATGCACACAGCGGCTGGATGACAGAAGATAAGAGATATTTCGTTGGCACCGAAGAATTTGATGTTAGAGATATTACCGTTTGGGACCTCCAGGATCGTACAACCTGGGATTTAATTTTTCCAACCTGGCAAATGAGCAATCCGGTACCATTGAGCGGAGACCCTGTTCACAATCTTTTTATCAAGGGAAATTATGCTCATATATCGTATTATAAACATGGTTATGTAGTTTTAGATATATCAGATCCAACAAACCCATTTCTTGCCGGGGAGTATGATACCTATCCTTCAAACAGCGGAACCTATAATGGCGCCTGGGGATGTTATCCTTATCTTCCTTCAGGTGTAATATTGATTTCGGATATAAATACCGGTTTATATGTTTTACAGTTTAATCCCCCGAGTAATGTTCCACCGCAGATTAATCACATTAATCAGAGCATAGTTTATACAGATTCATCAGTTATGATCTCAGCAAATATTTCTGACGATGAACAGATTACGGCAGCTAATCTCCATTACAGAACAATAAAAGATGAGATTACTTCAGATTGGTTGATAGTGAATGACCCTGATGGACCAAGTGGCTCGAATTATAATTTTGTTATTCCAGGTCAACCGAATAAAACAATTGTTGAGTATTACTTAGCTGCATCCGATAATGATAATAATGTATCAACCCTGCCTGAAGGTGGTTCGGGTATCAATCCACCCGGTCAAAATCCACCTCCAAACTTTTTTAACTACACAGTAAAGATACCCGGTCAATTAGTTGTTAACGGATTTTTGCCAACATCGGACACAACAATCCTTAATAATGGTGAAATATCTTTTTCAGTAAATGTAACAGATACAAGCTTGCTCAACATAAACTACCAGTGGTTCAGAAATGGTAATGTTGTATTCAACAATAATGGAAATTCATATCTTTATCGTTCACTTACAATTTATCCCGCTCCAAGAACTGATTCGGTTCGAGTGGTGCTTAGCAATGGATTTTACACAGATGAAATTTCCTGGTTAATTTATGTAGAACCTGTTACAGATGTTAGTGATAACACACCTGTTGCAGAATACAATCTTGAACAAAACTATCCGAATCCATTTAATCCTACTACCAATATCTCGTTTAGTTTAAAAGAGGCGGGAAATGTTAGAATTGAAATTTATAATTCACTTGGACTGTTTGTTAAATTACTGATGGATGAATCTCTGGCTGCAGGCAAATACAATATTCTTTTTGATGCATCTGAATTGCCATCAGGAATTTATCTTGCCAAGTTGACATCCCTAAATTTTTCGAAGACAATAAAAATGAGTTTACTGAAATGAAAAAATTATTTTCAATTTTCCCTGTATTCATATTTCTCATATTCATCATTAATTCCTGTGGCGAAGGTATCACTGAATCAGTAATTGGAATAGATCAAAACAACAACGGTTTCGAAAGCATGGGAGTTGCTGATATCTTCGTAAATACTTGTGCCAAATCCGGTTGTCATTCGGGCAATGATCCTGCCGGTGATATATCAATGGAAAATTATTCCTCATTAATTAAAGGAGCAGTTCATCCGCACGCTGGACATGCAGCTGAATTTGAAGGTGAAGTCCTGATACCATTTAATTCGAATAAAAGTTTAGTTTACCAAATGATTGTTGGAAGTGTAACCCCACTAAGTCCTCATGAAAATTTAAATCTTAATGCAGAACAGAAAGCCCGTATAAAAAACTGGATTGATAATGGAGCAAAGAATTATCTTGGCGAAATCCCTTTTACAAGTCCAACATACAGAGTATTTGTTTGTAATCAATCAAGCGATGTTGTTTCTGTTATTGATGGTGATATGAAAATTGTTTCAAGAATTGTTGATGTATCTGCAACGCCAACCATTGATGCTCCTCATATGGTAAAGGAGTCTGGTGAATTTTATTATGTAACACTCATTTCTGGCGGAAAATTTTTAAAAATCAGGAAATCAGATAATCAAATTGCGGGCGAATTATCGGGAATTGAAAAAGCCGGAATGATTCAAATCAGCAGCGATGGCTCAATAGCATTTGTATCGCGTTCATCAACATCTCCAAGTATTTACAATTCTGTTTATGCAATCAGATTATCGGATATGAGTTTACTTCAGGAAATAAATTTGCCGGTAACAGGAGTTCCGCATGCAATTGCATTAACACCAAATGATTCGCTGCTCTATGTAGCTAATCTAACGAAAGACAGAATAAGCAAAGTTAATGCTGAAACATTTGAATTTATTGATGATATCGTACTACCAACAGGAACAGAGCCAATGGAGGCAATCTGTTCGCCCGATGGAAAATATCTTTACATTTCTGCCCACGGAACAAATAAATTGTTGGTTCTAAGCGTTCAAACAGATTCCATCATTTCAGAAGTTGATGTTAACAATGCTCCGATGCACATTGCTGTTTCTTCTGATGGTAACAGAATATTTATTGCAACAATGGGTAATCATATGGCCGGTGACCATGGTAATGTTGAAGTCATTACTAAATCAGGGGAAAGTTGGAATAAATTAACAACAATTACTGATCATCGTTTTAGTATGCCACATGGGTGTGATATCTCGGCAGACGATAATTATTTGTTTATCTCTAGCAGAAATACCTCCGGAATGTATACACCAAAATTTAAAGTTAATGGTGAAGGGACAAATGGAAACCTGGCTATAATCGATTTAAGGACAATGACAGTGATTAAAGTATTGGAGCTTGAAGAATTTCCATCCGGTTTAGTTGTCGAGAAGTAAATTATTTTTATTATCAGGATACAATAAATAATTTTGTTTTAGAAAAAAATAATTTTTATGAGAAAAGTAATTTATCCGGGTACTTTTGATCCTGTAACTTACGGACATATTGATATCGTAAGAAGAGCTGTTGATTTATTTGATGAAGTAGTCGTAACAGTAGCAGTGAATCCAACCAAACAGCCGCTGTTCACTACTGAAGAAAGAGTGGATATGCTCAAAGAAAGTCTGAAAGATTTTGACAGAGTAATAATTGATTCTTTTGATGGACTAACAGTAGAACATGCAAAACAAGTCGGTGCGATTGGAATTATAAGAGGACTAAGACAGATAAGCGATTTTGAATTCGAATTTCAGATGGCATTGATGAACAGAAAACTGGCAGGAGATATTACTACCATTTTTCTTATGCCTCACGAAAGATATACTTACCTTAATTCTACAGTTATCAGGAATTTAGCATCTCTTCACGCTGATGTAAGTAATTTTGTTCCTCCCAATGTTCATGAAGCGTTGAAAAAAAAGTTTCCGAGATTGTGATTTTTTATTTAACTCTTCTCTTGTTTCTATTGACAAACAAAAATAAGTTTCAGAAGTAGATTATAATTTATTTACATTCAGGGGTTTTCTATGAGTCTTAGTCTAATTGCAAAATCTATCAAACCCTCCCCCACTCTCAAATTAAATGAAAAATTCGCAATCTTAAAAGAAAAAGGCGATCCGGTAATACATCTTGGTGGTGGAGAACCGAAAAGTAAAGCGCCAATGGATGCAATGCTTGCAGCAATTGCACATGTTAATACCGGCGAAGTCCGTTATGCACCAGCAGACGGAATCCCCGCATTAAAACAGGCAATAATCCGTTACACTGAAGAATTTTACGAAAGAAAAGTTAAACCCGAAAATGTTATTGCTTCCAGTGGAGCTAAGCAGGCAATCATGGTCGCACTTCAGGCAATTCTTAATCCTCAGGAAGAAGTAATTTTTCCCGCACCGTATTGGGTTAGTTATCCGGATATGGCAAGATTAATTGGTGCAATTCCGGTACCTGCATTACCCGAAGACGGGACCTTTTACCCATCAATAAAAGACATAACTGATAGAGTTGGATCTTACACAAAAGCAGTAATAATCAATAGTCCAAATAATCCAACAGGTGCTATGTATTCGGAAGATTTCATCGCTGAAGTTGTGGAATTCTGCGAAAAGAAAGATCTGTGGTTGATAATGGATGACATTTATCATCGTTTGATATTTGATGGAAGAAAACCTATCAATTGTTACAAGTATGCAAAGAAGCTCGATGAAAATTCAAAAATTATTATCATTAACGGAGTATCAAAACAATATGCAATGACTGGTTACAGAATCGGTTGGGCAGTCGGTAACAAGAAAGTAATTGAAGCAATGGCAAATATTCAGGGACATCAGACTTCTGGACCTTCTGTAATTCTGCAAAAAGCAGCTGTTGGTGCATTGAATGGTATTCAATCGGGAGTGGAAAGTCTCAGAGCTACTCTTGAAAATAACAGGAATGTTATGATTTCTCTTTTGAATTCTTTTGAGGGAGTAAGAGTAACAAAACCTGACGGAACATTTTATTGCTTTGCTGACTTCTCTGCTTATGAAAAAGATTCAAATAAGCTTTCCGAGTTTCTCATTGATAAAGTTCAGGTTCTTACTGTACCCGGGAAAGAGTTCGGGCTCGATGGTTATTTAAGATTAAGTTACTGCGGCTCAATAAAAGATATTCAGGAAGGCATCGAAAGAATGAAATGGGCATTAGACCCTAATTCACCTAACGAACTATACATTGGCGACAGAAAATTAGTGAGGGACTGGGCATGAGTAAATATTTAGAATTTAATACGCCGGCAACAAAGCAGGCAATGGAACTTGCTTCTGATTACAGACTAAAGAATCAGGGATTCACAGATCTGGATAGAGTTTTTTGGAATTTGCCTGATGAAGCATTGTATGAAGAAATTATTTTCCGGAATGAAGGAAGACTTACGAAGCAGGGTCCTATAGTAGTTCATACAGGAAAACATACTGCCCGCGCAGCAGCAGACAAATTTATTGTGCAGGAACAATCTACTCACGATAAAATCTGGTGGGGAATCTATAACCGTCCCTTCAGCTCAGAAAAATTTAATCAACTGATGGGAAGAGTGCAGGCATACTGTCAGGGTGAAGAATTATTTGTTCAGGATTGTTATGTGGGTGCGGATCCTGATTATAAAATGCCTATAAGAATTATTACCGAAAAGGCGTGGCATAGTTTGTTTGCCAGAAATATGTTTATCACCACCGAAAACCGTGATGAACTTAAAAAGTTTGTGCCTGAGTTTACAGTTATTTGCTTGCCAGGTTTCAAAGTAGATCCTGCAATTGATGGAACACGCACAGAAACTGCAATTATCTTAAACTTCGAACAAAGGATGGCTGTAATCGCAAATACACTCTATGGTGGTGAAATTAAGAAATCAGTATTTACTCTTCTTAACTTTCTGCTGACTTTTGAAGATGTTCTTCCCATGCATTGCTCTGCAAATGTCGGCAAAGATGGTGATGTGGCTTTGTTCTTTGGATTAAGCGGAACAGGTAAAACAACACTATCAGCTGACCCCAAAAGAAGACTAATCGGAGATGATGAACACGGTTGGAGTTCGCAGGGTATTTTTAATTTTGAAGGCGGGTGTTATGCAAAAGTAATTCGCCTTTCAGCAGAACATGAACCTGAAATCTATGCTACTACAAGACGATTTGGTACTATTCTGGAAAATGTAGTATTTGATTTGACAAGCAGATATATTGATCTTGATGATGATCATATTACGGAAAATACAAGAGCATCATATCCTTTGGAATTTATTCCGAACACTGTACCTGAAGGTTATGTTCGTTCACATCCTAAGAATATTATTTTTCTTACTTGTGATGCTTCTGGTGTGCTTCCCCCAATTGCAAGATTAAATCCCGCACAGGCACAATATCATTTTATCAGTGGATATACTTCTAAAATTGCAGGAACAGAAATTGGTTTAGGCATTGAACCACAAATTACTTTCAGCGCCTGTTTTGGAGCACCTTTTATGGTTCGACATCCATTTGAATATGCAGCTATGTTAAAAGAGAGAATGCTTAAACATAAAGTTAATGTCTGGTTGGTAAATACCGGCTGGGTTGGTGGAAGATTTGGCGTTGGGAAAAGAATATCTATCAGACATACAAGAAATCTTTTGAATGCTGCACTCGAAGGAAAACTTGATAAAGTTCAATACAGAAAAGATAAGTTGTTTGGTTTCGAAGTTCCCCTGAGTTGCCCGGATGTTCCCGACGATGTTCTTGATCCATCAAGCAGCTGGGGAAATAAAGACGAATATTGGAAAAAGTATGATGCACTTGCCGCAAGATTTATAGAAAACTTTAAGTTATTTTCTGATGGATGCAACGATGAAGTTAAAAATGCAGGACCGGTAAGACTTGGCAAATAAATAAAATATTTATTAAGTTTTAACAGAACCATTTAGACACTAATTAAATCACCATCAACCAAACAAAAATTAGGAGCATTTCTATGAAAAAACATTTTCCGGCACTGTTCTTTCTTCTTACTATCATACTTTTTTCTACTGTTGATATTTATTCTCAGTGGATTGCACAAACCAGTGGAACAACAGTAAGACTCCGACAGCTAAAAGCTGTTGACGACAATGTTGTATGGGCTTGTGGCGCAAGCGGCGTTGTCCTCAGAACAATTAACGGTGGGAATACCTGGGAAGTTAAAACCCCAACAAACGCAGCAGTTACTAATTATTCAATTGATGCTCTTGATTCACTGACTGCGTGGGTTACTGGTACTGTAGGCGGTTCTGCAGATTTCACTATCTGGAAAACTACTGACGGCGGAATGACCTGGACTGCACAATATAATAATCCTGCAGGATTCAGTGATGGTATCCGTTTCTTTAATGCAAATGAAGGCGTCTGCTATGCTGACCCTGATCCATGGCCATCTACCAAATGGGAAATTCTGGTAACAACAAATGGCGGAAACACCTGGACCAGAATCCCTGAAAGTAATTATCCGCCAGCTGATAGTACTAACGGTGAATATGGTGCTGCCGGTTCTATTGATGTTGTAGGCAATACCGTTTGGTTTTCTGCTTATTATAATGGAAATGCTAATCCAACCAAAGTTTATAAATCAACTGATAAGGGATATACTTGGACAGTATCAGGATTCAATCAGCAACAGGGTTTTGCCGGTTCAAGTTATATTGCTTTTGCAGATGCTAACAATGGAGTTGCTGTTTGTCTTGATGGTACTACTGCGAAAACCACTGACGGTGGTGCAACATGGGCTGTAACACCAGTAACAGGCGCAGCGTTCAGATATGTGGTTAATGTGCCAGGTTTTAATCTTTATCTTGCTGTTGGTTCAACCGGAGCCAGCTGGTATTCTTCTGATGGTGTAAACTGGACTGCTCTTTCAACCGGCACAACTCAAACCCTTTTTGGTGTAGATGCTACAGCTAATTATGCCTGGGCTTGTGGAAATAGCGGAACCATTCTCAGATTTTCTGGTCCTCCGCTACCGGTTGAGTTAACTTCATTCACTGCAACTCTTGAAAAAGAAGGTGTACAATTAATCTGGACTACTGCATCTGAGTTAAACAATCATGGTTTCGAAATTCAGAGAAGTGCAAATAAATCAGATTTTACAACTATTGGTTTTGTTAAAGGACACGGTTCAACAACTCAAGTTCAGAACTATTCCTTTGTGGACAGAAGCACTTTTGAAGGGAAATATTATTACAGATTAAAACAGATTGATTATAATGGTTTATACAATTATTCTGATGTAATTGAAGTTGATGTTCGTAGCATTGATAACTTTGCTCTTGAGCAAAATTACCCCAACCCCTTCAATCCGACTACTCTGATCGGTTATGTATTAAAGGAAAAATCATCAGTCAGATTATCGGTTCATAATATAATTGGTGAAGAACTGGCTGTGTTGGTAAACGAAGATCAGGAAAAAGGTTACCATAGCGTTAATTTTAGTGCTTCTAACCTGTCAAGCGGAGTTTATCTGTACAAACTTCAGGCAGGTAATTTCACTGCTATGAAGAAAATGATTTTGATGAAGTAACCAACTGATTAAAATATTTCAAGTAAATATAAAGTTTGTCAGTCCTAATTGCTGAAATCATCGTGGATTGACAAACTTTTTTATGTTCTTTGTTCGGAGAAATTCTATTAGCTTTCAAAAAAATTTATTTAAAGTAAAGGAGAGAATCGTTATGAAAATGTTGCAGGAATTTAAAGCATTCGCGATGAGAGGAAATGTTGTTGACATGGCAGTTGGTATTATCATCGGCGGCGCCTTCGGCAAAATTGTTTCCTCTTTCGTAAATGATGTTATTATGCCGCCAATCGGTTTATTATTAGGCGGAGTGGATTTTAGTGATTTAGCATTAACATTAAAAGCCGCTGAAGGAGATCAACCAGGTGTAATGCTAAAATATGGAATGTTTATCAATACTGTGATTGATTTTCTGATAATTGCATTTGCAATCTTTATGGTTATAAAAGCAATGAACTCAATGAAGAAAAAGGAGGAAGAGAAACCAGCTGCTCCGCCAGAACCACCTGCAGATGTTAAACTCTTAACAGAGATCAGAGATTTGTTGAAGAAACAATAAATAACCTTTGATGATGAAAATCTTTAATGTCACGCCTGATAATTTCCATATCAGGCGTGGCTCATTTTATTATTTCATTAAATTTTCCTGAAAAAACTTTATAGTCAACTCTTTTGCTTCTTTTGTCGCTTTCTTATCAAAGTTTGGATTGCTTGGATTTGCAAATGCATGATCTGCGTTAAAACTTTTAATTGTTACTTTCTTTCCAGCAGCTTTTAAGTTCTTTTCGAGGTTAGAATAAACCTCAGGTGTAATCCATCCATCTTTCTCTGCAAAAATGCCAAGCACGGGAGCCGATAAGTTCTTAAATGTTTCAGGCGTGTTTTCAATTATTCCATAATATACCACACAAGCTTTACCCAGTTTTCCAGCTAAAATACTTGCCTGTAATGACCAACCTCCACCAAAACACCAACCTATTGTTCCAATCTCTGCATCTTTGCCCGCAAATTGCAAAGCACCTTTAATAATATTCATTGAACGAATTTTGTCATTTGCCTGCATCAGTTTTGCTGCATCCTCTCTTTTAATTGCAACCTGTCCATCATATAAATCGAGAGCAAGTATATTCACATTTCCAAGCTTTTGTTGTAATTCATCAGATTCTCTTTTAATATTATCATTCAGTCCCCACCATTCGTGAAATACCAATATGAATTTTTTAGAAGGTTCAGGTGATTCAACAAAATATGCATTTGCATCTTTACCATCTGCGGTTGTGAACCTAATCATTTTTCCTTTTGAGTCTTTCAAAACAAAATCCCTCGGCAACTGATGAGCATCCTGAAAATTCTTATCACCGGCAAAATCTGTGAATGAAACATTTACCTGACAACAAGATTTTTCCTGAGAAAAAAGAATTGATGAAAAGAAAACAAAAAAAAGAAAAAATAATATGCTTCGCATAAGTACCTCCTTTAGAATGAAAATAATGAAATCAATGTTATATATATTTGAGCACAACAATAAGAAATTTTGATTAAAATAAACAGATTAATAGATGAACATTAAGTATTACTTTTTAGTTTCATATTTAATTCTTCTAACAGCATATTCCTGCGCAAGTCGTGAAGAAAAGGTTGAGCTTATTAAACAGGAAGTAGAAGTAATTAAGAACAAAGCAGACAACGCAGAAATGTTTACAGGATTATTTGTTGAAGGTGAAAACCGTTCAAATTTCAGAGCATATTTTGATAAAGATGATTTGATTTACATTTATGAAGATCTTTCCAGAGGTTATTGGAGCGGAATAACAAATTTATATTTTTTCAAAGATGACGAACTTATTTATTTTTCGCAGAAAGAAGTTGGCTTCGAAAGTCCTGAATCAAAAAGTAAAAGAAGTATTGAAGTTGAAATTTATTTTGATGGTCAGGATGTTCTCGAATCTTCAAAAAAATTAAAAGGACAATTTGTTGATATTCCTCAGGAAGAAGTGACCGGAATTCTTGATCATACAAAAAAGTTAATAGAAGTTGCTAAAGCGCTTAATCCTGACTTAAATTAATATTTGCTGATAAATCCAGCACAATTATCTTTGCATGTTCATTATCTCACCAAACTAATCCGAAACAGGAGTAAAAAGTGATTGCAGATCGCGTAAAAAATATGGATGCTTCGCCAACAATGATGGTTGCTGCAGAAGCAAAAAAATTGAAGTCTCAGGGAGTAAACATAATTGACTTAAGTGTTGGAGAACCTGACTTCCATACGCCAAATCCGATTAAAGATGCAGGTAAAATTGCAATAGATGAAAACAGGACAAGGTACACACTTAATCAGGGGACTGTTGAGCTTCGTACTGCTATTGCTGCAAAGCTTAAGCGTGATAATCAGATTGATTATAACATCAACGAAATAATTGTTTCCAATGGTGCAAAGCAAAGTGTTTTTAATGCGATTCTTGCAACTGTAAATCCCGGAGACGAAGTCATAATTCCAGCTCCATATTGGGTTTCGTATCCTGCAATGGTTCATCTTGCTGATGGTGTTGCAGTTTATATTGATACAGATGAAAAGAACGGATTTAAAGTAACAGGAGAGCAATTAAGAAAAGCTGTTTCTTCAAAAACAAAAATGTTTATTCTTTGCAATCCATCAAATCCAACCGGTTCAGCATATACCAAGAAAGAATTGGAAGAGATTGCTGAAGTTGCATTGGAAAAAAATTTTTATGTTCTCTCCGATGAAATTTATGAGAAAATGGTTTATGATGATTTTAAGTTTATTAGTTTCCCTTCTCTTCATCCCGAACTTAAGAAGAAAACAATACTGGTAAACGGAGTTTCAAAAACTTATGCAATGACTGGTTGGAGAATTGGTTATGCAGCAGGACCTGAAGCTGTAATCAATGGAATAAATAAAATTCAAAGTCATACAACTTCACATGCATCTTCAATTTCTCAGTCAGCGGCAATAGAAGCTGTCGCGGGACCACAGTATATTATCGACGAAATGTTGATTGAGTTCAGAAAAAGGAGGGAATTTATCTATAAAGAACTTACATCAATAAATGGTGTAAGCTGTTACAAACCTGAAGGTGCATTTTACCTGTTCCCCAATATCTCAACTTTTTTTAATCATCATACAGAAACTTTAAGGATTAATAGCTCATTTGACTTTGCTATGTTTTTACTTCACGAAGCACATATTGCCGTTGTGCCAGGAAGTGCCTTTGGTAAGGAAGGATATATCAGATTATCATACGCAACTTCGATGGATCATCTTAAGGAAGCGGTTTACAGGTTAAGAAAAACTCTCAACCATCTCGTCTGATGATAATAGAACATTGATGATTTTATTCAAAGAGAATCTGTTAATTTATCAGTTAGATTAAAAAATCTTCAGAGAAATCAGGTAAGGATGTCAAACGAAAAATTGAAAAACGATTAATTATTTGATTAACTTAAGTATTAATGCTTTTTCAACTTGCTCAACCGGCATTTTTTCGCCCGTCCAGATTTCAAAAGATTTTGCTGCCTGATTAACTAACATTTTAATTCCATCTACAGTCTTTGCACCACTACTTTGAGCAATCCTTAATAATTTCGTCTGGGCAGGATTATAAACTAAATCAAATACGATCTGATCTTTTGAGAACATATCTTTTTGTGGCAAAACAGAATCATCTTCATCCGGATACATACCAACAGAAGTTGCATTCACTATCAATGAAGAATTCTTTATAAGTTCTTTCACATCAGGAGGAACGAGCTCGTGAACTGAGAAAGAATCAAATTTCATTTTTGTTTTAAAAAATTGTCTTAAGGTCTCTGCCCTCTGCTCGGTTCTGTTCAGCAAATGAATTTTAGAAGGCCTGAAATGTTTGATTAAAGTGTATATTACAGCACGGGCAGCTCCACCAGCACCAATTATAACGCATTCATTATCTGAAATTTCCTTACGAAAGGAATAAAGGGACTCCAACACGCCCGCGACATCTGTATTATATCCATAGAGTTTGCCTTCTTCTATCAAAACGGTATTGATTGCACCAACAAGAGAAGCTTCCTCAGAAACCTTAGACATAAATTCTTTTACTTTTACTTTGTGCGGTATGGTTACATTAAAACCTTTATAACCTAATGCAACCAATCCTTTAATTGCGCTTTTGAGATTTACTGGTAATACATTAAAGGGTAAATAAATATAATCAAGCCCGGTAAGTTCAAATGCAACATTATGAATAAAAGGAGAATAAGTGTGTTTAATCGGATGACCAATTAATCCAACAAGCCGGGTTTTAAGATGCATTGAGTCTTTCATAAAAATGATATGGTTGATTAAACTTCACCTAAAAGTCGCTTAAATAACTTTGAGGTTTTGATATCCGGATATTCTTTTTCGAACTCAATTCTGATATCAGGATTAATTTCAAAAGCTTTTTTCAAACAGTCGATTGCTTCCTGAGTGCGGTGAAGTATAAAATTAATTTTAGCTTTTGAATAAAGCGAGTTAGAATCTTTCGGATTAATTCTCAAACACTGATCGTATGCTTCAAGGGCATTCAGCCATTTATTTGCTTCATAAAATGTTTCAGCAAGATTGTACCAGATTTCATAACCATCCGGTTGAAGACGGGCAGCTTCAAGATAACTTTTTATTGATTCATCCAAATGGCCAAGTGAATATTCAAGATCAGCTTTTGCACGCCAGGCATCAGCATCATCACTTGAGATGGATATCGCTTTATTAAAATCTCTTAAGGCAAGTTGATATTTTCCCAGCGAATCATAGCAATAACCTCTTGCAAGATAGGCTTCAAAATATTCATCATCGCTTTCAATCGCTTTCGAATAATACTTTACTGCAGAATTCAAATCACCCGTTTCTTCGTAAAGGCTGGCAAGATTGTAAAAAGCTGTTTCATCATACGGATCTATTTCAATAACTTTCTGAAAGCTTTCAATTGCCTGCTGATGTTTTCCAAGATCTGCTAAAGTATTTCCTTTATTGTACCAGGCACTTGCAAAATCCTCGCGAACGGAGGTTGCAAGATCAAAACAATTAATAGCTTCTTCAAGTTTTCCAAGTTTAACAAGAATAATTCCTTTATTATACCAACCACTTGCATTATAAGGATCAAATTCAAGAAATTTCTCATAAGCTTCGAGAGCTTTGTCAAATTCATTAAGCGCTTCGTGACAAAATCCAAGTTCATAGTAAACTTCGATGTAATCTGGATCAATTTTAATTGTTCTTTCGAAATAAGGAATAGCTTCTTTATATTTAAATTGTCTTTGATAAAGCAGCCCTAAACTAAAAAATGCATCTTCATTTTCAGGATCAATTTCCAGAACTCTTCGTAACGAATCTTCTGCCTGTTGATAAAGTCCCATATTTTCTTCAGCAGCAGATTTATCAACAAGAGTTTCAGTATCATTCGGATTAAGTGAGAGTGCTTTATCAAATGATTCAATGGCTTCTTCAAATCTCATCAAACCATTCAGCAATATTCCTCTTTTCAGCCATAGCTCAGAATTGTAAGGAAAGATTTCGAGCAGTTTATCTGTGAAATAAAGTCCATCTTCAAATTTTATAAAATCAATACAATCCTGAATCAGATCCTCAATTCGTTCTATAGAATTATAAATATATCCGTTTTCAAGAAGTGCTTTACATTCTTTTATTTCCTCTTCAAGATTTTCCGAAGATTCAAAATTTTCTCCCTGAGAATATTCAGAATCGAATAACGACATTATAACTCCTAACTATAAAATATTTTCAAAAAAAATCTAATGGGAATTAAGACTAAAATCAAGATTAGTAAAATTTTGATTTTAAATAAAAAAGGATTAAGGCGGTTTGAAGCAACTGCCCTTAAATCAAACCGCCGGGAAAAATTAATTCCGCAGAACAGAAGTTACTTTTTCAGCTGCTTCTTTTAAACTTTTAGCAACTTCAAAATGTAAATCTGAAGCTGCTAATAAATCTGCAGCTTCTTTTGCATTTGTTCCTTCAAGTCTTACAACAATAGGAACCTTAACAGCCATTTCTTTTGCAGCATCAATTACACCCTGTGCAACCCTGTCACAACGAACAATACCACCAAAAATATTTATTAAAATCGCTTTCACATTTGGGTCTGAAAGAATAATCTTGAAACCATTAGCAACGGTTTCTTTATTTGCACCACCACCTACATCAAGAAAATTTGCCGGCTCGCCACCGGCAAGTTTGATAATATCCATAGTAGCCATTGCAAGTCCGGCACCGTTAACCATACAACCAACATTGCCATCAAGTTTTATATAATTGAGATTGTATTTTGATGCTTCAATTTCCAGAGGATCTTCTTCATCAAGATCACGGTAAGCATAAATTTCGGGATGTCGGAATAATGCATTGTCATCAAAATTCATTTTTGCATCCAGCGCAACAACATGGTCATCATTTGTTATAATAAGAGGATTTATCTCAAGCAGCGACGCATCAGTTTCTTCATAAGCCCGGTAAAGATTTTTAATAAAAGGAATAAAGCTTTTGAAAGCTTCGCCCTGCAAGCCAAGTGCAAAAGCCAATTTGCGGGCTTGATAACTCTGTAATCCAACTGCCGGGTCAATCCATTCTTTTATTATTTTTTCAGGAGTTTCTTCAGCAACTTTTTCAATTTCTACCCCACCTTCAGTAGAAACCATGATAACATTTCTGGAAACTGCTCTGTCGAGAAGTATTCCCAGATATAATTCCTTTTTATAATCTAATCCTTCGGCGAGAAAAATCGTTTTGACAATTTTTCCTTCAGGACCTGTTTGATGAGTAACCAAAATATTTCCCAGAATTTTTTCAGCATATTCAGTTGCTTTTTCAGGGAGAGTTGTAAACTTAACACCACCTTCAAGTAACAGATTATCACGATTTCTTACATCATAAATCTTCCCTTTTCCTCTTCCACCGGCATGAATTTGTGATTTAACAACAAATTGATTAATTCCTCTTGCCTGAAGTTCAGCTAAAGCTTTATCGAATTCAGCCATTGATTTAACAGCAATTCCATCCTGTACTGCAACAGAATATTTTTTAAGAATTTCTTTTGCCTGATATTCGTGTATTTTCATTTAGTTACCTCTGATTATTTTGTAAAACTATTTATCGCAATTAGTAAATACATTTTGCGACTTTTTCGATTTCATATTTTTATTTGTCTTATACCGTGAAAAGAATCTAAAAAATTTTAAAAACTACTTTTCAGGATTCATAAAAGGATAACGCCAATCTTTCGGAGGATCGAAAGTTTCCTTAATAGTTCTGGCAGTCATCCATCTTAATATATTCATAGCACTACCGGCTTTGTCATTTGTGCCGGAAGCTCTTCCACCACCAAATGGCTGTTGTCCGACAACTGCGCCTGTTGGCTTATCATTTATATAAAAGTTGCCGGCAGCATTTCTGAGTGAATCAGACATTTTAACAATTGCTTTTCTATCCTGTGCGAAAATTGCCCCTGTTAATCCATATGGTGATGTTTCATCACAAAGAATTAATGTTTCATCTAATTTATTATCATCATAAACATAAATGGTTAACACGGGTCCAAAAATTTCTTCCTGCATTGTTTTGAACTTGGGATTTGTTGTTACAATTGTAGTCGGTTCAATAAAATATCCTTTTGAATCATCAAAATTTCCACCTGTAATAATCTCTGCTTCACTTGATTCCATAGCATATTTAATGTAACCTGTTATAGTTTCGAAGGCCCCTTTGTCAATTACTGCACCCATAAAGTTTGTAAAATCTTCAACATCACCCATTTTAATTTTACTTACTTCGTTAACAAATTTTTCTTTGAATTCATTCCAGATTGATTTTGGGATATACATCCTTGATGCGGCAGAGCATTTCTGTCCCTGATATTCAAATGCTCCACGCAATGCTGCAACAACAAGTGCATCAATATCAGCAGAATTGTGAGCAAATATAAAATCCTTTCCACCTGTTTCTCCAACAATGCGGGGATAGTATTTCATGTTTTTAAGATTATCTGCAATCAGTTTCCACATATTCTGAAATACTTCCGTTGATCCAGTGAAATGAATACCGGCAAGATTAGGATTTGTCATAGCAGGTGTACCGACTTGTCCTCCTGAACCAGGTACAAAATTTATTACTCCTTTAGGTAAACCAGCAGCTTCAAATAATTTCATTAACCAGTATGCAGAATAAACCGCACTAGAAGCCGGTTTCCATATACTTACATTCCCAACAATAGCAGGTGCTGTAGGAAGATTGCCCGCGATTGATGTGAAATTGAATGGTGTTACTGCAAAAATGTAACCTTCAAGTGGACGATATTCAACTCTGTTCCACATACCTGGTCCTGAGAATGGTTGATCCTTCATTAACTCAGTCATATAGTAACTGTTGAAACGATAGAAATCTATCAGCTCTGCAGCTGAGTCAATTTCTGCCTGATGAATAGTTTTTGATTGACCGAGCATTGTTGCTGCATTTAGTGTTGCTCTCCAGGGACCGGCTAGCAGCTCAGCTATTTTCAGGAATACAGAAACTCTGTGTTCCCATGGAATTGCAGCCCATTGCTTTCTTGCTTCAAGAGCTGCTTCAATAGCCATCTCAACTTCTTTCTTTGAAGCTTTATGATATACTCCAAGAATATGACTGTGGTTATGTGGTATTCTGATCTCTTCAATGTTCCCGGTTCGTATTTCTTCACCGCCAATTATAAGAGGAATTTCAATTTGTTTGGATTTAAGCTCTGCTAACTTTTTCTTTATTTCTTCTCTCTCAGGGCTACCTGGTTTATATGACTTAACTGGTTCATTTATTGGTTGTGGTACTTTGAAATATGCGTTAGACATTTTAACCTCTGTTTTAAAAATTACTTTCCAAAATTATAGGTTTAAGGCGGGATTATCAATTTAACTGAATAACTTAATCGCTAACAAACTCTAGAAAAATTTCTTTTTTGCAATTATGTCTTTCGATATTATTTTTTGCTTGAAATTATTTCCAAGAGCTTTACATCACTTGGTTCTTAGGGCGTAAAATTTATCCATTCATTTCAAAGGAGAGAACTATGGCTGAATTAAATAAATCTGTAACTACTATCCCTAAGCTTTATAGATATCTTACTGAAGAATATAGTAAAACAGTCAATAAGGACTTATTAAGATATAAGGTTGATGGAAAATTTGTTGGAGTGTCCTATGATCAGTTTAAGGAAGAAACTGACAGTTTTGCATTCGGCCTTGCAAATCTTGGTGTAAAGCGTGAAGATAAGATCGCAATTATTTCAGAAAACAAACCAGAATGGGTTTATAGCGATATGGCAATCCTCGCACTTGGTGCTATCGATGTTCCGCTATATCCTTCCCTTACCGCTGAATCAGTTGAGTTTATATTAAATAATTCTGAATCAAAGGGTATTCTTGTTTCAAACAAATTTCAGCTAAATAAATTTCTGAAAATCAGAAACAACTGCAAAACAATTGAGTTTATTATTATTTATAATGAAAAGGATTTTGATCCGAATGTTGAAGGGCTTTATACTTTTAAACAAGTTCAGGATATCGGGAAAAGATACAGTAAAGAACATACTAATCTTCTCAAAGACAGCATTGAAATGACGAGACCAGAAGATATATGTACAATTATTTACACATCAGGAACAACAGGAGAACCTAAAGGAGTTGTATTAACTCATAACAATATTTTGTCGAATGTGCGCGCTGCACTGGAATGTTTTCCGATAAATAAAGATGATATATTCCTTTCGTTCCTTCCCCTATGTCATATTTTTGAAAGAATGGCTGGATACTATACAGCTTTCTCTTCCGGAGGAACAATTTGCTACGCAGAGAGTATCGAAACCGTTGCTCAGGACCTTGTTACAGTGAAACCTACTATTATGACAACAGTTCCGAGATTGTTTGAAAGAATTTATTCCAGAATTATAAAAAATGTTGAATCGCAGCCGGAAAAGAAACAGAAAATATTTAATTGGGCTATTGAAGTAGGAAAAGAGTATGCCCGGGCAAAGAAAAGCGGAAAAATTCCAATTGCTCTTATTGCCAAACATAAAATTGCCGATAAACTTGTTTTCAAAAAATTAAGAGAAAGAACAGGAGGAAGATTAAGATTCTTCATTTCCGGTGGTGCAGCATTATCAAAAGATTTAGGTGAATTCTTTGAAGCAGTTGGTATTCTTATAATTGAAGGCTATGGATTAACAGAGTCTTCTCCTGTTATTGCTGCAAACAGAGTTGATGATTATAAGTTCGGAACTGTTGGCAAACCATTCCCCGGTGTGGAAGTTAAAATTGCTTCCGATGGTGAGATACTTGCAAAAGGTCCGAACATAATGCAAGGTTATTATAAAAATAAGAAGGAAACTGAAGCCACAATCATTGATGGCTGGTTGCATACAGGTGATATTGGTGAATTTGATGCAGAGGGATTTTTGAAAATTACAGACAGGAAGAAACATTTATTCAAAACTTCAGCCGGTAAATATATTGCACCAACTCCAATTGAAAACCTCTTCCTTGCCAGCAAATATATTGATCAGTTTGTATTGATTGGCGACAGAAGAATGTTTCTTACAGCTCTTATCGTACCTGACTTTGAAGCATTGAAAGAATACGCGGATTCAAATAAAATTCCTTACTCTAAAGTTGATGATTTGGTTCGGGATGATAGAATTTATAAACTGCTGGAATCAGAACTGAATCAAATGCAAAGACAACTTGCCAACTATGAACGCGTAAGGAAATTTGCTTTACTTGATAAACCATTTTCAATAGAAACCGGTGAAATAACCCCGAGCTTAAAAGTCAGGAGAAAATACATTGAAGAGAGATACCGCAATCTCATTGAAAAAATGTACGAGTCATTAGAAAAGAAAGAAAACTAAACGCTGCTTAATAACTCTGACATTTTATTGTGAATCTTTCCGTTGGTGGAAAGTATTGTTTTATTAAAAATTGAAATTTGTTTTCCATTAAAATCTGTGACCTTTCCACCAGCTTCCTCTACAATTAATTTCCCGGCACAAATATCCCAGGGATTCAGATGCACTTCCCAAAATCCATCGAATACTCCGTTTGCTACATAGCAAAAATCAATTGCCGCTGAGCCAAGTCTTCTAACTGCCCGGGCAACTTTCAGCATTACAATAAATCTCTCAAACACTTGTTCAGGATTTTCTGCTACATTATATGGAAAGCCCGTTACAAGTAAACTTTCTTCAACACAGTCGTTTGTGCTAACATTTATTCTTTTACTGTTTTCAAAAGCACCACTTCCCTTTTCCGCACTAAAAACTTTATCTCTCATTACATCGTACACAACACCCGCAATCGTTTCATTCTTATATTGAACACCAATTGAAACAGCAAAAATTGGTAACCCATGAGTAAAGTTTGTAGTTCCATCAAGAGGATCAATAACCCAAAGATAATCTGAAGAACTTTTGCTTGCGCCTCCTTCTTCTGCAAGAATGCCGTGAGTGGGATATTTTTTTTTAATAAAATCTGTTATCGTTTTTTCAGATTTTTTATCAATCTCAGTAACAAGGTTTTTTTGGTTGTTTGATTTTATTTCGACTGAAAAGTGTGTTCGGTGTGCACTTCTGATAATTTCTCCTGCTTCTCGTGCAATATGAATAATATCTTCAATCATTGTCTACCTTTGGTATGAATAAATATATGTTGATATAATAAACTAATATTCAGAAATTGTAGTGTTAATTTATCACTTTAATACTGAAAATAAATTGCTGTTAATCAATCTAAAAAAAATAATTTGTCTAACCATTCTGCTTTTAACCTACAATGTTAAATCAACCTTAGCGCAAGAGATTATTGATAATAATTTCGGGAATAATGGAATTGAAATACCACAACTTAAAGCGATTAATTATGGTTTCTGGTCATTATCTCTTCAAAGAGACCATAAAATTATTGTAACAGGATGGGCTTATACTGATGAAGAATCCCCAAGTGACATCAGCTTAATAAGATTACTTGAAAATGGTGAGTGGGATTCAAGCTTTAATGCTACTGGTTTATTCAGTATAGGCAACGGTACTTGGGAAGATGCATACTCTTCAGCAATTCAAAGTGATGGAAAAATTCTGATTGCAGGAAGATACTTTAATGGGAGCAGCTGGGATTTTATTATTGTAAGATTCAATGAAGATGGCAGCTTGGATTCTTCATTCAATAATAGAGGATATTTTACAAAGGATTTCTTCGGCAAAGATGACCGTTGCTTTTCAATTGATATTCAGTCAGACGGCAAAATTGTTGCTTGTGGATTTGCTGAATTTTTTAATTGGGACTTAGCCGTTATCAGATTAAATATTGATGGAGCTATTGATTCTACATTCGGAAATAACGGAAGTAAAATAATAAATATTGGGTCCTACAATGATGTAGCATTTTCAATTAAGACGCAGCACGATGGGAAAATTATTGTTTGCGGGTGGACTTACATTTTTGGCAGTTGGGATTTTGCAATTGTCCGACTAAATTCTGATGGTTCGCTTGATAAAACATTTGCATCATCCGGAATAGTTACTACTGATTATCATCACCTCTACAATACTGCTCATTCCGTTACTATACAAAGCAACGGTAAATACATCGCGGCTGGTTATACATATAAACCGGGATTTTCTGATAGTGATATTATGCTGGTAAGATATAACAATGATGGGTCCATTGATAGAACTTTTGGTATTGAGGGAATAGTGCTTATTGATAACAACGAAGCAGATGATTTCGCCTGGGTCATCAAATCTGACAGCTATGACAAACTTCTTGTTGGCGGAATAGTTACTGACAAAGGTAATAAAAACCTTTTTCTTACAAGACTAAACAGTAATGGTTTCATTGACATTTCATTTGGTAATAAAGGTGTTTTCCTGTATAAATTCTTCGGATACGATGAAGAAGTAAGGGATATATTAATTCAACCTGATGGGAAAATATTATTAACAGGCTATTATTCCGATCGGAAAGTGATAAAGGGCTTTGTAATCAGATTAGAAAATCCGTACGCATATTTCAGGAATAATTATAATATTTTATTGAATAACTTTCCGAACCCGTTTAATACCCAAACCAGAATAGCTTATGTTGTGCCTCCAGATATTGGACAAGGAAACCAGATATATTTAAGTGTGAAAATAAAAGTTTATGACTTACTTGGAAAAGAAATTGAAACCTTAATAGATTCGTTTCAGGAACCAGGTTATTATGAAATTGTTTTTCCTTCAGGCAAAAACTCTGAATTTTTGAGCAGCGGAATTTATTTCTGCAGGATTGATATAAATGGAATTTCGAAAACCCATAAAATGCTCTTAGTTCGATAAGTAAAGTGGAATTTCCTTACTATTCTTTTGGGCAGGCAGCTTTCAAGTAAAATGACCTTCCTTGATAGCTCAAATCAAATTGGATATATTAGAAATACTTAAAAACAATTAATTTATAATATGACTAACATTTTCGGAGAAACTGAAATCTTAACCGACAACCAAAAAAGTTTTATTGATGATATTCCGGATTTGCTTCCGGTGCTTCCTTTAAGAGATATTGTAATATACCCTTACATGATTTTTCCGGTTCTGGTTGGAAGAGAACAATCAATCCGGGCTGCTAATTATGCTGCAGAAAATACAAAATACATTTTTCTTTCAACTCAGATAAAATCCAGTATAGAAGATCCAACCCCTGCAGATATATATCCTGAAGGAACCATTGCAAAAATTGTTCAGATCTTAAAGCTGCCGAACGGCTTAATGAAAATACTTGTTGATGGACTTGTGCAAGGAAGGATTATAGGATTTACGGATAGGACAGATTTCTTCGAAGCGCATATCGAAGCCGTATTTCCAAAAATTGAAATTGATCACGAAATGAATGCACTTGTCCGTCAGATGACTCAGCTTTTTAAAGACTATGTTAAAATCAGCAGAAATGTTCCTAACGATACAATCGCTGCATTTGACAATATTGAAGAGCCGGATCGTAAATTATTTTATGCTGCAGCAAATGTAATCCAACCGATTGAAGTTAAACAATCCCTGCTTCAGAAAACCACTCTTAAGGAACAGTATTATGAATTGATTAAGATACTCAATTCAGAAATAGATATTCTTAAAATCGAAAAGGAAATCGACACTAAAGTACAGGAAAATATTGCTAAGACACAGAGAAAATTTATAATTCAGGAACAGATAAAAATTCTTCAGGATGAGCTTGGAGAGGATGAGGATGCCTCGCCTGAATTTTCCAAACTTCGCGAAGCAATCAAGAAAGCTAAGATGCCCAAAGAGGTTGAGTCAAAAGCAATGGAGGAACTTAACAAATTAAAGAAAACTCCTCCTATGTCACCCGAATCAACAGTTATAAGAAATTATCTGGATTGGTTAATAGATGTTCCATGGTATAAAAAAACAAAGGATAATCTGAATATTAAACATGTTCAGAAAATTCTTGACGAAGATCATTTCGGATTAGAAAAACCGAAGGAAAGAATCATCGAGCATATTGCAGTGCTTAATCTTGTCAAACAGATGAAAGGTCAGATACTTTGTTTTGTCGGTCCTCCCGGAGTCGGAAAAACTTCCTTAGGCAAATCAATCGCAAGAGCTCTTGGAAGAAAATTCGTGCGGATTAGTCTTGGTGGTGTTCGGGATGAAGCAGAAATCAGAGGTCACAGAAGAACATACATCGGCTCTATGCCGGGAAAAATTATTCAATCAATGAAAAGAGCAGGAACAATTAACCCCGTAATACTGTTGGATGAAATTGATAAAATGAGCATGGATTTTCGTGGTGATCCTTCAGCTGCTATGCTCGAAGTACTTGATCCTGAACAAAACCATTCATTTAATGATCACTACCTTGAAGTAGATTATGATCTAAGCCGTGTTTTATTTATCACAACTGCCAATGTCAGATATAATATTCCGCTGCCACTTCAGGACAGGATGGAAATAATAGAACTACCGGGTTATCTTGAATATGATAAAATTGAAATTGCTAAAAGACATATTCTACCTAAAGAACTTCGGGCTCATGGTCTGATAAATAAGAAAGTAACGGTAACTGATGATGCCATCCGAAAAATTATTCGTGAATATACCAGAGAATCAGGAGTCAGGAATCTTGAGAGAGAAATTGCTACTGTTTGCAGAAAAATTGCAAGAGATATTGTTTTGAAGGAATCATCCAACGGCAAATCAAAAACCAAAGTAAAATACCTTGTAGATGAAAATAAGGTTGAGGAATATTTAAAAGTTCCGAGATATCGTTATTCTAAACATAGCAAAAGTTTGAAGATCGGAAGTGTAACAGGGCTCGCTTGGACAAGCACTGGCGGAGAAATCCTGAATGTTGATGCTGCAGTTATGATTGGACCTGGAAAATTAACTCTTACCGGACAATTAGGAAATGTTATGAAAGAATCTGCTCACGCAGCACTAAGTTATCTGAGAGCTCATGCTAAAGAACTTAATCTCAATCCTGATTTCTTTAAAGGTAAGGAAATTCATGTTCACTTACCTGAGGGAGCAATTCCAAAAGATGGTCCTTCTGCTGGTATTGCAATGGCAATGGCAATGTATTCTGCTGTAAGCGGAATGCCGGCTTCCAATAATGTTGCTATGACTGGTGAAATTACTCTTACCGGTTCGATTCTTGCCATTGGTGGTTTAACCGAAAAACTTCTTGCCGCAAAAAGAAATCAGATTGAAACTGTTCTTATTCCGAAAGAAAATGAAATTGATCTGAAGGAAATTCCTGAAGAAGTTAAAGAAGGAATTAAAATAGTACTCATTGAACGAATAGAGGATGCAATTCCTTTTGTATTTCCATCAGGTAAAAGAAGAACTAAGCTAAAAAAGAAATTGAAAAAGTAATGGCTGAAATATTAGAGGTAAAAAAAGGATCTCAGAGTTCAGAGCAATATGAATTGTTGATAAAACAATTAAAAAGTCTACTATCAAAAGAAGAGAGATTAATTACAAATCTCGCAAATTTAACCGCTGCACTGAAACAAACATTCGATAAAATCAGTTGGGTCGGCTTTTATCTGTTTGATGGTGAGGTTCTTTATCTTGGACCATTTCAGGGCAAGATAGCTTGTACTTCGATAAAAATCGGCAAAGGTGTGTGCGGAACTGCAGCAGAAAAAGGTGAAACCATAATTGTACCGGATGTAAATAAATTTCCCGGTCATATATTTTGTGATCCGGATTCAAAATCTGAAATTGTAGTACCGATGTTCAAAAACAATAAATTAATCGGCGTTCTCGATGTTGATTCGGATACATTCAATTCATTTGATGAAACCGATAAAAAATATTTAGAACAAATAGTTAACTTTCTTACAGAAGAAATAATCAATTGATATGTCTTATCAGGTAACAGCAAGAAAATGGCGTCCTCAGAAATTTGAAGAAGTAGTAGGACAGGAACATATTACTGAAACTCTGAAAAATTCACTTCGGAAAAACAGAATTGCACATGCCTATATTTTTACAGGACCTCGGGGCGTTGGAAAAACTACAACGGCAAGAATTCTTGCTAAAGCATTAAATTGTCTCCAACCGATCGATTTTGAACCCTGCAACCAGTGTGAGATGTGCAAAGCTATAAACGAAATGCAATCAATGGATATAATTGAAATTGATGCAGCAACTAATCGTGGGATCGATGAAGTAAGAACTTTGAGAGAATCTGTTAAATATGCTCCGACACTTGGTAAGTTTAAAGTCTATATTATTGATGAAGTTCATATGCTAACAACTGAATCTTTCAATGCATTTCTGAAAACACTGGAAGAACCACCGGCTCATACAATTTTTGTTTTCGCGACAACGGATATTCATAAAGTACCTCCGACAATTATTTCAAGATGCCAGAGATTTGACTTCAGAAGATTACAAATTGAAACAATAAAACAACAGTTAAAGAAAATCGCCTCCGAAGAAAAAGTAAAAATTGATGATAAAGCACTAACTATTATTGCTAAAAAGGCAGATGGTGCTATGCGCGATGCACAAAGTTATTTTGATCAGGTTATAGCTTTTTGTGGTGAAGATGTTGATTCAGAAACTGTTTCCCGAATTCTCAACTTAATTGACGAAGAATCATTTTTTAACATATCATATGCTATCACTACAAAAAATTTTCAGATTGTTTTTGAAACCATCAATAACATTTATCAAAATGGTTGGGATTTTACTGATTTCCTCGATGGCTTAATTGAACATTTCAGAAATATTCTGACTGTTGTTCTCACTAATAAAACAAATCAGATTGAATGCGCAGAAATTTATAAATCAAAATATCTTGAAGCGGCTAAGGAATTTTCCAAGGGAGATTTATTAAGGATTTTGTATTTTCTCTCAAAATCACAGCAGGAATTGCGATTTTCGAATAATCAGAAACTAAAAATTGAAATAATCCTTTCACATCTGATCGGTTTGGAAAAATCAACCACTATATCTGAAATTATTGCTGCAATTGAAAAAGGTAATTTAACCGAAACTTTTTCTGAGGAACCTGTAAAAAAAAAGTTCATAGATAAAATTTCAGAACCAAAGGTATTGCTTACCAAATCCATTTCTTCAGAGAACGAAATTAAACCCGATAAAGGTTTTAGCCGAGGTATAAAAAATGAATCCTTTAAACCTCAGAAGACTTTTACATCAACCCAAAATAATCTTGATGAGATAATTTCTAAATGGAAAATTCTTATTGATGATATATCCAGAGAAAAAGCTTTCCTCTTAGGTCCAATTTTTAATAAAGTTTCTCCTTTGGAATTAGATGGAAACAAACTTTATCTCGACAATCTTGAACCGGGGTTCAAAGAAACCTTAAGCTTAAATCAGGAATATCTCGAGAAAAAAACATTGAGTATTTTTGGGAAAAAGCTTCAATTTCTCGAAAAAAAACAGGGAAATATAGAGGAAGTAAAAAAATCAGAGCCAAACTCAAACAAATCCTCGATATCTGACCCTTACGAAAGAATAATCGTTGAAGAACTCGGAGGTCGGGAAATTTCCTGAAATACCTGTAAAAAATTCCAACCCTGAAAACTTTTAATATTGGTAGATAATAGATATTTTTGGTATCTATGTCTGAAAAACTCATTATTGCTATCGATGGTCCTGCAGGTTCAGGGAAAAGTACAACGGCAAAATTGCTTGCGAAAAAGTTGGGCTATTTATACATTGATACAGGTGCGATGTATCGTGCAGTAACTCTATTCGCAATAAAAAACAATTTGCTCGGCGATGAAAAAAAAATTATTGAACTTGCATCCAATTTAGACATAGAATTAAAATTTGAGGATGGACAGACAAAAGTAAGTGTTAATGGAAAGGATGTAACTGAGGAAATTCGTTCATTGGAAGTAAATCAGAATGTAAGCCCTGTAAGCAAGATTGAAGGTGTAAGAAAAATATTAGTTCAGAAACAAAAAGAAATCGGAAAGAATGGCGGGGTTGTGATGGAAGGAAGAGATATAACTACTGTTGTATTTCCCAATGCTGATTTAAAAGTTTTTCTTACTGCATCAATTGATGAAAGAGCACGCCGGAGAGCACTAGAATTTTCTCAGAAAGGGCAGCAGGTTAATCTTGAAGAAGTAAAGCAGAATATTATTGAACGAGACAGAATTGATTCAAGCAGAAGTGTAAGTCCATTGACAAAAAGTCCTGATGCAATAGAAATTGATACATCAAACTTAACTATTGAGCAACAGGTAGACTTAATTTTGAATGAATCTAAGAAGATAGCTGATAAAAAAGGAATTAAACTCGAAATAAAATAAAGCCGGTAATTATGTTAAACTAAATACTGTTTTTTATAGTCTTCCGGCTTGGATTATAAAAAACAGAAATAACTTTAAGGAGGATTAATGTCCCAAACAAAAGAAACGACTCTCAATACACTGACAACCGATGAGATTGAGAAGGCGAAATTAAAATTCAATCACGAGCAATATTCAAATGAAGAGTTCGAAACACTTGCCAAGCTTTACTCTGAATCATTCAGAGATGTAAAAGAAGGTGAATTGGTTCGAGGCAAGGTAGTAAGAATCCAGGGAGATAATGTTATTGTTGATATTGGATTCAAATCTGAAGGAACAATTCCGAAATCTGAATTTCCACCTGATGCAGAGATTAAAGTCGGGCAGGAAGTTGAGGTTGTCCTTGAAAGTGTTGAGGACCAGGATGGAAACCTTGTATTAAGCAAACAAAGGGCTGACTTCCTGAGAATTTGGGAAAAAGTAATAAACGCAGCAAAAACAGGTGAAATTCTTCAAGGTAAAATTATAAAAAGAATTAAAGGTGGAATGGTTGTTGACCTTATGGGAATGGAAGCATTTTTACCAGGTTCACAGATTGATGTTAAACCAATTCGCGATTTCGATGCTTTCGTTGGTCAGACAATGGACTTCAGAGTAGTTAAGGTTAACGAACCTACTGAGAATGTTGTTGTTTCGCACAAAGTTCTGATTGAGGAAGAAATGAAAGATCAGAGAGCTGCAATTCTGCAAAGTCTTGAAAAAGGTCAGATTCTTGAAGGCACAGTTAAAGCAATTACGGACTTTGGTGTATTCGTAGATCTTGGGGGAGTTGATGGACTTATTCATATCACTGATTTAAGCTGGGGTAGAATTAACCATCCAAATGAAGTTGTAAAACTTGATGAAGTAATTAAAGTTGTTGTTACTGACTTTGATGACGAGAAGAAAAGAATTTCGCTCTCTTTGAAAAAACTTCTTCCTCACCCGTGGGAAAATATCGAACAGAAATACAAGGTTGGCGATAAAGTTTCAGGTCGTGTTGTTTCTCTGACTGACTATGGTGCATTCATTGAAATTGAAAAAGGTATTGAAGGTTTAATCCACAACTCAGAAATGAGCTGGACACAGCACATTAAACATCCTAGTCAGGTTGTTGCAATGGGTCAGATTGTTGAAGCAGTTATTCTGAGTCTGGATAAAGATGAAAAGAAAATCTCTCTCGGAATCAAGCAGCTCGAACCAGATCCCTGGCAGAAACTGATGGAAAAATATCCTGTTGGTTCGAGACATATGGGAGTTGCCAGAAATCTTACCAACTTTGGTGTGTTTGTTGAATTAGAACCTGGAGTTGATGGATTAATTCATATTTCAGATTTATCCTGGACAAAGAAAATCCGTCATCCCGGAGAAGTTGTTAAGAAGAATGAAAAGATTGAAGTAATAGTGCTTAGCGTTGATGTTGACCAGAGAAAAATTTCACTTGGTCACAAACAAATAACTGAAAATCCCTGGCCTAAGTTCGAACAGATTTATTCTGTTGGAACAGTAACTACCGGAAAGGTGGTTAGAATAATTGAGAAAGGGTTAATTGCAGAACTACCCGAAAAAGTTGACGGATTTGTTCCTGCAACCCAGTTATCAACTGCTAAAATCAAAAACCTTGCTACACACTTCCCTGTCGATGCAGAATTACCACTCAAAGTAATTGAATTCGACAAAGAAAGTAAAAAAATTGTTCTGAGTGCAATTGCTGCATTGAAAGACAAATCAGATGAAGAGATACAGAATTATATTGATACATTTAAGCTTGAAAAAGTAACAGTTCAGAGTATTAAAAACGCAGAGACCGGAGCAATTGATACCACTGACTTTCCGATCTTTGAGGAATCTTCTCCTGAATCACCAAAAGAAGAAAAGAAAGAAGATTCGAAATAACATTCTTTTAATGGAATGAAAAATTGAGCGGGAATTTTCCCGCTCTTTCTTTATTATATCAATATGAAAAAAACCGTTTCTTTACATACTCTCGGTTGTAAACTTAATTTTTCAGAAACCTCTACTATTGGGAAAGAATTTCTGAAAAATGGATATTCTATTGTGGACTTTGACTCAAAAGCAGATGTTTATGTTTTTAACACTTGCACAGTCACTGAAAATGCTGAAAAAGAATGCAGGCAATTAGTCAGACGAGCTTTAAGAAACAACCCTGATGCTTTTGTTATCGTAACAGGTTGTTATGCACAACTTCGTCCAGAAGAAATTGCAAACATTGATGGTGTTGATGCCGTTCTTGGTAGTAATGAAAAATTTAACATCTTCTCTATTCTTAATGACTTTAACAAGAAAGAATTATCCTGCATTTATGTTTCGCCTTTAGAGGAACTGAATATTTTCGGTAAAGCTCATTCCACAGATGCCGATAGCAGAACCAGAGCATTTTTCAAAATTCAGGATGGATGTGATTATAAATGTTCCTTCTGCACAATACCTCTTGCCCGAGGTAAAAGCCGTAGCATGAACCCTGATGATGTTCTTTCTGAATTCAGAAAACTTATTGAATATGGCTACAAGGAAATAATCTTAACCGGAGTTAATGTTGGTGATTATGGTAAAAATTTTGGGACTGATTTATTTGAACTTCTTAAAAAAATGATTGAAGTTGAAGGAGATTACAGAATTCGTATCTCATCAATTGAACCGAATCTTTTAAGTGATGATATTATTAATCTGACTGCTGAATCAGAAAAAATGTGTAAGCATTTTCACATACCATTGCAAAGTGGTAGTCCTGAAATTCTTAAGCTAATGCAACGCCGTTATACAGTTGATGATTATCGGAATGTGATTGAAAAAGTCATAAAAAAAATTCCCGAATGCGGAATCGGAATTGATGTTATAGTCGGCTTCCCAGGTGAGACAGAAAAACATTTTAACGAGACCTATAAATTCTTAACTGGACTTCCCTTCTCTTATTTACATGTTTTTACTTATTCCGAAAGACCCAACACAAAAGCAATCTCTCTTCCCGATAAAGTTGAAATTAATCAAAGAAAGAAGAGAAATAATATGTTAAGGATTCTTAGCGAAAAGAAAAAACATGCTTTTTATAATTCTCTTATCGGAACAGAACAGGAAGTTCTTTTTGAAGCAGAGAATCATAGTGGATTTATCAAGGGTTTTTCTTCCAATTATTTGAGAGTGGCATTACCTTACAATAAAAAACTCGTTAATAACTTCGCAATAGTTAAAATTAAAGAATTGAAGAACGGATTGGCTTTGGCTGATCTGTTAGAGATAAAAAATAGCTTTGAATTAAGGCACCTCTGACATTATTATTAAAATAAAAAATATGAAAAACATTAATTTTTTATTGGTTGGTTTTATTCTTTCATCAAACTTTCTTTTCAGCCAGTCATTTGATAATTCATCTCTTCTGGAACTTAAGACAAGATTGGTATCTGTTAATCCCTCAGATAATAATAAAATAAACAACAATTTTCTGCCCTTAGAAACAAAATCAAAAAAAAATACCGGATTAGCTATAATTTATTCTTTACTTCTTCCAGGAATGGGAGAGCTTTATGCTGATAATTACAACAGCGGAAAATATTTTACAATTGCTGAAGGAGCTTTGTGGGCAACTTTTATCGGAATGAATGTTTACGGTAATTGGCAGGAGAACAGATATAAATCTTACGCACAGGTTTATGCCGGAGTAGATCCCGAGGGTAAGGATGAAGATTATTATGCTACAATTGGTTTATACACAAGTATAGAATCTTTTAATAATGAAAAAGCTCTTGAAAGAAGATATGATGAAATGCTAAATGAACAAAAGTTTTTCTGGAAGTGGAATTCTACCGAACAAAGAAAAATATACAGAAGTATGTGGACTTCAAGTGAGCAAACTTTTAATGACATCAGGTTTGTTGTCGGAGCAATGCTCGTTAACAGATTAATAAGTGCAATTAATGCCGTTCGCTCGGTTTCAAATTATAATAGCAATCTGGAAAAAGAACTAAGCTGGAATGTTTCTCTGAGTTTGGATCGGAACATTCTGAATCAGGAAGTTTATATGCTGCAATTCCAGAAATCATTTTAAGAAAATCATTTTCTTCGTTACGCTGATATCACCTACTTGTAATTGATAGAAATAAATACCAGAATAAAGCTCTGATGTCCTTCCCAGAGTCTCTGTTGAAAAAGTGACTTCATAATTACCAGCATCTCTGTATTCATCCACTAATGTTGCTACTTCATTTCCAAGAACATCAAATATCTTTAATGTTTGCCTGTTGCCTGTTGGCGATTGCCAACTGATGCTGGTACTTGAATTAAAAGGATTCGGGTAATTCTGATTCAATGTAATAAGTGAAGGTAAAACAGTGTTCACTTCAATAGATTTTGAATATGTAAAACTTCCGTCAAAGTCAATTTGTTTGAGACGGTATTTAAGAGTAAGATTATGAGTAAGAGAACGATTATCAGTAAATGAATATGATTTAGGTTCTGTTGTTGTTCCGGAACCCGGCACAAAACCTATAGTCTCCCACTTGTCAGTTGCCGATTGCTCTCTGACTGCTTGCCTTTCAATTTCAAATCCTTTGTTATTGATTTCAGTTGCAGTGATCCAATTCAGCTCTACAGTTTTATCTTTTGTTAATGCATTAAACGAAGCCAATTCAACCGGAATATTTCCCTGAATAATTGTAATTGGAAATTTAGGACCAAAATTCCAGCGATCAAGAAAGTCAGGGATTCCATCATAAACAATACTTAGCCCACAGGAATATAAAGTATCAATTGATGATGAGTCTGATGCAGTGTAGCCGAATTCCCAGTAAATTGTATCCTGTGGAGTTGGAAATACAAGCGGAAATGCCTGAGTTAACTCATTAGGTGTACGCCAATCCCAGAATGAAAATGAATCTGTAAGCACCATTGTTCCAAATCTACCAGCAACATTATATCCACCCGCTTCAGCAGGACCACCAGCAAGATACATATGATAAATTCCGGTTTGTCCTACCATTAAAGTCTCAGGACCTTCAATCCAGACTTTCACACTTGTATCTCTTTCCACAGTATGACAGACGCATCCGGCGCCATTTAATTCAGTTCCGCCAAGCAATTCAGTATTATGTTGAAATAATCCGGAATATGAAAAAGCAATGAATGAAATGAATAGTCCAGACAAAATTATGTTATATCTCATTGAATCGGATTAGCTATTATTACTGCTGTAAAGTTAGTAACAATCAGAAAAATTCAAAAGATTATTTCATAAGCATCATTTTCTTTGTTTGAAAATATTCACCCGCATTTAATTTGTAGTAATAAATTCCTGATGACAGATTTTTTGCATCAAATTCAATTTCATATCTTCCTGCTTCCCGGAATTCATCTACGAGTGTTGCAATTTCACTGCCAAGAACATCAAATATCTTCAATGTTTGATGACTGCCGACTGGCGACTGCCAACTGATAGTAGTTACCGGGTTAAACGGATTCGGGTAATTCTGATATAAAACAAATTCCTTCGGTGTAAAATCAACTGTAACTTCTGCCTCGTTTGAGTACTTATAGCTTCCGTCATAATCAATCTGTTTGAGACGGTATTTTAGAGCAAGAGTAAGATTAAGAGTATGAGTAAGAGTATGAGAGAGATTATCAGTAAATGAATATGATTTTGGTTCTGTAGTTGTTCCAGAACCCGGAACAAAACCTATAGTTTCCCATTTGCCTTGTGCTGATTGCTCACTGCCTGTTTGTCTTTCAATCTCAAATCCTCTGTTATT